>Ga0066709_100001531_pt1 | contig 15442 bp, 11 predicted proteins | sample GraSoiAngelo_158_FD_79665 | JGI IMG/M metagenome (GOLD analysis project Ga0066709, IMG submission 79665) | Grasslands soil microbial communities from the Angelo Coastal Reserve, California, USA - 14_1009_16_30cm | ecosystem: Environmental > Terrestrial > Soil > Grasslands | place: USA...
ATGGCGCACAACAAGACGCTGGCGGCGCAGCTCTATCACGAGTTCAAGAGTTTCTTCCCGCACAATGCCGTCGAGTATTTCGTTTCCTATTACGACTATTACCAGCCCGAAGCTTACGTTCCGGCCGCCGATCTCTACATTGAAAAGGAGGCGACCATCAATGACGAACTCGACAAGCTGCGGCTCTCGGCGACGCGGTCGCTGTTTGAACGGCGTGACGCGCTGATTGTGGCTTCGGTGAGTTGCATCTACGGCCTGGGATCTCCGGAAGCCTACTACGGCATGATGCTGTTCCTGGAAAAAGGCCAGAAGATCAAGCGTGAGGATATCACGCGCAAACTGGTCGACATACTCTACGAGCGAACCAACGAGGATTTCCGCCGCGGAACCTTTCGCGTGCGCGGCGACGTGATTGAGGTCTTCCCTACTTACGACGACATGGCGTATCGCATCGAGTTGTGGGGCGATGAGATTGCGGCGCTCACGCAAATCGATCCGCTATTTGGCACGGTGAAGCAGAAGTATATGCGGCTGCCGATCTATCCCAAAACTCACTACGTGATGAAGGAAGAGACGCGGGCCTCGGCGGTCGATTCGATCAGGAAAGAGCTGGGGTGGTGGGAAGTGGAACTGGAGAAGCAGGGCCGGGTGGTAGAAGCACAGCGCATTCACCAGCGCACTATGTTTGATCTGGAGATGATCAAGGCCATGGGCTACTGCCATGGCATCGAGAATTACTCTCGCCACTTTACGGGGCGGCTGCCCGGTGAGCCTCCGCCCACGCTGCTGGATTATTTTCCGCGCGACTTCCTGATGTTCATCGACGAGTCTCACCAGACGGTGCCGCAGTTGCGCGGCATGTACGCCGGCGACCGCTCTCGCAAGGAGACGCTGGTCGAGTACGGCTTCCGCATGCCCTCGGCTCTGGATAACCGTCCGCTGACCTTTGAGGAGTGGGAGCACCGCACGAATCAATTGGTGTATGTGTCGGCAACTCCAGGCCCGTATGAGCTCACCAAGTCGGCGGGTGTGGTGGTAGAGCAGATCATCCGGCCTACGGGGCTGATTGATCCGGAGGTCGAGGTGCGTCCGGTGAAAGGTCAGATTGACGACCTGCTGCACGAGATTCGCGCGCGGGTGGAGCGCGGCGAGCGTGTGCTGGTGACGACCTTGACCAAGCGCATGTCCGAAGACCTGGCGGAGTACTACGCCGAGGTGGGCGTGAAGTGCCGCTACATGCACTCCGAGATCGAAACCCTCGAACGTGTGAAGATTCTCCGCGACCTGCGCAAGGGCGAGTTCGACGTATTGATTGGCATCAATCTACTGCGCGAGGGACTGGACTTGCCCGAAGTGTCGCTGGTGGCAATTCTGGATGCAGATAAGGAAGGCTTCCTCCGCTCGTCAGGCTCTCTGATTCAGACGATCGGCCGTTGCGCGCGGCATCTGCATGGTCGCGCGATTCTGTACGCCGACCGCATGACCGACTCGATGAAGCGCGCGATGGATGAGACCCTGCGCCGGCGTGCGATCCAAAGCGCATACAACGAAGAGAATGGGATTACGCCAGAGTCAATCGTGCGTCCGCTGGATATGACCCTGGCGGCGATCGTGGCCGCCGACTACGCTGACTTGGCCGCGACCGAGTCAGAGGGCACGCCCGAGTTCAAGTCGCAGGAAGAAGTGGACGAGTACATCCGCAGGCTCGAGAGCGACATGCGCGAGGCGGCCAAGCGGTTTGAATTTGAGAAGGCGGCAAGGTTGCGGGACTCGATTAAAGAGTTGAGGACGAAAGAGTTTTTGTTCGCGTGAAGTCGACGCTTGGGGTCGACGTGACGCGATCATCTGGGATCACAGCCCACGCAAACCGTTAGTCCCTTAGCTTGTCTGCCTGCTCGAGGAACGATCGCACGGTCACAATTCGAATCTCACCGTACTTGTGCAGCCGCAGCAGATCCAGATCGCCCGTAATGATGTATTCGCAGCCTGCTGCTTCCGCGCATTCCAAGACCCGGTTATCATCTGGATCTTCCTTAATTGCGTCTATCTTGCGGGATGGCTTGACCCGCGTCGTAGAAGTGTCTATATACCGTTTCGCCCGCGCCAAGCGCTCCTGGGAGAAACCAAACTTGTCGCGCAACACGCGCAGAGTTTCCTGCCGGATTGCGTCAGAGATGAAGAGTAAGACCTCGCCGCTGACGGCCATTTCCATCAGAAGTAGAGGATTTCCTCCGAAGACCAATGCGGATATGAGGATGTTGCTGTCTGGAGTGATGCGACGTGCCACTTATCGCCTGGAACGCCCTTCGCGAGTCTCGGAAATGAGACGGGGCACATCAGCCTCCTTCAAACCGCGTTGCCCGGCTAGCTCGCGGTTTTCGGCCACAAACGACCGCAGGTCTCGAAGCTGGAGCAGATTCAGAATGTCGGCGAGGATCTCTTCCGTCATTCCGTGCGCTTTGGCCTGAGCCCTGATGCGGTCCATGGTTCGCTTGAGTTCGGCAAGGTTAATCTTGCGAATCCGCTCATACTCTTCGGCGGAGATGATCACGGCGACATCCCGGTTCTGGCGGCGTATGAGGATGGGCTCGCGCTGGGCTGCGTCGAGAAGGGCGGCGAGGCGCTGTTTAGCGTCTGTAGCTGAGACCGTTCGCATGGTGTCTATTATAGATAAAACGTCCAAAATAGACAAGCTCTAGATTTGGGTCGCGCTTCCCAACACGGTATTTAGTTCCAAGCCCGATTGCAGACCTATACTCCGATCCAACTCCGGGGCCCATAAAGCGAGGCTGGTGTCGAAATCGGTGCGCCGCGCCGAAGCAGCCGCACATTGCACTGTTGAAGCCGTGATGCCTTTGGCGGAATATCTGCGTCATGAACGTGGGAGTATCCAGAGCGATTGCCCGCAATGCGCTCATGATAGAGAAAAAACGCACACCGCAGCCTGATTTTCTATCGTCCGTAGGCGGCGGATGCTGCCAGTGGCTTGCGGTGGAAGGTGTGTCCGTCGAAGGTTTCGGAGCGGAAGTTGAGATTGGGAGCGGAGAGCTTCTCGGTCTGGCTCAGGAACAGGTATCCGCCGGGTTCAAGATAGAGGTGCAAGCGCTCGACTAGAGAGGTGCGCTGCGAGCGCGAGAGGTGTGGCAGCACGTGCATGCAGAAGATGCAGTCGAAGCGTCCGATGTAGCCGGGACGGGTCAAATTCATAGTGTTGAAGGTGACCAGGCTGCGCAGGCGCGGCTTGACCAGCAAGTGCGACATAGCAGTGGCTGCGGATCCGTTCTGGGACCCGTTCGAGCCTCCATTTTGCGAGACGGTCTGGCTTCCGTTGGGCGATCCGATCTTAGCGAAGTATGCCCGGATCATCGCCGGGGGGAGACCCGCGAGAGCCGATTGCGGGTAGAGACCGCGCTCCGCGACTTCGATTGCTGAAGGCAATAAATCGGTTCCCACGATGTGAATCGACCAATCTTTTGAGAGTTGCGTCGCTGGGGGAACTGGAGTTTCTGCGATCCCTCCATTGCGGGTTGCGCCAGCCTTTTCTTTTGTCCCGTTTTCTTTTGCGGCGTTTTCTTTCGTCCCGTTGCCGTTGCCATTGGATCCGTTGCTGCTCCCGTTAGTTCCATGCAGAGAGTCACAGATGGCCATGGCAATCGAATAAACTTCTTCGCCCGTCCCGCACCCGGCACTCCAGATGCGCAGCGTGGCTGGTCCCTCTCCCGCCTTGCGGGCACAGATTTGAGGCACAATCTGTTTGCTCAGCGCACTCATGGCGCCGGGGTGACGGAAGAATCCAGTATTGGAATTTAGCAGGCCTTCGAGGAATTGGGGAAGCGTCGCGGGATCCTGATCGCAGGCGCGAAGGCGATCGAGCAAGGCGGTGGGCGATTCGAGGCCGTGGGCCTCGAGGTAGTCCGCAATGTGGGCTGCCAAAGCGCTATTGGGGCAATCGAGCAGGACTCCTGTTTGGCGCTCGACCAGGAGCCGAAGCTCGGAAAGCTCGTGCTCGAGAATGGTGCCGCCGACCATCAATTTGTGCATAAATCCTTCCCCCCGTGTGGGGTGACGAAACCAGCGCCGAAAAATCGGCGGCTTGCAAGAGGGGAGGAGCAAATTCCAAGTTCTACGTTCTAATTCCCCGCAGCTACCGCTGCGAAGGACTTGCCGGAATCCTTTTCCGCCTGTAGCGCTGCAACACTCATTTCCTTCTCCAACGATGAAAAGCGCTGCAGCACTTCGTGAATGCGCAAGGCCATGTTGCGGATGGTTTCAATCTGGGCCCGCGCCGGTGCCGAAAGGCTTCCGGGTTCGAGCAGTAACAGATCGGAATTTCCCAGCACTGACGTAAGCGCGTTGTTCAGACCGTGACGCATTTCGAGCATGTAGCGGCCGAGAGTGGCTTGCCGGTCGAGACTGGCGCAGGCCAGTTCGGCGGCGCGGGCGCGGGTTTCGGCCCGGGAGCGATGCACAGCTTCGCAGGCGGCCACCACCAGCAGATCAAGCCAGTTTTCGTTGCGCCGCAGTACCGAGGTGCGCGGCCAGCGCTCCCGCACCAGCTGTGCCGTGTTCTGATCCTGACAGACACAGAAAATTGGCTGGCCGGTGGAGTGGAGTGGCTCAAGCACGACTGACAGCACTTCCCGCCGGAGCTCTCCCACGATGGCGACATCGAAGTTGTCGACGGCAAACCGTGGCCACAGATCCCCACTCAGCAGCGTGAACGCGGGGACGGTGCGCTCCATCTGCCAGCGCGCTGTGATGCGGCGGGAGAAGTCGACATCGTCGGAGATGATGAGTACAGTCGGTTGATCCACGTTCTCGATCCTTTTCCCCTTGCCGCGCGACCTGCACACGTCGCGAGCAATTTCCTAATTCTTTGCTGGCGGTGCGTCCGGGTCCCAGTCCGGATTGCCTGACACTTCGAATTCCGGAGCGTCCGAGGTGGGCGCCACAAACTTTCCCTTGGGCTTCCCAGCCGCAGAAGGATGCGCTGCGGCTTTCCCTAAGGCTGCAGCCGATACACCGCCAACCGCAGCTGCCTTCGCAACTGGGACTGCAGTGGTTGACGCTGCCGCGACTTTCGCTTTTCCCGTCGTCTTTGCCCCTGCTCCAGACTTGCCGCGCCCGAGTGCATCGTCCACCGACACCCGCAGATCCACCAACATACGCAGCGGGCTTCCCGAGGAATATTCCGCCTGGAACATGACCTTCCACGACTGGCAGATCATCCGCAGACGGGAAATTGGTTCCTGCGCTGAAAATTGCGCCCGGCGGCAGTCGATGGTTTCGATCTTCCTCTCTTCGAGTTCATTGAGCCCGTCGACGATGGCGTTCAGGTCGCTGTGCATCAGATGGAAGAAAGTGCGGCGCATCAGATAGCCAAAGCGGGTGAATGCCACCAGAGCGATGGGCAGGTAGTACAGGTCGCCTGCCTGCGTCTTGGCTTTACGTCCTTGCGCCAGGATGCCGCCGTGCAGAAGCTCGTCGAGCGAGCGGCAGCGGCCCGCGGAATCGAGCACGCGGTCAAGCGCGTTCAACCACACCGGAGTCTTCAGGTCCACCTGGCCGAGAACTGGCTCCAGCCTTTGCGCGACGTACTCCAGGTCGACCTCTTTATCGTCGAGTTCAGAAGGAGCTAGCTGGCTGAAATATTGCACCAGCAGAAAATCAATCTTGTCGCGGACTCCGTCGTTCCGAGTGGTCTTGGCTAGAAAGTGCTGGACCAGGTTCAACAGCCCCTCTTCCCCGGCCAGAGGGCTGGTTTGCAAGAACTGCCGCAGTTGGTGGACCTGAATGCGCTCGTCCATTTCTTCGAGCCACTTCTGCGCGTGCTCGACCGATTCCTTTCCCGGCATTTCGGTCCCGGCCTCGAGATCCCCGCAGGGCTGCACTTCGATCACAAATTCGCGCGCCAGTTGAACGTAGATTGGATACAGCCGGAGAGCGGCATTCCATTGAGTAGGCAGATCCGGCGGTTGTGGTGAAGGAGTCATGGTTTCACGATCCAGTTAGGCACTTCCCCCACGAACCGCGCCGCCGCCACGATCTTTCCCGGCTGACCCTGTACGGCAACCACCGAGACTTGCACATCGAGCGAACCATCCGAGTTGCGCACACGCAGAACATCCGCTAGCTCGAGCGCCGTGGTACATGCGAAGAGAACTTCGCGAGAAGTGCCGAATTCAATCACAGTGCTTTCGATGAAATTGCCGGGAGACGAACCGGCCCCCGAATCACAGCGGGCAATCTGCACCGGAATGCGCACCGGTGCGGCTTCGAAAAAGAAGCGGGCCAGACCAGCGACTGCGCTGGTGCCCTGCGCTGGGCGGGCTGATGCTGTGGCTGGTTGCGCCAAGCGACAAACCTTTCAATCCAGACTCGCTCTGGTTCGAACAAAATGCGGTTGGGCTCCCCCTCTTCCCGGTTAGGAAGAGCTTTGGGGAGCCAGAATCCGCGGTTACGTTAGAAAGCGAAGCACGAGCGCATCCAAAGCTTGGAACGGAAGGACTAGCACTCAGGTGGCTGCGTTTTCAGTGGGTTAGCGCAAGCTGGGGTGTAGAATCCCGAGCTTTGCCTCGGTCCATTCTCAGGATGAGACATAAGTCTCAGAACGGAGTACTTTTCACTGCAGCGCGTGGCTCGATGACCCCGATGCCCCGCTGATGTTGTAGCGCTTCAACTTACGGTACAACGTGGCGCGGCTGATCCCGAGCATGCGGCCGGCCAGAGCTTTGTCCCCCTTGACTTGCTCGAAGACGCGCTGGATCGTGGCGCGCTCGATATCTTCAAGATCTGTGGTCGAAAGGGGGACTTGGGGCGTTTGAGACGAAGCCTCAGCCGCAAGGCCAGGTTCCGCGCGGGACGAGCTTTCGCCCTCGAGTTCCACCGGAGAAATCGACGTATTCGAGGCATCGGCAATTGACGGCGGCAGGTCGCCGAGGTCGATCAACTTCCCATTGCCCAGGGCTACAGCACGTTCGACGCAGTTCTCCAACTCGCGCACATTTCCCGGCCAATCATATTGCATCAGCGCCTTCATGGCCGAGCTTGAGACGTGTAGCTCAGAGCCAGGAGCATAACGTTCCAGAAACCAGTGCACGAGCACCGGGATATCACTGCGCCGCTCGCGCAGTGCGGGGACGTGGAGGGTCACTACGTTCAGGCGAAAATACAAATCCTTGCGGAAGGTGCCGTTCTTGTACGCGGTTTCGAGGTCGCGGTTGGTGGCCGCAATCACCCGCACATCGACCTTGACCCGCTGGTTGCTGCCCACAGGGCGTACCTCCTTTTCCTGCAGAACGCGCAGCAACTTGGCCTGAAGCTCTAGCGGCAACTCTCCGATTTCGTCGAGGAAAATAGTCCCAGTATCGGCAGACTTGAAGAGTCCCTCTTTCGATTTCAGGGCCCCGGTGAAAGCTCCCTTCTCGTAGCCGAAGAGTTCACTCTCAATCAGCGTTGGTACCAGCGATCCACAATCAACGGCCACAAAGGGACGGCCGGCAAAGGCCCCGCGGAAATGGATGGCGCGGGCCACGAGTTCCTTGCCAGTACCGCTCTCGCCGGAAATAAGGACGGGGGTACGCGTATCCTTTAAACGCGAGACCATGCGCAGCACTTCCTGAATCTTGGCCGAAGAGCCGATAATGCCGTGAACGGCTGTCTCCGAGTCCATGCGCTGGCGAAGGAATTCGTTCTCCTCGACGAGGCGGATCTTTTCCGCCATGCGGCGCAGAAACAATCGCAGCTCTTCCAAGGGAGAGAACGGTTTGGTGATGTAGTCGTAAGCGCCGAGTTTCATGGCCTGGACGGCGGTTTCGATAGAGCCATGCCCGGTCATCAGCGCGACCTCGCTGCGCGGCAGCAGCTTCTTCACCTTTTCCAGGAACTCGAGTCCCGACATGTGCGGCATGACCATGTCGGTGAGAACCATGTGGGCGGGCTGCTCTTCGAGCAACGCGAGCGCCGAATCGCCGCTATCGGCTTCGAGGCACACAAAGCCGAGAGCCTCCCCAACGGTGACGCATAGTTTGCGGATGCTCTGCTCGTCGTCCACGATGAGCAGCCGGATGCGGAGATCGTCCTTACTCAGCCCGTGATTCACTTCGCTCTCCCCATCGTTCGCGAAACCACGTCGATAAACTGTTGCACGCGAAATGGTTTTTCCACGCAAGGCGCTCCGGTTTCGCGCAGAGTGGCCACAGTCTCTTGGTTGGCGATGTCACCGGTGATGAATACGACCTTCGAGGCCAGATCAGGACGATGCTGCGTTATCCAGGCGTGAACTTGCGCTCCGTCGACGCCGCCCGGCGTGCGCATGTCGGAGACTACGCCCAGGAAGTCGCCGGTCTCGAGCAGGCGGAGCGCATCGATTCCCGACTCGCAGCAGACCACCGGGTATCCGCTGCGTTCCAGCGCGGCTTGCACGTAGGCCATGACGGCGGGTTCGTCCTCGACAAGCAGCACCGGGGGCACGGGAGTGGGTTTGATCGCGGGTAGGCTCATGGCTGAATCACTCCTGCGGCCACACCGAGGGATGCGGTGTGCGGCGCTGCGGGCAAGCGGATAATGAAGGTAGCGCCGCGCCCGTCCGGATTGTTGTGACACAGAATCTCTCCGCCGTGCTCCTTTACGAAGCCGTAACAGATGCTGAGGCCGAGCCCAGTTCCCTTGCCGACCTCCTTGGTGGTGAAGAAAGGATCGAAGATCCTGTCGGGGTGAGAAATTCCGGAGCCGTTGTCGCGGAACGAAATCTCGATGCCGGCGCCGGCCTTGGTGGTCATGATCTCGATGCGCGCCGGCTGACCAGTTTCGTGGACGGCATCGTAGGCGTTGTTCAGAATATTGAGGAACACTTGCTGCAACTGGCTCGCGTCGCCGATGATTTCGGGCAAACCTTCGTCCAGATGCTCGATGACTTCCACTCCGTGGCTGTTGAAGTCGTAGGAACGCAGCTGGATGGTGCGGCGCAGGATGGAATTGAGCTGTATGGCATGGCGCTGCGGCGGCATCTGCCGCGCAAAGCTGAGCAGGTTCTGCACGATCTGCTTGGTGCGCTGCGCCTCCTGCAGGATGACGCGTAAGTCCTTGCGTGCGCTCTCCGGTAGTTCAGGATTCTCCATCAGCAGATCGGCGAATCCGAGAATCGCGGTAAGCGGATTGTTTACTTCATGAGCAACGCCGGAGACCAACTGCCCGACCGCGGCCATTTTTTCGGCGTGCACCAGCTTGTCGCGCAACACGGCTGAATCGGTAATGTCGGTGAGGACTAGCACAATGCTGGTCACGTGGCCCTGCTCGTCGCGCATCGGGCTGAGATTAGCCGAGAACTGGCCCGGGACTCCGCCACGCAGAATCTGTAATTCCAGATTGTCGACTTGCTGTCCGGCGATGGTGTTCTCGACCGCCTCCGCCAAAGGGCTCACAAAGCCGGGAGCCGCCAGTTCGAGCAAAGGACGTCCGAGCAGATCATGTTGTTCGAAGCCGGCATCGTACCAGCGGCGGTTGGCGTAGCTGATCAGCCCTGCGGTGTCGGCGACCAGTATCAGGCTTTGCGTATTGGCCAGAATTTTGGCGGAAAAATCGCGCTCCCGATGCAACTCCGACTGGTAAGTGCGCAGACCGGTGACATCGAGCATCAATCCACGAATCTGCAGCAGTTTGCCCTGGTGGTCGTGGAGGCCGAAAGCGTTGATGAGAACATGAATCGGAGAGCCATCCTTGCGCTGTAGCGTTGCCTCAAAGTTGCGCAGGCTCCCATGCTGCTCCATGGCCTCGGTCTGGCGCTGGCGATCCTGGGGCGCGAAATATAGTTGCGTGGGAATATCGATCTGCAACAATTCCTCGCGACTCGAATAGCCGAGCATACGCACCATTGCATCGTTCACTTCGATAAACCTTCCGGCCGGCGTGCTGAAGAAAAGCCCTTCCTGGATGTTGTCGAATAATTCCCGGTATCGCCGCTCCGCTTCGCGGCGATCGGTTATGTCTTTTAGAACATGAATCGTCTGCAGCCCCTCGCTGGAAGCTCCATGCACGCGCGACGTCGAAACCAGGTAGGTGCGATCGAGGACGGGATGGACGAACTCGTCCAGGTCCTCGGCCATGGAACGGCAGAAGGGACATGAATAGGGTGCGGACTCACCCGCCAGTTCCATCAAGGCGCGCATGTTGACGCCGATCAACTCACCCGGCGGTGCGCCGATCATCCCGGCCAGCGAACGATTCACCCGCAGAACCCTGTCGGCCTCATCATGAACCACAATGAAATCGCTGATGGCATCAAAAATCTCCATCCAGTGACGGTTCGCTTGCTCCATCCGGGTAAACAGCTGCGCGTTTTCCAGCGCCATGGCAGCGTGTCTTGCCATCGCCTCAAGGAAGGCGCGATCCTCTTGTCCCAGCGGGTGGGAGCGTCCGGAGAGGCACAGCAATCCGGCTATCTCCGAGTTCGATCCGGCAAGGCGAACCACCGTGCAATCGTCCCAAGCCAGCGACGATGCAACTTCGGAGCCGAGCAAGTCCTTACCCTCTCCGGTGATGATTGTCTCGGCATGCCGCGCTACCAGTTGCCCAAGTGCGGCACCCAGCCGGCGTTCAACATCACCGTCGGGAACATGCTCCCCCGTTCGTCCGGCCACTGGTCCCTTCGCGTCAGAATGCGTTTCAGTCTTGACCTGCGCGCTATGGTCCGCTCCCTTGTCCTCTGCAGCGGGATGCAGGGCAACGACCTGGAAACGTCCCTCGTGATAGAGAGCCAGCGCCCCAGCCTGGGCTCCGGTGAGTTCAGCAGCGCGATGGACGAAGCGGCGGGCAAAGTCAGGCAGGCGCAGGACGCCGTCGATTTCACGCGCCAGTTCCATCATGGCCTCCGCCCGGCGACGATGAAGCTCCGACGAATGGAGATTGTGTGCTACTCCCAGCACCACGGCTACCTGGTGCGACAACGCGCGGGCACGCCGGATGTCTTCCGGGGAAATGCCGGTGCCGTCGAGGCGATCGAGCACGCCAAACATTCCCAGCACCGCGCCGTCTGCACCGAGCAGCGGAACAGCCAGGAATTGCTTCGCACCATAGCCCCGGGCGATCTCGCTACGGTCGGCGTCGGGCATCGTGCTGGCGTCGTCGGTCGAGAAAACTTCCTTGGCCCGCAAGGCTTGAGTGGCGATGCCCTCGGGAAACGCGATCTCCACTCGCTTGGGCGTACTTTTTTCCGAACCGTAGCGAACGCGGAATACGTCATCTTCGAGCAATGCAATAAAGCAGCGTCCGAAACCCAGGAAATCAGAAGCCCTAACCACGAAGGCTTGCAAGAACTGTTCGAGATTGCCGCTGCTGTTGAGCTCGGAGGAGATCTCAAGCAATTGGTGCAGTTCATGAGCCTGGGCGTGCGCGGTGGCATAGAGCTCCGCGTGGGCCACCGCCACCGCCCCAAATCCTGAAACGGCGGCGACCAGAGCCTTTTCTTCCGCGGCGAAAGTCCCATCCTGCCGCGGGTACACCAGAATCGCGCCCTGGGTCCGCGCGGTACGGAACGGCGCCGCAATCAGCATTCCGGGAGACACCAGATTTCCCAGGGAATGCACCTCGGCGCCCAGCGAGAGCGTAATCGGCTCGCCCGCGGTGACCGCGCGTTGCGCCAGGTCGGCGGCAAAACGGATCGTATGCCGATCATGCCGGGCACGGACGGAATTGGCGAGCCGAGGTGTGTCGGCGGGAACCGCGCGCAGTTCGAACGGTCCCTCCCGCCGCACCAGGACCCACACCAGGCGCGTACGCAACAGCAGCCGCAAACGGTCCGCCAGAGCCTCAATTACCGCCGCAACATCGGGCGTTCCGTGCAGCGCCTGGGCCACATCGGCCAGAATCTCCGCTCGCCTGTGCTCCTCGCGCGAAACCTCGCTCAGTCGCGTGGCCTCCAGCAGGCTGCCGAGTTGCCCGGCCAGGATGGTGGCCTTCGATGCCATGTCCTCGTTAAAAAAGTCGCTGTCCGCATCGTGCAGGAACGTCATGGCGCCGATGACTTCGTTGAATACCACCAGCGGTGCAGCCATCAGCGAACGCGCCTCGTACTGTGCGGCTGCCGGAAAGAGAGGCGAATGTACCTGGTTGACAAAAATCGTCCGCCGCTGCCGCACGGCCTCAGCCGTTACCGCGCTTTCCCCAGGGCGCAGGCGAAGTCCGATAAAGCGTTGCGCCATCTTGCCATCGGCTTGCTCCCCCACTAGCTGGTTCTCAGATTGAAGCCGCCAAAAGTAGGTGCCGCTGACCTGGAAGAATTGGCGGGCCGCGCTGCAAACTAACTGGATCAAAGACCGTCCGTCAGAACGTTCTCTGGCCCTCGCCGCAATGAGCAACAGCAGCTTCTGGAAGTCTTCATCCGACCCGGGCGTAGTACCGCTACCTCCCGGGATGATCGGGCTGCCTCCACCAAGATCCAACGCGCCACGGCCGGTTACAGCAAAGGGTTCTCGATTCACAAGTGATTGGAATCTAAGGGGAAACTACCTTCCATCTCAATTTGAGTCAAGGAAAATGGAAAACAGGGGTGCCAAGGTGGGAAATCGGGAGAAACGGCGTGAGACTACATCTCAAATTGAGAAGAGAGTGGGTTGCTGGCTGCAGATGAGACGAACCGTACCGATGGTAGTTCCGGCGCGCTTTCTAGGACGTACTAAACCCATTGTTTTAAATAATATACATGACGTGACTTTGGTTTTTCGAGGAATGTCTGGGTGGCCCAGCCTTTGCACGCTAGTGGTTGACCAGCTATTTCCATCGAGGAGGGACTGTGTCTCAAAGAACGACCGCGACGCTGTTGGCGGTGCTGGCACTGGCAGTGGCGGGAGGAAGTGTACATGTCCGGGCGCAACAAGCACAGACGGAAGAGATTGCACGCCGGGTGAAGTCCAAAATTGCGCCTGGGTACCCCGAGTTGGCCCGAAGGCTGGGCCTGATTGGCACGGTGAAGATCGAAGTGGTCGTCTCGCCCAATGGCACGGTAAAGGATGCCCGCGTCGTCGGCGGCCATCCCGTCCTTGCGAATGCCGCTTTGGATGCGGCGAAGAAATGGCGCTTTGAACCGGCGCCGGTGGAAAGCACTGGAGTCATCGATTTCAAGTTCGAGCCGCGGTAATCGCGCTTGGCCGCGGAGGAGAAACGGCATGACAATCGGCAAGAAACTCTACGTAAACTTCGGAATCATCCTCACCATGGTGGTGGTGCTGTTCCTCGTGAACTGGTTTGCCGTGCAGCGGGAGCATGCAGCCAAGGCTGCCGCCGCCTCTTCGCTCGAACTGGCGGATGCCACCAATGCCGTCCGCTTTCAGATGATGCAGAACCGTCTCTACCTGAGCAACTACCTGCTCAGCGGCGATACCCGCGAAGTTGAGCGCATGAATGAGGGCTTGCGAATCCTCAACGAAAAGCTGGAGCAGGGCAAGGCGCTGACCACTTCCGACCAGGAAAAGTCCTCGCTCGCCAAGGTTCAGCAGCTCGAACAGTCCTGGGGCAAGGAATTCGCGCAGCCGCTGATCGACAAGCGCAAAGACGTCGACTCGGGCAATGCCACGGTAGCGGAACTGCAGATTTTCTACCTCCAGAAAGACGCTTCCTCATGGGTGAAGAACTCGACGGACGCGCTGGAAGGCGCTGACGCCGAGAACCGAAAGCTGGTCGAAGCCCGGCGCAAGTCGGATGAGACTGCGGCTACTGGAACGATCATTGTCTCGCTGCTGAGCACTCTGGTTGCCCTCGGCCTGGGCAGCGTCATTGCCTACCGCACGGCCAAAGGAATCACGGAGCCCCTGACCAACCTGATGAAGATCGCGCGGCAGATCGGCAACAGCGGCGATCTGACCGTCGAAGTAAAGCCCCGTTCCAATCACGACACGCTGGGCAAGGCCTTCGCGCGCATGGTGGAAGGATTGGCCGGTCTGGTGCGCAGCGTACGCGACGCGTCGTCGCAGGTCGCCAGCGCCTCAAATCAGGTCGCAGGGGCTTCCGACGATTCCGCCAAGATCGGGTTGCAGGCGTCCTCGGCTATCGATGAAGTCACCAGCACCATGCACGAGATGAGCGTGAACGTGCAGAACATGGTGAAGAGCACGCAGGTGCAGGCTTCCAGCGTGAGTGAGACCTCCGCCTCGATCGATCAGATGGTGGCCTCGATCCAGCGCGTGGCCGATACCGCCAAAGTGCTGCTCGACATCTCCAACCGCTCGCGTGAGGAAGTCCACAGCGGCATCGCGACCATGGAAAAGGCTACGGACGGGCTGACCCGCATCAACACCACCATCAACTCCTCCGGCGAGATTATCGGCGCCCTCGGCCAACGCGCCGACGATATCGGCAAGATCATCGAGGTTATCGACGATCTGGCCGAGCAGACCAACTTGCTTGCCTTGAACGCCGCCATCGAAGCGGCGCGCGCCGGCGAACATGGTCTGGGCTTCGCGGTGGTGGCCGATGAAGTGCGTAAGCTGGCGGAAAAATCCGCACAGTCGACCAAGGAAATTTCCGAACTCATCCAGAGCATTCAGAAGGAAGCCCGCAAGGCGGTCGAAAACATGGACCGATCGACCAGCATTGTCAACGAAGGTCTGGAACTCGGCGGAGAGCTGAACGCGGCCCTGCGCAAGATCTCCAACGTGGTCACCGAGGTCTACAAGTTCGCGCAGGAAATTGGCGCAGCCACCAACGAGCAGTCACACGGATCCTCCCAAATCGCGCGGGCGACTACGCGGCTGAACGAAATCACCCACGAAATCAATTCGGCGGTGGAAGAACAGGCTTCGGGAGCGCAAGCCGTGGTCAAGGCCATGGAGCGCATGCGCGAACTGGTGCAGCAGTCCACTTCCGGCTCGACCGAGCTGGCGGCGTCGTCGGAGCAGATGTCGAAGATGTCGCGTGGCCTGCTGGAATTCATGGATCGCTTCGCGCTGGCGGATTCCAATGGGCGTAGCGCTGCCCGCGAGGAACACAGCCGCAACGCACGGAAGGCGGCTGCGGGAGCGCAGTTCTAAACAGTCTCACGAGGCAATCATGAACCGCGAACTCCATATCGTGGGCTTTCAGGTGGGACGCGAGACCTATGGCGTACCCATCACTTCGCTGCATGAGATCGTGCGGGTCCCGGAAATCACTGCCGTGCCCGATGCGCCCGAATACCTCGAGGGTGTCATCAACCTGCGGGGCAAGATCGTCTCTGTCATGGACCTGCGCAAACGCTTCGGAGAAAAGCAGGTCGGACTGAAGAAGCACAATCGCATCCTCGTGGTCGAGCATTCGGGCAGGCTGGCAGGCCTGATCGTGGACTCAGCCTCAGAGGTACTCAAGATTCCTGCCGATGACGTAGAACCTCCTCCCGCCGTTTTTCAGGAGGGCGGGTTGAACTGTGTGACCGGGCTGGGAAAAGTAAGGGGACGGCTGGTGGTGCTGCTCGACA
>Ga0066709_100001532_pt1 | contig 15440 bp, 15 predicted proteins | sample GraSoiAngelo_158_FD_79665 | JGI IMG/M metagenome (GOLD analysis project Ga0066709, IMG submission 79665) | Grasslands soil microbial communities from the Angelo Coastal Reserve, California, USA - 14_1009_16_30cm | ecosystem: Environmental > Terrestrial > Soil > Grasslands | place: USA...
GGTACCCCACATCCAGGGCGTGAAACCAATCGCCGCGATCAGTGTACTTAACGCTATCAGGCTGGAACGTGAACTTCCGAAAGGCGAAAGTAGCCCTCGGTCGGAAGTCTGCATCGCCCCTCCACTCTCGGACCCGCCAACGCTAAGTGTGCTCTGAGCGCGGATTTATTGCTTAAAACAGTATAACAGCAGGGGTCGTCAGAGTCAACTAAAAAAGCTTTACACCCTTTGACCTGCCATATTTTAGCCTGTCACTGTCGTCAATTTTTTCGCTCCAAGCCCTCTTCGGGGTGTCCCCGGGCGGGGCGACCTTGCCCCGACCCGGTCCGACCACGGACCGCGTAGGCCCCTCCAAGCAACACAACCGGCAGAATTTGTGTCAGATGGTAAAGGATCCCGTACGCCAGGGCCCGGGAGGCATCGACCCCCAGAAGCGATAGCCCAACGACGCAGGAGCCTTCCAGCACGCCTATGAATCCGGGCGAGGAGGGCACCATGATCGCGACGCACACAACGAAGGAGAGGAGCAGCGGGGACCAGAGCGGGAGGGCGAGCCCCATGCTTTTCCCGACTAGGAGGAAAACCGCCCCGTTCACGAGCCACATCGCGGCCGTGGTCAGGCCGGCCCCCGCCATCGTCGAAGGCCTTCCCAAGACTCGGAGGCCGGCGGTGAATGAGGCGATCGGGCGCTCCAGCGGCGCAAAGAGCCTGGCCGGAACGAGAGCTCGGAGCCGCGACCCAAGCGGGTTCGTCGCGTAGTGGCCGGCGTGGAGCAGCCAGAGCGCGGCCGTGATGCCGACGCTCAAGCCCAGCGTCAGATACCCGCTCCATCGAAACCAGGCCGGATAGGGCGCAAACAGAAGAGACATCGCCCAGAACCCTCCCAGCGCGGCCAGGTCGAATATCCGTTCGATGACAACCGAGCCTAGGACGGTGCCCGCCTTGATCCGCTCGGTCCGCGCCAGGGCGTACGCGCGGACAAGCTCGCCCAGTCGTGCCGGAAGCGTGTTGATCGCGAGAAAGCCCACCATGGTTGCCGCGAAGAGCTTCCCCTGCGTGACGCGGGCCTCGGGGGAGAGAATCCTTCCCCAACGCTGCGCGCGCAGCCAGTAGCCCAGGATCGTAAGGCCGCAAGCGGCGAGAAACCATGCCGGGTCGGCCCGGCCGATATTGCGGGCGAGCTCTTTCGGGCTGACCTGGCGGAGGAGAACGAAGACCGCGGCCGCGCTGAGCCCGATGCCCAGCATGGCGAGGGCGAGGCGCCCGCGCTTCACAGAACGGCCCGGATGGGAGCCCCGCTCAGCGCCGGCATGTTCGGCGGAGGCGACACCCCTTCACGGAGCCGCCCGCTTCGTCCTGGCGAGGTAGAGGGTGGCCAAGAGCGGAATCCAGAGCTCGTGCGGTCCGACGAACGAGAGGCCCTGCCCGGCCCCCTGGAGCGGCCGCTCCAGGATGTTCTTTTCGGGCCGGTAATGTCGAATCTGATCGAAATTCGCCGCCGTGAATCCGCCGGCATCATGTCCGAGGTTGCGCACGAGGGAGAGCGCCTTCAGGAAGACCTCGGGCAGAATCACCGCCGAGCCGAAGTTCAGAACCACGCCGCCGGAGAGCCGGCGCATCGCGGCCGCGAGGATCTTGAAATCTCGGTGCGTCGCGAGGCCGGTCCTGGCCCCGTCGAAGCTCGGGTGCTGATGAAGGGTGTCGGTCCCGATCGCCACGTGCACGGTAAGCGGGAGCGACCGTTCCGCGGCCCGCGCGAGGAGGCTCAGCCCGGAGTTCTTGGCGCGCGAATCCAGCAGAAAGCGCCCAAGCGCTTCTCCCATCCCCTCGCCCCGGTCCAAGCCCTCCTTCACCGCCCGGTTCATGAGAGCCGGCGTCTCTTCCACCATTCCGAAGCGTCCCGAGCCGAGCGTTTCCTCGACGGGCTCGGAAGTGTTCCCCCACATCGCGATCTCGAAATCGTGGATCGCGGCCGCGCCGTTCATCGCGATTGCCGAGAACGCTCCCTCATCCATCAGGGAGAGAAGCGGACGCTGCACCCCCGTCTTGATCACATGCCCGCCAAACATCCCGAGGATGGGGCGGCCGCCTTTCTTGGCTTCGTCCCAGGCGGCGATCAAGGCCCGGAGAGAAGCGCCGGAGAGTAGGTCGGGGAGGAAGCGCTCGAAGGCTCCTTGGGGCGCGCTCGGATCGGGCGCCGGAGCGAACTGCTCCACGCGCACTTTGGTGGGACGCTCGGCGACGGGAATCGTGCGGACCCCCGACAAATCAATCTCCTCCCGCGGGCTCACGGTTTTCCCACGAAAGCGAGTCTCATGTCGGTCAGGCTCACTGAGATCGACCCGATGGGAACTCTGCTCTTGACCTGCACCGGGATCCTCCGCTCGTCGTCCGAAAGCCAGACGTACATCTGACCTCTGGACTTGAAGATTCCCTCGGACTTGAGCACCGGCTCCACCAGGACGCAATCGAATTTACCGGCCGGCACTTCGACCCGCTCGCGCCGGATCACGTTCACCACCATGTCGTAGGTCTTCTCGTTGTCATGCGTGGGGATTACGATCGTGGCGCCGTCCGGGAGCGGAAGCGTCCTCACGTAGTAGAAGGCGGAAAGGACGTCCTGCACTTGGGGCGCCACTTCGTAGGACTTCCCGTCTTGATAGATCGCCTTCCGGTTCTCCTGGTCGAACCTCACCGAGAGATCCTTCTTGTAGGACCCTTCCCGGATATGTTTTTCGAAACGGCGCGTATAGAGAGATTCGGCGTCGACGAAGGATTCCGCGCGGTCGCGCACCTTGTAGAACTTCGAGACGAACGAGTTCGACTCCGCCTTCGTGACGATTCGCCACGTGCGGCGTCCGTCGACGGTTTGCATGTTCTGGACCTGCATGAGCGCGTTCCCGCCGTTCAAACCGCTCCAATCGATCGAGAACTGGAAGTACTCGCCGATTTTCCACGGCACCTTGGCGTGTCGTGCTTCCCGCTGGGTGAGATACGGCGTGAGGTCGACCGTATCCGGGTTCGACGGGGGCGTGGGCTCGAGCGCCTCGGCGCGATCCCGGCGCAGTGGAACCATCAGGAGCGAGGAGAGAAGAAAGGCGAGAAGGGCGCATCCCAGAAGGAGCCTGCGGCCCGTGCATCCGCGCGCCTGATGGCGCGTCATCGCCCGGTGTGTCCGAATCCGCCGTCGCCTCGCGCGGTCTCATGGAGCGCGGCCGCTACCGTGAGCGAGACTCTGGCCACTCTGGCGAACACGAGCTGGGCGATTCGGTCGCCGCGATGAACGATGTACGGCTCTTCCCCGAAGTTGATGAGCAAGACCTTCACTTCTCCGCGGTAATCGGCGTCGATCGTTCCCGGACCGTTCGGAATCCCGATCCGGTGCCTGAGCGCGAGCCCGCTGCGCGGCCGCACCTGGGCTTCATACCCGCGGGGGATCTCCAGGCGCACGCCGGTCGGCACCGCCGCCACCTGGCCCGGTCCAATCGTGAGCGGCTCCAAGACGGCCGCGAAGACGTCAAGCCCGGCGGCATGCTCGCTTTGGTAGGCGGGCGGAGCGAACGCGTGCGGCTCCAGGGAAACGCGCAGCGGAACCGCGCCCGCCTCCATCCGGTCCTCGAGATCCGGCCGATCGCTCACGCGGCGGTTCCGAGCATGAGGTCACCCGTTTCGAACTCGGAGCCCGCGCTGGGCCCGAGCGCGACGAGCGAGATCCGATCGCGCGAGATCAACTCCAACGCCACCCTTTGGACATCTTCGGATCGCACCAAGTCCACCCTCCGAACCAGCTCGTCCACAGAGACGAAGCGTCCTTCATAAAGCTGGTTCCGCGCGATCCGGTTCATCCGGTTCGAAGTGCTCTCGAGCCCCAGGAGGAGATTCCCCTTGAGCTGTGCCTTCACGGAACGGAGCTCATTTTCAGGTACGCCCTGCTGGATGACGCGCTCGAACTCTTCCAGCGTCAGCGCCACGACCCTCCGGCCGTGCTGCGGCTGGACGTTCATCCCCGCGCAGATGATTCCCGCGTCGCGGTAGAAATCCGCATAGGTATAGACCGAATAGGCCAACCCCTCCTGCTCCCGCACCCGCTGGAACAGGCGTGAGCTCATGCCTCCGCCCAGCAGGGTTGAGAGAACGATCAGTGCGTGGCGGTCGGGATGCTGGGATGGGAGACCCCGGCCGCCGATACAGAGGTATTGCTGCGCCAGGTCCTTTACATGATGAACCACGTCCCGGCCGTTCGGTTGCACGCTCTTGGATTCGGGCGGGACCCCGGGCGGAGCATCGCCGAACCGGGACGAAACCTCACCCACGAACCGCTCCCAGTCGAAGCGGCCCGCGATCGCGACGAGAAGATTGGAAGCGCAGTACCGGCGCGCGTGGTAGCGCGCGACGTCCTCACGCGTAAATGCCTGGACCGATTCGCGGGTGCCGAGGATCCGGTTGCCCAGCGGATGCCCGGACCACACGACGTCGGCGAAAAGGTCGTGGATTCTCTCGTCGGGCGTGTCCTCGTAGGTGTGGATCTCGTCCAGAATGACCTTCTTTTCCTTCTCCACGTCGTCGGGATCGAGCTTGGGGTTCAGAACGAGATCCGCGAGCACCTCCACCGCGAGGTTCAAGTGCTCGTCCAAAGCGCGCGCGTCGAAACAGGTCACTTCGCGGCCGGTGAACGCGTCCAGGTGGCCGCCGACCGATTCCAGGCTCAGCGCCAGCTCGTAGGCGTCCCGGGTGTGCGTTCCCTTGAAAACCATGTGCTCGAGGAAATGCGACATCCCCGATTCGGGCGTCGCCTCATGCCGCGCCCCTACCTTGACCCAAACCCCGATCGACAGGGAACGCACGGAGTCCACGTGCTCGCCGATCACGGTCAGGCCGGACGGAAGCTCGACCCGGCGAAACCGATCCCCTTCGTCCAACGACCCTCCTCAAACCAGAACGGAGGCCGTGGCCTCCGCTGGACGTGGTCCGAACCGCTCTTCGACGGCGCGCTAGCGGCGCGAGTGCTCCGGCTTCCTCCGGGGGCGCTCCCCGCCGCCGCCCGGCGGCCGGCGCTGTGCTTCGTGGTCCCCGGACTCCTCGTATCCCGGGAGCGCTTGCTTGCGGCTCAGCTTGATCTTGCCTTCGCGGTCGATCCCGATCACCTTGACCAGGACCGTGTCCCCTTCGTTGATGACGTCCTCGACCCGCTCCACGCGGTGCGGCTCGAGCTCCGAGATGTGGACCAAGCCGTCTTTGCCCGGGGAGATTTCGACGAAGGCCCCGAACGGCACCACCCGGCGCACGATCCCCGAATAAATGCGCCCGACCTCGGGGTCCTCGGTGATCGATCGGATGATGTCTCGCGCCCGGTCCCCGTCCGCCCCGCTGAACGCTGCGATGCGGACTTCGCCGGAGTCCTCGATGTCGATCTGGGTCCCCGTCTCGGCGCTGATCTTCTTGATCATCTTGCCGCCTGGTCCGATGACCTCCCGGATCTTGTCCGGATCGATCATCATGATGTAGATCCGCGGCGCGTAGGGCGAGAGCTCGGCGCGCGGTGTCGCGATCGCCGCCTCCATCTTGCCCAGGACGTGCATCCTCGCGACGCGGGCCTTCTCGAGCGCGCGCGACATGATGTCCATCGAGAGGCCTTCGATCTTGATGTCCATCTGGAACGCGGTGATGCCCTCGCGGGTGCCGGTCACCTTGAAGTCCATGTCCCCCAGATGATCCTCGACGCCCAGAATGTCCGTCAGGATCGCGATGTCATTTCCATCTTTGATCAGGCCCATCGCGATTCCGGCGACGTGGGCCTTGATCGGAACGCCCGCGTCCATCAAGGAAAGACTACCCCCGCACACCGTCGCCATCGACGAGCTACCGTTTGACTCGAGAATGTCCGAGACGACGCGAATGGTGTAGGGGAAGTCGATGTCGGAAGGAATCAGGGGCTCGATCGCGCGTTCGGCGAGCGCGCCGTGGCCGATTTCGCGCCGGCCGGGCCCGCGCATAGGTCTCACCTCCCCGACGCTGAAGGGCGGGAAGTTATAATGCAGCATGTAGCTCTTCCAGGACTGACCTTCCAGCTCCTCGACGCGCTGCTCGTCCACTTTCGTTCCGAGCGTCGTCGCGACCAGGCTCTGGGTTTGGCCGCGGGTGAAGAGCGCGGATCCGTGCGTGCGCGGCAGCACGCCGACTTCGCACGTGATCGCCCTGATGTCGTCCGGGCCCCGCCCGTCGGCGCGCCGGCCTTCCTTCAAGATCCGACGACGCAGATCCTGGCTCTCGATGTGCTCGAGGATCGTGGCGATCTGCTTCCCCATATCGGGGTGGGACTCCTCGAATTTGGCGAGCGCCTCTTCCTTCACGCGGTCGAGCTCCGCCTGGCGCTCCTCCTTCGTTTGAATCTCGTTTGCCCGGCGGACGCGATCGCCGAACTCGCGCTCCACGGCCGCCTCGAGGCCCGCATCCTTCGGCGGAACGGCAAACTCGCGCTTCGGCTTCCCGATGCGGCGCCGAAGCTCGACCTGGATCTTGTTCAGCTCGAGGATGTGCTTGTGCGCGAACCGGAGCGCCTCCACAACCGTCGCTTCGGGCACTTCGCGGGCCCCTCCCTCGACCATCACGATCGAGGAATCGGTGCCGGCCACGACCATGTCCAGGGCGGATTGCTCCAGCTCCTGGAACGTCGGATTCAGGACCAGCTTGCCTTCCACGAATCCGACTCTGACCCCCGAGACCGGCTCCGGAAACGGGATGTCCGAGACCATGAGCGCGACCGAGGCGCCGGTGATTCCCAGGATGTCCGAATCATTCGCCTGATCCGAGGAAAGGACCGTGGCGGAGATCTGGATCTCGTTGCGGAAACCGTCCGGGAACAAAGGCCGCAGCGGACGGTCGATCAACCGGCTGCTCAGGATTTCCTTCTCCGTGGGTCGCCCCTCGCGCTTGAAGAAACCACCGGGGATCTTCCCGGCTGCGTAGGTCTTCTCCCGGTATTCCACGCTAAGGGGAAAGAAGTCCTTGTCGATCGGGTACTTGGATGCGACCGCGGCGACCAGAACCACCGTGTCCCCGTACCGCACCCACGCTGACCCGGAGGCTTGCTTGGCGACCTTGCCGACTTCGATGCTGAAGGTACGGCCCCCAAGGTCGAGGCTTACAGATTCGGGCATTCTCTTCTCCTTCCATCTCTCGATTCGATCATGACCCTTCTAATGCAACGAGGCGCTCCGCAGGGCGGCCATGGAGCCGGACGGAGCGCAGGGAGTTTTGGGGGAGTCTTCGGGTGAGCGTGCTCGCGGGCGCGCTGCCGCCCGGACAGGAGCGCTATTTGCGGAGACCGAGCTCCTTGACCACCATCCGGTAGCGCTCGACGTTGGAGGACTTCAGATAGTCGAGCAGCCTGCGTCGTTGACCGACCATTCGGAGCAACCCGCGCCGACTGTGATGGTCGCGCTTGTGCACCTTGAAGTGCTCCGTCAGGTATTTGATGCGTTCGGTCAGGAGCGCGATCTGGACTTCCGCGGACCCCGAGTCCGTCTCGTGGGTGCGGAAGTGATCGATAACCTCGCGCTTCCTCTCAGGTGTCAACGGCACCGGTGGTCCACCTCCATGACTTTCCCTCTCTCTCTGGACGGCCGCACTTTACAACAGAGTGGAATCTGGATGCAACGCTCAATCTGGGACGCTCCCCGATATCGTTCCACGCGCGGCCGCCCTGGAACTCCAGTATTCCGCGGCCCTTGCCCGGTCCTGATCCATGGCCCGGATGAGCGCCTCGGGGCTTTCGAAGACCTCGTCTCCGCGGAGCCTCCGCACGAGGCTCGTGACGAGCACCTTCCCGCGGAGCGACTCCTTGCCGTCGTAATCCAGAAGATGCGCCTCGACCCGGACCGGCCCCGGCCCAAACGTCTCCGCGCTTCCGACGTACGTAAGGCCGGGCCATGTGATTCCAAGCAATCTATTGCTGGATATGTAAATACCTGGTGCGGGCAAGAGCTTCGCCGGGTGAACCTCCAAATTGGCCGTGGGGTACCCTAGCTGCCTGCCGCGGCCGGCGCCGGAACCGACCCGGCCGCGCAGCGAGTACGGGCGGCCGAGCATCGCCGACGCTTCCTCGACCGACCCCGCCTGGATGAGCCCCCTCAGCGCGGTGCTCGAGAGCTTTCCTCCACCCCCCATGAGGAACGGCACCTCACGGACCGCGAATCCGCGTCGCTCCCCCAGAGCTTCGAGATACGCGCGGTCTCCGACACGGTCGCGCCCCATCCGAAAATCGGGTCCGATGACGAGCACCGCCAGCGGCGCGCCGACGCCGAGCACGCGGTCGATGAATCCCTCGGGCGGCAGGGCCTGAACGCTCCTATCGAAGCGCTCCACGTGCACCCGGTCGACACCCATCGCGTGGAGCAGCTCTTCGCGCTCCTCCGGGGGGGTGATCCAAGGACGAGGCGGCACGCCGCGCACGATCGTGTCGGGGTGCGGGTCGAAGGTCGTCACCCACGCGATCCCGCCGCGCTCTCGCGCGACCTCCACGGTCGCCGCGATCACGCGCTGGTGACCCAAGTGCAACCCGTCAAAAACCCCGATCGTCATCGCGATCGGACGTGAGATCCGGGTCATGGAAACACGCGCAGAAGACGGACCACGGCCTGGGGTGGCGCCTCGGAAGGGACCGCCGGGCACGGGGATTCCGCGAGCCCGAGCAGCTCACCCTCCGGCGCGAGAAGGGCGAGCGGCCAGCGCGTCTCCCCGGGAGGAAGCGGATAGCCGAGGGGCGCGGGCTCGATCCGGTCGGGGCCCAGAGCCGGCGCGCGACCGTGGCGGAGCCGCGCCGCCTCCTCCGAGGTGAGCGTCGCGCGCGGAAGGTGCATCACAGCTTGGGCGGGGGTGAGCGCGCGCCCGCGAAAATCGCCCGCCCCATTCCCGGAGCAGGGCTCGGGCGAAAGGGCCTCGTCCACGTGGAATGGTCCCGATGCGATCCGGCGCAAGGAGAGGAGGTGGGCGCCGCACCCGAGCAACTCGCCCAAGTCATGGGCCAGCGTGCGCACGTACGTGCCCCGGCTCACCGTCAAGTCGAGGCCAAGCTCCGGCAACGTGCCGTCGAGCACCTCAAGCTCATAGACCCGGATCGTACGCTCCCCGGGGTCCGGGGATTCACCCCGGCGCGCCGCCTTATAGAGCCGCTCACCCCGCACCCTTACCGCCGAATAGAGCGGCGGGCGCTGGCGGGTCACCCCACGCAGGCGCTCGAGCGCCGCCTGGATCCCTTCCCGCCCGGGGATCCGCTCCGAGACGCGGATGGGCTTCCCGGTTCGGTCCTGCGTGTCGGTCGCGATCCCGAGGCGCGCCTTCGCGAGATAGCGTTTCGGGAGGAGGCTCACGCAGCCGAGGAGCGCCGTCGCCCGCCCTTCGGCCAGGATGAGGAGCCCCGTGGCGAAAGGATCGAGCGTTCCGGCGTGGCCCACGCGGCGCTCGCCCAGGATTCGCCGCATGCGCGCGACCACGTCGTGGGAGGTCCAGCCTTCCGGCTTATCCAGCAGATGGAGGAGGTCCGCCATTCATCGCCCGGTCGAGGGCCTCGTAGAGGTCGTTTCGGACCCGCTCCAAATCCCCCCGCACCCGAAGCCCCGCCGCGTTCCGGTGACCTCCGCCGCCGAACAGGGACGCCACCTCGTTCACATCCACCGTCCCGTCCGACCGGAGGCTCGCTCTGATTTCGTTCGGCGCCACCTCTTGGACGAGCACGCCCACACGCGCGCCCGCGAGAGCCTTGGCATACTGGACGATTCCGTCGGCATCCTCGGGCGTCGCGCCTGCCCGCTCGAACATGTCCCGTGAGATGGTCATCGCCCCGATTCTTCCCCCGCTCCGCGTCTCGAGCGAGGCGAGCGCCAAGCCCAGGATGCGCAAGCTCGGCGCCGTTTTCGTCGCGTAGAGCGCCTCGGCGACCACGGGCGCCCTGGCCCCGCGCTCGACCAACCTCGCGGCGACGCGCAGGGTGCGGGAGGAGGTGTTCGCGTAACGGAAGCCGCCCGTATCGGAGAGGATGCCGGCATAGAGGCACTCGGCGATTTCGGGAGAGATCGGAATGTGAAGAAGGTCGATGACGTCGTAGACCAGCTCGGCCGTGGCGGACGCCTCCGGATTGACGAGGCGGATATCTCCGAACCCGTCGTTTCCCCAGTGATGGTCGAAGACCGCGATCTTGGCTCCGGGATTCAGGCAACGCTCCGGAACCGAGCCCGTACGATCCAGCGAGGAGCTGTCGAGCACGAAGGCGGAATCGAATTTCTTCTGAACATGATCCGGACGCCGGATCGTCGACGCGGCCGGCAGGAAGAGGAGCGCGGCGGGGACCGGCGAGTCGAGCACTACCTCCGCCGTTTTCCCCATGTGATCCAGCGCGAGCTTGAGGCCGAGGCAGGATCCCACCGCGTCGCCGTCGGGATCGATGTGCGCGGTCACCAAGAACTCCTCGCGACCCGCAAGAAACGCTTCGAGCCCCTCGAGCGTGACGTCATTCATCGGGAGGTTCCTGAATTTCACGCAGGAGCTGCTCGATTCGCGCACCCTTCTCGATCGACCGGTCGATCTGGAACTGGAGCTCGGGGACGATGCGAAGCCCCAGCCGGGCCGCCAGGAGGCTGCGAAAGTACGGCGTCGCGCGGGCGAGCGCCTGGAGCACGTTGGGTTCCGAGTCCGGGGTCAGGAGCGTCCCGGCCACCCAGACCTTCGCGAGGGAGAAGTCGCGGCTCACCTCTGCTCCCGTCACCGAGAGCACGCGAAGCCTCGGGTCTTCCGTCCTGGTGCTCAGGATCTCGGCCAGCTCGACCTGGATCCGGTCCGCCACGCGGCGCGTGCGGGGACTCTGCTTGCGTGAAGGCATCGTAGGAATGCCGGTCAGTCGATTCGGATCTGGTAGTCCAGGACCGCGAGGCGGTCCTCCCGCTCCACGCAGGCCAGGATGTCTCGAAGCACCTTGTCCAACACGCCCGGCTCTCCGCTCACGACCGCCACGCCCAGCGTCGCGCGCTGCCACAAGTCCTGGTGGTCCACTTCCGCCACGGACGCGTTGAAGCGCGTCCGGAGCCGCTCCTTGACGTGGTTCACGACCGAGCGCTTCGCCTTGAGCGAGTGGGAGGCGGGAAGGTGAAGCTCCATCTGGAGCAGGCCGACTACCATCTCACGTAAGCCGACGCGCGAATTCCTCGAGGACATAGGCTTCGATCATGTCGTTCACTTTCACGTCGTCGCGTCCCTCGAGCCCGATTCCGCACTCCAGCGGGGCCGCCACCTCGCGCACGTCGTCCTTGAACCGCCGCAGGGAATCGATCTTTCCGTCCCAAACGGACGAGCCCTCCCGGAGAAGGCGGGCGCGCGCGCTGCGCTGGATGGCTCCGGAAATGACCTTGCAACCCGCGATCGTGCCGGCCTTGGTGGTGTTGAAGATCTGCCTCACCTCGGCCGAGCCGAGGACGGTCTCGCGGATCTCGGGCTTCAGGAGGCCCGACATCGCGTCTTTCACGTCGGCGACCGCCTCGTAGATGATCTCGTAGAGCCGGACGTCGACCTTTTCCTTGCCCGCCAGCTCCGTCGCCTTGGGATCGGGCTTCACGTGAAACCCGATGATGACCGCGTTCGACGCGGTGGCGAGGAGCACATCGGACTCGCTGATCTGGCCGACGCCGCGGTGGATCACGCGGAGCTTGACCTCCTCGGTGGTGAGCTTGGTCAGGGAGTCCTCGAGAGCCTCGACGGATCCGTCCACGTCCCCCTTGAGCACGACCAGAAGCTCGCCCACGCTTCCCGACTGGATCTGGGAATACAGGTCGGTGAGCGTGACGTGCTTGTGGAGGCGGAACTCCTGCTCCCGCTGGAGCTGCGCGCGTTTCGCCGCCACCTCGCGCGCTTCGCGCTCGTCGGCCATCGCCGCGAAGGTGTCCCCCGCCTGCGGCGCGCCGCTCCAGCCCAGGACCTCGACGGGGGTCGAAGGTCCCGCTTCGGGCACGCGCCCCCCGCGCTCGTTGTTCATCGCCCGGACCTTGCCCGATTGCGCGCCGGCGACGAACGCATCTCCGCCGCGGAGCGTCCCCTTCTGGACGAGCACCGTAGCGACGATCCCGCGCCCTTGCTCCACGCGCGACTCGATCACGACCCCGCGCGCGGGCTTATTCGGATCGGCCTTGAGCTCCAAGATCTCGGATTGGAGCAGGATCATCTCGAGCAGACGGTCGACGCCGGTCCCGAGCTTGGCGGAAATCGGCACCGCGATCGTCTTTCCTCCCCACTCTTCCGGAAGGAGATTCTGCTTGGCCAGGTCCTGGCGCACGAGGTCGACATTCGCGCCGGGAAGGTCGATCTTGTTGATCGCGACGATGATCGGAACGTTCGCCGCGCGCGCGTGGTCGATCGCCTCGATCGTCTGGGGCATGACGCGGTCGTCGGCGGCCACGACGACGACGACGATGTCGGTGGCCTGCGCGCCGCGCGCGCGCATCGCGGTGAACGCTTCATGGCCGGGCGTGTCGAGGAAGGTGATCTTCTGCCCCCGCGGCAGCTCGACCTCGTAAGCACCGATGTGCTGCGTGATGCCGCCGGCCTCGCCCGCGATCACATTGGTTTTCCGGATGTAGTCCAGGAGCGATGTCTTGCCGTGGTCCACGTGCCCCATGATCGTGACCACCGGCGGGCGCGGCTTGAGGACGCCGGTCTCCTCGGCGACCTCGACCTCCTCCTCGCCCAGCTCGCTCACGAACTCGACCCCGTATCCGAATTCGTCCGCGACCGCCATGATCGAGTCCTTGTCGAGGCGGCGGTTGATGTTGGCCATGATGCCGAGCTGCATGCAAACCTGGATCACTTCCTGGGGCTTTACCTCCATCTGTCCGGCCAGCTCCGCGACGGAGATGAATTCGCTCACGCGGATCAGGCGGGGCGCTTCCTCCACCCCGACCGCGACCCCCTCCTCGCGCTCGCGGCGGTGGTGGCGGCGCTTGCTCCCGTCCATCTCGGCGAGCGTGCGCTTCACGCTGGCCCGGATGAGCTTCTCGTCCACGGCGCGCTTTTTCTTCTTCCCCGCCTTGCCGCCGAGCTTGAATGCCACGCCGGGGCCGCGGCCCGGAGGCGAGCCGCGCCGCTCCGCCTCGGCTTTCGCGGCCAGGATCGCCTTCTCGCGCTTGCGGGCCTCCTCTTCCTTGACGGCCTCCTTCTCGCGCGCGAGCTTCGAGCGAACCTGATCGACGACATCGTCCCCGACCGAGCTCATGTGGCTCTTCACCTCGACCGAGAGGGATTTCAGGATATGGACGAGGGCCTCGCTGGACATGCCCATGTCCTTGGCCACCTCGTACACACGCCGCTTCTTAACTGGCATCGCTCCTCGTTTCGTCTTGGGTATCTCCGCCCGAATTCTCCTGCTGCGCCGCCTCGGCGGGCTCTCCCTCCGTGGGCGCCTCTTCGGGCGCGCCCAAGACACCCTCCTGCGCCGGCGCTTCCTCGGCGACCGGGCGCGTTTCTTCGCCCGCCGCGTCGGCCAGGATCGCTTGCTCGCTTGCGGCGGCCGCCGCGCGCGCGGCCTCTTCGGCCAGCTCGCGACCCCGCCTCTCCTGAAGCTCCTTCGCCTCCTCGATCAGCTTCTCGGCGGTCTTCTCGCCGATTCCCTGGATCGCGAGAATCTCCTCCATGGGGGCGCGGAGCAGATCCTGCACAGTCTCGATGCCCGCGCGGATCAGCTTCTCGCGCAGCTTCGGACCGGCCCCTTCCAAATCTTCGATATCGATCCGCGAGCGGCGCTCCAAGTCCTTCTGCCGGTCGCGCTCGCTCTTCGAGATCAGATCGATCTTCCAGCCCGTGAGCTTTGCGGCGAGCCTCGCGTTCTGGCCCCCCTTCCCGATCGCGAGCGACAGCTGGTCGTCCGCGACCGTGACAAGGATCTTCTGCTCCGCTTCGACGATCTGCGCCTCGAGCACCTTGGCGGGGGAGAGCGAGCGCGTCACAAAGACGACCGCGTCCTGGCTCCAGGGCACGATGTCGATCTTCTCACCCCCCAGCTCGCGGACGATCGCCTGCACGCGGGAGCCTTTGATCCCCACGCAAGCGCCGACCGCGTCGATCTTGTCGTCATTCGAGAGCACCGAGACCTTCGCGCGGGAACCGGGCTCGCGCGCGATTCCCTTGATCTCGATGATCTTCTCCGCCACTTCCGGCACCTCGGCTTCGAACAGCCGGCGCAGAAACTCGGGATGGGTCCGCGAGAGGATGATCTGCGGGCCGCGCGCGAGCTTGTCGACCGCGATGATGTAGGCCTTGATGTGATCCCCTTGGTGGTAGCGGTCCCGCGCGATCTGCTCGCGCGGAGGAAGAATCGCCTCCGACCGGTCGAGCTTCACGTAGATATTTCCACGGTCGACCTGCTGCACGGTCCCACGCACCATTTCGCCGACCCGGTCGTGGTAGTCCTCGTAGATGCGCTCGCGCTCCGCCTCGCGGACGCGCTGGACGAGCACCTGCTTGGCCGCCGCGATCGCGTTCCGGCCCAAGTCCTCGAGCGTCAGCTCCTGCACGAAGTCCTGCCCGATCCGGGCGTCCGCCTCGTACTGCTGCGCCTCTTCCAGATCGATCTCCTGCGCCGGGTCCTCGGTGTCCTCCACGACCCGCCGCGTGAGCCTCATGAGAATCCGGCCGCTCGGCTCGTCGAATTTCACCTCGATATTGGCGGTCTGACCGAAGCGCTTTCGCCCGGCCGAGAGCAGTCCCGCCTCGAGCGTCTCGACGAGGATGGTCTTGTCCACGCTCTTCTCGCGGGCGATTTGCGCCATCGCCTCCATCAACTCGTAGTTGACGCCTCTTGTGTGTGTTTCTTTCGCCACTGCTTTCATCCCTTCGGGCGGCGCTCCTTCGCGCGCAGTCCCTCCCACGGGTCGGCGACGATGTGCGAGTGTTTGATCGCCGCGTACGGCAACGAGACGACCCCCGCGATCGGATCCTCGAGCAAAATCGTCCCTTCTCCGGCTTGCCGCAGCTCCCCGCGGTAGGTGCGGCGACCCATGTGGAGGTCGTGCAGCTTGATCTCGACGCTCCGGCCGACGAAACGCGCGAAGTGCTCGGGGCGCGACAGCGTCCGCTGGATTCCCGGGGACCCGACCTCCAAGACATAGCTGCCGGGCACCACGTTCTCGGCCTCGAGATATCGGCCGATTTTCTTATTCCAATATGCGCAATCGGCAATCGTGACGCCGGTCGGACGGTCCAGAACGACGCGCAGCACGGTCCGACCCGACTGGGAGGCCAGATCCAGGTCCCAAAGATCGAACATCTCCTCGCCGAGGAGGGCCTGGAGGCGTCGGGTGAGCTCTTCCCTCAGTTGTCCACGATCCATGCGGTCCGTCCCGGGCTCGACCCATGTCCGGGCCAGCGCCTAAAAAGTTCGAGTGGACTGCGGGTCCACTCGGACC
>Ga0066709_100001533_pt1 | contig 15439 bp, 13 predicted proteins | sample GraSoiAngelo_158_FD_79665 | JGI IMG/M metagenome (GOLD analysis project Ga0066709, IMG submission 79665) | Grasslands soil microbial communities from the Angelo Coastal Reserve, California, USA - 14_1009_16_30cm | ecosystem: Environmental > Terrestrial > Soil > Grasslands | place: USA...
CGATGGCGTCTGGCTCGACACGGTGACGGCGGAGGGCAAATTCAAGAGCACAGGCAAAGCGCACAACTGGAAGGCCAACTACCACGACGTGCGCGCGATGCTGAAGTTCATCGAGGCGTTCCGGGCGACTCCGAAGGAGTTGAAGCAGTGAGAGGATCGTGAGAGGTCGGAGGTAAGTTGGATAGGAGTCGCAAGTCTCAGGAATTCCCACAAATGCGGCTGACCTTTTCGGTCCGATGTTGGGTTAATTCGTTTATTCATGGTTCCGCTTGGCTGCCCAGATGCCGGCCAGGGCGCCGGACAGGTGGCCTTCCCAGGAAACCGGCCCGGCCTGGGGCAGCAAGCCGTAAAGAATTCCGCCGAAACAGATCAACACCAGCAAAGCCACCAGGGCTGACCGCCAGCTTTTCATGCAGAAACCGGCGACGATCAGATACGCGACGAGTCCGAAAATAATCGAACTGGCACCGATGTGAACGATGGGGCGGTCGCCGTCCGAAGCTCTTCCAATCAGCCATGTGCCCAGCCCGCTGAAGAGCCAGATCGAGGAGAGCGTCAGGACCGGATAATAATGCCGGTCCCAAAAGAGGAGCACCAGGAGCACAAACAGCGGCAGCGCATTGGCCAGCAGGTGCGCCGGACTGGCATGAAGCAACGGACTGAAGGCGATACCCGCCAGGCCGGGAACGGATCGCGGGACGATGCCAAAGCCGGCAAGGGTCAGCCGCTTTTCCTGCCGGAGGATCACATCGGCAAGTTCCACCAGAAACAGCACGGAAACCATCAGCGCGCTGGTTTGTACGGCTTCCTTGAACGTCTTGAATTGCGATTTGGCCATGGCTCAATTTCTCAGACAATGGCGCAGGCCGGCGGTTCACTGAAAAATGACTCCGAGGGATCCGGCGGCGAAGCGGCCACGGCGTCAGTTGATCTGCGGCCGAGCCCGGCCGTTTATCGGGTGTAAGATGTCGGTTTTTCAATTCTTCCGGTCGGGCTTTACTCGTGATTGACCCGATGCTAGGGTGCGTCGCCATGTGCGTTCCATCTTTGCTGTCAACCTTCATTCCCCCCGCGGTATGATCGAAGTCGAGAGTTTAACCAAGCTCTACGACGAGTTTCCCGCCGTTACCGACCTAACGTTTACGGTGCGCCCCAGCGAAGTGATGGGATTGGTTGGCCCGAACGGCGCCGGCAAAACCACCACCTTGCGTTGTCTGGCCGGAATCATCCCCGCCACGCGCGGCCGGGTCCGCATCGCCGGCGAAGATCTCGCCAGCCATTCCATCGCCGCCAAGCGCCAACTCGCCTTTTTCTCGGACGAACCGCGGTTGTTCGATTATCTCACGGTGTGGCAGCATCTGGTGTTCACCGCGCGCATCTATCAGGTGGCCGACTCCATCGAAACCGGCCGCCGCTTGCTGGAAGAACTTGAGATGGCGGACAAGGTGGATTTGCTGCCCGGAGAATTGTCGCGCGGCATGAAGCAAAAACTGGCTATTGCCTGCGGCCTGTTGCACTCGCCCAAGGTGATTTTCTTCGACGAACCGCTGACCGGCCTCGACCCCGTCGGCATCCGGCGGATGAAAGACTCGATTTTGAAACGGGCCAGGGAAGGAGCGGCCATCATCATCAGCTCGCATCTGCTTCACCTGCTCGAGGAGATCTGTTCCCACGTCCTGATCTTGAAAAGCGGCATTAAGGTCATCGACGGCACGATGGGAGAAATTCTGCAGAAATTTTCCGAGCAGTCGAGGGATGCCAACCTGGAAGACGTTTTTTTCCGCGCCACCGGAGAGGCCCGGGGGAACCGATGATCGGCGCCCTGTTGTATCTCCAGGTGCAGTCGCTGAGGAATCGGCTGCGGGTGCGGGTGCGGCGGTTGAAAAAGCCAAAGTACCTGGCCGGCGCGCTCGTGGGGGCGGCCTATTGTTACTTCTTTTTCTTCCGCAATCTGCTGGCGGGAAGGCGCGGCGCCGCGCTCGTCGAATACAACAGTGCGCCGGAGACAATGGCGCTGTTTGAACTGCTCGGAGCGCTGGTGTTGTTGGTCATGGTGCTGTCGGCCTGGTTCTTTCCGCATGAACGGGCGGCGCTGGTCTTTAGCGAAGCGGAGATGGCGTTCCTGTTCCCTGCGCCGGTCACGCGCAAGACCTTGATCCATTTCAAACTGCTGCGGTCGCAGGCGGCTATTCTGTTGACCACCTTATTGCTGACGCTGGTCACCAGGCGCTTTGGCGGAGGTGGAACGGCCTGGATCCGCGCTGCCGGTTGGTGGGTGGTCTTGTCCACGCTCAACCTCCATACGCTGGGCGCCTCTTTTGCGCGAACACGCCTGCTCGAACACGGCATTTCCAATTGGCGCCGGCGAATCATTGTGCTGTCGGGAGCGGCGCTGTTGTTGCTGGCTGCGCTGCTCTGGCTCCACCACACGATTCGCCCTCCGGAGGCGTCGGACCTGGAGAGCCTGAAGGCCATCAAGTATTATGTCCGGCGCACGCTGGAATCCGGGCCGGCCGCTTATGTGCTTTTTCCGTTTCGGCTGGTCGTGCGCCCCTATCTGGCGCCGGATGGGGGGGCGTTCCTGCTCGCCGTTGTCCCGGCGCTGGCATTGTTGCTGGCGCATTACTTCTGGGCCGCCCGCTCAGATGTGGCGTTTGAGGAAGCGTCGCTGGCGTTGGCGCAGAAGCGCGCGGAAATCGTCGCTTCCGTCCGCGCCGGCCACTGGCATGGGGCGGCGGCAAAGAAGACCAAGAAACGTGCCCCGTTTGGGCTGCGGTCAACCGGTTCGCCTGCCGTCGCGTTTCTTTGGAAGAATCTCATCAGCGCGGGCCAGGCTTTCAGCTTGCGCACCTGGCTGTTTCTGGCGTTTTTTGCCATCTGTGTGGGCGGCCCGATCGGCGCCACGCAGCACGGCCACGGCTGGGTGATGCCCACGGTCGGAATCGTGACCGCCATCCTGGGAGCCTATTCCCTTTTTCTTGGTCCGGCCATCCTGCGCCAGGATTTGCGCCAGGACCTGGCCAACGCCGACGTTCTGAAAATGTATCCGCTGCGCGGCTGGCAGGTAGTGCTGGGCGAATTGCTCGCCCCGGCGGCGATTCTGACAGGCGTGCAGTGGTGCCTGCTGCTCCTCTCAGTCACGATGTTCTCGCGCCTTCCCGAGGGCGATACCATTCCGCTGGCCAATCGGCTCTCGATCGGCGCCGGCGCGGCAATCATTGCGCCGATGCTGAACCTGATTTCGCTGGTGATTCCCAATGCGTCGGTGCTGCTTTTCCCCGCCTGGGTGCAGATCGGGCGCGAGCACGTCGGAGGCATCGAAGTGATCGGCCAACGACTGATCTTCATGCTGGGGTCCGTGCTGGTTTTCGCATTCGCTCTTCTGCCGGCGGGGGTATTGTTCGGATTGGTGTTCTTTCTGGCGAACCTTTTTGTCGGCGTGATTGTCGCCGTGCCCTTAGCGGCGGCCGTGGCGACCACCGTCTTGGCGGCGGAAGCGATTCTGGCGATCTGGTGGATGGGGCGATTGTTTGAGCGATTCGATGTGTCGGCGGAACCTGCCGCATAAACAGACCAGCGCCACTGCCATGCCAGCGCCATCCGGAGCCCGGAACGCCAACCTTGCGGGTTGAGCTTTTCGTCCCGGCAGGATAGGAATTTTGAGACGGCGTTGCCGTCTGCGGGTCTCGAAGCCGACCGGCTTCGGGCAGGATTAATGAAAAAATTCGTCGCCGGGCTTTGATGTAATGGCAAGTGAACGACCAACGAAGGGAAAGATCGTCGTCTCCGGGATCCTGTTCTGGTACCCCCTGGCGGGAGTAACGTATCAGTTTCTGCATTACCTCGTCGGCCTGCGCCGGCTGGGCTACGATCCGTACTACATCGAGGACTCCGGGAGCTGGATTTACGATCCGCGCATCAACGACCTTTCGCCGGATGCCTGGGGAAACATTGAAGCCGTGCTTCCGGCGCTCGAGTTACACGGCTTCGGGAACCGCTGGGCATTTCGCGGAAATTATCCGGACGGCAAATGCTACGGCATGACCGAACCGCAAATTCTCCAGCTTTTCCGGGACGCGGATGCCTTTTTGAATGTGACCGGCGCGCAGGAGCTACGCGAGGAGCATCTCGTTTTGAAACGCCGCATTTACGTCGAGTCCGACCCGTTCGCAGCACAGATCAAGGTGGCCAGGGGCGAGGCGGCGATAATTGACGCGCTGGCGGCGCACGACACGCTGTTCAGTTTTGGCGAGAACCTGGGTGCGCAGGATTGCGATGTGCCGATGGAGAAATTCCGCTGGCTTCCGACGCGCCAGCCGGTGGTGCTCGAACTTTGGACCAATTCACACGGTCCTGATCCCAAGACGGCCTACAACACGATCACAACCTGGCACAATGCGGGCAAAGACATTGCCTGGCGCGAGCAGATCTGGTACTGGACCAAAGACCGCGAGTTTGAAAAGTTTCTGGATCTTCCGCGACTTCGTCCCACCGTCGCATTTGAACTCGCGGCCGGGGTGGACGGGAAAGTGAAGCGCCTGCTCAACGATCATGGCTGGCGCCAGGTCAGTTCGATCGAGATGTCCAGAGACGTTGAAGTTTACCGAAATTACATCCAGGGTTCCCGCGGCGAATTCACCGTGGCGCGCGACCAGTATGTTCGACCCAACACCGGCTGGTTCAGCGACCGGAGCGCCTGTTACCTGGCGGCCGGCCGGCCGGTCATCACTCAGGAGACCGGTTTCAGCAAATTCCTGCCGACCGGCAGGGGACTGTTTGGCTTCAAGACGCAGGACGACGTATTGAAGGCCGTGGACGTTATCGAAAGCGATTATGAGGGAAACTGCCAAGCCGCGCGCGAGATCGCGGCCGAGTATTTCGCGGCCGAGAAAGTCCTGGCCCGCTTGATGGAAAGGGCGGGATTGTGAGACCCGATTGACGAACTCCGAATGACCAAGGAAGCAGGAAACCTGGATGACGAATGGCTGGGTCCGACCCGCGCCGGCGCTCGCCTGGTCTGTTGCGCATGAAGATTATCTTCGCAGGCACAATCGGTCGCTCCGGCCTGGGCGGGCAGGCCTGGGCCAGCCTCCAGTATCTCCTCGGTTTCCGCGCGCTCGGTCATGAGGTTTTTTACCTCGAGGACTGCGGAGATTGTTCCTGGGTTTACGATTGGGAGAAGGCGGAATGGACGTTTGACCTCGCCTATCCGGCCGCTTATGTCGGGGAATGCCTCGAGCCATTCGGATTTTGTGGGAAGTGGATTTATCGCACGAACGGCGGTTCCACCGGTGCGCCGCTGGAGGAACTTCTGTCGTTCTGCGAGGGCGCTGAACTGCTGGTGATGCGCGCCGTGCCGCTGTGGGTTTGGCGCAAAGAATATGGCCAGCCGCACCGGCGCATCTTCCTGGATGTGGACCCCGGTTTTACCCAGATCAGCATCGCCAATGGTGACAGGGGATTGGCTGAAGGCATCGCCCGTTGCGAGCGGCGGTTCACCCTGGGACAGCGCGTCGGCGCCATGGATTGCCCGATTCCCGATTTCGGCGGCCCGTGGCTGAAAACGCTTCCGCCGGTTTTCCTGCCGCAATGGCCTTTCGCGGACAGTGAGGCCTCCCGGTTCACCTCGATCATGCGCTGGCAGGGTTTCCGCGAGGCATCTTACCGGGGCGTTTCCTATGGGCAACGCGACAAGGAGTTCCCGGGTTTCCTGGAACTGCCGCGATTGACCGCCCAGAAATTTCGCATTGCGCAAATGGGGATAGAACCGAAGCTGCTGGAAGGCCATGGTTGGGAAGTCGCGCCCGGGGAGGTGATTTCCCGAACACCGGGTTCTTATCGTGCTTTCATCCAGGATTCCCGCGCCGAATTTAGCGTGCCTAAAAACGGCTACGTCAAAATGCGCGGCGGCTGGTTCAGCGATAGGAGCGTGTGCTATTTGGCGGCCGGCCGACCGGTGCTGATTGAGGACACCGGTCTGAGCGACTGGCTCCCGGTGGGCGAGGGCGTGGTGACGTTTCGCGATTTGAAGGAAGCCGCCGCTGGTGTAAATAGGATCAACGACGACTACGAGCGGCACCGCCGTGCCGCGCGCGGGTTGGCGGAAAATGTTTTTTCGACCGAACGCGTGCTGCCGGCGCTGCTCGAAAGGGCGATGAGTTAGCGAAGGCGGTGCGAACGAATCGACCACTCGACATTTCATCCCATTCCTGACCCGGCATGCGTATCGCCCAGATTTCCACTTTGTCCGCGCCTGTTCGCCGCGAAACCGGCTGCAGCGTCGAGTCCCTCATCTGGCTGCTGACGCGGGAACTGGCCCGTCTCGGCAACGAAGTGACCGTGTTCGGGACCGGCGGTTCGCAAGCGGACGGCGAACTGGTGGCAACGCTTCCGGGACCCTACGGCGCGCCGGGCTCGCTGGACGACTGGTGCCTTTGCGAGTGGGTGAATCTCTGCCGGGCCATAGCGGAATCGGGTCGATTCGATGTTCTGCACAGCCATGCCTATCTTTGGGGAATTCCGCTCCAGCCGCTCTCGCGCGCACCGATTGTGCACACCACGCACATTGTTCCGGATGACAATTCGGCCCGGCTTTGGGAAATGGCGCCGCAAGCCAATGTCACCGCCATTTCGCAGCATCAATGGAGCGCGTATCCGAATCTGAAGCCCATCGCCGTCGTTCCCCATGGTGTCGACACTTCGCAGTTCACCTTGCGCGAAAAGCCCGACGACTATGTCTGTTACCTGGGACGATTCACCTCCGGCAAAGGACCGCTGCATGCGATCGAGGCCGCCCGAGCGCTGGGAATCCCTTTGCGGATGGCCGGACCGGAGAACAAATATTATCGCGACCAGGTCAAACCGCTGGTGGATGGACACGCGGTCGAATACGTCGGCTTTGTCAGCGGCGCGGCGCGGAACGAATTGCTTGGCGGCGCCAAGGCATTGCTATATCCGATTCGGTACCCCGAGGCGTTCGGTCTGGTACTGGTGGAAGCCATGCTGTGCGGCACTCCGGTTGCCGCGATGGGTCTGGGCGCGGTGCCGGAAATCGTGGATGCAGGGCTGACCGGGTACACGGCCGGGTCCAAAGAAGAATTTCTTGGTGCTGTCACGCAGTGTTTTCGGTTGAACCGACCGCAGATTCGACAGCATGCGGAGCGGCGTTTTTCGGCCGAACGCATGGCCCTGGCCTATGCGGGAGTTTATGAAAAAGTCACCTTCGGGAAATAAAGGCATTCAGGTCCTGACCATTGCGCCGCATCCGGACGATGAGTCGATCGGGTGCGGCGGGACGCTGTGCCTGCACGCCGGGCGGGGCGACTCGATCGCGGTGGTGTATCTGACCTCGGGTGAATTGGGACTGAAACATCTGCCGCGAAACAAGGCCTGGCTGACGCGGGAACGGGAAGCCGAAAAAGCGGCGCGGATTCTCGGAATCGCCCGGCGGTTCTTTCTGCGCCTGCCGGACTGGTTCGTGGGAGACAATGTCGCTCGGGCGACGAAGAAACTCGCGCCGCTGCTGAAGCGTCTCCAACCCGACCTCATTTATCTTCCTCACCCCGAGGAGTGGCATCCGGACCATCAGGCCGCCTTGCCCCTCGTCCGGGCCGCGCTCCGGGCCAGCCGCATACCCAAGCCGGGTTTGCGGTCATACGAGGTGTGGACACCGCTGGCCGGCTACGACCACGTGGAAAACATCAGCGCCGTGATGCCGCGAAAGATGCGCGCGCTGCGCGCACACCGTTCGCAACTGAAGCAATTCGACTACGCGCGGGCCGTGACCGGACTGAATCAGTTTCGAGGCGAATTGGCGGCCCGGTGCCGTTATGCCGAGGTATTTCAATCGGTGGATTTGCCCACTGAACCATGAGCCGGCCGCTCCGCATCGCCATGTTGGTCGGCAGCTTCCCGGTGGTGTCCGAGACGTTTATCCTTCGGCAGGTAACCGGGCTGCTGGACCTCGGCCACTCCGTGGATATCTACGCGGACACCCGGGCGGAAGCGGGCGCTCCGGTTCACCCCGAGGTTGACCGCTACCGTTTGCTCGAACGGACGACATTCATGGACATGCCGCCGGAGACCGCGCCCTGGGAAATGCCGGTCTGGCCTCTCACCGAACGCACCTGGCTGCCGGGTTCAGAAACTTCCGTTCTGAATTCCGTTCGGCTGTTTCGGGCGCTACCGAAATTCTTCCGGTGCCTGGCGCATTCGCCGCGGCTGACTTTGCAGGTGCTGAGCCGGCGGGAATATCGGTATCAGGCGAAGAGCTTGTCCGGCCTCCACCGGTTGGCCGCGCTCTGCCGGGAACCCAAAAAATACGACGTGGCGCACGCGCACTTCGGTCCGGTGGGCAACAGCTTCCGCTTTGCCAAAGCACTCTGGAATGCGCCGATGATCGTGAGCTTCCACGGTCACGACTTTTGCACGTTGCCACGGAGAGAGGGAACGGGTCTGTATCGCAGGCTCTTTGAAACCGTGGACGCCATTACCGTGAACAGCCAATACACGCGGCGGCAGGTCGAACAGCTCGGTTGTCCGGCGGAAAAACTTCATCATCTTCCGGTCGGCCTTGATCCGAACCAATATCCGTTTTGCGAACGGACATTCCCGAGCGGCGAACCACTCCGCATCCTGACCGTCGCGCGGTTGACCGAAATCAAGGGGCACGAACATGTCATTCGTGCCGTGGCGAAACTGCGCGAACGGCATCCGTCCATCCGCTATGACGTCATTGGCGATGGTCCGTTGCGAAAGAAACTTGGGGACCTGGTCGCGAGACTGGGGCTTCAAGACCTTGTCATTTTTCACGGCGCGCGGGACAGCGCGGCCGTTCGGGTATTCATGCTCCGAGCTCACGTGTTCGTGCTGGCGAGCGTGAGTGTCGAGGGGGACCAGGAAGGCCAGGGCTTGGTGTTGCAGGAGGCGCAAGCTGCCGGTTTGCCGGTGATTGCCACCCAGCATGGGGCGTTGCCCGAAGGTATCTTGCCGGATCAATCCGGATTGTTGGTCCCGGAAGGGGAGGTTGATAAACTGGCCGAGCGGCTGAATTTTCTAGTGGAGCACCCCGATATATGGCCTATGATGGGCCGCGCAGGGCGACGATTTGTGGAAGAACATTTTGACATTCGCAAGTTGAATTTGCGGCTGGAACGGCTTTATTCCGAAACCATCGATGCCTTCGGCAGAACCGCCCGGGATGTTGAAGCGCGGCGCAGCATCGGGCGTTGATGCCATTATGAGCGACGATTTCAATGTCAACGAATATTGGCTGAAGCGTGGCCGGGAGGGCGCGATCGAAGAGCCGCGCTATGCCGAATACCATCGGCTGCAGGAACATTTTCTGTTCGACATCCTGCGCAAAGGCCAGATCTCGCTGCGGAACATCATTGAACTGGGCTGCGGCTCCGGGCGCCTCACCAAACCGCTGGCCGAACACTACCCGACCGCGCGCATCCTGGCGTTGGATCTGAGCCCCGATCAGCTAGAAAAGGCCAGGTGTTACTGCGCCGGCTCCGGCAATATCCTCTTCGAGCGTTACGACTTCTATTCGGGCGCGCCGCTACCGGGCTCGGGTTACGATGCGGCGGTGGCCGTCGAGGTGTTCCTGCATCACCCGCGAACCCTGGTGCGTAGCTTGATTGAAAAGGTTTCCGCTATTTCTCTCTACCTCGTGAACATTGACTGGAGCGAGACCTGGCCCTGGAAAACGCCCGACCACGTTTGGGTCCATGATTATCAGGCCGTTTACGCCGAGGCCGGTCTGCGCTCTGCCGCCTTCGTTCTGCCGCAAAAGATTGAGGGAATGCAACAGAAACTCTTCATCGCCTCAAAGAAAATGACGCACGAAATGGTGCATCTGCTCGAATTGGCGGAACAAGCCGCCTCCGTGCAGGATGCGGCGCAGAATGCGACGGCGGTTTCCGGCGCGGCGCGCTGGTCCGAGCAGTTACAGCGCGCGACGGCGGAGATTCTCGAGCTTGTCCCGGCCGGAGACGCGTTCATCCTTGTCAATGACGATCAGTGGGGCAACGAAGCCGAGTTCACAGGTCGCCGGGTGATTCCTTTTCTCGAGCACGAGGGCCGCTATTGGGGTCCGCCGGAGAACGACCGGGTGGCGATTCGGGAACTGGAACGCTTGCGGCAGGCCGGGGCGAGTCATATCGTTTTTGCCTGGCCGTCGTTCTGGTGGCTCGACTACTACACCGGGTTGAAAAACCATCTCCAATCCAGCTTCCGTTGCCTGCAGTCCAACGAACAGCTGGTGGCATTCAGCTTGAAAATGCCCGCCTGACGGCACATGCCCAGCAGTCGGCCCAACACAATTCCGACCGTCATCCATCTGGTCAGACAGCTCCAACCAAAGTCCGTTCTCGACGTTGGCATCGGCTTCGGCAAATGGGGCCATCTCTTCCGCGAATACACGGACATCAACGAAGCGGAAAGAGACCCGGCCCGATACCAGCGCAAGAATTGGCGCGTGCGGATCGACGGCATTGAGGGCCACGCGCATTACCTCACCCCGATGCATCGTTTTCTCTATAATGACATCTACGTTGGAGACGCCTGTGTCCTGATGAAGCAACTCCCGTGTTACGATCTCATTTTCATAGGTGATGTCATCGAGCACCTGGAAAAGGTGGCGGGCCGGCAGTTGCTACGCGACGCCGTTGACAAGGCCAAAAAAGGGCTCATTGTCAGCACGCCCAAATACGAGACCGGCCAGGCCGATTTGTGCGGGAACGAGCTGGAACGGCATCGCAGCCTCTGGTCGGCGAGAGACTTCGACCCGTTCGACCGGGTTGTTGTCAGGACTGTTGACCGCGCCACCCTGCTGGCGGTCCTGGTGAAGCCCGGAACGCCGATGCCAGTCTGTTCACCGCCGATGCCGATGAAGCGAGCCGACGCACGGCGTTTCCAAAAATGCAAAAACGATCTCATCGGGCTGATCCCTCCAGCCGAACCGTTCATTCTCGTGGATGAAGAACAGCTCCGTGGTGACTTGCCGCACACGGGCGCGATTCCTTTCTTGGAAAGGCAAGGGAAATACTGGGGACCACCCGAGGACGATGACAAGGCCATACGCGAACTGGAGCGGCTGCGGAAGGCCGGCGCCAGATACATCGCCTTCATCTGGGCGACGTTCTGGTGGTTGGACCATTACACTCGATTCGACGCGTTTCTGCGCAAGAACTGTCGTTGCACCGTGAAAAGCGACCGGCTACTCGTGTTCGATTTGCAGCCTTGAGCTGATCCCCCGGCGGACCAGGCCGAGTGCCCGGGCGACAACACCTCTCGACCGGGCCACGGATTCCTTGGATATCCAATATCGGTGCCGGCCGTGCATGGACACTCCCAATTGTTGCTGGCACCAGTATTGCTGGACGATGATCTATGTTTATTGAGAACGGTAGCTCAGGAATCGCTGGTTTTCTCGATTTGGCCATTATCCCCATCAGGACCGTGCTCGAGGGACGTCCCAAAGCTCTGCCGAACGGTGGTCGCTCGCGGCGAATCGCGCTGATGGAGGAATCCGGCGGTGTCTCGGTGGAGAAACTGCTGCTGAGTGGAGGCCCCGCAGCCGTTCGATCGAAGGCCATCGAGATGATCAAGGCGGGCCGCAAAATGGTCCTCGAAGGATTCCCCCTGGAGGAAGTCGCGGCCTGGTGTTTTAGGCACAATTACCGGTGGCGCTTTCATCACGACTCCTCCTCGCAAAATACTTTCATCCTCGAACCGGGAAGGAATTTCGGTTCGGATGCCAAAGAAGCCGGGGAACCCAGGGCAACCGCCTGAGGCCAGGCGAACCGCCTCGCTGCTCGGACCGGGACTTTCCCGGTTTCAGAGTCGTTTGGCCAGCCCCTCGGTCAATCGTTGCAGAGCTGGCGACCGGTCAAGCGGCTCCAGCCGCACATTTAATAGGCAGAAACCGTCCGTGTGTTGCTCGGCCGCACGCAGAGCCTGATCGAGCTGTTCTTCCGTTTCGATTTCAAAGCCGCGACCGGCTCCGAGCATCTCCGGCAATCGATGGTAATTCCAGACCAAAAGGTCATTGTAAGGGCCGTCGTGAATATGGCGTTCCGTCCCGTACCCGCGATTGTTCAATACGACCACGATGGGATTGAGGTTGTAACGCACCGCAGTGGCGAGTTCCATTCCCGTCATCTGAAACGCTCCGTCGCCGACCAGCACCAGTGGGCGCAGTCTGGGATCGGCAAGCTGTGCCCCAATCCCGGCCGGCACGGCGAAACCCATCGAAGCGTAGTAGGCCGGGCCAAGGAACTCGGTCCGGTGATGAATGAACAGGTCGGCCGCGCCAAACAGCGCATCGCCCACGTCCGCCACCACGACGGTTTCCTCCGTCAGAAAGGCGTTTATCCGCTGGAACAAACTCTTCACGGAAACCTTGTCCTTGCCACGCACGGACCGAAAGGCCTTCAACGGTTGCGGTCGCGGTATCCTCGCCGGTCGGCGCCGTGGCAGTCGGGCCTTCAGCAGTCCCCGCATGAAGTCCTTGAAACGGACGTTTTCAAACGTGTGATAGCGAATCGAGAGCTTCTCGCTCGTGGCATAAATCGAGCGGGCCGGATCAAGGTGGGCCGTGTAGATACCCAGGTTGACGTCGGTCATGAACACGCCGAGCATGATGACGCAATCGCTGCTCTCAACGTAGCGCCGCACGTCGTCGCGCCCCATCGCGCCGGCATAGACGCCCATATAAAACGGATGCTGGTCGCCGAGGACCGACTTGCCCAGGAGCGTGGCTGCGAAGGGAATGTTGGTCTGCTCGGCGAGGCGCAACAACGCGTTCTGCAATCCAAACCGATGCACTTCCACGCCGGCGAGGATGACCGGCTTTCGGGCGGCGTTGATCATGGCAACCGCCTCGGCCAGCGCCTCTCGACGGGTCCGCTCGTCGCTTTGCTCATGAATCTCGGTCGGACGATGGTGCGGAATGCCCGGTACGGCCGCAAGGTCCCGAGGCAACTCGAGGTAAACCGGCCGTTTGTAACGCAGCGCCGCGTGCAGCACCCGGTCGATCTCCTGAAAGGCAGTCTGCGGGTCGCTTAAGACCGCCGCGGCAATCGTGAGTTGCTCGAAAATCCTTTTCTGCGTGTCGAACTCTCGGACTTTGTGGTGCAGCAGCGGATTCTTCTCGCGCTCTTTCATTCCCGGCGCGCCGCTGATGATGACAACCGGTGACTTTTCGGCAAATGCCTCGGCTGTCGTGTTGGCAACCTTCAGCCCGCCGACGCAGTAGGTGATGCAGACAGCGCCCAATCCGCGCACGCGCGCATACGCATCCGCGGCAAAACCCGCGCCTTGCTCGTCGCACGTATTGATGATGCGCAGCCGGCTGCGCAGAAGTTGCTCGTAGAATCCGAGAACGTAGTCGCCCGGAATGCCGAAGACGTGCCTGACCCCGTGCGCGTAAAGTCGCTGAATCAAATAGTCGCCAATGCTCGTCGCCTGTCTCATACCTGCCTCGACGGGAAGGTAGCATGCGGAGGGGGGGCGGTCAAAAGCAGGCCGACACCTAGGGGACCAGTCGGGCGCGGTAGAAACGGCGGGTATAATCGGTCGCAGGGGTGTCCAAATAATCAAATCGACCGTCTGTTCCAGCGCTGTTGGTCGTGCGGGGGACCCAGTCAACAAAGTCCGTCGTGGCGTCGATTGCGTAATTGCGTCCGGGCTCGCCGCTCAGCCGCAAAAGCAACGCGCCATTGCTGCGACGCTCCACAACGTCTAGCCAGAACGGATAGGGTTCAGCCGTGACCGAATAATTATCGAACACCATATAGTTGTTGCCAGAAACCCCGACCTGGCGATTGACCCAGACGGCATCAATGTCGCCCAGGTTTAAAACCGAATTGGTGGTCGTCATCTTTTTCGAATCGACAATCGGCTCGTCGTTCAAAGTCGCGCTCCAGAGATTGTCCGCGAAATTCATGGTCACAACCAGATCATACTCTCCATCCCGCTCGAACAGCGCACCGGTCGGCACAAACACATCGTTATCGAGTTCGTAGTTGATGTTCGTAGTCGTGTTGTCGAAATCCAGGGTGAACAGTCGGACCCCTCCACTTTCCCGGTTATAAACGCTCCAGCGAAAACAGTCGCGAGCCGTTGGAGGGTCCGAATCATAGATTGCCATCGTAACCGAGAACGTCACGATGGGCAGGCCCGCTGCGACGGGATCAAAGTTCAGCGGATGCCAGACGTTCAATGTGCCTTCGGAGTTGGTCAATGCAGAGTATCCGACAAACGCTTGTTGCCGTCCGAACGGCAATTGTGGTGTGGTGTTGAAGAAGACATTCGTGACCAGGCCGTTGCCGTTGACATCCGTGCCCGTCCACTCGCCCTGCCCAATCAAGGTGTACTGCGTGTCGAACCCTTCTGCGGCCTCGAACCCGGCGAAATAGAGATTGGTGCTCTGAGCCAGCGCGGCGAATTGAAAAAGACCGTTCGCAACCAGCAATAACAGCCACGCTGCCGACAGTCTCCAACCACGCAGGAATCGCCGTGGGTTCATTGGTGTTTTTCTGTTTGATCAGACTCGTTCCGTGATGCCGGTCGAGACTCCCTATCCCCCGGTTAACCCCTTACGGCTTTCGTCCGCCGTCGCTGCGCGACGGGCTCGGCGCCGACGAAGGCGCCGGCTGCGGATGTGAGACCGCCGGCGGCGGTGAGTAGGACGGCGGCGGACTGCTTGGTCGCGCGACCGGCGTTTCGATCACTCGCGGCGCAGCGTTGGGCGGGGGGGAAATGTTTTGCGGCGGTCGGTATTCCGGGCGACTGAACCCGGGCTCTGCCGCCCGCGGTCCAACCACAGTGGGTGCGGCAGGAGTGTAGGCCGGCGGGGGTGAAAATGGGGATGCTGGAGGCGACTCAAGTTTTCGGCCTTCCTGGCGATACACCGGCGGAGTTATCACCTGCGGATTCGCCGCCGGCGGGTAGCCGAATTGCGGCCGTTCTGCCGGTGCGATTGGCGGCTGGTAAGTCGGCTGCCGTTGGAACTCAGGCTGCGGATTTTGTGGCGGCGGGTAGGCGGTGCGGGGTCCCTCTTGGCCAGGAACAGGCAGGTCTGATGGGCTGGGAGAACCCTCCGCCAGGGATCGCTGAGCAGGTTCTGTCTGAACCGGCCTCACGTTGGCCGGAAATGAAGGGGTAACCTCGGGGTTCCTTCGCTCGCTGCGAGGGTTTCTCGAAATCGCGGGCGTTTGAATCGACGGTCCAATCGCCTGACGCGCGTGCCCGGTATCAACCGTGCCGGAGTACTCCGGGCTTGCAGCAGAATTATCCCGCAGGTGGCCGGTGGCCTTCGGCGAGATCAGCGGCGTGCCCCGACTGGGCGAAACCGTTTCGCCGGAAAAGCGGGGTGCCGGTGTCGTGACGGTGTTTCTATCATTGGCGGCAGCAGCCCGTTCAACCACGTCCG
>Ga0066709_100001535_pt1 | contig 15438 bp, 13 predicted proteins | sample GraSoiAngelo_158_FD_79665 | JGI IMG/M metagenome (GOLD analysis project Ga0066709, IMG submission 79665) | Grasslands soil microbial communities from the Angelo Coastal Reserve, California, USA - 14_1009_16_30cm | ecosystem: Environmental > Terrestrial > Soil > Grasslands | place: USA...
GAGATGATGCTGACGCTTAACCACTTCAGGGAAAATTGCCGGTCCTCCTCGAAGAATGCAAGCGCGACCCAAAAGGTCACCATCGAGAGCGCCAGCCTTACGGGTTCCTGGAAAATTCGGTTGAGAGCCTGCAGGTCACTCCCTCGAGGCGCAAGAAACAGACTGCCGACATATGCACACCCGAACCCAGCCATCACCACCATCAAGCTTGGCCAAGGTCGAACTCGAATCCCAAACAACAGGAATATGGCCAGGGCAAGCAGCAAGGTTGGGTCGATCCAGAGCTTGAGGCCCAGCATCAACTTTACCCCGTGGCTTACCGGGATCAGCAACAACGCCAGCACAAAAAGAAGGCGACGGCCAGTCACTGGATCCACCCCCTCATACGGCCTTTCAAGGCGGCCCAATGGCAACTCGCAGAATAAAATCTGAGTGCCGCCAGAGACAATAACGCCCCGCCTAAAGAACGCGCCCAGCAACAGATGACGAACCACGCAGGGTACGCATGCTTACGCAGTACGCGTCCGTAGCCCATGCCATAGGCATAAGCCTTGGCGACCTCGCGAAATTCAGGGTGGCACACACTGAGCGCAGGCTCATAATAAAAATGGTAGCCAACCTGCATCGCCCTGATCAGGTAGTCCGTCTCTTCACCCGAACCCCAAGGAGACCCTGCGCCTGCTCCAAGGCTTTCGTCAAAGGCGCCTACCGCATCCACGACTCTGCGTCGAAGAAGCACGGACATTGAACGAGCTTTTTGCCAGACATCATAGCGGTTTATGGCTCCGTGCCGGGCAGCCCAATGGCCACTGGGCCGTCCCGACCCGTCGCACACAAGCACACTCAGGCCGTCGTATTCCACATTTGATTCCAACCACAGCGTGGCCTTCCGAAGCAGATCCGGAGGATACCAACAGTCGTCATCAGGAAACGCGATCACATCCCCCGACACATACCGTAAGCCCGCGTTGCGGGCTCTTGAAAGGCCCGGCGCCGACTTAACACACAGCACGGGAAAGCGGCCGGCGTAAGATTGTACCAACGCGGCAAGGCGCTCGTCCGGGTTCTGGTCCACCACGATCAGATCGAAATTTCGATACGTCTGCGCGTCAAGCGACGACAGGAATCGCTCCAGTTCGGCTGTCCGCCCAACGGTAGCAAGGAGCAACGAGAACTTCAACATCCCACGTCTGTGAACGCCTCGTGGTAAACGGCCGCCGTCTGTTCCCAGGAGAAGCGGGTGAGATTTTCAAAGCCCTTTTCCCTCATTTCGACTCTTATCGAGGGAGAAGTCATCAGAGCCTTACACGCCTTCGCCCACTCCGCCGGATCTTCCGGCAACAACCACGCGGCACCGCCCCCTATCTCACGATTGATGGGAGTGTCTAAGGCCAGAACGGGACAAGCCGCTGCCATGGCCTCGAGCAGGGGGAGGCCAAACCCCTCGTAACGGGAGGGGAAAAAAAGGGCGGTCGCACCGCGAAGCAGGCTGATTACTTTCTCCGTTGGCAGCACGCCCACCGTCCGAACATTATCAGGCCGACGCCGCAGGAGGCCTGCAAAAGACGGATGTATGTCGCCGGTGATCAAGAGCTGGATCTTGATGCCTTGGTCCATCAGCCGTGCGGCTGCGCTCAGGGCTAACCCGAGGTTTTTTCTAGGCCGATGCGCGCCCAACATGATGACGTAGGGCGCATCCGGCAAACCTTCACTCGCAGCGTCCGCGTTGGCGGCAGGGGCGCCTGCTGCAACCCCCAGGAGCGCAACTTCAACTTTGCCTCTAAGTTCCGGGAATCGCGCCAGCAAGTCATTGGCGGTCGTCCTTGAATCCGCGAGGACGACACTGGCGCGGCGCAAAGAAGAGCGGAACCGCCAGCCAAAGAATCTCGCGAACGTCTCCCCGTCCATGTTATTCAAAATCAGCAAATCATGCACCGTTAATACGGATGGTCCATTCCAAGAGTGTGGAATAAAATCGTTCGTTCCCCAGTAAACATCAGGCCGCTTGGCCAACAGAGGGCTCGCCTCAAAAAGGATGCTGTTCAACTTCGGAATGGCGGGCCAGCTTCTCACCTGCCAACGGCGCGAATCTCGGAAACTCTGCGCCAGTCCCAAGAACTGGAAATCATTCCCCAGTCTCGCCAGCATGTTTTCAACAAAAACTCCTGGACCCCAGTGCCTGCTCTGGGGTTTGAGGGGTCTGGCGTCGTAAGCAACTCTCAACCGGGCCATTCGCAGATCTCTATTTCAACCAGCACGCGGTCAGGCAACACTCCTCGGCGCGAGTGGTGCGTCAGCTTGAACCTTTTGCAGCGGCGGTCGAAGCCTGCTCGGTGCGTAACGCGCCGGTCTTGATTCCTCAGCATTCGGCGCCCGTAGAGCGCCGCTACGGCAAACTGGCCCACTGCCCGGCGCCGCATCGGCCACCGGAGCGGCAGCCCACTGTGGAAAAGCCTCAGCCACCATTACCCACAAGCCGGGTCCGATTGACTGCGGTTGTTCCGCGTGACCTTACAAGCTCTCCAGGGCAGCGAGGGTGGTGCGGGCGCAAGACTCCCACGAGAAACGCTTGGCGCGTTCCATACCTCGGTCGACAAGCTGGCGGCGCAGGGCTGAGTCGTCCAGCAGCTTCTCCAGGGCTGCCGCCATCTCCTCTTCCGATTCGGGATCAAAGTAGAGCGCCGCGTCGCCGGCGATCTCCGGCAGCGAGGATCGGTTCGAGCAGATGACGGGGCTCGCGCTCGCCATCGCTTCCAAGACCGGCAACCCGAACCCTTCGTAGAGGGAAGGCATTGCACAGCACGCTGCTTCCTGGTAAAGGACCACTAAGTCGCTATCGGGCACTGAGCCCGTCAGGATCACGCGTCCCTGGAGCTCAGATTCGTGGATCAACCGATGGAGGTCCTCGCAGCCCCAGTCCTCATGCCCGCAAAGGACCAACTGCAATGAAAGGTGCTTCTGTCGATTCAAAAGGAGCTGATAAGCTCGAACCAGGCGTACCAGATTCTTCCGAGGCGACAGAACTCCGGTGTGGAGAACGTAGGGCCGGTCGATCCCGTAGCGTTGAAGGACCCCCGGCCCATTCGACGGGTTGCATCGCTTGGGTTGGAACAAATCCGAATCGAAGCCCAAATGGGCGACGACGATCCTCTCAGGGGGTAGTTGATACGTGGAAGCCATGTCTCGCTTTGAACACTCCGAGTCCGTGAAAATCAGATCTGCCCATCGCATGCTCGACTTGAGATGCCGCCGCGCGCGGGCGAAGCGCGGCGCCCGGTAATCCTCCGGGAAAAGAAGGGGGATAATGTCGTGGACGGTTATCGCCAAGGATGTAAGCTTAAAGTAGACGGGCCCAGGGCACGGCATGAAAACGGCGTCGGCTTTTAAGCCTCTGGCTGCGAGTGCGAACACCCCTCGACGCCAGAGTCGGCGGAATCGCATGGCAGGGTGTGGCGCCAACTCGAAGCCTTGCCGCCCCACCAGGGCGTTCCGCTCGATTTCGGCCTCCGACGGTATGAAGGTGTGCAGCCTGAAATGGTCGAAGCCACGGCTGACCCGCTCCATTTGACGCAGCAGGTTCGCGCAATACCGATTGAGTCCGGACCTGAAGTAGCCTTGGTCCAGCACATGGCCATCTACACAAATGTTTCGGGCCATAGAGGCCGGCTGTGGAACAACCGCCGAGATAAAAAGACGCTGGCGGGTGAGAGGGCTGCCCGCCCGAACTGAGGAGACACCGGCTCCCGCCTACAGGCTAATGCCCTTAGTTGAAGCCATCGATTCCAAATCCTCATGGCTGCTTGCCGCCTCCGCGCCCACTCATTCTCTGAGCCTAGCCTCGACCTGAGCTAAGAGATTTCAGCAACAGTAACCGCACAGCCCTGAGCGATCTTCCGATCGCATCGAACCATTCCTGGCGCGTCCACCCTCCGCGCCAGACTCTGTGAAGCGCGGCCAGAGGTCCTCGAACCAGAACGACCAGCGCCAGCATCATTCGGATGGCCAAGTATTTGGCAGGGCCGGAATGCTTTCTGAAGTAGTACATCATGGAGGTGAAACACATAGTGTCTCTCTCCAATCGCGTCAGCTTGCCGAGTGAAGCCGAACTGTAATGGACCACCTGTGCCTCTCGCAGGTAGATAAGGTCCCAGCCGGCTTTCCGGAGGCGGTAACACAGGTCGCAGTCTTCAAACCAATAGCGGAACCCCTCGTCAAAGAGACCGATTCCCTCGAGTGCCTCGCGGCGAGCCAGAAGGCAAGCGCCGGCGATGTGCTCCGCTTCACCGCTCACGTCGGCTCCCCGATTGTGCGTGAAGAGATCACGAGTGAACGCGCTCCGTTCCATAACTGCTTCCAAGCCTAGGAACTCGCAAGCCACGGCGCGTACGCGAGGTAATCGCCGGTTGGTGAAGTTCTTCGGCAATGACCCGTCGGGGTTGAGCAGCCGGGGCCCGACGGCGCCCGCACGCGGGTTCGAATCGAGCTCCTGAAGCAGCAGGCGGAGCGAACCCTCCTCGAGCCAAGCGTCATCGTTCAAGATCAGCACGTAACGCCCCTGGCTCATACGGATGGCCTTGTTGTTGCCCGCGGCGAATCCCAGATCCTCTTCATTGCGAACGACTCGAACCAGGGGAGACAGAAGAGCGACTTTCTGCGGGTTGCCATCAGCCGAGGCGTTATCCACTACGATCACTTCCGCCTTAACGCCTGCTCTTTGGACCTCGGCGATACAGGACGCCACACATCGGGGCAACAGCTCGGGTTGATTTCGGGTCAAGATACAAATCGAAACGTCCATTGGAACAACCGTGTGGCTCCCCTGCCGTTCGCTACCGTTTTCCGCCATCCGCGGCGCGTGTCTGCCAACGTTTGTTGAGGCTCGCTTCTAACCCCACCTGTTGACGCATCGGCAGCAACCGGATTCCGGGTTCTCTAAATGAATTGGTCGCGGAAGTTCTGCCACCGCCTTCCAGGATCACAGGTCCGGTGCGGGAATAAATCATCGTCACCGAACGGTACAAGTTCGCCCCGGCGGAACTGCTGCCTGAGCAGCTCAAGGATATCCGGCGACGGTCTTCAAAGCGCCCCCCGAGAGCCTCCGAAGGAAGGGATCACGGATTAGGTCGCCCGTCCGAAACTTGCACTTGGACCTTCCTGCTCATGGACGTCGCCTGGGAGTAAAGGACAAGGTAGAAAGCCCAGGGCAACGGCACGCGCGAGTCCACGAGAAACTTGAAAGGGCTCAAAACCGGCACAATCACGCTTCGAAGGCGCCTGCGGAACCCGCGTTTCACCGAGGTTCGAGAATCGAGTTCCTTGAGGTACGCTGCTGCCTCCTTCTTTTCAAAGACCGGGAGAGCGAAGGCAACCTCCTGCGCTCGACGACATGCCTCTGCGAAAGAGACAAACTTGTAATGATATGCCAGGGCGGCTGGATTATAAAGAAGTCTCAAACCTTTCCTCTCCAGGCGGTAGCCCAGTTCGGTGTCCTCCCAGCCGTAGCCCTTGAAGTCCTCATCGAACATCCCGTTCTTGCGTAAAAAATCAGTCTTCAAGCTCAGGTTACACGTGTAAAAGGCACGAAAGTCGAGATCTGTCCGCCCGGCGAAGTGCGCGTAGGCGAACAGCGGTCCATCCAAACCCAACCACCTCATGAATGGCGTGGCGCGCACTTCTGTAGCCCAGGTTACGTATCCCAGGACGGCAAAATGAGGCTCGGCGTGTCTTTCGTGCGATCGCAAGTGTTGATCCACGAGGTCCAGCGCGGGAATAATGTCGTCGTCGGTGAAAAGCACCAGTTCGCTCCGGGCTTCCCGTATGCCAACATTTCGGGCGGCAGCCTGCCCGCGATTGGCCTGCCGGTAATAGCGAATCGGAACCGGTGAAGACCTGGCCGCCTCCGCAACCAGCGCGTCTGTCCCATCCGTCGAGCCGTCGTCGATAATCAAAATCTCGGCGACTTCCTTCAGCGCTGACTGGCCCAGATAAGCTTCGATAGCCTTTTTGAGGACATCTTTCCGGTTGAACGTGGGTACCAACACACTGACTCTACCCAAGACAAGCTCCTGGCGCGACGGGGTCGGAGTTTCGAGCCAAGACGAAAATCCTTCGGTAAAAGGGCTCTCGGTCAGCTAGCTGCAAGGCTTTGCGCAGAATGCCAAGCATGCACTTTTCCACGATCTGAAAACCCAATCGACAAGGCGAATACATCATCGCCCGGAGCAGCCAGTAGTGAAACTGAAGATTGTCATTGCCCACGCTCCTGACGCTCCAACCGTATCCGATGCTCTCGAACAGGCTCTCGTCTGGGAACGGATACTGCGCGTGTTCTTCTAACCACGCTGGAGGAACCATACGCAGTCGCTGGTAATCGCTGTACAGCCGCCGATCGAGGGCGTGGGAGCAGCGCCCACAGGGGAAACCGATCAAGACCACTCTGCGAGCGACCCTCATGGCCTCGCGAACGACATGCGGCCGGTGCCCTGGCGGAATGTGCTCCAGGACATCCGAGGCAACCACAGCGTCAAAGGACGCGTCCGCAAACGGCAGTTCCGACCCGGAGGCCAATACCGGCAGCATCGGCTTCCGGGGCGATTCAAAAAAACACACATCAGTGCCGACGAAAGGATAAGGGTAGAACTCTCCGACGCCATAAGGGCCCGAGCCAACCTCCAGGATGCGAGGCCTTCCGCAGACGTGGCCCTCGAGCAGCCTTAGAATCGGAAAATAGCGCACCGCTTGGCCAAGCAATCAGCAAGTCCTCCTCAGCGTTCGCGCCAAGAGGTCACCGCCGCCCCTAGTCAGCCCCACTCGACGCAGCCGAGGAGCACACAGGCCCTTTCACACAATAGAGATTGACAAACCAACCTGGCGGACGAGCGTCGATCTCACGCGCAAACTCGCTGGTCACTGTCCTCAAGGAGCGGGACTCCTCGTCGATAACTTGCAGGCGAAAACCAAGGCTCTCGAGCTTGCCAATGAGTTCCTCAGGTTCGGCCCTCGCCTGACGAAGACACGACGGATTCAATTCAACGAACATGGTCAGGGCCTGACTTCTCATGATCATCTTTCGCATCCCGTCGAGCGCGCACAGCTCATTTCCTTCAATGTCCATCTTTATAACGTCAACCGTATGCTCCTTCATGAAATCGTCGACCGTTATGCACTGGACGGTCACTCTGGCTGTGGTAGCAACCATGGGAGGGGAAAACAGGCTATGCTGATCCGGAGTTTCAGCCAGCGAAAGAGTGGCAGACCCTGACTCGTCACTGACGGCCTTTGGTACAGCCTCAATGTTCGTCAACTCGTTCATTTGGATGTTGCGACGAAGGATGTCGAAGTTGTCTGGACCTGGTTCGAAAGCATACACCTTGCCACGCATGCCAGCCTGCCGCGCTGCGATCAGTGAAAAATAGCCGACATTGGCCCCGATGTCCAAGACGGTGGCCCCCGGCCTCACCGCCCCCTTGAAGAGGCGGGCCGTGTGTGATTCGTAGGAGCCTGCCAGATAGATGCTTAAGAAATGGGGCCGGTTGAACACGTACATTCGGAAGCCGTCAACTCCAATGAGGATCAACTCTCCGGAGGATGCCATCCAAGCCAACATTTTCCGTCGACCTGCACCCTTAAGTCGTCGCACCAGCCGGTTGTCCTCCAGACCCAGAACCCCCAGGAAGGGGTTTAGTTTACGTGTCGCTCCGAGAGCGAATCTGAAAAGGCGGGACTTCCACATCTCTTCCTCACGAATCGCGACTGCCTCGCGGTACGTGCGTCGCGCCCTAACCGGAACTGCCAGTTCCAGCGAGCCTGGGATTATCCTGAACTGGAGTCAAGGTCGCAAGGTACAACGTGTTGAACGAAGCTCCTGGAGCCCGGGGGCCCTTGGGAACTTCCGTCCGCATAGCTACCCAGCCGATATGATTCTCCTGGCAAGGCGAGCTATTGGCAGAAACGTCTCGACCTGAGCCACGTCGAAAACATCGAAAAAGCGCGTCAGTACCAGACCAAAGAGGTACATCGTTCCAAACGCAGCACAGTGCCCCATCATCCCAACCCAGCCGAGGTGGTCTGGCGCCCTGATGCTCAGCGCAACGGCCAAGGCGGCGAGAGCGCACAATGTCGGCTTGAGGTATGCCTCGCGAACGACTCGAACAAATGGATATCGAGTGCAGCGGTAAAACCAATAAAAAAACAACACTGTTGCGACCACAACAGCCAGCAATATCCCAACCACAGCTCCTGAGAATCCGTAGAAGTAGATCAGGAGGAAACTCAGAACGACGATCAGAACAATTCCCACGAGGGTCGAGTCAACTCCAGGTTTCAACCAACCTTTTCCGATGAGGATAAGGGCGCCGGGGCCGGTCAACATGTTAAGCGTGTTGACACCGACCAGCACCGTCACGGGAAGCGCCACCATGCTGAGCTTGGGACCCAGCCACAAGTCGACCAACCTGCTTGAGACAGCCGCAACATACACCATCAGCGGCACTGCAATCAAAGCCAAGTACTTGTGCGAGCGGCAATAGAGCTCGATCAGTCGGGGCTCGTCCTTTTTCGCATCCAGTTCCGATGCTGCCGCCATGACCGGCGACAGCAACAACTCCGGAATACGGCGAATTCTCAAGCTGGCTTCGCTTGCGATGTTGTACCAACCCGCCGGCCCAACGCCTACCAATCGCGCCAAGTATAGCTTCTCAATTTGGTTCTGGATAGCAACCGCCATTTGCGTCACGTAAAGTCTTAGGCTGAAGCTAAAGATTTCCCGCGCTTCTGCCCACCGGAAACGGACCGGATTGAGCCCAACCTCCGGTAGGAGTTTGCGGGCCATCCAGACAAACAGCAGAAGGGTCAAGAACGCGCTGTAAAAGGTCGCCATCATAAGTCCTGTCAAGCCCCAGCCCAGGACAAGGAACAATACCGTGAGAGAAGCCGAACACAAGTTGTTGAAGGCTGCCGCGATATTACTCAGGTCCATGCGCTGCAGGCCCCCAACCACGGAATAAAAGGGCAAGATAAGCACGTTAATGGCTACGATCATGAGCAACCAGTGCCAAAGACCTTGAAGCTCTTGGTGAGTGGATCCGGAATCGCGAAAAAACAGCAAGAGCATCTGGTTGGAAACAACCCATAGAAGAATAACCAGGAAAGAAGCCACGAAGGAATAGAGCGTCAGCGCCGTGCTGATCAGTCGTCCGAGAGCCGCCCAGTTTTTGGTCGCATGATGTTCAGCCACTTGCTTGGTCAGCGTGCCTCCCAGACCGAGGTCAGCCAGAGAGCTCAGGCTAACGATGGCGAGAAAGACGGCCCAGGTGCCGTAGCCGGCCACTCCCAGTTTCCTCAAGATGAACGGAATCAGCAGGAACGGCACAGGCCAAAGAAGCGCTGCACGCAGTCCTGAGAATAGAACGTTACGAACGAGCTTCGCCCTGACAGGCTTCTCTTCCGGTGTAACCAGTTGGTCCAGGAATTCGAGCATCGTCGCTAGCCAAGGCAGCCAACACCGGCGGGATCCTGGAGGACGCGCGGCTCCGGAACCGGAATTCACGCTGGAGTCACAAGGAGACTTACGATCCCCGTCGGGCCGCCGCCGGAACCTTTGCCAGCCCCACGGGGCAGCGCGATGCACGGAAGAAGGTCGGCTCAAGACCGCGACATTTTTCAGTTAGAGAAGGTGAGCCGCCACGTCGCCGCGGGCGCTGGACGTTAGTCGCGCGCTTCTGACTCTCGACCGCTACTGGGACTGACACCGGCAATATACCCGTAGTGATAGTGCTGGTACCCGAAGCCATCTCGCGTCAGGTCAACATCATTCAGCGCCACGCCCAAGACGCGGGCGCCCGCGCCGTAAAGCAGAGAGCGCGCCCGCTGGACCAGGTCATACGGTGTCTCAAAGGCACGCGTTACCAGGACGGCGGCATCCGTCATCGTGGCAAGAATCCGGCTGTCGGCCACGCTCAGCAGCGGGGGAGAATCCACCAGAACGTAGTCAAACTCGGTCCGGAGCTTTCGCAGCAATTCGGCGGCGAGCGGGGAGGAGAGAACCTCCGCCGGGTTGGGAGGAATCGGACCACAGGGGATGACGTTCAAATTCGCTACTCCCGGCACCGGCAGAACGGCCTGGGCAAGGTCACCCTTGCCGGTCAGGCACTGCACAAGCCCAGGAGCGTTCCGGACGGCGGTCGAGCGATGGCAGGCCGGGCGGCGCATGTCACAATCAACGATGACCACGCGGCTCCCCAAACTGGCCAAGGCCGCGCCCAGATTAACGGTCGTGGTGGTCTTGCCCTCTCCGGGAAGCGCGCTCGTAATCAGGATCAACCTCGGCACAGGGCTGGCGGAGAGCAGGATCGAGGTGCGCAGTGAACGGAAAGCTTCGACCGCATCCGCATGGCTCTGAATGGCGGGGGCCACCGCCATTTCGACCTCGGGCACCGCTGCCAGCGAATCTTCTTCCTCCGGAACCTTTCCGTTACCGTTCAAAGTGAAGCGCGGCAAGACTCCCAGGGACGGCAAGTGCAACAGCCGCTCCACCTCGTCGGGAGTCTTGAGCGTCTTGTCCAGATGTTCCTGCAAGAAGGCCACTCCCACGCCGAGCGCCAGACCCACCACAAGGCCCAGAATCAGGTTCAAAAGGACGCGCGGCTTCGCTGGCCCCTTCGGTATTTCGGCTGCATCCACGATGCGGACGTTGCTGGCATTCAGCCCCGAAGAGACTTGCGCCTCCTTCATGCGCTGCAGCAAACCTTCGTAGAGCTGCTTGTTGGTGTCCACCTCCCGCTTTAAGATGTTAAACTGGATGCTCTTGTCGGCGATTCGGTTCACTTCCCGCTTCTGGTCCTCGACGGCCTGAGCGAAATACTTCTCCTTGGCCGCGGCGGAACGATATTCGTCGACAATATTCTCGGTCACAGCCTTTTTCTGCCGATCGATCTCCGCCTGCAGCGCATCGATCTGCTTCTTCACTTGCAGGGCCTTGGGGTATTCGGGCTTCACCCAGGTCGTCACCAGCGCGTATTCTTTCTGGACATCCGCCAGGCGCTCTTCCAGGTCCTGGATCAGCCGGTTCGAAAGCACGGCCGGCAAGTCCTGCACCTTGCCCGCTTCCACCAGACTGTAAAGAGATTGCTTTTCAAACCGCTGCGCCTGTGCCTTGGTGTATTCTTGCAAGAGTTCCTCGAGGCGGGCATTGCCCATGTTCTGCTTTTCAGTGATGTAGACGATCGAGTTTGCCTCAGCGTAAGCCTGCAAGGCGTCTTCAGCCTTTTCCAGCTTCGCCTTGATCTCGACGATCTTCCCTTCCAGCCATTTCGAAGCCTCGGCGGCGGCATCCCACTTGACCTCGAGGTTTTGCTCGATATAATCGCGCGCCAATTTATTGGCGGCCTGTGCGGCCACTTCCGGGCTGTACGAATCGAACGTCAATTCCACAAGGTTACTGCGCCGCACCGGCGACACGTCCACTGACTTCCTGAAATGCGCGATAGCGTTGACGTAGGCATCCGAAGAAGTGTCCGGAAGGCCCGGCTGTGAAATGGAAGGGATTTTCTCGGGATCGCTCTCGAACAGCCCGAAAAACATCTGATTGCGATAGAATTCCGGACTGAGATAAAGGCGCAAGTCGTTCACCACCTTCTCGGCCAGCGTCCGACTTTGCAACACCTTGTATTGCGTCTCCCGGTAGCTGTCCACATCCACCGTGGGCGCGGCTTGGGTGACCTCTTTGAAGCTCAGGACCTGGGGCTCCTCGGGGTTGATCTCCAGCAAGACCTTTCCCACGTAAACTGGCCTTTGCTTCAGCGTGCCGATAGCCACCGTGGTGAAGACTGCCAGCAGGCAAACCAGTACCGTCCAGCGGCGCTTCAGGATAAGCTGCCAATAGTCGATGAGGTCGGGGACTTCTTCGGGGGAAACGTCCAGAATCTCGGGCTTTTCAAGAGACTGAGTCGCAGTGCGCGCCAAGGCGCGGACCGGGTCGCGTTGCAGATTTTCGCTTTCGTCCATCAGGCTCCCCCGTCCCGCGCGGGCCAACCTGCTTACAGGCCCCGGAAGATGATGAGGCCGCTCAGCGTCCCCACCACGGACTCTGCGCTGCGCTTGCCGACATACTTGGTGCGGCTGTTGGGAAGGAACAGAACGTCGTTGGCGGCCAGAACGACGTCTTCGCCTTTGCCGTTGAGAATCTTCCCTACATCAACCCGAGTTTCACTAAACGACCCGTCATCCGACCGGTGAATAATGCGAGCGGATTTCTTCGAGGCGTTCGAGGTCGGGCCCTCCGCCAGGGCGAGCGCTTCGAGTACCGTGAAGGTATCACGGTCGTCGAGGAGAAATCCGCCGGGCTTCTTCACTTCGCCGGCGACGTAGACGATGCCCGCCTTTGTCACGCTCACGATGTCGAATGGCTTGATGGCAATGTTGAGTCCGACATCACGGGAATAAAGGAGCTTCTTGAGGTCAATTTGAATCTGGTTGGCGGTGATTTGACGCATGCCGTCGACCATTGGCGACTCTTCAAAACTTCCCTTGCGAGTGACGTAGACGGTTCGCCCGGCCGCGCCGTTGGGCCGTTTGACCAGCCCGCCCGCCATGGAGAGGACCTCGATCAAGCTCCGCGAGCCTGGAAGCTGGTAAATCCCTGGCTTCTCGACGGATCCAATTACCGAGACAGGTTGGGCGTGAAACTGCTGCACGAAGATGGTCACTTGCGGATTTTCCAGATACGTCTCGCCCCACTCCGCTTCCAGCGTTTTCTGGAGCTGCTTCGTGGTGAGTCCTGCAGCTTTGACTCGCCCGAGTCTGAGCGAGATCATCCCGTCATTTTCAATGCGGACGGTCTGTTTCAGCTCGGGAACGTTGAAAACCGAGACGGTCAACACGTCCTCGGGGCCCAGCACGTAGTCGGGCCCAATGACCCCGCCGCCGCTTGCCGTCGCGATGGACGGCACATCATTTTCAGTGTCTGTAGCCGGGGATCCCGCCTCTTGCAAAGGGTTATCCTGCGCCGCCGCCCGGGTAGCCACGAAGCAAGTCAAGAAGAAGGCTGAAATCAGGGCACCAGCTATCAGAAGGAACCCTTGCCGGCGAGTCTTCATGACGTCTTTCCTCACTTGATCCAAGAAGGGGCCGATTCTGGGCGCTGGCTCTCGGCTGCAATCCTGAGGCGTGGTAAAAGCCAGAAAACCGCGCGTCTATGCTGCTTGGCAAGCGGTGCTTCCCTCCCGCATGCTAGCCGACTCATTGACGCCGCTTTCGCAGTTCAGGAGCATACTGGACGCTTCAGACGGTTGTCAAGGTTGTTCCCCGCCGGTTGGGCGCTGTCGAGCATTTCTGTTGAAAGCGGCTTGACTAGGGCAGGTCTGAAATGAAGCTGTCGTCGCGGCTGCGGCCGAGAACGAGCCTCGCCTTCTCGTCGCGAGCTAGCTTTTCGGTATTTTCAGGTTGAGGACGACGCGGCGCTCGCCCAGAGCGCTCGCTTTGCGGGTGTCGGAGGATGCTCCCTTGTAAGTTGCCTTCACTTCGTAATCGTGAGTCAACTCGAGGTCGGAAAACTGGTAGCGTCCCCCTTCCTCGGCGACGATCGCAACTTTCCGGCCGGTTTTGAGGTCGGTGAGCTCAACCACCGCGCCGGCGAGCCCGTCGTCGGCTTCATTCAATACACGGCCCATAACGGCTCGAGGAAGGGCCTTCTTCTCCTTGGCAAGCCCGCAACCCGTCCCGAAGGCAAGGTGCAGAACGCACAAGACCAGCAAACAGAGCGCCACCCCGGCTATCCGCCTGCGGCCTCGACTGGGGACGAACCCGGGTTCGGCAAGAGAAGGAACCGGAATTTCAGGCGGGTGGACGTCAGCAGCCAACCGCGCGGCGGGCCCGCGCCCCTCACTAGTGTCGTTCTTCCTCTTCCTCTTCTTCCTCGCCCTGCAGGACATCCAACTCCACCGGATTCGTGTTGACGACTTCGAGTTCAGCGCCGCACTCCGGGCAGTCCAACGTCTGCCCCTCTTCGAATTCATCGTCTTCCAGATCAATGACAGTTTCACACGCCGGGCAGTTTGCCATAACCCACCCCTGAAAGAATTCCCCGAGTCAGAGTCTAGTCATTTCTGGGTTTGATGTCCAGTCGCTCCGAGCGCGTAGTGGCCTATGCTCCTGAGGGTTGAACTGGCTCTTCCCACGCGCGCCGAGGCGCGATACGCTCTTAGGCGCAAAGACGAGGTGCAAAATGGAAAACGGATACCAATTCGCGACCCTGGCCGTGCATGCCGGAGAGCCGCCCTGCGCGGCGACTGGCGCGCTCGACACGCCCATCTACCAGTCCACCACGTTCGTTGCCGCCAGCGCCGATGAGATGGCCGCGGTCTACGGGGAGGAGAAACCCGGGTACATGTACACGCGGTACGGCAACCCGACGATTCGCGCACTCGAAGAAAAGCTTGAAGCGATCGAGGGAGGAGAAGCGGCCCTGGCGTTCTCCTCGGGAATGGCGGCGATCTCGTCCGCGATCCTGGGCTACGTCAAAGCGGGCGACCACGTGGTGGCGTCCCGATCGCTCTACGGCGCCGCTTACAACTTTCTCAATCGCAAGCTGCCGCGCATGAACGCTGCGGCCACCTTCGTCGCCTCGACGCGGGCGGAGGATTTTGAGCAGGCCCTCCGGCCCAACACACGTCTGATCTACTTCGAAACGCCCTCGAATCCCGTGCTCGAGGTGCTCGACATCCGGGCGCTGGCGGACCTTGGGCGCTCGCGCGGCATTCCCACCGTGATCGATAACACCTTCGCCAGCCCGGCCCTCCAGCAACCTCTCCGGCTGGGCGCGACGGTGGCAGTCCACTCGGCCACGAAGTACTTGTGCGGGCACGGCGACGCCATGGGGGGCGCCGTGATCGGTCCGAAAGCCTATATCGACGAACTGGTCCACGAGGTGATTCGCGACTTCGGCGGTGTGATCAGCCCTTTCAACGCCTGGCTGATTCTGCGCGGCATCCGGACGCTCCATCTGCGCATGCCCGCGCACTGTGCCAATGCGCAAAAGGTGGCGGAATTTCTTGACGCGCACCCCAAGGTGGAGCGCGTGAACTACCCCGGCTTGCCCCGCCATCCCGGGCACGAGGTTGCCCGGCGGCAGATGAAAGCCTTCGGCGCCATGATCAGCTTTGAGGTGAAAGGGGGCTACGAGGGCGGCAAGAAAGTGATGGACCGCGTGAAGGTGTTTGCGCGCGCCGCGAGCCTCGGTGACACGCGCTCGCTGATCGTACACTCCGCCTCCACCAGCCATCGCGCTGTGCCGCGCGAGCAGCGTCTCGCCGCCGGCGTCACCGATGGGCTAGTACGATTATCGGTCGGGATCGAGGCGGCCGACGATCTGCTTCAAGACCTCGATCAGGCGTTGGCATTCTGAGGCTCTGTCATCGTCACGACTCCTTTTACCGTGACAAC
>Ga0066709_100001536_pt1 | contig 15438 bp, 28 predicted proteins | sample GraSoiAngelo_158_FD_79665 | JGI IMG/M metagenome (GOLD analysis project Ga0066709, IMG submission 79665) | Grasslands soil microbial communities from the Angelo Coastal Reserve, California, USA - 14_1009_16_30cm | ecosystem: Environmental > Terrestrial > Soil > Grasslands | place: USA...
CGCTGCCCTGCATTTCGTCAAGCCCCACGAGTTCCTCTTCATCGACCAGACCGCCGACGAACCGGAGGCCTCGATGCAGATCGTTAAGGTCGATCGGTGAGACAATCGTTACTTAAGATGGGCGGGCAGTGGAGCGGCAAGGCAGTGATCAAGGCCGGGATGGCGATTATCTCCGGCGGCGGGCGTTTGAGGGTTTTGTCCGCCGCCACGAGGACGACCCCTTCAGCCACGCCCTCATGGCCACCCGGCTGCAGCAGGAGGGGTTGGTGATCCGGGAGAACTTCGAAAACCGAATCGGCAAGCTGGAGCAATGGCGCGACCGGATCATCGGCGCCGTGACCATGCTCACCTTTTTAGTTGGGGCCGGGGTGATCGCCGGGGTGGTAGAGTTGCTGCGCAAATGAGCCCGCAATTTCGCGACGCGCTGCTCCGAGGAGCGATCGGGGCGGTGGTCACCGCTGGTGCCGTCTTCTTTGCTACCTGGGCTCAGGGTCAGTCGGTAAAGGTGGCGGGAGTGGCGGCGGGAGCGGCGGCTTTCTCTTATCTGGTGGTCCGCTTTGGCGGTGAAGGTGTGATTGACACTCAGGCGGCTAAAGCAGCCTAGCGAGCTGTCAGCCGGCGCTTGCGTTTCTCGATCGCTTCGTTGAGTCGGCGCTCATCCAGGTCGCTGCGGATGGGCTGGGGCGCGGTCATCACTCCCCGGGCGTTGTACCAGTGACGAGAGCTGATCCAGATCTGGTCACCGCGATGGCCCGACTCCAGCGCGGAATCCAGCCAGATCGGGTAGCCCAGCTTCTGCGAGACCTCCTCACAGAAATAGAGGTCTTCGGTCCACTGCCGGCCGGAAGGGATCTTGTAGGAGCGGGGCACCGGCGGTGCCTCGAAGATGGCGGCCGGGGCCTTGAGCGTCAGGAGCTCGGTGATGACCTGCTTGCGGATGATCATCGAGCCGGTGCCCAGAGCTCCGACCTGGTGGAGCTGAAAACGTTTGTGCAGGATCTCCTGATGCATGCGCTCGATGTCGAGATACTTGTAGCCGACGACGCCCGTGTCTTCGTCGGTCGTGCGTTGATAGGCGACCGGTTCGTGTGGGTACTCCTCAAACCGCTGCCCGTCAGGGGTCTTTTTGAACTCGGAGTTGCGGTTGAAGTAGAGGCCGCCGATCACCATCTTGTCTGGGTTCTCGTCGAGGATCCGCTCCACGTGCTGGGAGAACCACTCCAGTGAGCCGTCGGGGCGGGGGATCATGGCCGGGGGCAGCTGGTCGGAATCCCAAAAGAGCAGTGCCCGGCAGGCGGCGAAATCGGGATGGGCGATGAAGTCATCGATGCAGATATTTCGGGCCTGGGTGGTGTAGGCCGACTTGGCGAAGACCACCGGACCCGGCCAGTGGTAGTCACCGGCGCGCAGGATCTGGAGGAAGCGAATGAAGATCGTGCTCGAGATCTCCTCGCCCAGGGTGAAGGCGAGGGCGGTCAGGGGACGATCGGAGCTCACGTGCTGGGCAGCCGTCCGGCTGGCTGAAAGGGAATCCGGTACGGAGGGCCGACCGTCGATTCAGTAACCCGGCGACCCCAGGTCCAGGTGTGCGGCCACTGCTGAGCATAGAGATCGTGGGCCGGCAGCTCCCGGCCATCAGGCAGCCTCAACTGCCAGCAACCGCAGGGCAGGGGATACAGTGCCTCGGTCACAAGGGTCGAAAAACGCCCATGATCCAGAGTCCGAGCACGACTTCGATTAGGAGCATGGTGGCGACCAAGTGATTGCTGGTGAGGCGGAACTTCATTTACGGAGCACAGCCAGATCACCCACTAGCTGCTCGATCCGCCAGCCGGAGCGGGGCGCCAGGTCGTTGACCGCGGCCACCACCTGGGGCCAACTGCTGCTCACCACTCCGCCCTTGCTGGTGACCGAAGGCCGGTAATCGTGGACTGCGATCACACCTTCGGTTCGGACCAGGCGGAAAGCATGGTTGAGGTCGCGGCTGGCGGTGCCGAAGTCGTGGCCGCCGTCGATGAAGACCAGATCGAAGCTGTCGCTATGAAAGAGATCGAGGTGGACCGAGTCCATGACGCAAATGCTGACCCGCTCCCGTACCCCCCGGCTCTCCAGGTTGTCGAGAAAATGTTGCAGGGTGAAGACCGCCGGTCCGTGCTCGGCCGAGCCGTGATGATGGTCAACCGCGACCACATGCGAGGCGACTCGGGCCATGACTACAGTGGAGCGGCCGAGCCAGGAGCCGATCTCTAGCACCAGCTTGTCTTTGGCCAGCGCGCTCAGGAGCTCGATCTCTTCTGCCGTCAACCAGCCCTCGGGCAAGTCGGCATAGGGCTGACCGTAGTGGTAGGAGGGGCGAGCTGGCTTCAATCCCGGTTCCGGACCACGGTCAATGGCGAGTCGAAGTCGTCGACCTGCTTGAGGGCTCGGGCCAAGGCGATCAGGGTCTGCTTGGCGTTAGCATCGCCGGCGCTGGCATCCTGAACCATAAACTGCAGGCCTTCGACCACCATGGCGACGAAGGTCACATCACGCTGCTTGAAGAGTGCCATCAGCTGGTTGGGGTTGATCACCGCTTAACTGCAGCCTTGTCGATCGGTAGGCGGCAGGTATCGCAGACGACCCCGAAGGGCGGAACAATTGGTCCACGCTTGAAGATGGGCTGGGCTGTTGCCCCCAAAGTGACCGACTTTCGCTCGCAGTCCTCACACTGATAGTAGACGCCGATCTTCCAGCCCCACCAAATCTCGAAACAAAGCGGATAAGACAGCGTCAAGCTCGCTCCACCTGGCAGAACTCGCAACCACATTGGCCCAGCCAGTAGGAGCCGGGCTCAGCCCGCGGCGGCCGGGTCTGAAAGGAAACGCTGACGTAGGCCAGCTCGCCCAGGGCGGCGCGAAGAAAGTAAGCCGGCAGGCCGTACTCATAGAGATGGAAGTTGGTCGCCACCCGGGAGGGATCGGCGGCGAAGGCCAGCCAACGCTCGATCACCTCTTCGGCCGACTCGATGAAGACCTGCGCCGGCTCGCCCTTGAGCTTGACCCAGGCCCGGTAAGAGCCGCTGGCGGGGAGGACGATACCCGAGTCGGTCACCCGTTCGGTGCCGGCGAAAGCGATCAGGGGGTTGGGGTTAACAGGGCGGCCGGGATCGATTCCCATCTCTCAGTTCCTTTTAAGGTGGGCGGACTGGCAGCCGTAAGAACAAAACGGATCAGTAATCGCTGGGGTGTACCAGTTGCCACACTGCGGACAGAGACGCGCTCCAGGGAACGGCGGACGTTCTTCTTCCAGGCGCGGCCAATGTTCGCCGAACAGCAACATTGTCCGGCGAAAGCGCGAGTAAACGCTTCCCAAAGTACCCACGTTAAGACCTGTTAGCCGCCATTGCTTCTACCCCGGGTTGGGGTTAGCGGGGGCGGCCGGGGTCGATTCCCATCTTTCAACCTCTTTTCTGATCTGGTCCGTAATGAACGTTAGCGTTCCTACGCCTTGCTGCACAACAGTTTTGGTTTGGTTGTGCAGTTGGATGCTGTAGCTGTATGCGAGTTTGCTTGGAGCAACGGCAAGGTAGCCGGGACCTAAGAAACGGATTTGGATCACATAAGCCCGCGGGCTAGCCGCCATGGTTGCGCCCCCAACTGATGGCGCCTAGCTCGGTGGTGACGTCATCGCCCCGAGCCCAGAGGATAAGAAAGTGGCGAACCATGGCCCGGACCACCGCCGCCGGTTGGGCCTGCCGGCGAGCGCCGATCTGACGCAGGGCGTGCAACTCTTCAATGGTTAGGCGAAGATGGAGGTCGGCGATCGCTTTCATAGCTTCCACAAAACTAACCCGAAGATCGACCCAAACATTACCACGCAGATCTTAACCGACTCGGTCACGATTCAAGCACGTGAATCTCGATCGTCTCGGTCTGCTCGGTCTGATTGCCCTGGTGGTGGCCATCGTCGGCGTGACCAACATCCTGGCCCGGACCTGGGCTGAGCGCAACTCTCAAAACCCGATCGCCCCTGCCGTGGCCAGAGCCTTTTAGGAGGAACCGTCTAGATGCCTGCTTCCACCACTCTCCAGGTCGCCAACCCGGCCATGGGCACGGTCAGCCGTCTGCCCCAAACCTCGGGCACGCCGGCGGATCGCTCACAAGCGCCTTTTGTCCGGCTTTCCCGCAAGGCCACGGTGATCCAGTTCGACTCCACCTCCAACGCTTTCTCGGGTACGGTGATCCCGGTTATGAAGGCGGTCGGCGGCTACATCCGCCGCCTGCGCATGGAGGTCATCACCTCCGGTGGTTCGGGCGCCAACACCGGAGCCTGGATCAACGACAACGGCTACGCCATCATCTCCCTGCTTCTGATCAAGGACCCCTTCAACACCCCGATCATCAACGTCGACGGCTACGGTCTTTATCTGATCGACCTCTTTAGCGGTCAGATCGGCGCCGGCGGCTACGGCGACATCTCCAAGTACCCTTCGTTCTCAGCCAACGTCACCACCACGGGATCGTTCACGATTCCTTTCTACGTCCCCTTCGAGCTCGATTCCTCGGGTTACTGCGCCCTGCCTGCGCTCTCAGCCGCGGCCACCCTCCAGCTCCAGATCAACCTCAACAGCTCGGCCAACACCTATCAGACGGTGCCCAACACCACCGCCCCGGTGATCGAAGTCAAGGGCTTCAGTGACGTTTGGGCGGCCCCGGTCGATGCCCCCACCCTGGCGCCGCCGGGGGTCGGCTCTTCGGCCCAGTGGTTTTACGGCCGGGTAGCCTCTTCGTGGTCATCGAACACCAACAGCCGCCTGCCCCTGCCCCGGGTGGGGACCTACATCCACACCCTGATCATGGCTTTGCGCGACTCCGGCAACTCCAACATCCGGGTTGCCGGCTGGCCGCTCAACGACCTCACCTTCTACGTCGACAACGTGCCCATTGAGTCGGAGACGCTGGGTTCGCGCAACGACAAGATCTACACCGCGACTGGGATCGGAGCCAACACCGGCCCCTCGCCGGCCATCCCCACGGGCACGATCATGTACACCTTCCGCGACTCGGTGGGGCAGATGCCTGACCTCTCCGACACCCATGACCTGCTGCTCTATACCACGCCCGCAACCTCGCTGGAGATCGCCGGCACGACGCAGTCAACGGGCACAGGCCCATTCCGGGTCGACGTATACACGGGCGAGTTATATCCCGTGGGACCGAGCGTGCCCTACACCCACCTGGCGCAGTAGATGGCGGTCCAGTTTCAGATCGGCGCCCGGGGAGTAGCTGGAATCGGGGGCGGCGTTCCCGCTTCCACCAACCTCAGCTCGCTTTCCGCTGGCACACCGGCTTTTTGGACCCTGGTTCTGTTTGCCGCCCTGGTCACGATCATCATCGTGGTTGCAAGTTCTTTGAGATGAGGGAGTAAGCCAATGCCTTCCGGAATCTTCGTCACCTTTCTGATCGTGCTGGCCGCGGTCGTGGTCGCGATCTGGGTCCTGCCTCCTACCGGCAAGCTCGCGCTGGCCAGCCAGTAGCATGACTTCTCAAGGTCTGTTGGTCGGGATCGTGATCGGGCTGGCGATCGCCTGGGCCTACTTCCGCTTCGTGGCTCAAAAGACTTAAATGCTGCTCCTGGTCGCGGTCTGGTTGATCGTGCTTGGCTACGCCTCACTCTACGTCGGCTACAACACCATCAGCGGCAAGACCGTGACCTTCAAAGACGCGTTCCTGGGAGCGCAGGGTGGGTGAGCGGGTGCTTCCGATCGCGCTCTTTCTGGCGTTGGGCATCGTCGCTTACCGAGAGCAGAAGGCGGGCAATTTTCCGCCTCGGCCCTCGGTCTTCTTAGGCGTCGCCCTAGCCTTCACCATTCTGGCCGTGCTCGCGGTCGCCTCCCCTGGCCTTGCCGCAGTCTTTGCTGTCGCCTTCGATCTCGGACTTGCCATCAGGGGAGGCGCGCCCACGGCGCCCAATCTCAAGGTCATTCAGGGCGGGCAGGCCGCTCAAAGCGCATAGGAGGAATCGACAAGTGGGGCAACGTTTGGCCGGAATTCTGATCTTGATCGTGGCCGGAGTCATAATCGCCGACCTGGTCACCCATCCTCAGGGCACGGGCACCCTGGTCAACGGCATCACCTCAATCTGGCGCGCCGGCCTGCAAGGAGCAGCGGGGCAAAAGGTGAGCTGATGTCGCTGGCGGTGTTGCTCCTGGTGGCGGCGGCGATCGTCTTTCTGATCGCTGCCTGGCTGGTCGTTCACTCTCAACGCTTGATCGCGGCCGGCCTTTTTCTGCTCACCCTCTACTGGATCGTCAGCTCAGGCGTGCTCCATGCCTGACCTGGATGCGCTGAGAGCTCAGCTCTGGTCGGTGCTCAAGAACGAGTACGCCCTGATCGCGCCCAAAGGCTCGATGGCCACGCCCGCGGGCGACGAGGGGCCGGTGGGCCGGATGACAGTGACCAAGGCCCGGGGCCGGCAGCGCTTCCCTGTCTTGGGGGCGGCCGATAACCGAGCCACTGTCGGCGCCAATGCCGTGCCCACCCGTTCCGGCTTCGCCACTGAGAACCGCGCCGGCCAGCTGGCCATGGGCGGGGTGGTGCGCATCCTCCAACGGGCTGGGCTCTCTCAGCTCTGGATCGACACCGCGGAGCAGATGCCGATCTCGGCCGTGCCGCCGCAGATCCGCAAGAGCCTCTACCAGCCCCTGACCCATCGAGTCGGTAGCTATCCCTTGAATGACAAGTGGTATCCGATCGGGCTCAACGCCAACACCAAAAATGACCTCCGCTGGCAGGTGCCCAAGCCGCCGGTGCAGATGCCCGGAGTGACCCCCCGCGGGGTCTCGATGTCACCCCGCTACCAGTTCCGCAAGGCCTGGCGGGTTCCCCGCTACTCGACCGCGCCCGACACCGCCATTCCACTGGGCCGCAATCCTGACACCGGCAGAGGAGGTATCGCACCGTGAACGCTGTAGTTAGCTTTGCCGTCATCGTCGCCGCCGTGCTGGTGGCGCTCTGGCTGGCGCCTCGCTTGGGTCTGCGCTAGAGGAGGATGAGAAGAATTGGTCCGCGCTGAATTTAACATCTTCGTGGCGTTCTTCGTAATCGCCGCCGCGGTCACCTTCGGCTACCTGGTGGCGCGCAAGCTGGCGCCCCGCTTGGGGGTCGCCTAGTGCCCCGCTGGCTCTTCTGGGTCATCCTCTTGTTGGTCGCTTACTTTCTTTACACCCGGCTGGCAAAAAGTGGTAAGGCACCAATCCCGCCCGGAGCCTACTGGCCGGGGATGAGACGCTAAGCGCATGGACAACCTGAAAGAGACCTTCACCCGCAAGCTCGGCCCGCTCCCGGTCTGGGCCTGGGCGGCGCTGGCGCTGGCTCTCATCCTGGGATGGATGTATTATAAAAAGATCGGCATCTTCGGCTCTGCGGTCGACGCCGGCAACGCTCAGCAAGACACCCCCACCGCAGCCGAGTCGACCGACACCGAAGCCGGAGGCGGAGGCGGCGGCCTGGGCGACCTGCTAGGACAGACCTCGACCCTGAGCGATCCCAACCGGCCGGGGGTGACGGCGACCGGCGCCTCCTCCGGTTACCTCACCCCCAGCTACGGGACTCAGGATCTCTCCAGTGTGGTCAGCCTGGCCGCCCCCGCCGGCTCTTCGACCACGCCTTCCCCGACCTACACCCCGGTCTACGCTCAGACTCATGAGGGCGTGGTGGCGGCCTATTCGAAGCCCAGCTACATTCCCGCCACCACCGCCTTTCCGGCTCTGAACCGGGTCCTCAACTACGTCAAAGCCGCGACTGCCCCCTCCAGCGGCACCATCCATCTCCAAGGCCGCCAGGGCGGCAACATCGCCCCCGGCTAATGGCCGCCGCGCCTCCCAGTCCCAATCAGGTCTGGAACACCTGGGCAGCTTCCGTTCTCTCCAAGATCGGAGCCCCGCTCTCGCAGACCAACTATGACACCCTGTGGCGCTGGTCGGCGGCTGAGTCCGGGTCGAGCCCGATGCGCTGGAACAACCCTCTCAACACCACTCAGCCCTATCCCGGCGCCACCTCGATGAACTCGGTTGGGGTCAAAGCCTATCCTTCGGCCGCGGCCGGCGCCCAAGCTACCGCTAACACACTTTTGAACGGCTACTATCCTGACCTGGTGCAGAGCTTGCGCTCGGGAATCCCAACCACACAATGGTCAACCAAGACCCAGGCTCAGGTCTCCAAGTGGGGCACCGGTCTGGGCTTTCTCCATGCCATCGCCTCCGCCCCCACCGCCGCCGGCCGGCTGCCCAACCAGGCCACCGGCAACGGCCCCGACCCCTTCGGCATCGGAGCTGCGCTGGGTGGTTTTGGCGCCGGTCTCAACCGTCAGCTAACCGGCGGGGCCGAAGTGGTGCTCGGCGCCGTGCTGATTCTGGCCGGGATTGGCATCCTGGTCCTGATGGCGGTCAAGGGCGCGCAGCCGGCGGTTTCCCAAGTCGCCGGTTTGCTGCCTGCAGGTAAAGCCGCAAGCGCAGCTAGAGCGGCTACAGCGGCCCCAGCGGCCTCTCCAGCGGCGCCACGGTCTCTGAGTCCACAAGCGCAATCCGCCGTCGCTGCGGCCCGCGCAGGCCGTGGCAGCCGGCTCTCGCCCCAAGTCCGCTCTGAGCTCCGAGGTGCAGCGTGAGCCACCTCGAAGGTCATCTCAAGGAAAAGCACAACCAGGTGCGTTCAGTCTCCTCGCATGTGCCCTCGGAACAAGAAGAGGAGAATTTCCATCGCATGCTTCATGGCGGCGACACTCACAAACCAGCTGGCAAACCTCAGCATCATCATTCGCCGGCCGATGGATCAAACACCCATCCTGGTTTCGAGCGCGTTCAGGAACGGATCGCCCGCCGCACCAACCCCCGCACCGGCCAGCCCTACGGCAAGGAGCGGGCCGGCGCCATCCTCGCCGCCTCCGCCCGCCACGCCTCCGCCCGGGCCAAAGCCCGCAACCCGCGTTTGAAGAAGGTCTAGAAGATGGGTATCGCGATCAGTGCCGGCGTCGACCTCGCCGCCGCTTTGGGCAAGCTCTCCGACTCAGCCGACCGGCTCAGCCGCGCCGCCGAGCTGGTGGGCAAGCTAGGTAATCCCAACCCCACCCACAGCCCGCTGGTGCGCAAGTTCGCCGCCGCCAAGGTGGCCGCCAACTTCACTTATAACTTCATCGACCTGGGCGGTCCGATCAAGGGCCGGATCTGGGACCTGCGCCGGTTGTGGATCGGTGGTCCCGATCCCTTCACCGCCGTCACCGGCAACGCCTTCATCTTCGTTTCCGCCGGGGTCGGCCTCTATCCCGATTCCTCGACCGAGCCGACCAACTTCCCCGAGATCATCGGCGTCAACGGCACCACCACCCTGCCCTACCGCGACGTCTGGGCTCGGGGCACCGCCACCCTGCTCCCCGGCGAGCGATTGATGGTAGGGCTGAAGTCAGTGCCCAACACCACCGTGCTCTGGTGCTACGGCCAGGCGCTGGAGTGGTGGGAGTCGGATATGGAGTCGTGGGCCTCGCCGTGAGCTCCAAAACGTTGAGCGTGGCCGTGGTCGAACAGCTGGGCGGCCTGCTGGCGATGGCGCTCTATCTGATTGCCATCCAGCACATCTTCGCCACCATGGTCCTGCACAAGCCCTCGGAGTCGTGGGTGCTGCGTGCCCGCGACTGGTGGCTGGATGAGCGCCTGCGGACAGAGAAACGGCGACTCTCACCCTGGATGGCCAAAGAATCGGCCGAAGAGCCCAAACCGCATAAATCCTAAATGAGAGCTGCCCATTTTCTGATCTGGGTTGTCATCCTCGGCTGCTACCGGCTGATCCTCGAACCATACCCCGGACCCCTCTACCTGCTCCGCCGCTCGCATCTGCTGGGAATGCCAGGCTTTCGTCACCTCTGGCTGGCGCTCTTTCACACTCGCCAACGAGTTCACAACCGTCTCAACCAGCGATTCTTCAATCGCCTGCTCCAAGCCCGAAACCAGGTTGAAGGCGAGCTTTGGATCAGTCCTCAGTATCTTCACCAGGCCGAGTTGATCCTGGCCGAAGCCAAACGCCGCTATCCCTGGACTGAAGGCGCGCTGGCCATGCCCTGGCCTAACGCTGACATCGCTTCCGGGCGGCGTCGCGGACCCGTCGCCTTCCCCGACGTGACCATGCCCGCCTACGGATTGCCCGGAGCCAACGGTCAGAAGGAATTAGGCGCGGTTGGCGACGGCGTGGCCAATGACTTTCCCGCCTTCCAGAACGCGGTCACCGTCAACGAGGCTTCAGGCGGGGGCCCGATCATTGTCCCCCCCGGCATCTATCGACTCGCCTCTAGCCTGACCGGCATCGTCAACACCGTCTTTTGGGTTTACAACGCCACCTTCACTGGGCCCGGCGCCGCCTCGGTCAGCCCTCGCAGCATCGTCAATCCCACCGGCACCGCATTCTCCGGCCCCAATCCCTGGTATGACGTCCTCGCCTGGGGAGCCAAAGGGGACGGCGCGACCGACGATTCGACCGCGATCCAGAACGCCATCAATGCCTGCGCCAATACCGGTGGCACAGTCTGGTTTCCGCCCACCTCGGGACTGACCTTCGCTGTCGGAGTTCGCATTCAGGGCTTCAGCAACGTCGGTCTCAAGGGTGCTCCCGGCGTGCAATGGAAATGGACCGGCGGCACCGCAACTCAAATGCTTTGGACTAATCCCGGCGCCGGTTCTAACGTCCAACGGTTTCACCTTGAGGAGCTGATTTTCAACACCAACAACACCTCAACCGTGACCGCTCTTTTCCTCCAATCCTGGCAGTACAGCCGGATCACCTCGGTCAAATGTGTGACCAACTTCGACGCTACCGGGGTTCGAATCGAGACCAACGTCGGCACCACCTTCGTCAACAACTGCTATTTCAATACCGTCCGCGACCTTCGTGTCTCCACTGCCGCGGTGGCCTTGCAGATGAGCGGGCTCTCGACCTGCGGGCCTACTGACCAGTGGTTCTTTGGCTTCATCTGCGATGACATCTACCAGGGCGGCCTCCGCGAAGTCCAGTACTGTGATTCCAACCTCTTCTTCGGCACCCGAATCAGCGCCACAGGCACCCCCAATGCCAACTGGTACGGAGTCATTCTCAACGACTCAGCCACTCCCGGCGCCGATGTCGGTGTATACGACGAACAGTTCTATGGCATCTTTATCGACAACGGCAACGGTCCCGCCACCGCTGCCGCCTTCGTCCTTAACTGGCAACGTCAGCTCCACGTCTACGGCCTATGGACCGGAGTCGGCGCCGGCTCACCTGGAACGCTGATCAAAGACAACTTCAGCCAATCTCACGCCATCGAACATCTGCAGAACCAGGTCGGCATTCCCAACTCTTCGATCGTCTACACCAAAAACTACGGTTACGGCCCCCTGTCGTTGGGCTTTGACCAACCCAACTACATCCAGGGCGTCGGCTCGGGCAACGGCGGCGCCCCCTATCTTGCTACCTTCGGCATCACCGACGCCAACGTCGATCTCAACTTTCTACTCAAAGGTTCGGGCAAGGTTCGGATCCAACCCGCCGGCGGCATCAGCACCACCGCTGCCGGCGCTCTACACCTGGCTGACGATGGCATCGCTACTTCGATAGTCCTGGGGGCCAGCGGTGCTCCGATCCAATTCGGCGGTCGGCTGGTCTCCACCCTGAGCGGCACTCCCGCCACCTCCAATCTGGGCGCCAACGTGACCTCGGCCACGCCCACTGGCAACGACACTCGGGGCAAAATCGTAATTGTCATGGCCGGGGCGCTGGCCGCCAACACCCGGATCTGCACTGTCACCTTCGCCGTCAGCTACGGTGCCACCGCTCCGGTCGTTCTCTTGGTCAACCAGACTGCCGGCGTTGGCCTGGGCATCGCCGACTTCTACAAATCGGCTTTTTCGACTGGAGTCTCCTTCGATATCGCCGCCGATCAGGCTCTGGCCGCCGGCACCTACGAGATTGAGTACGTGGTCATTGGCTGAAAGGAACCCAACCACTCTGGAGGAGCTGAACCAGATCTTGCGTGGTCTTTTCGTCGACATCTTCGAGATCAAAACCCTGCTTATCAATCTCGGCGCCCAATTCAAAAGCCAACGCAGCGAGCTCCTGGCCGAGATCCGCACTCCCGGTCCACAGGGACCAGCGGGCGAACGAGGGCCGCAAGGGGAGCGAGGATTCCCGGGCAAACAGGGGCCCCAAGGCATTTCCGGACCCGAAGGCGTGCCCGGAGCTCAAGGCCCGCCCGGGCTCAAAGGCGACCGTGGGCCGACAGGAGAGATGGGACCCCGAGGCGGAGAGGGGCCACAGGGGCCGCCCGGAGTCAAAGGCGATCCCGGACCAGGAGTTAGGACCCATGGCTGAGATTCCTCTTACCTTGGAATCGCTAGAGACTGTGCTTCGAGCTCTCTTCACCGACGTCGAAGAGCTAAAACGCGGCCAGGCTGACCTGCTCGCCCTCTTCCAGCGCATGCGTGGTGAGCTGCTGGTCGAACTCCACGACCTGACCCAGCCTGGTCCTGTGGGGCCGCCAGGGGAGAGAGGGGAGAAAGGCGAGCCCGGCGAACGCGGACCTCAAGGCGCCAAGGGGCCCAAAGGCGATCAAGGCGAGATCATCAACCGCTATCCTCTCGGCCATCCCCAAAATCCGGTGTAAACGATGCCCTGGCCGAATTTCGACGTGATCTCCGGCCGGCGTCGGGGGCCTTATCAATTTCCCGATGTCACCGCCCCCGGCTACGGCTTGGCCGGGGTCAACGGGCAGAAAGAGCTTGGAGCGGTTGGTGACGGGGTGGCCAACGACTATCCCGCTTTTCAAAACGCCGTCACCGTCAACGAAGCCTCCGGCGGTGGTCCCATCATCGTCCCTCCCGGGACCTACCGTCTAGCCTCCAACCTGACCGGAATCACCAAGACCGTTTTCTGGGTATGGGCCGCCACTTTCACCGGTCCCGGCGCCAGCTCGGTTGTCCCTCTGGTAGTCATCTCTTCCGCCGGCGCCGGCATCTTTCCTACCTTCAACGCCACCACCCCCCCACCGACTCAATTTTTTGATGCCGTCGGCGGTGCCACCGCCACCGATGTGGCCAATTACAAGTTCTATCGCAACGCCAACTACGTCGGGGGTACCCATGGCTTCGTCAACGGTGCGGTCCGAATCCAGACCGACGTGGGCGCCGGCACTGTGGCCTTCGAGTGGGGCCTGGTCAGTCTCCTTAACGACAACAGCACTGACGCCACCCAGGAGAACGTCGCCATTGTCGGTCAGACCAACAAAAACAGCGTCGGCGGAGCTTGGGCGGGCGTCTTTCAAGCCACCGACAACCGGGTCATCAACGACCCCACCAGCGCCCTGATCGGAATCGAGATCGATGTCACCGCCACCGGAACCGATGTCAACAACCAGCGCCTGGGCATGGACATCGTCCTCGGCACTCTGGGCGCCAATCCAGCTGCCCATGCAGGAATCGGAATCAGAGTCAACGCCGCCGGGAGCGCGGTCTGGGAGACCGGAATCCTGCTCACCAACATCAACAACGTCGCCCTTGAGATCCGACCCACCGCCGCCGTGATCGGCATCAACCTGGTCAATGGAACGTTCTCGCAGGCTGCCATCCGACTGGCCCGCCAGCACCGGATCACTCTGGAGAGCACCAACACCTTTCAGATCGAGACCGTAGGCGCCAGCGACAGCATCTTCAAATTCATCAACGGCGGAACAGAGAAAGTCGGCATCGATCTCAACACCGGCTTGCGCATGAACACACTGCAGGTGGTGGGAGCCCGACAGACCGGCTACACCAACGCCTGGACCGGAACCCTAGAACGAGCCACGGCCCTGGCCACCGGCAGCGTCACTTTGGTAGCTTTAGCCCAACGCGTGGCCGCCATTCAAACTGATCTCGTAGCCCACGGCTTGCTAGGACCATGATGGCGACATTGGAATTTAGCGAAGAAGACCTGCGGGTGCTCAACGCTGCTTTGATGCAGCTACCTTACTTTCAAGTCGCGCCACTGATCGCCAAGATCAATGAACAACTCCAAGTCCAACAAGCTAAAAGCAATTCTTCTCCCCCCAAGCCTAAAACCAGATGAGCGTTCGCTACGCGCCCCCTGGCGACTTCACCTCCGAAGCCCATTCCGGACCCGCCATCCTGCTCGCCGGCGCCTCCGATACCAGCGTGCAGTCAACCGGCTGGTTGATCCGTTCCGTCGCCGTCACCAATCCGACCCCGTTTTTGGTCCACTTTCCCGGTCAAAACGACGCCTGGGTGCCCCCTTTCACCTTCAACGCCATCGTCTCCTTGAGCAACCCGAGCTACGTCGTTCCCGTCACCTCCCGCGACGTCCCCGCCGGCTATCCCGCCAGCCCTTCCACCACCCTCCTGGCCACGCTCACGCCCTACGAGGCGGCTCTGGCGCCCTCAGGTGGCACTCCCTACCCACCCAACGTTCGCGCCACCGCCTTCGCCATCCTGTCGCGTCCGGGGCCGGCGACGTATGTGTTCAACGTGCCCCGCCAGGAGTCGGCTCGGGGCATCATCCTCTACGTCTCCACCGCCGGCATCGCCGGCAACATCATCGTTTCGGTCTGGGACTTTGACGACATCACCGGCCAGGTGGCGACAGGGGCGATCCTAACCTCGCTTGCCCTGACCGCCAACCCGGCCATGACCCCACTTCGGATCTATCCCGGAGTCACCGTCCAGGCCAACGTCAACATCTCCGAGATTGTGGGCGAGACGCCGCAGATCCGGGTTGTCTCTTCGCAGACCGACTCCTGGGGCGTCGACTACGATCTCATCCCATGAACTCGCCCGTGTGGGGATTCGATGCTGCAGTCACACAACCGTTTGGTTGCACCGATCTGACCCTAGAACCGTTCTGGGCTCTCTGCCTGAGCAAGCACTTCCACTGCGGCATCGACATCGCGCTCAACACCGGCACTCCACTTCGGGCCGCCCGGAGCGGAGTTGTCAGCCAGGTCGGATACGGCTTTTTGGCGATTCAAGTCGGAGCCGAAACCGATTGGTATGTCCACATCGACAGCGCAGTTGTCGGCCAGGGGACAGCAGTAACCACTCATCAACTGATCGCCTATTCCGGGGCCAAGGTTCCAAGCGGCGGCAGCCTGACCGGACCTCATCTTCACTTCGAACGCCAGAGCGGGCGTTTGAACTTTCCCGCCACCGCGCTTGATCCCGAACCCATTCTCGCCCCCACTTTCGGCCCCGGTGGTGGCAGCACAGGAGACAATGACTTGACACCTCAAGAGCACGTCGCACTCGAACAGATCCAGCACGCGGTCATGGGCGGCTACTAGGTCGACACCGCCGGCAACGACGTCACCACCGCACTTTGGGCGGCAATCAACAAACGCTTTGATGCCATCGACACCGAGATTGCAAGCCTCACAGCGCCAGCAGCAAGGACC
>Ga0066709_100001537_pt1 | contig 15435 bp, 15 predicted proteins | sample GraSoiAngelo_158_FD_79665 | JGI IMG/M metagenome (GOLD analysis project Ga0066709, IMG submission 79665) | Grasslands soil microbial communities from the Angelo Coastal Reserve, California, USA - 14_1009_16_30cm | ecosystem: Environmental > Terrestrial > Soil > Grasslands | place: USA...
ACGCTCGACGCGCGCCTGGGCGACTGCTACGCGCCGGTGCGCGATGAGCGCTTCGACCTCGTCTGCAGCAACCCGCCGCAGATGCCCACGCCGCCCGATCGCGAGCGCCACGACGCGACCGCCGCCGCCGACAACGGCGGGCCCGACGGCTGGCGGGTCCTGGACCGCGTGATCGCCGGCGCGCCGGCGCACCTCGTCCCGGGTGGCCGCCTGGTGTTCACGATCTTCGCCTTCCTCGGCTGCAAGACGGCGCTCGCCAAGCTGGACGCCGCCGGGCTGACGCCGCGCATCGTCGCCAGCGAGATGCAGACGTTCCCCCGTATCGGCTACGAGCGCCTCGAGCACCTGCGCGCGACCGACGCCGAGGCGACGCTGCCGTCCGGCCTGCCCGAGCGCGTGGAGCGTTTCGTCGTCGAGGGGCGCCTGGGATGAGGACGCTCATCGTCAACGCCGACGACTTCGGGCTCACGCGCGGCGTGAGCGCCGGCATCCTGGCCGCGCACCGCCACGGCATCGTGACCAGCACCACCGTGCTCGTCACCGCGGACGTCGATCGCGAGCAGCTCGCCGAGGCGCGCGGCACCGGCCTCGGCCTGGGGCTGCACGTGAATCTCACCCTCGGCAAGCCGCTCACGCGCGGGCGCTCGCTGGTCGACGACGGCGGCCGCTTCGTCCGTGATGCGCGGCGCGCCGCGGCCGCCGCCGACGCGCGCGACGTCCGCGCCGAGGTGGAGGCGCAGGTCGCGCGCTTCGAGCGCCTGGTGGGCCGCCTGCCCACGCACCTCGACAGCCACCACCACGTGGGCCTCTATCCGCCCGTGCGCGACGTGGTGCTCGACGTCGCTCGTGCGCTCGGCGTGGCCGTGCGCAGCCAGGACGCCGCGGCCCGCATGCGCGCCCGCAGCGCCGGCCTGCGCACGACCGATCACTTCTTCGGCGAGTCGGGGCCCGGCGCCTACTGGTCGGCGGCGCGCACGCTGGCGCACCTGCGCGCGCTGCCGCCGGGCGTGTCGGAGTTCATGGCGCACCCCGGCCGCTTCGACGACGATCTCGGCTACAGCCGGTTCGGCCGCCAGCGCGAGGTCGAGCTGGCCGGCCTCGGCGGCCCGGCCGCCCGCGGCGCCGCCAGCGCGCTCGGCATCATGCTGGGGACGTTCGCGGAGCTTTCGGGAGGCCTGCCGCGATGACGAAGGCGGAGCCGGTCGTGCTCGCCGTGGACGTCGGGGGGACCACGATCGCCGCGGGCGCCGTCACCCAGGCGGGCGAGGTGCTGCTCGAGGAGCGCGCCCCGACGCACCGCGACGGCCCCGGCCGCGCCATCGAGTGCCTGATGTCGCTGCTCGAGCGCGTGCGCGACGGCGCCGAGCGCCAGGGCCACGCGCTCACGGGCATCGGCGCGGGCGTGCCAGGGCCCGTGGACACGGCGGCCGGGCGCGTCGCCGAGCACGTGCCGCACGTGCCGGAGCTGGCCGGACGCGCGCTGGCCGCCGAGCTGCGCGAGCGCTTCGGCCTGCCGGCCTTCGTCGACAACGACGTCAACGCGCTCGCGCTGGCCGAGTGGCGCTTCGGTGCCGGCCGCGGCGCGCGCTCGCTCATCGTGCTGGCGCTCGGCACCGGCCTCGGCGCCGGCATCGTCCTCGACGGCCGTCTCGTGCGCGGGGCCTCCGGCTTCGGCGGCGAGCTGGGGCACACGCCGGTGAAGTTCGACGGCCCGCCGTGCTGGTGCGGCGGCCGCGGCTGTCTCGCGCTCTACGCGAGCGGGCGGGGGATCGGCGAGGCCGCGCAGGCGCGCGTGGCCGGCCACGCGGACGCCGCGCTGCTGCGCGCCGCCGGCGGCGATCTGCTCGCCATCACGGCGCCGCTGGTGTTCCGCCTCGCGGCCGGCGGCGACCCGGTCGCGATGGCCGTGATCGAGGAGGCGTGCCAGGCGCTGGGCGCGATGATCGGGACGCTCGTCAACGGCCTCAACCCTGACGTCGTGGTGATCACCGGCGGCGTGGCGGCCTCGCTGGCGCCGCTGGAGACGCGCATCCTGAAAGCCGCCGGCGAGTACGCGTTTCCCCGCGCGCTGGCCACCACGCGCGTGACGATCGTGCCCGGCGACAAGCGCACGACCATGCGCGGTGCGGCGGCGCTGGTCTTCTACGAAACGGCTCGAGGCGAGGAGGAGCGATGAAGGCGATCACGTTCCACGGCGTCAGCGACGTGCGGGCCACCGACGTGGCCGATCCCAAGCTGGTCGAGGCGACCGACGTGATCGTGCGGATCACCACCAGCGCGGTGTGCGGCTCCGACCTGCACCAGTACCACGGCCGCGGCGGGGGCGCCCTCGTGCAGACGGGCGCCATCATGGGCCACGAGTTCATGGGCGTGATCGAGGAGGCCGGCGCCGCCGTGCGCGGCGTGCGCACGGGCGATCGCGTGGTGGTGCCCTTCTCGGTGTCGTGCGGGCAGTGCACGTGGTGCCGCCGCCGGCTGCCGACCCAGTGCACGACGACGGGCCGCGCCGTCTTCGGCGGCCGCTTCGGCCACGTGTGGGGCGGCGGCCAGGCCGAGCGCATCCGCGTGCCCTTCGCCGATCACCTCTGCGAGAAGGTGCCGGCCGAGCTGAGCGACGACGACGCGCTCTTCCTGGGCGACATCCTGTCGACGGGCTACGTCTGCGCGGAGAACGGCGGCATCCGTCCCGGCGACATGGTGGCGGTCTTCGGCGCCGGGCCCGTGGGGCTACTGGCCCTGCAATCGGCCCAGCTCTTCGGCCCCGCGCGCGTCTTCGCCGTGGACCGCGTGGACTACCGCCTGGCGCTGGCCGCGGAGCTCGGCGCCGAGCCGGTGAGCCTGGACCGCGGCGATCCCGCCGAGCAGCTCCGCGCGCTCACCGGCGGCCACGGCCCCGACGTCGCGCTCGAGTGCGTGGGCCACGAGACCCCGTTCACCCAGGCCATCCAGGCGGTGCGCCCCGGCGGCACGGTGTCGTCGGTGGGCGTCTACGTGGAGACGTCGATGGGCTTTCCCGCGCGCGAGGCGTTCTTCAAGGGCCTCACGCTGAAGATGGGCATCTGCAACGCGCGTAACTACATGACGCCGCTGCTGCCGCTGGTGCAGCGGAAGAAGCTGCAGCCCGCCCGCATCGTGACCCACACGCTGCCGCTCAAGGACGCGCCGCGCGGCTACGCGATCTTCGACGCCAAGCAGGACCGCGCGATCAAGGTGATGCTGAAGCCCTAGTTGCGCGGGGCGGTCGTCTCGGGGCCCTCGTCCTTCAAGAGCCGGTCGAGGATCGGCGCCAGGCGGCGCACGGCGCCCTCCCCGGTCAGGCGAGCCACCATCTCGCCCCGGCGGTTGATGACGACCGTGTACGGCGTGCCCTTGAAGCCGAAGCGATTGCCGAGATTGAGGCGCGGGTCCATCGCGACCGGGTAGGTGACCTTGTTGGTGCGCACGAAGTTGCGCGTGTCGAGAACCGTGTCCTGCACGTGGATGGCCACGATCTCCACGTCGCGGTCGCGATAGCGCTCGGTCACGCGGTTGAGGGCGGGCGACTCGTTCGCGCAGGGCTTGCAGTACGAGGCCTGGAAGCGCAGGACGATGATCTTCTTGCCGATGAGCTCCTTGGAGTCGATCGTGCGGCGGCCGTCGAGCGTCTTGACGCGGAAGCCGGGCGCGGCCGGCGCCGCCTCGGCCCCGGCCGCGACTGCCAGGAGCAACGCGACTGCGAAGAGGCGGCGGAGCATGGCGCTATAGTAGACCCAATGCGCGCGCTCGCGATGGCCTGCCTCCTGGTGCTCGCGGTCGTCCCGCTCGCGGGCGCGCAGAACTTCGCGCCCCAGCCGCCGCCGCCGCCGCGCGTGGGCGCGCCCGCCGCCACCATTTGCAGCACCGACTGGGGCTGGTGCCCGCTGCAGACGCTCGCGGCGCCCGGCGGCGGCTGCTACTGCTTCGTCCCGCCCCGCACGTGGCTGGCGGGCTCGGCGCGCTACTGGCCCTACGAGGGCCCCGTCAGCCCCTACCTGAATCCGCACACGGGACCGCCGTCGACCATTCGGTGAGCGCGCGCCCGGGCCACGCTCGCGGTCGTCGGCGGCGGGTATAATGGCGCGGTGAACGATCTCGATCACGCCCTCCGCCGTGTCGTGCGCGGCGACGTCCGCTTCGACGCGGCCTCGCGCCTGCTCTACTCCACCGACGCCTCGATGTACCAGGTGGAGCCGCTGGGCGTGGTGATGCCGCGCGACGCCGACGACGTGCGGGCCGCCGTCGAAGTGGCGCGCCAGCAGAAGGTCGCGCTGCTGCCGCGCGGCGGCGGCACCTCGCTGACGGGCCAGACGGTCAATCGCGCCCTCGTGCTCGACTTCACGCGCTCGATGCACCACGTGCTCGAGGTCAACGCCGAGGAGCTGTGGGCGCGCGTGCAGCCGGGCGTCGTGCAGGACGAGCTCAATCATCACGTCCACTCGCTCGGCTTGCTCTTCGGGCCCGACACCTCGACGTCCAATCGGGCCACGCTCGGCGGCATGATGGGCAACAACTCGGGTGGCTCGCACTCCATCGCGTACGGCCTGACCGTGGATCACGTCATCGAGATCCACGGGCTGCTCGCCGACGGCACCGAGGTCGTCTTCGGCGAGGCGACGCCCGCCGAGTTCGAGGCCAAGTGCCGGGTGCCCGGGCTCGAGGGGCAGATCTACCGCGAGGTCGCGGCCATCCGCGAGACGTACGCGGAGGAGATCCGCGCGCGCTATCCCAAGCAGTGGCGCCGCGTGGCCGGCTACAACCTCAACGAGCTGCTGGGCATCGGCGTGCGCCCGCATTCCTACGCGGGCGGCGGGAACGGCGCCGCGCGCAAGCTGAGCATGGCGCGGCTGGTCGTCGGCTCCGAGGGCACGCTGCTGACGATCCTCGACGCCAAGGTGCGCCTGGTGAAGCGGCCCAAGGCCACCGCGCTCTCGGTCATCCACTACGACGACATGCAGGAGGCGCTCGAGTCCTCGCAGTCGCTGCTCGAGACGGGCCCCTACGCCGTGGAGGTCACCGACAAGGTCATCCTCGACCTCGCGCGCGCCAACATCGAGCAGTCGCAGAAGATGGGCTGGGTGCAGGGCGACCCCGCCGCCATCATGATCGTCGAGTACACCGGCGAGACAGAGGCGGAGGCGCGGGCCAAGGTGGAGGCGCTCGAAGCGCGACGGCAGCGTGCTGGCTTCGGCTACACCGCCCACCACGCCTTCGACGCTGCCGAGCAGCGCACGATCTGGGGACTGCGCAAGGCCGGGCTCGGCCTGCTGCTCGGCATGAAGGGCGACAAGAAGCCCATCGCGTTCGTCGAGGACACCTGCGTGGAGCCGCGCCATCTCTCGAAGTTCGTGCCGCGCTTCAAGGAGATCTTCGCCAAGCACGACACGGTGGGCGCCTATTACGGCCACTGCTCGGTCGGCTGCCTGCACATCCGGCCGGTCATCGACCTCAAGGTGCCGCGCGGCATGGAGCAGGTGCGCGCGATCGCCGACGAGATCACCGCGCTCGTGGTCGAGTTCGGCGGGACCATCTCCAGCGAGCACGGCGACGGCCGCGCGCGCAGCCCCTTCCTCGAGCGGATGTACGGTCCGAAGATGATGGAGGCCTTCCGCCGGCTCAAGCGCGCGTTCGACCCCGAGAACCGGCTGAACCCCGGCAACATCGTGGACTCGCCGGGCATCCTCGAGAACCTGCGCTACGGCGTGTCGTACAAGACGTGGGAGCCGGCGACGCTGCTCGATTTCTCGTCGCAGGGCGGCTTCGCGGCGTCCGTCGAGATGTGCAACGGCGTCGGCGTCTGCCGCAAGAAGCTCGAGGGCACGATGTGCCCCTCGTACATGGCCACGAGCGACGAGGAGCATTCCACGCGCGGCCGCGCGAACGCGCTGCGCAACGTCCTCAACGGGCGGCAGGCGCCGGCCGAGTTCACCGGCAAGCGGCTCTACGAGGTGATGGACCTCTGCCTCGAGTGCAAGGGCTGCAAGGCAGAGTGCCCGTCCAACGTGGACATGGCCAAGCTGAAGTACGAGTTCCTCCACCACTACTACCAGGCCAATGGCTTGCCGCTGCGCAACCGGCTCTTCGGGCGCATCGAGCGGCTGAGCCGCCTGGGCTCGCGCATGCCCGGCCTCGTGAACGCCGTCTCCGCGCTGCCCGTCAGCCGCTGGCTGCTGGAGAAGGTGGCGGGGATCGACCGGCGGCGGCCGCTGCCCGCGCTGGCGCCCGAGACGTTCACCGACTGGTTCGCTCGGCGGACGGCCCCGCCGGCGACGCGCGGCGAGGTCGTGCTCTTCCACGACACGTTCGTCACCTACAACACGCCGGAGATCGGACGCGCCGCCGTCGAGGTGCTGGAGGCGGCCGGCTACCGCGTCGCGCTGATCGATCGCAAGTGCTGCGGCCGGCCGCTGATCTCCAAGGGCATGCTCGCCGAGGCGCGCGAGCACGCGGCCTGGAACGTGGCCCGGCTGGCGCCGTATGCCCAGCGCGGCGTGGCGATCGTCGGCCTCGAGCCCTCGTGCCTGCTCACGCTGAGCGACGAGTACGTCGATCTGCTGCGCACGGACGAGGCCCGTGCGGTGGCCAAGCAGAGCGCGCTGCTCGAGCAGTTCCTCCTGCGCGAGAAGCAGCGCGGGCTCGACCTGCCGTGGGCGAAGCACGGGCGCCAGGCGCTGCTCCACGGCCACTGCCACCAGAAGGCGATGGTCGGCACCAAGCCGACGGTGGCCGCGCTCACGTGGGCGGGCTACAGCGTCAGCGAGGTGGATTCCGGCTGCTGCGGCATGGCCGGCTCGTTCGGCTTCGAGCGCGAGCACTACGACATCTCGGTCGCGCTCGGCAACCGCCGGCTGGCGCCGGCCGTCAAGGCCGCCGCGGCGACGACGACCGTCGTCGCGCCCGGCATCTCCTGCCGCCAGCAGATCCAGCACCTGGCCGGCCGCCGCGCCCTGCATCCGGCCGAGGCGCTCCGCGAGGCCCTGGCCAAGTGAGCGTGATTGTGCGAGGCGCAGCCGAAGGCGAGCCGAGCCTGTGAACGAAGAGATCCTGTTCAATCCGCTGCTGCCGGAGTTCCACGCGGATCCCTATCCGTTCTACAAGCGGCTGCGCGAGAAGGAGCCGATCCACCAGAGCCCGTTGGGCTTCTGGGTGCTGACGCGCTACGAGGACTGCGTGGCGGTCCTGCGCGATCAGCGCTTCGGCCGCGAAGAGTTCCAGCAGATGCTGACGGCCGTGTATGGCGACGAGACCGAGAAGCCGGCGCTGCCGCGCTCGATGCTCTTCCGCGATCCGCCCGACCACACGCGGCTGCGCGCGCTGGTCAGCAAGGCCTTCACGCCGCGCATGATCGAGACGATGCGCGAGCACATCCAGGAGATCGTCGACCGCCTGCTCGATCGCGTGCAGGACGCCGGGCGCATGGACGTCATCGAGGACCTCGCGTACCCGCTGCCCGTCACGGTCATCTGCGAGATGCTCGGCGTTCCCGTGGCCGACCACGCCTCCATTCGAGGGTGGTCGGCCGAAATCGCGCGGAGCCTCGACGCCATCGGCCTGCCGTCCGACGAGGGCATCGTGGAGCGCGGCCGCAGGTCGCGCCGCGCGCTGGCCGACTACTTCCGGCGGCTGGTGCCCGAGCGCCGGGCCCGTCCGCAGAACGACCTGCTCTCGGGGCTGCTCGCCGCCGAGGAGCACGGCGACAAGCTCTCGCCGGACGAGGTCATCGCGATGTGCCTGCTGCTCTTCATCGCGGGCCACGAGACCACGGTCAACCTGATCGGCAACGGCACGCTGGCGCTCCTGCGCCATCCCGAGCAGCTGAAGAAGCTCCGGGCCGAGCCCTCGCGGATCGGCAACGCGGTGGAAGAGCTCCTGCGCTACGACAGCCCCGTGCAGCGCACCGCCCGTATCACCACCACCGAGGTGGAGCTGGCCGGTCAGCCGCTGGCCAAGGGCACGATGGTCATCACCGCGCTCGGCGCCGCCAACCGCGACCCCGCGCAGTTCGCCGATCCGGATCGCCTGGACGTCACTCGCAAGGATCCCCGCCACATCTCGTTCGGCTTCGGCATCCACTTCTGCCTGGGCGCGCCGCTCGCCCGCGTGGAAGGTCAGCTGGCACTCGGCACGCTGCTGCGCCGGGCGCCCAACCTCGCGCTCGCGGAGTCGAAGCTCGAGTGGCGCGAGTCCTCCGTGCTGCGCGGCCTCAAGCGGCTCAACGTCACGTTCTGACGCCGTCTGAGCGGGTGTACAACGGAAGGCGTGGACCGTGAGCGCGCCCGTCTGCGTGACTTGAGCCGGCGCCTGGTCCGGCTGCACGGCCTGCTGCTCGACCGCGAGCGCCAGGCCTACGAGCGGCGGCACGGCGCCATTCTCCCCGGCAGCCTCTTCAACCTGCTCCTGCACGACCCGCAGTTCGCGTGGCTGCGCGCGCTGTCCGGCATGGTGGCGCGCATCGACGAGCAGGTGGACGCCGACGGGCCGCTCGTGCCCGAAGCGGTCGAGCGGTTGTTCCGGGAAGCCTACCGGCTGCTCAAGTCGGACGACCGGAGCGCGTTCCACGACAAGTACCGCGACGCGCTGCAGGACTCGCCCGACGTCGTGATGGCGCACGCCGACGTCAGCAAGGTCCTCACGGCCTAGCCTCCGAGGTCGAACGCCGCCTGGAACCGCCGGTAGCATTCCAGCGCGTCGCCGTACTTGCGGTGTCCGGCGGTGTGCTTGGCGCAGGCCAGCAGCAGGCGCTCGCGATCGTGCGCGTGCGTGTGCAGGTAGTCCTCCAGCAGGCAGAGACCCAGCTCCTGGTTGTGCGGATCGTTGCCGAGCTTGGTGGCCGCGTTGGCCAAGATCTCGATCAGCGCGGGGCGATCGAAGCCGGCCCGCAGGTAGAACGCGGTCAGGTCCACCGACTCGTCGGCGCGCAGCGCGAGCAGGGTGGCGTCGAGCCGCTCGAGGAGCTGGCCGGCCGACAGCGAGGCGGCGCCCGGCGGGGTGGTGATGGCGCGGCGGCCGTTGTCGGGCGTGTTGGCCTGGTGCTCGGCGCCGTGGTTGATGAAGGATGCGGCCACGAAGAGCAGCTCGAGCCGGTGCGGATGCTGGAAGGTGTCGTAGAACCAGCCGACCGTGTTGCAGTACTCGTAGCCGTGCTGCGCCATCGAGAAGTTGTTGGGCGCGCCCGTGTCGAGGATGACCTGCGCGGCGGCCACCTGGATGGCGTCCAGGATCCGGCGCGGCCCGCGGCCGGCCGCGAGCAGCGCGACCAGCGCCTCGATCACCGACCATTCGCGCCCGCGCGTGATGACGTCGACCAGCATCGCCTCCTCGGCCGCCGTGAGCGGCGAGGCCTGCGCCAGCAGCGCTTCGTCGCGCCCGTCGAGCAGGTTCTGGACGACGTTGCAGCCCATCTCGTAGGTCGAGTACCAGCGCGGACCGACGGCGATGTCGGGAACGCCCGCGTAGAGCGCGCTGTGCGCACGCTCCCAGCCGAGCGCCTCGCCCAGCTCGATGGTGGCGCGCGCGCGATAGGCCTTGTGACCGGTGGTATAGGAGCGGTTGTGGAGCATCCGGTCCTGCACGTCGATGAGCCCCGCGAAGGCCAGCTGCGCCAGCGCCGCGCGGCGGATCGACAGATCCTCCATCAGCCCGAGGAACACGCGATACGAGGTCAGGACCTCGCCGCGCTGGACCAGCGTCAGCCAGTGGTTGAGCCGCTCGCGCGGCGCGCCGTCCGTCTTGAGCGGGGCCTGATCGGGCCAGTGGATCTCCGGCGGCGGCGGCGCCTGGTCGACGGAGATCTCGTAGAGACGCGTGTAGTGACCGGGCGCGCGCCCGAGGAGCTGGTTCCACGGGTCGAGCCCCGTGGGCATGTACCAGACGGTCTGCGCCATCGGCAGCCAGCGCAGCGCGGGGCTCACCAGCCTCATCAGCGGCAAGCCCACGCGCTCGCTGAGCAGGCAGTGATCGTTGTTCACGAACTTCACGAGGCCGTCGTCGAGCCGCTGGTGGTACGGCACGTGGGTGTAGGGCGCGTGGATGCGCACGGTCTCGCCCACGAGCTCGGTGACCGAGCGGCCCTGCTTGATGAGGCCGTAGAGCGCCTGGCTGGCGCCGAGCTGGTCGCGCGCGACGATGCGCTCTTCCAGGCGCGCGTAGTCGGCGACGGGAATCGGCTCGCGCGCGGCCTCGGACGTCGTCGTCATGGCGTGACCTCCACGAGAGTGCGGGAACGCAGTATAGACCCTGTCGCCGCCGGCGCGGTAGGTCGGCATGCGATCATGATCGGTGCATGACCCTCGTGGCCGGCGCCCTCGCGGTCCTGGTGGCCGCGTTCGTCAAGGGCGCGGTCGCCTTCGGCTTCCCGCTGGTCGCCACGCCGCTCCTGGCCCTCGTCTTCGACGTCAAGACGGCGGTGGCGGTCTCCATCGTGCCCAACATCGCGATGGACAGCGTGCAGCTCGTGCGGCGCGGCGAGGCCCTCGGCACGCTGCGCCGCTTCGCCTCGCTGATCGCGGGCAGCATCGTCGGCATGTGGCTGGGCACGCTGTTGCTGTCGATCCTGCCGGGCCGCGTGGCCACGCTGGTGCTCGGCCTGTTCGTGCTCGCCTTCGCGGCGGTCAACGCCTTCGGCGTCACGCTGCAGCTGCCGGTGGCGTGGGAGCGCTGGCTGTCGGCGCCGGTCGGCGTGCTGGCCGGGATTCTCGGCGGGCTCACCAACGTGCCGGGCACGCCGATGGTGCTCTACTTCGTCGCCCTCGGCCTCGACAAGTACGAGTTCGTGCGGGCCGTGGCGCTGACCTTCATCGTGGCGAAGGTGGTCCAGCTCGGGGCGGTGGCGTGGTACGGCTTCCTCGATCTCCGCCTGCTCGCGATCTCGCTCGCCTTCAGCGTGGTGGCCCTGGCCGGCTTCGGCGTGGGCCAGCGCCTGCAAGACTGGCTGCCCGCCCGCGCCTTCAACCGTGCGGTCCTCGCCTTCCTGGTGCTGATCGGGCTCGGGCTCGTGGTGCGCAGCCTGTAGGCACCGCGCGCGGCTTGACCGACGGGCGGGTTCTTGGGTAGAGTCCTTCGCATCCCCGTTCGGCCACTCGCGCCAGAATCCGTTTCCGCCGTCTGAGGAGGAACCGTGAGACTACGACAACTGTGCACCGTGCTGCTCGTCGCGGTCGCGCTCGGCCCGCACGCGGCGAGCGCCGCCGAGCCGAGCGGTGGCGAGAAGCGCATCGCGCTCGTGATCGGCAACGCCGACTACGCCGCCGGCCGCCTGGCCAACTCCGTGCTCGACGCGCGCTCGATGGCGGAGACGCTGCGCGAGCTGGGCTTCGAGGTGCTCGCCTACGAGAACACCGGGTACCGCGAGATGCGGCGGGCGGTGGCCGAGTTCGGCGAGCGCCTCACGGCCGACGGCGTGGCGCTGTTCTACTACGCCGGCCACGGCATGCAGGTGAACGGCAAGAACTACCTCGTGCCGATCGACGCCGAGATCAAGAGCGAGCGGTTCGTGGCCGCCGAGGCGCTCGACGCCGACGGCGTGCTAAACCACATGCAGGAGGCCAAGACGCGCGTCAACATCGTCATCCTCGACGCCTGCCGCGACAATCCGTTCACCACGCGCTTCCGCGGGCTCGCGCGCGGCCTCGCCTTCATGCCGGCGCCGGCCGGCACCTACGTGGCCTACGCCACCGGCCCCGGCAGCGTGGCCGAGGACGGCGAGCCCGGGCGCAACGGCATCTACACCGGCGAGCTGCTCAAGGCGCTGCGCGAGCCGGGGCTGCGCATCGAGGACGTCTTCAAGCGCGTGCGGATCGCCGTGCAGGCCCGGACCGAGAACCGCCAGAACCCGTGGGACGCCTCCTCGATGACCGGTGACTTCTTCTTCAACGCTTCCGCCTCCACGCCGTCGCTGCGTGTGCGCGAGGAGGTGCGCCTCGAGCACGGCGAGCTGGCGCTGACCTCGACGATCGACGGCGTGGAGATCTTCGTCAACGACCAGCGCGTGGGCGAGACGCGTCGCGGCCGCGTGCTGGTGATCGACCGTCTCGGGGCCGGCTTCTATCGCGTGCGGGCGCAGCGGCCCGGCTACCGGCCGTGGACGCGCGAGGTGCAGGTGGCGCTGAACGAGCGGGTGGAGGTGGAGATCGAGCTGGAGCGCTAGGAGGTCAGCAGCGCGAAGATGCGGCGCACGAGCTCCTCGTGGTCCTCGACGTTGTGGGGGAAGAGGCCGAACTCCTTCACCTCCGTGAGGTCGAGCGTGCGGAAGGGCTCGCCGCTGCGTAGCGTCTCGAAGGCGAGCCCCTGGAAGCACGAGCGTCCCGGCTCCGGCCGCTCGCTGACCAGGATGAAGTAGAGCTGCGGCCACTGCCGGCGCGCCATGAAGAAGATCGATTTGTCGCCGCGCTGGTTCTCGACCGAGATGAACTGCTCGATGGAGGGCCGGTACTTGACCTCGATGAGGAAATCGCGCTCCTCGCCCTGCGGCGACGTCTGGAGCACCCGGAAATCTGGCGAGAAGTCTTCACGACCGAAGCGGAGCGGCAGCGAGAGGTTGGAGCGGAACGGCCGCACGTCGTAGCGCGCGCGGCGGAAGATCGACTCCACCAGGGCTTCCGCGATGCGGCTCTTGGCCTCGAGAAGATCCATCCCGCCTCCTGCCTGGAGCGCAAGTCCTCGTCAGAATGCGGCTTGACGCCATAGTAGTATCATTCACCCAGCCCGCCAAACGGGCATGAAAACCCTTCAAGGAGGCTGCCTGCATGGACGTATCGACGGAAACGGGACTGACCCGCCGCCAGATCCTCGTGGCGGGATCGACATTTGCGGGCTACGCGATGAGCGTCGAAACCGTGCTGGCCCAGGCCATCAAGACGGACACCGACGGGCTGGTGGCCGGCGACCAGGTCGTGCCGGTGGGCGGGGTGAACGTGCCCGTCTACGAGGCGCGGCCAGCCACCGGCAAGGACCACCCGATCATCCTGGTCATCTCGGAGATCTGGGGCGTCCACGAGTACATCAAGGACTGCACGCGGCGCTTCGCCAAGGCCGGCTATTACGCCGTGGCGCCCGAGCTCTTCGTGCGGGAGGGCGGCGTCGGGCAGATTCCCAACGTCCAAGACGTGCTGAAGATCGTCCTGGCCCAGAAGCGCGAGCAGACGCTCGGCGACCTCAAGGCCGCCGTCGACTGGGCCAAGAAGCGGCCGGGCGTCAAGGCCGATCGCGTCGGCGTCACCGGCTGGTGCTGGGGCGGCTCCACGACGTATCAGGTGGCCGCGACGAACCCGGACATGAAGGCGGCGGTCGCGTGGTACGGGCCGCCCGGCCGGCCGTACCAGGGCGCCGGCGGCCCGGTGACCGGCTTCGATCTGGCCAAGGACATCAAGATCCCGCTGCTCGGTCTCTACGGCGAGACGGATCAGAACCCGAAGCCGGAAGACGACAAGAAGTTCGAGGAGATGCTCAAGCAGCACGGCAACAAGAACGTCGAGATCGTGATCTACCCCGGCGCCGGCCACGGCTTCCACGCCGACTACCGGCCGTCCTACAACAAGGAAGCCGCCGACGACGCCTGGAAGCGCTGCACGGCCTGGTTCGCGAAGTATCTGAAGGCCTGAGTTTCACCCGCTCCGGCGGCGGTGTGTCTTGACGAAGCGCGCGATGCAGTCGCGCAGCGGCTGGCTCACCGGGACGTCGACGACACGGTCGAGTGGCACCCACTCGGCCGCGTCGTGCTCGTTCGAGAGACGCACGTCGCCGCCGCGTGCGCGGCAGTGGAACGCGATGCAGATCGCCTCCTCGCGGGCGGGCCCCCGGTAGTAGTGGAAGGTGTCCACCGGCCCGACAACGTCCACGTCGAGCCCCGTCTCCTCGCGCGCCTCGCGCCGCACCGCGTCCTCGGGCTCCTCGCCATACTCCACGCGCCCGCTGCCGCACTCCCATTCACCCGGCGCGTGGTCGCGGTCGGGGCCGCGGCGGATCATCAGGAGACGGCCGTCGCGCTCGATCAGGAAGGCGACGGCGACGATGAACCGTGCGGAGGACGGCACTCAGCCGCCCAGGCGATCGACGAGCGCGCGGGCCCAGGCCATCCGGGCGGGGTCCATCACGAGCTTGTCGGCGAAGGGCTCGCCGAAGGGGCGCGTGGCGTCGATGCCGAGCTTGGCGGTGACGCCGCGGTCGTCGGCGCTGGGATCGAGCATGGCGCCGAGGCTGCCGCCGATCACCACCAGGTCGCGATCGGCCTGCATTCGCGTGGCGACGGCCCACATCACGTCCGACTCGTCGAAGACGTCCACGTCGTCGTCCACCACGATCACTAGCTTCAGGTAGTGGTCCACGCCGAGCACGATGGGGATCACGTGCTTGGCCTCGCCCGGCCGGCCCTGCTTGATGGCCACGTACGCGCTGAACGACGACGTCCCCGACAGCGGCACGCGGACGCCGCTGACGGTGGGGATGACGCGGCCGAGCGCGTAGTACAACTCCGCCTCGCGCACGAGCCCCAGCGTGGTGATGTGATCGCCGGCGCGGCCGGAGCCGATCGACTGGAACCACGGCCGCTCGCGCATGGCGATGGCCTTGGCCACGAACACGTGCTCGGTGGAGCGGCGCGAGAAGTAGCCGGTGAACTCACCGAAGGGCCCCTCCGGCTCGCGCACGCCGGGCAGGATCTCGCCCTCGATCACGATCTCGGCCGCGGCCGGCACGTGCAGGTCGATCGTCGCGCACGGCGCGATTTCCAGCGGCTCGCCGAAGAGGCCGCTGACGACCTCGAACTTGCCCACGTCGGCCGGCGGGTAGGCCAGCGAGCCCATCGACACCAGCGGGTGCAGGCCGAGCGCGATCGCGCACGGCAGCGCCTGGCCGCGGGCCTCGGCGCGCCGCTGGTACTCGAACATGCGACGCCGCGAGTGCAGGCTGACGCCCATCCGGTCGCGCCCCTTGAGCTGGAAGCGGTGATAGCCCTCCGTCTCCACGCCCGTCGCCGGATCGCGCGCCACCAGCATGCCGGCGGTGAGATAGCGGCCGGCGTCGCCGGGGAAGTAGGAGGGGATCGGCAGCCGCGCGAGGTCGAGGTCGGGACCCGTGAGCACGTGGCGGCGGAACGGCGGATCGGCGACGACGACGGGCTTCAGCGTGTCCTTGATCCGCCGCGCGTACTCCAGCGCGAGCTGGGAGGCCGGCACGCCGAGGGCGAAGGCCAGCGCCCGCCGGCTCGCCACCACGTTGCAGACGATCGGCATGTCGAAGCCGCGCACCTGCTCCAGCACGAGGATCGGGAAGCGCCGCCGGCGCTCGTACTCCAGCACGAGGGCCATGATCTCGAACTCGGTGGAGACCGGCTCGGTGATGTGAAGCACTTCGCCGGGGAAGGCCGAGGCGTAGGCGGAGACGAACGAACGAAGATCCTGGTGGCTCATGCTCGCCTCAGAAGTG
>Ga0066709_100001538_pt1 | contig 15434 bp, 15 predicted proteins | sample GraSoiAngelo_158_FD_79665 | JGI IMG/M metagenome (GOLD analysis project Ga0066709, IMG submission 79665) | Grasslands soil microbial communities from the Angelo Coastal Reserve, California, USA - 14_1009_16_30cm | ecosystem: Environmental > Terrestrial > Soil > Grasslands | place: USA...
AGTAGACAAGCTCAGGCGGAGATTAAGATGTCAACGGGGTTGCATCCGATCACGCCGGCACAAACCTGGGGCGTATATGGCTGCGACACTTCGGCCGTGCGCCGTCCAATTCATACAACGTGAAAATCACGTCTTTGACTGTCTAGTGGAAGAAGCTATTACGGGGTCACCGCCGCGGCGGGACGCAGAGCGGCCATCTCGGTCTCGATATTGGACGTGATATTGCGGTCCACAAAATCGGCTGCGACGCGAATTGCGTTTTTGATTGCATTCACGTTGGACGAACCGTGCGTGACAAAGCATGCGCCTTTGACTCCGAGTAATGGCGCGCCGCCGTATTCGGTGTGATCAATCCGCTTCTTGAAATCCGAAAATGCACTTCGCGAGAGCAGGTAACCGACTTGGCGCGTGATGGTCGCCGCGAGAGTCTCCTTTAATGTGGCGCGCACCAGATTGGCAACGCCTTCGGAAGTTTTGAGCGCGACGTTTCCGATGAAACCGTCGGTCACGATCACATCGACTTTGCCGCTGTAAATATCCCGGCCTTCGACGTTACCGACAAAATTCAGCGGAAGCTGCTTCAGAAGTTGGAAGGACTCGCGAGTCAGTTCATTTCCCTTTCCCTCTTCTTCGCCGATAGAAAGCAGCCCAACCCGAGGACGGGCAACATTAAACATACTGCGGAAATAGATTTCGCCCATCATCGCGAATTGCTCAAGGTTGTGCGGCTTGCAATCAACATTGGCACCCACGTCGAGCAAGGTCGAAACCGTGCCGATCGAAGTAGGCATAATGGCGACCAGAGCGGGGCGATCTACACTAGGCAGTCCACCCAGGACCATTTTTGCGGTCGCCATCGCAGCCCCGGTGTTGCCGGCGCTTATAAACGCTCCCGCCCGTCCTTCGCGAACCAGGCGCAGACCCACTCGCATGGAGGAATCACGCTTGGCGCGCACCGCCTGCACGGCCTTGTCATCCATGGTGATAACTTCGCTGGCGTGGATGATGGAAATCGGCAGGGAACGCGAGAACGGGTGGCGGGACATTTCTGCCCGAAGCGTTTCCTCTGAACCAACGAGAGCGACGGGAATACCAAATCGCCGCGCCGCCTGAATTGCGCCTTCGATCTCAGGCTTAGGAGCGCGGTCGGAACCCATTGCGTCCAGGGCTATGACGCCAGGCATGGATGTTTACTTGGATTCCTCGACTTCGAATACTTCTCGCCCCTTATAGTAGCCGCACTTGGGGCAGGCACGATGCGGTAATTTACGCTCGTGACAGTTCGGGCATTCAGATAGTGAACGCGCAGTCAGGGCATCGTGGGCGCGCCGGGTCGCAGTACGCTGCTTCGAGTGCCGGCGTTTTGGATTAGGCATGGAAAATCCTTTCCGTAAAAAAGGTGGTCGGTTGTCAGTGGTTGGTGGTCAGTTAAATACTGACAACCGGCCACTGGCCACCGATCACTTGCTGTCCAGCTTCTCTCTAAGTCCCTTGAGCGCTTCCCAGCGCGGATCTTCAATCGGCTCGGCGCAGGTGCATTGTTCCAGATTCAGATTGCGGCCGCAATGCGGACACAAGCCGCGGCAATCCTCGCGACAGATCGCCTTTAACGGCGCCGCCAACAAGACCTGCTCCCGCAGAACGTCTTCGAGCAGCACGCCTTCTCCCTGATAATATCCGACTTCGGCTTCGGCCGCGGTTACCGACATTTCTTCCCTGCCTGCGTCGCTGCCCTGCGGACGGTACAGCAAGTCGAATTTTCGGGTGACGACATGCGAGATCGGATCCAGGCACCTTGCACAAGCCATTTCCAGGCGTGTGCGCAGATCGCCAGTCACCCGAATGTCATTGATAAGCTTGTGCTTACCATGATGCTCACGCACCAACTGAGCCCGCCCAACGCTATTTAGATCCCCGCTTTGGCGGATGTCAGTGCCGAAATCTATGATCCCGGGCGCAATTCGCTCGTCGAAATCAATCGCATGGGTTTCCAATTCTTGGATTTCGATAAGCATTTAGGACCTCCGCATCCCAACTGGTACCGCGCAGGCCGCGGAAGCACGACAGAAGGCGTAAGTACTCCAGGGAGCTAGACTTAGAATAAATGGCGGGGCCGGATAGCGTCAAGAAAAGGGGACGGGAAAAGCGCCACTTCTCGAAAGGCGCGAGAAGTGGGGGACCCGCGTCATACGGTATGCTCTGTTCGTAGAGACATGATGGCTATGTCTCATCTCAGCAACAACGATGACGACGATTGAGCAAACTGCCGCCAAGCCTCAAGCTGGGATTCGCACCGTTTTAATGTTGCTGGATACTTCTATTCGGCAGCGTCCGAATCTGTGGATGTATTCGATTCTCGGCCTGGGCCTGATCGTACGGATTTGGCACGCGAGCGGAACCTATCTCAATCCGGACGAGGCACTTCACTTTTTCGTCGCCAACAAGACGACATGGTGGGAAACGTATCGCTCGAGCCTGAACGTGTCGCATCCGCCGCTGCTGATTTTCTTGCTTCGCGTCTGGCGCGGGCTGGGGACTTCGGAACTCATGCTGCGTCTGCCTTCCATTCTGGCGGGCACGGCGTTTTGCTGGTTCGCGTACCGCTGGCTATCGCTCTTGTTTGAACAGAGCGTGGTTTGGATCGCGTTCGCGTTTATTGTGTTCCTGCCTTCTTCGATCGACCTCTCGACCGAGGTCCGACAATATGCGCTGCTGCTGGCGTTCGTGATGGGATCGGCGTATTTCCTGGAGCGCGCAGTTCGTGAAAATTCGGCAATCTCGATGCTCGCTTCAGGAGTATTTCTGTGGTTTGCCCTCTTCTCGCATTTCTCGGCATTCCTGTTTGCGGCGGTGCTTGGCGTGTATGCGATTTTGCGCATGCTCGAACAACGCACGCCGCTAAAGATCGTTGCGGTTTGGGAACTCGGGCAGGTTGTAGGTGTTGGTATCTGCTATTGGCTGTATGTGACGCAGATTTCGCGGCTGGGGCAGGCGTATGGGGGGACGAACGCAACGAAAGGATGGATGGGCGGCGATTATCTGGGCAACTCGTATTTAATTCCTGGAAAAATCAATCCATTTCTGTTTGTGTTCGCGCGCACAGGGGGAGTATTTCAGTACGTATTTCGGCAGTCGGTGGTTGGAGATTTGGCGTTCGTGCTGTTCGTAGTTGGGGTGGTGATGATTCTCCGGGGACACGTTCGAAAAAATACCCAGGTTTCGAACATCGCGAAACCTGGGGCACCCAGGCCACCCTACACCGGCATACTGTTGTTGCTGCCTTTTGTCTTCAACTGCGCGGCGGCGCTGATGCGGGCGTACCCATACGGCGGGACGCGGCATTCGTCGTTCCTGATGCCTTTCGCGCTGGCGGGAGTTGGCGTGGCGTTGGCACGTCTCGTGAAGAATCGTATCGCATTGGGAATTCTGGTTGCGTTGCTGGTATCGCTCGTCTGCAATTTATTTCCGTCGAAGCGCCTGCCGTATATGTCGGCAGAGAGCCAGCGCCAGGCAAACATGACGGCTGCGATAGAAACCTTGCGCCGGTTGCCCGCCGAACAGCCAATCTTCACGGACTACCAGACCAGCTTGTCGGTTGGGCACTATCTATGCGATCAACGTCCGGTTGAACAAGACCGAAAGATGGCAGGATTCATCAGCTTCGAATGCGGCGGACACAAAGTTATTGTGCCGGCATCGACGTTTCTTTTTACTCCCAGAAATTTCTACGATCAGTGGCAAGCGATGGCCGGAGCATACAAACTGCGTCGCGGAGAGAAGGTTTGCATAACCCAGATGGGATGGTCCACGTATCTCGCGTTCGAGCTGGCGAATTTCCCTGAGTTCCACATATCGCCGCATTATTTCGGCAACAACATTCAGGTGTTTGATTTGACCGTGGGGCAAAGCATGCCTGACCCGGAGCTGCTGCCGACTTTATGAAGGTGAAAGAGTACGTTTGCAGACTGGGCTAGACAGGCGAGCCGCCTGTCCCACGTGAGCATGAGATGCGGTCATCGGTACGGCTGAAGTCGTGCCCTTCTCAAAGCAATTTATGAAGCTCGTAACCACCATTTCGGAAATGCGCTCGCTCTGCCGTTCAGCGAAATCGGGCGGCAAGCGGCTCGGTCTGGTGCCGACTATGGGAGCGCTGCATGCTGGACATCTATCGCTGGTGCATGCTGCACGATCGAGATCAGAGGTGGTCGCCGCATCCATTTTTGTGAACCCTACGCAGTTCGGCCCGAATGAAGACTTCGCTCGGTATCCGCGGAACCTGGAGGATGACTGCGCAATTCTCGAACGGGAAGGTGTTGAGCTGGTATTCGCACCTTCGGTTCAGGAGATGTATCCCGCTGGGTTGGTCACACGGGTAACGGTCGACGGACTGAGTGATCGCCTTTGCGGCAAGTCGCGGCCCGGACATTTTTGCGGCGTGACGACAGTTGTTGCGAAACTGTTTCACATCATTGAGCCGGACTTCGCTTTTTTCGGGCAGAAAGATGCGGCGCAGCATGCCATCATCCGGCACATGGTACGGGACCTAAACATGTCGGTCTCGGTCGAAGTTTGTCCGATTGTGCGCGAGCCCGACGGCCTGGCGTTGAGTTCGCGTAATGCCTACCTCGGCGCCGAGGAAAGGAAATCGGCATTGGTATTGCATCGGTCGCTGATGCGGGTGCAGAAATTGTTCGGAAGCAAAGAGCGAGACTCCGCGAAATTAATTGAAGCTGCCAGACGGGAATTCGCGGCCGAAGCTGGAGTACGCCTGGATTATTTCGAGGTCGTGGATCCGGATACGCTCGAACCACAATCCCGAGTCGAGGGAATAACTCTGGTCGCGGTAGCTGGGTTTGTGGGCAAGACGCGATTGATCGACAACGTCGTGCTGGGAGCGTGAGCCTCTTATGACTCTTGTGCTCGCCTCGGCCTCCCCCAGAAGACAGGAATTGTTAAGGAGTGCGGGAATTCAGTTCGTAGCACAACCCGCGAATATTACGGAAATCCGCTTGCCTTCTGAATCTCCGAAAGAGTTTGCCGAGCATATGGCAAGGGAAAAGGCGAGGGCCATCTGGGATGACGCCGAATCTGCCCACCCTCTGCAAAAAGCGCAGAAGGGTGGGGCAACCATTGTTTTGGGAGCGGACACGATCGTCGTCGTACAGGATGAAGTCCTCGGGAAACCTCGCGATGGCGATGACGCCGCGCGCATGTTGAAACTACTTTCGGGCCGCCAGCATTCCGTAATTACCGGGGTCTGTCTGTTGAGTGATGGGTTCGAGGATGTACGGTCAGAGACGACCGCCGTCCATTTCTCGGAGCTCAGCGAAGCGGAAATCAGAAGCTATGTTGCATCAGGCGAGCCGATGGAAAAGGCCGGCGCCTACGCGATTCAGGGATTGGCCTCGCGTTGGATTTCGAAAATTGAAGGCGATTACAATAACGTGGTGGGACTGTCAGTAGACTTGCTCTTGCGAATGCTCCGCGAGCACGGAGTGGCTGGTTAGGATTTCTTCTGCTCTTCGCCGCCGTCCTTTTTCATTTCTGACTTGAAGTTGCGGATGCCCTCACCCAGGCCCTTGCCCAATGCGGCGAATTTGCTCGGCCCAAACAGGAGGAGAGCGATGCCGAAGATCAGCAGTAAGTGTGTCGGCGAAAATAGTTCCATGGGGCCTCCTGCAGGTGGGCCTGCGCGTATCTGTGGAAATTCTAGGCTAGTGGCTTGAGAGAGTCAAAGCCAGGCGCGAATTAAGGTCAAAACCCCCGCGGATTTTGCGGATCAACGCGGAGGCGCGATAATAAAATCAGTATATTTTGGAGTCCCTGCTTAGCGTTTAGAAGCTATTCTTCGTGGCTGCTAATTCGGTTGGGGGTTGGCGAGCAAGCTCGCCAGGACAGCCCAGGGCGGCTGTCCACGTGCTGGGATATTTGGCGCCTACACCATTTGGATCAACCCGGCCAGCAATGCCGCTCGGCGCGGAAGCTCAGATATGACAACCGATTCGTGCTCGGCGTGAGCGCCTTCACCGACTGCTCCCAGGCCGTCCAAAGTTGGAATTCCCAGGGATGCTGTGAAATTGCCGTCGGAGCCTCCACCTACTGCGGCCTCCGCGAGGTCCCACCCAAGCCCTTGCGCAAGGTCACGCGCTTTGAGGTAGAGGCCCGCAACTGCGTCCGTGCGTTCTAGGGGGGGCCGGTTCATCTTTCCGGAGATTGAGACTGAACAATGCGGGTTGAATGGTTTCAGCGCGCGCAGTTTGCGGTCAATCTCGGTGCCGTCTTTCGCAGAGGCAACTCGGACGTCAATGGTCGCCTTGGCGGTTGCGGGAACCACGTTCACCCGTGTGCCGCCGCTGATTTTCCCGACATTGAGAGTCACGCTGCTTTTTGGATCCACCAGCTTCGATATTTCAAGGACCTGATGTGCAAGCTCGATAACTGCGTTTTGACCCTTTTCGAAATCAAGGCCGGAGTGTGCAGCGACTCCGGTGACCTGGAGCGTGTATTCGCCCACGCCCTTGCGCGCTGTCTTGACCGCGCCATGCAATCCGTAAGCAGGCTCAAGCACCAAGACGGCAGCCGCATCGCCAGCGAGTTTTTCGGTGATCGCACGCGACGATGCACTTCCAACTTCTTCATCGGACACCAGCACCAGCGTCACCGGGCGGGTGAGCTTCCCATTGTTCCATTCGAGCATTGCCTCGATCACATGTAGCGCCAGCGCAATGCCCGCTTTCATGTCGAGCACGCCCGGGCCCCAGACGCGGCCTTTAGAAACGCGGCATGGCATTTTGGAAATGGTTCCGATGGGATAGACCGTGTCCATGTGGCCAAGCAGGAGCACGGGCTTGATCTTGTTGCCGCGGGGACGAAAATCAATCTGCAAATGCTTGCCGAATTTTTCAGCGGGATGAAATTTGATCTTGCCACCGAGTTCGCTGAACCGTGACGCCAGTACCGTGCCGACGCGATCCACGGACTGTTTGACGTCACTGGGAGATTCGAGTTCGACCAACTGGCGAATGGTCTCGACGATCTCTTTTTGGCGTTTCTGGAAATAGCCCAGTTGGTCAGCGGGTTCGCGCACGTTCATGGTTTGGTTGACGGGTTTCCTTCGTATGCCTTCGCGTCTCTACGGTTTGCGTCAGAACCGCTAGAAACCACAAAGGACACTAAGGTACACGAAGGTTATGCCCGTAAGCTATTGTTTTTTCGAGAGTCAGGCGTCCAAGGCAATGAAGTATAATTTCCGGCTACGAAACAGAATGACAGAGATCTCGCAAGTTGCTACCGAAGCTCCCCCGCAAGAGCACATCAAGCTCGATATTCAGGACATTTTGCGCATCCTGCCGCACCGGTACCCTTTTCTGTTGATTGACCGGGTGATTGACCTCGAGCGCAAGAAGCGGATTGTGGCGATCAAGAACGTTACGATTAACGAGCCATTTTTTGCCGGACATTTTCCCGGGCTGCCGATCATGCCTGGCGTACTGATCGTGGAAGCGATTGCGCAGGCGGGCGGAGCGTTGCTGCTGACCGAGATTCCAGATCGTGAGCATAAGTTGATGGTGTTCACCGGAATCGAACGGGCGCGTTTTCGACGGCCGGTGGTTCCCGGAGACCAGTTGCGGATTGAAGTTGAAGTTAAAGCTTGGCGTGAAAATTCCGGTAGGTCCGCTGTCCGGATGGAGGGAATCGCCTATGTCGGCGAAAAGCGGGTGGCGGAGGCGATCGTGACATGCCAATTGGTGGACCGGGCACGCGGACGGAGCTCGGCTCAACAGTCTGAACCAGAGTAATCTGCGTGGCGATAGCCGCCCCTGCATGACTGCGTGGGGACAGCCGCCCATAGCCTGCCCTGAGCGAAAGTCGAAGGGGCTGTCCGGTCGAGCGAAGCTCGACAAGCCTTTTGATTTAGAGTTGCAGACTAAAGCTGGGCCTGCGGCCCAGAGGACAGCCGAGGGCGGCTGTCCCCACGTTTGCGAGACTCTGTTGCGATGAACGTCCACCCCACAGCCATCCTCGATTTGAACGCAAGAATTCATCCCTCTTGCAAAATCGGCCCGTATTGCACCGTCGGCCCTAATGTCGAACTGGGCGAAGCATGCGAACTCATCTCACATGTTGCCGTCGAAGGACCCACAAAAATTGGCGCCCGCAATCGCTTCTTCCCATTTTCGTCAATCGGACTGGTCCCGCAAGACCTGAGCTATAAGAACGAACCAACGCGCCTCGAAATCGGCGACGACAACACCATACGCGAGTTCGTCACCATCAATCGCGGCACCGGAAAGGGCGGAGGCCTGACCCGCATCGGCAATCATGCGTTGATCATGGCCTACTCCCACGTTGCCCACGACTGCGTAATCGGCGACCACGTCATCCTGGCCAACGCCGCAACTTTGGGAGGCCATGTCATCGTCGAAGAATGGGCCACGGTGGGCGCGCTTTGTCCGGTGCACCATTTTGTTCGCATTGGCGCGCATTCATTTGTCGGAGGCGGCACCACCATCACCCGCGACGTGCTTCCTTTTTCCAAAACCGTTGCCGCCCGCGACACCCATGCCTACGGACTGAACGCCACCGGCCTCGAACGCCGCGGTTTCAACAAAGACCGCATCCGCAAGATTCACCATGCCTACAAGGTCCTGCTGGCGTCGAAGCTGAACACCTCGCAGGCGCTGGAGAAGTTAAAGTCAGAGCCGGACCGAGGCGAAGATGTAGAGATGCTGATCCGGTTTATTGAGGCGAGTGAGCGGGGAGTGATTAAGTAGGTCCAATTGCGTCAGCAATGTCGCGCTGAAACGCCGTGAGAGGCACTGAATGTGGATATCGCTGTTTCGTAGGGATGGCTACCTGCTGCTTCGCTTGGTGTTGATTTTGTGCCAGCCCGGGCCTGCGCAAGCGGGTAAACAAAAGATCGTTGGGTATTACTGGGGAAAGGGGCGCCCTGATTATGAGCTTTCGCAGGTTCCGGTCCAAGAATTGACTCACCTGATCTACTCGCGGGCAATGCCGAATGCTGAGGGCGATTGCGTATTCGCCCATCCTGATGTTGACGTGCCGAATATGGCAGAATTGACAACCTTGCGCGGTCGCAATCCCCGCTTGCTCATCCTGCTCTCAATCGGCGGTTGGAGCGGTTCCGAATTTTTCTCTGATGTAGCTTCCTCCGATTCAGCGAGAAGGCAATTTTCGAAATCCTGTCTTGCGCTAGCCGAGAAATACAGCCTTGACGGCCTAGACTTAGATTGGGAATACCCAGTCACTGGCGGAAAGCCGACCGATCACAAACGGCAGAGTGACAGGGGAAATTTTGTCCTCTTACTGAAGCAGATTCGGCTAGATTTGGATGCGTCCCACGGACGGCCTCTCCTGCTTACCATTGCTTCGACTTGTTACCGAAATCACTTGAATGACCTATCGGCGAAAGAGATGTCCGGCATTTTGGATTGGTTCAATCTGATGTGTTACGACCTCGATGATATGGAACCTGAGCTTACGTCCCATGGCAGTGCGCTCTTCCTTTGGAAAACCCAGAAGGCAAATGCCGATGCGGCTAAATATGCCAATTGTGATGCAGCGGTGCGCTGGTATGTCGATCAAGGTGTTCCGACCGAAAAGCTTGTTCTGGGGGTGCCGTTCTACGGGCAAGTCTGGGCCGGCGTCCCTGACGTGAATGACGGGCTCTACGAGCCTTACAGCGCTCGTCCCGGAGACGATGGCACGTTAAGCTTCCGAGAAATTGAAGAATCGTATCTGCCCACGTATTCGCGACATTGGGATGACCAAGCCAAAGTGCCGTGGCTATATAAAAAAGAGACGAAAGTTATGATCAGCTACGAGGACCCAGAATTAATAGCCGCGAAGGCGAGGTATGTGATTCAACAATATCTGGAGGGAATGATGTTTTGGGACCTCGGTCAGGACGACCGCAGATCAACTCTTCTTGGCGCGATTTATCGTCAACTGGCCCATTGACTGCTTGCAGTCATTGTCTCCCATGGCTCTAAATCAAAAACTCGGCATCATCGCGGGCAACGGGCGCTTCCCGTTCCTGGTACTCGATGCTGCCCGCGCGCAAGGCTACGAAGTTGTGGTTGCCGCGATCAAAGAGGAAACTTCACCGGAAATCGAATCCCGCGGCGCAACCGTGCACTGGCTTTCGCTGGGAGAACTCTCCAAGCTCATCGAGACTTTCCGCCGCGAGGGCGTTACTCGCGCCGTCATGGCGGGACAGGTGAAGCACAAGCAGATTTTTTCCAGCATCCGTCCCGACTGGCGCCTGGCGAAACTTCTTCTCTCCCTCGATCTGCGCAACACCGACGCGCTCCTAGGCGCGGTCGCAAAAGTTCTGGCGGACGAAGGCATCGTTCTAGAAAACTCGACTGCGCTTTTAGAGCCTCTGCTTGCAAAAGCCGGAGTGCTCACCAAACGCGCCCCCTCGCTGCAGGAAAGAAAAAACATCGACTATGGACGGATAGTGGCACGCGGCCTCGGCGAGTACGATATCGGCCAAACGGTGGTGATTGCCGAAAGCGCCTGCGTGGCCGTCGAAGCTATGGAAGGCACCGACGCGACAATTGAGCGGGCGGGACAGATCATGGTGCAGACTTTCGCGGGCGAGGGCGCCCGCGCCACACTCGACCGCAGCCTCACCGTGATAAAAATCGCGAAGCCAAAACAAGACATGCGATTCGATGTCCCGGTGATTGGCGTGAAGACGATCGAAGTCATGCAGAAAGCGGGAGCAACTTGCCTGGCGGTGGATGCGAGCAAGTGTCTTCTGATGGATGGAAACGCTGTCATTCACGCTGCTGATGACGCGGAAGTCGCGATAGTGACGGAGTGAAAAAAGCATTCAGCATTCGGCACTCAGCAATCAGCCAAACCCCGCTAAAGCGGTTCGGAATGATATCTCTTCGGAGACAGGCGGCCCCGGTTTGATCAACAGCCGCTACTGGGCTAATTTAGCCCAGTACCAAACAGCCGATAGCCAACAGCCAAAAACTGCCTCTCTGCTATCATTCGACTCCCATGCACCCCGTTCTTCTTAGCCTGTTGCTCGGTTCGACCGCGGCCGCGGCCAACGTCTTCGGCGGGACGATCATTGTCAAGAGGAACTGGGACCGATCGTATCTTAAATATTTCGTCGCTCTTGGCGCGGGATTCATGCTGGCCACCGCCATGCTGGAAATTATTCCCGCCAGCTTCGACCTGCGGGAAAGAGACGCTCCATTTCTCATTCTCGCCGGATACCTGATCACGCACTTCTTCGAACACACGGTTACACCACACTTCCACTTCGGTGAGGAAACCCATCACGACGAATTTGTCGCTGCCCACAAAGGCTATTCGGTCCTTCTCGGACTTGTCGTCCACACTTTTTTTGACGGAATCGCCATTGCGTCAGGATTCATTGTTTCAAACTGGCTGGGTTGGATGATTTTTTTGGCTGTCTTCCTTCACAAGATCCCGGAGGGATTCACGGTCGCCTCCGTCATGCTGGCAAGCGGTCGCAGCCGGCGCCTGGCTTGGAGCGCTTCGGTACTGCTCGGCGCAGCTACCTTTGCGGGAGTATTAACCATGGCCGTCTTCCAGCGCCATGTTGGAATTGGGCTGCCGCTGTCGGGCGGAGTAACTATTTACGTGGCCGCATCAGATCTCATGCCCGAAGTAAACCGCGAGCCTGGAGGAAAGATGGCTTTAGTGGTACTGCTGGGCGTAGGGATTTTCTTCTTGCTAGATCGCTTGGTGCATTAGTAAACAAAGCTCTTGGGGTGACGGGCGTCCCGCCGGTCCTACATACAAGTTTGAGCACGGGCGGGGACGCCCGTTACCCCCAAATCAAGGCTACTTATCCACTTAATCCACCGTGTGCCTTGCCGTGTAGCCTTCGCGGGCAATCACCTGGTATTTCAGGTCCTTGCCCTTCTGGTCCCGGATTTTCAGCGGTCCGCCGTTATCCGCAATCACGTCCACCTTTAGCTTGCGATAGGAACCGTCCAGCTTCGGGTTCGTCGGATGATAAGTGATGGTGTACTGGTGCCGAATGTCGCCGGCGATGTCTTTAAAGGTATCGGTCAGATCGCCCGTGAATCGGGGTTGATAAAAACGTCCTCCCGTCAACCTGGCGAAGGTTTGCATTTCGTTGTCAGCCTGGAGAAAATCGATGCTCGACATTCCCAAACTCGCCATGCCATGGCAGTACTGCGTGTATCCGTGAGTTTCGCACCACTCCCGCATCAACCATCCAATGCTTACTGGAAAGATTGTGACGTCCTTGGTGGTCTTCACTTTCTTCAATATCTGATCAAGGGTCAGCTTTAGTCCGGTATCAACTCCTGTGCTGATAAAAATAAGATATTTGTGTCCCTCGATCCGATCCAGACGGTCCAAGGTGTCGTACAGGGCTTCGAACTCCCATGTTTCCGAACCCATGGGCATTCTCAACCCATTCAGCGCCTGCTGGATCGCGTTCTTGTCTTGAGTGAAGTCAACCAGTATCTCTGGCTTCATGGCATAAGAGATTACGGCCACCCAGTCATCTTTCTTTAGCGTGCTGGCAAATGCATACGAAGCCTGCAATGCCTGAAGCTCCATCTGATAGGTCGTGCTTGCAAATTCCACCAGCAGCACAGCCGTAATCGGTGCTTCCTCGATCTTAAAGTTGTTGATCTTCTGCTCTGCGCCGTCCTCGAAAATCCGGAAGTTTTCCTTTTTGAGGTTAGAAATGAACTGACCATCCTTGGTCGTCACCATCACCGGAACCGTCACCAACGGAACTTCCACGTGGATTGAATAGTCCGGCATACCTTCTACTTTCTTTGGCCTGTCGGGAGGCGGAGGTGGAGGTGGCTCCTCACCCTTTTTCGGCATGGCGTACGGCCCACTATCGCCCTTCGGACCCCCAGCTTCCGGTGGAGCTTCCTGCTGATTTGGGTTCTGTTGCGGCGCGGCTTGGGGACTAGAGGACGGCTGGCTGGTCTGATCTTGCTGTCCAAAGCCTAGTACTGGCATTGTAGCCAGGCCAACTGCGACCACACCCGAGAGCAAAACTTTGCGCAAACCAGTGACTTTATTGATCGGAATTAGCGAAAAAACCGTTGAAAACATTGGGCCCCTCACGGCAACTGCCATGCTAGTATAGACGCACGGCTTCGCGATTGGGATGTTTTGCCTGTCTTTACCTCTCCTACTGGCAAAAGCAGAAACAGCGAAGCAAAATCAGTTTAAGGACTTTCACCAGGTCCTGGCGGGACTAAGATGAGACGAGCTGCCCTCGTAGCAGTAGTGGTGTACGGTTTTCTAGCTTCCTTCCTGATTTTCAGCCAAGCAACCCTCGCGCAGATAAGCAAGACTGTTGACACCATCCCGGTTAGTCAAATTCATGCGGGAATGCGCGGCGTAGCGTACACGGTTTTTCAAGGCACGAAGCCTGAGCCCATGGATGTTGAAGTCCTTGGCATTCTGAAGAACGCCAATGGGCCCAAGGGCGATATTATCCTGGTGCGACTGGGCGGTACCAAGGCCGAGTACACTGGCGTGGTCGCTGGAATGAGCGGCAGCCCAGTCTATTTTGACGGGAAATTGGCAGGCGCGATCGCTTTCCGAATTGGAGAATTCTCGAAAGAACCCATCGCCGGCGTTACTCCAATTTCCGAAATGCTCGAGATCAGCGCTCTTGATAGCACTCCGACCAGCGTCCCCGTGCAGGCAAAATCTATTCCGGGGCTTACGGCCAAGACTTCCGGACCGGGACTTCCCTCCGCCGCAGCCCAGAGCTTTGCCAACTATCTCAAGCCCATCGAGACGCCATTGGTTTTTAGCGGGTTCTCGGAGGACTCCATTCAGAGATTTGCTCCTCAATTTGCGGCGGAGGGTATTGTTCCCGTCATGGGCGTCGGTTCAGCCAGTGATACAAAACAGCCGGATCCGCTCGAGCCCGGCTCTGCCGTAAGTGCAATTCTCGTTCGCGGCGACATGGATATCGCTGCAACCTGCACCGTTACCTACATTGATCCACAGCACCTCCTGGCGTGCGGACATCCCTTGCTCCAGTTCGGCATGATCAATCTGCCAATGACCAAGGCGCAGGTTCTCGCCACGCTTCCCTCGCCGCTCAATGCGTTCAAAATTGTCAACGCCACAGAAACTGTCGGTTCGTTCGTGCAGGACCGCCACACCGGCATTCTCGGCGAGTTTGGCAAGAAGCCCGAGATGATTCCCGTCACCCTCACCATTCACGGTGGAACCACTGCGAAGACTTTTCACTACGAAGTCCTGAATAACGCCCGGCTCAGCCCGATCGCAATTTCGACCACTGTTTTTAACGCTCTCCACGGGGTGAACGAATACGGTGACCAGACCACCTACGCGATGAAGGGCGGAATTAGCGTGGGCGGGTTTCCGGAGGTCAAGCTGCAGGATATGTTCTCGAGCAGCGATGGAATGCAGCCGGCCGCAATGCTTGCGGCAGCCTCGATTGGCGGCAGCTTCGGCCGCATCTACGACAATCCATACAGCACTCCCGACATCACCGGCCTGCAATTGGATTTCGAAGTCAGCAACGAGCGTCGCTGGGCGAAGCTCGAAAGCGCGCGCACCGATGTGAACGAAGCGCGTCCGGGTGACGAAATCTCAGTTGAAGTTCTGTTGCGTCCCTATCGCGGCGACGCTGTAATCGAGCACGTGCCTGTGCACATTCCGACTTCAGCCTCTAAAGGTTCAACTCTGCACATTCTGGTCAGCGACGGAGAGATGCTCGACCGCTTGCGACGCGGTCCGGCAACCACACAGAAATTGGATTTGGCTTCGACCATCGGCGTTCTTAACAAGCAGCATGGCAATAACCGGGTTTATGTTTCGGTGCTCGATGAAGATCCAGAAGCCATGGTCGCCGACAAAGTTATGCCTGCCCTGCCGCTTTCGGTCATGAATGTCATGGATGGCATGCACGGCCCTGAAGACATGACCGTGCTGGGCCAGTCCTCGGTAAGCGAGACTGCCACCGCTCCGCTGGATTTTGTAGTCTCAGGCGCGCAACTGCTGCCAATCACGATTAAGTGAGCTCCTGTGGGTCGGACATTCCTGTCCGACTGCTCCAATAGGCACAACCAGGTCGGTTTCGGTCTGATTTTTCATGAACTACAGAACATGAGGGTGCCCCACCCTACGCGGTTTTCGTAGGGTGGGTAGCACGAAATACCACGTGATACTCTGATTTTTCCTATGAAATATCTTCCGCTAGCTCTCTTTCTCCTGACCACAACTCTCACTCTCGCAGAAGGCACCCGAACCTGGGAACAATCCAAATACGAGGACTTCCTCAAGGGCACCGCTCACGGCGTCGCAATTTCCAGCAGTGGCACTCTTGAATTAGCCCCTGGATTCAAGCTGGTTGCCAGCACTCCCTCAAGCGCTGTTTGGGCCAC
>Ga0066709_100001540_pt1 | contig 15430 bp, 11 predicted proteins | sample GraSoiAngelo_158_FD_79665 | JGI IMG/M metagenome (GOLD analysis project Ga0066709, IMG submission 79665) | Grasslands soil microbial communities from the Angelo Coastal Reserve, California, USA - 14_1009_16_30cm | ecosystem: Environmental > Terrestrial > Soil > Grasslands | place: USA...
GATGGGCGTCGAGCTGATCACCCCGATCGCGCTCGAGGTCGGCCAGCGCTTCGCCATCCGCGAGGGCGGCCGCACCGTCGGCGCCGGCGCCATCACCAGCATCGCCGGGTAACGCGATGGCCAGGGTCGAGGCACGACCGACGATCCAGCTCCAGTGCACCGAGTGCAAGGAGCGGACGTACACGACGCGCAAGAACAAGAAGAATGATCCGAACCGGATCGAGCTCATGAAATACTGTCCCCGTGACCGACGCCACACCCTCCATCGGGAGGCCAAGTGACGATCGGTGAACGCAGGGGTGTAGCTCAATTGGCAGAGCACCGGTCTCCAAAACCGGCGGTTGTAGGTTCGAGTCCTATCGCCCCTGCCACATTTGGAAAGGTTGAGAGAGCGATCACGTGAAGCGAATACGCCGCTTCCTTGCCGAGGCGGTCTCCGAGCTCCGCAAGGTCTCGTGGCCGACGTTCGTGCAGACCCGCAACCTGACCGTGCTCGTCTTCGCGGTGAGCATCGCGGTCGGGGTGTTTGTGGCGTTCTGGGACCAGGTGTTCCAGGGCGTGATCGGCATCATCGGGAACGCCCTGTCATGAGCACCACCGCCACCCCCGACATCGAAGCCAAGCGCCCCGACAAGCGCTGGTACGTGATCCACACGTACTCGGGCTACGAGAACAAGGTCAAGGCCAACCTCGAACACCGCATCGAGTCGATGGGCATGGAGGACAAGATCTTCCAGGTCCTCGTGCCGATGGAGGACGAGATCGAGATCCGCCAGGGCCAGCGGCATACCGTCCAGAAGAAGGTCTACCCGGGCTATGTGCTCGTCGAGATGATCCTCGACCCGGACAGCTGGTTCGTCGTGCGCAACACGCCCGGCGTCACCAGCTTCGTCGGCGGCTCGAACATCCCGGGCGTCCGCAGCGAGCCGGTGCCGCTCGACGAGACCGAGGTCAAGCAGATCCTGCGGCACATGGGCGTCGAGACGCCGAAGTACCGCGTCGCCTTCACCAAGGGCCAGAGCGTTCGGGTGACCGACGGGCCGTTCTCCGAGTTCATCGGCACGGTCGACGAGGTCAACCCCGAGCGCAACAAGGTCAAGGTCCTCGTCAGCATCTTCGGCCGCGAGACCCCGGTCGAGCTGGACTTCCTCCAGGTCGAGAAGCTGTGATCGCCGTTCGGCCGACTCATCCCAGCGTTGTCACCTGTGCGCGCTCGCTCACGCACCCTGGAGTGCGCTCGCGAGCGTGCTCGGCGCCGCCTTGGTCTGAGCAGGGCAGCTCCGGCGATCACCGCGGCGAATCCCCGCCTGAAAGGAATTCCTGAGCCGTGGCCAAGAAGATCCGCATCGTGCTCACGCTGCAGCTGCCGGCAGGCAAGGCGACGCCCGCGCCGCCCGTCGGCACGGCACTCGGCCCCCACGGCATCAACATCATCGAGTTCACCAAGACCTACAACGAGAAGACTGCCGACAAGGTCGGGCAGGTGATCCCGGCGCAGATCACGGTCTACGAGGACCGCTCGTTCACGTTCATCCTCAAGACCCCGCCCGCCGCGGACCTGCTGCGTAAGGCGGCGGGGATCGACAAGGGCTCCGGCACGCCGAAGCGGGAGTCGGTCGGTCGCGTGACCCGGGACCAGGTCCGCGACATCGCGGCGATCAAGATGGCCGACCTGTCGGCCAACGACGTCGACGCCGCGGCCCGGATGATCGAGGGGACGGCCCGATCGATGGGCATCGAGGTCCTCGGCTAGGAGGCGACCCGGCCACGCCTGCCACCCCGGGGCGCGGCGAGATCGGAGTGGGGGAGACCGGCGAAACCCGGTCGAAAGGAGATCAGGTGGCACACGGCAGGAAGTACCTCGAGGCGGCGAAGCTCGTCGACCACGCCCGCGCCTACCCGCCCGACGAAGCGGCCCGGCTGGCCAAGGAGACGACGACCGTCAAGTTCGACGCGACGGTCGAGGCGCACATCCGTCTCGGCGTCGACCCTCGCCACGCCGACCAGATGGTCCGGGGCACGGTTGTGCTCCCGAACGGCACCGGCAAGGTGGTGCGGACGGTCGTGTTCGCCCAGGGCGAGAAGGCCCAGGAAGCGCTGCGCGCCGGCGCCGACGAGGTCGGTGCGGAGGACCTGGTGAAGAAGGTCGAGGCCGGCTGGCTGGAGTTCGACGTCGCCCTCGCGACGCCGGACCTCATGGGCCAGGTCGGTCGCCTGGGCAAGATCCTCGGCCGGCGCGGCCTCATGCCGAACCCAAAGGCGGGCACGATCACCTTCGACCTCGATCGCGCGATCCGCGAGGTCAAAGGTGGCCGCGTCGAGTTCAAGGTCGACAAGGCCGCGATCATCCACGTCGCGGTCGGCAAGGCCAGCTTCGAGGCAGAGGCACTCGTCGCCAACCTCGCGGCGCTGGTCGATGCCGTGAACCGCGCCAAGCCTGCGGGCGCGAAAGGCACGTACCTGCGCACGTTGACGATCGCCAGCACGATGGGCCCGGGGATCCGGGTCGATATCCCCGGGATCCTCGCGGCCGCCACGGCCGCCTGAGACCGATCGCCCGCGAGTAGGCAATTTCGAAGCGCGTGGCATAATCGCGGGCCTCCGACACGGAGGCGGCGTTCCGCCAGCCATCGGTCGGAGGATGAGACGGAACCAGCCGAAGACAGCCTGCGCCCGCGGACCGCACGCATGTGACGGTCGGGGCTTGATCCGCCGGACCGGATCGGGGCATCGCCCCGGGGACGCCGGCGAGCACGCCGAGGCAGGAACGGATCGTCTGCCCTCCCGGGTGGGCGCGCCCCCTGCAGTCGAGGTCAGCGCCTTCGGGCGCCCGTCGCAGGGGAGCCTGGAGCCGAGGGGCTCCGGCGCCCACCGCCGCGCGCCGGCTGCGCGCCGAACCTGATGGAGGGCACCATGCCGACCGAGGCCAAGCGCCTGGCCGTCGCCGCGCTGCGCGAGCACCTCGTGGGCAGCCACACGCTCATCGTCTCGGAGTACCGGGGTCTGACCGTCCGCGAGATCGCCGAGATCCGCCGCAGCCTGCGCAAGCAGAACGTGACGTATCGGGTGATCAAGAACCGGCTGATGAAGATCGCCGCCGCGGACACCGTGGGGCCGGCGCTCGACCCGCTCCTCATCGGGCCGACGGCGATCGCCTTCGGCGACGACGAGGGGGCGACCGCGAAGGCGGTCATCGACACGATGCGGCCGTTCCGGCAGGTGAAGATCACCGGCGCCCTCCTGGGCACCCGGGCGATCGACGCCGACGGCGTGATGCGGCTCGCCACGCTGCCCTCGCGCGAGGTCCTGCTGTCCCAGGTGGCGGGCGCGTTCAGCGCGCCGCTGGCAACGACCGCCGGCCTGTTCGACGCGCCGCTGCGCGACGTCGCCGGGCTCGTCGCGGCCCTCGCCGACAAGCAGGCGGCCGCCGCCTGAGGGCCAGACCCGACAACCCCGAAACCCCGCGACCGACTCCCAGCCTGACCCGTTCCCACTGACGAAGGAGAGCAATCACCGATGGCAACGATGACCGCCGACCAGCTGCTCGAGGCGTTCGAGAAGATGACCGTCCTCGAGCTGTCCGATTTCAAGAAGAAGTTCGAAGACCGCTTCGGCGTGACCGCGGCCGCGCCGGTGGCCATGGCTGCCGCGCCGGCCGGCGGTGGCGGCGCCGCAACCGCCGAGGCCGCCCCCGCCGCCGAGGAGCAGACCGAGTTCACCGCGACCCTGACCGAGATCGGCCCGAACAAGATCCCGGTGATCAAGGTCGTCCGCGAGCTGACCGGCCTCGGCCTCAAGGAGGCCAAGGACCTCGTCGACGCGTCGCCCAAGGCGGTCAAGGAAGGCGTCAACCGCGAGGAGGCCGACAAGATCAAGGCGGCTCTCGAAGAGCAGGGGGCCAAGGTCGAGATCACGTAGCCAGGCCTCGCGCCTGGCCGTGCACCCGGTTCTCCGCGCGCCGATCCGCTTCGTCGCGAGGAGCGGCGAGCCGGTCCACGCCCCGGTGGTCCTCGCGACCATCGGGGCGATCCATACCCGGCTCGTCCTGGACACCGGCTCGGACGTCCACCTCGTGACCCGCGAGCTCGCCGAGGCCGCCGGTCTCGCCCTGACCGACGGCGACGTCGGGACGGACCACGCCGGCACGGAGCTCGACAGCTGGCTGGTCGGCGACGTGCCGCTGACGCTCGACGAGTCGACACCCTCGGCTGCCGAGATCGACCTCCACGACGTCGTGGCGATCCCGGCTCCGGCCGCGTTCATCGAGCGGGGGATCGGCGGCATCCTCAGTCCGCAGCGCCTCCATCGCTCCGCGTTCGCGATCATCGACGAGGTCGACGACGAGCTGGTCCTGCTCGACGCGGGGGCAGAGGGCGTCCGACGCTGGGTGCTCGATCGCCATCCGGGCCTCGCCGTCCTGGTGCTGGAGCGGGCGCCGGGCGATGCCCGCCCGATCGTCGATGCCGCAATCGAGCCGCACGCGCCGGTCCCGGTCCTCGTCAACAGCGGAGGCCGCCACACCGAGTTCGAGCCCGCCACGGTCCCGGGCCTCGCGGGCGGTTCGCCCGAGCGGATCGGCGTGGCCGTCTCCGGCGCGGACGTGCTAGGCGCCGAGGCCGGGAGCCAGGTGCTGGCCCTCGGAGGCGCGCGCGTCGCCGTGCCCTCGCTCAAGCTTCGGACCGGGATGGATGACCCGCCGGGGATGCTCGGCCAGGACCTGATCCGCGGCACCGTCGTCGCCGTCGGACCGGATCCGGCGACGCCCGTCCTGTGGGGGGTCGCGCAACTCCAGAGCCAGCCTGTCGGAGCCGGCGGCCGACATCCCCACGCGAGATGATTGCCCCGCATGGCTGACGCCCGAGGCAGGGACGATGCTCCAGGCGATGAGGCCCGGGCGGCCCCGGAGGCGGCTGGCGTTCAGCTGACGGCGGCCACTCGGTGGTTGTCCACCTCAAGCCCGGGCTTCCTTTGGCCTGCGCTGGTAGGCACGGTCTTTCTCGTGCTCGCATTCCTGATCGTCGGGCCGATGGTGGGCGCGCCGCTCGGTGCGCATGATGATCACGAGCTGCCGGTGATCGCGGGCCAGCTCCGGACGGAGGGATTCCTGCCGACGCTGGCTTCGTGGCTCGACGAGGGCCGCGGGCGCTTCCGGCCCGGCTACTGGGTGCTGCGGGTCAGCGAGACGGCGATCTGGGGCCTCGACACCCGCGGCTGGTACCTCGACAGGGCAGCGCTCCTCCTTGCCTCGCTGTGGGCCGGCTATCTCCTGGCCCGCCTTCGGTTCGCCCCCGCCGTCTCGCTTCTTGCCGCCGCCCTGCTGGTCGCTGGACCGCAGGCGGAGAGCTTTGGACGTCTCGGTCCGCAGGAGGCGTATGCCGTCCCCTTGTCGCTCGCCGGGTTCGCCCTGATCGGCCGGAGGCGCGAGGCGCCGGGGCTGCTGCTCCTCGTCCTCTCGGCGTTCATCAAGGAGCCGTTCATTCCCCTGGCCTTCCTGGGCGTCGCGTGGGCCTGGGCGCGCGACCGCAGGGGCGCTGCCGTCCTTGCTGGCCTGGTCCTCGGGATCGCCCTCGCTGGCGCCCTCGCTCAGGTGCTGGCCGGCGGCCACCTCGCCGGCCAGGTCCGAAACCCGTCGACAATCGCCTGGACGGCGCTCGAGCTCGCGGCGGTGATGGCGGTCGCGACGGGCTGGCCACTCGCGATCATCGCGGACAACCGCCGCTGGCTTGCGCTCATCGCGGCAGCGATCGTGCTGCCGCAGGTGTTCATCCTCGCCGACCTCAACGTCGCGCAGCGGTACCTCTACCCGGCGGTCTTCGCAGGGATTCTGTGCGCCGCGGCGGCTGCCGCTCGGTCCCGAATCGCCTACGTCCTGGTTGCGGCGATCCTCGTCGCAGGCGTCGGTCGCCAGGCGCTGGCGACGAACAATCGACTGGCGGCGACGCGGAGCTTCGCGTCATTCGTGGCGATGCTCGGTGCGCTGGATCTGCCGATCGTGATCCACACCGAGGGAACCGTGGTCACCGAGCAAGCCATCGCAATCCGACGGTATCTCCCGTCAGCTCGAATCTCGCTCGTCCCGCCGGTGACGAGCAAGTCGGACGTGTTCGACCCCTATGTTCCCGGGCGATGCGTCGAGGCGGATGTCGACGTCCCGGCGGCCGGCTTGTGCGCCACGGCGTATCCCGTGCCGTAGGCAGCCGCCCGGGGTTCAATCAGCCTGCCGGCACCGGCCCGGGGCCGTTTGACAAACTTCGCTCCCGCGATACACTTTGCAGTTCTGTGAGCGCGGGCCCCTTCCATCCTCCTGTCCTCCGTCAAGGAGCGGTCGTTCATGCTGTCTTCCGCTGAATCGCCGGCCGTCGGCCAGCCGTCGGCGGCGCGAAAGCGCTATGCCCGGATCCCCGAGGTCCTCCCCGTCCCCAACCTGATCGAGCTCCAGCTGGAGTCATTCCGCTGGTTCATCGACAAGGGGCTGCGCGAGCTCTTCGACGAGATCAGCCCGATCAAGGACTTCACCGGCAAGGTCATGGAGCTCCAGTTCCTCGACTACGAGTTCGGGGAGCCCAAGTACTCCGAGGAGGAGTGCCGGACCAAGGACCTGACCTTCAGCCGGCCGCTGTACGTCAACGTCGAGCTGCTGATCAAGGAAACCGGCGAGATCCAGCGCCAGCGGGTGTACATGGGCGACTACCCGTGGATGACCGACCTGGGGACGTTCGTCGTGAACGGTGCCGAGCGCGTGGTCGTGTCCCAGCTCGTGCGCTCGCCGGGCGTGTACTACAGCGAGCTCGAGGATCCCGGGTCGGGCCGGATGCTCTTCAGCGCCAAGGTCATCCCGAACCGCGGCGCCTGGCTCGAGTTCGAGACCAACAACAAGGACCAGCTCTGGGTCAAGGTCGACCGCAAGCGCAAGATCGCGGCGACGACCCTGCTCCGCGCCGTCGGCTACGAGACCAACGACGAGATCGCCGCGCTGTTCGGGCCGGTCGACGTCGACCCCGAGCACCCGTTCACCGCGAACACGCTCGAGAAGGACGTCACCCGCACGCCCGCCGAGGCGCTGATCGAGGTCTACAAGAAGCTGCGCCCGGGCGATCCGCCAACCGGCGACAACGCGCGCGCGCTGGTCGAGGGCCTGTTCTTCAACTTCCGGCGCTACGACCTCGGCCGCGTCGGTCGCTACAAGTTCAACAAGAAGCTCGACGGCGCCGCCGCGCGGATGGGCATCGAGCTCGACCGCGAGAGCCGGACGATCACCCGCGAGGACATCGCGGCCATCGTCGGCCACCTCATCGAGTGCAACCGCGGGCTGCACCCCAAGGATGACATCGACCATCTCGGCAACCGCCGCATCCGGGCCAACGGCGAGCTGATCCAGAACGCGTTCCGGATCGGACTGCTGCGCATGGAGCGCGTCGTCCGCGAGCGCATGACGATCCAGGAGATCGACAAGGCCACGCCGAACGCGCTGATCAACATCCGGCCGGTCGTGGCCGCGATGAAGGAGTTCTTCGGCGGCAGCCAGCTGAGCCAGTTCATGGACCAGACGAACCCGCTCGCCGAGCTGACCTCGAAGCGCCGCCTGTCGGCCCTCGGGCCGGGCGGCCTGTCGCGCGAGCGCGCCGGGTTCGACGTCCGCGACGTGCACCACAGCCACTACGGCCGGATCTGCCCGATCGAGACCCCCGAGGGCCCGAACATCGGCCTGATCGGCTCGCTCGCGACGTACGGCCGGATCAACAGCTACGGCTTCATCGAGACGCCGTACCGCAAGGTCAAGCGCACCGTCGCCTGGGACGACCCGAACCTGGCCGAGTACGAGGCCGGCACCGACCTCATCGCCAAGGGCGGCGGAGTCGTGGCCAAGAAGGGCACGTCGCTCGCTGACGGCGCCGCCTCCGAGCTCAAGAAGCAGAAGCTCAACGCCTTCCCGATCAAGCCGGTCGTCACCGACCAGATCGAGTACCTCCCGGCGGACGAGGAGGAGGAGCACGTCGTGGCGCAGGCCAACGCCCGCCTCGACGCCACCGGCCACTTCGTCGACGAGCGCGTCCCGTCGCGCTTCCGTGACCAGTTCCCGGAGGCCCGCCCGGACCAGATCGAGTACATGGACGTGAGCCCCAAACAGGTCGTCTCCGTGGCGACCGCGCTCATCCCGTTCCTCGAGCACGACGACGCGAACCGGGCCCTGATGGGCTCGAACATGCAGCGCCAGGCCGTGCCCCTGCTCGAGCCCGAGGCGCCGATCGTCGGCACGGGCATGGAGGAGCGGGCCGCCCGCGACTCCGGGCAGGTCGTGGTCGCGCGCCGCGACGGTGTCGTGATCAGCGTCACCGCCGAGCGGATCAAGGTCGAGGCCGACTCGGGCGAGCTCGACGAGTACCGCCTCCAGAAGTTCGTGCGGAGCAACCAGGGCACGTGCATCAACCAACGCCCGATCGTCGACCTGGGCCAGCGGGTCCGGGCCAGCGAGGCCATCGCCGACAGCTCGTCCACGAGCCACGGCGAGCTCGCGCTGGGCCGCAACGTCCTGGTCGCGTTCATGAGCTGGGAGGGCGGCAACTACGAGGACGCGATCGTCATCAGCGATCGCCTCGTCCGTGACGACCTGTTCACCAGCATCCACATCGAGAAGCACGAGATCGAGTCGCGGGACACCAAGCTCGGGCCCGAGGAGATCACCCGCGACATCCCCAACGTCGGCGAGGAGTCCCTCAAGGACCTCGACGAGGAGGGCATCGTCTACATCGGCGCCGAGGTCCGTCCCGGCGACATCCTGGTCGGCAAGATCACGCCCAAGGGCGAGACCGAGCTGACCGCGGAGGAGCGCCTGCTCCGCGCGATCTTCGGTGAGAAGGCGCGCGAGGTGAAGGACAGCTCGCTGCGCCTGCCCCACGGCGAGCGCGGCAAGGTGGTCGAGGTCCGCGAGTTCCGACGCGAGCTGAACGACGACCTGCAGCCGGGCGTGAACCGACTGGTCCGGGTCTCGGTCGCCCAGAAGCGCAAGATCTCGGTCGGCGACAAGATGGCCGGCCGCCACGGCAACAAGGGCGTGATCGCCAAGATCCTGCCCGCCGAGGACATGCCGTTCCTGCCCGACGGCACCGCCGTCGACATCATCCTCAACCCGCTCGGCGTGCCGAGCCGGATGAACATCGGCCAGATCCTCGAGACCCACCTCGGCTGGGCGCTCCACGCCAAGGGCGAGACCGCCGCGACCGCCGTCTTCGACGGCGCGACCGAGGAGCAGATCCGCGACGAGCTCAAGGGCGCCCGGCACATGGTCTACGGCGTCGAGCAGGCCCTGCCCCAGGACGGCAAGGTCGAGCTGCGCGACGGCCGCACGGGCGAGAAGTTCGATCGCGACATCACCGTCGGCTACATCTACATGCTCAAGCTCCACCACCTGGTGGAGGACAAGATCCATGCCCGCTCGACCGGCCCGTACAGCCTGATCACCCAGCAGCCGCTGGGCGGCAAGGCCCAGTTCGGCGGCCAGCGCTTCGGCGAGATGGAGGTGTGGGCGCTCGAGGCCTACGGCGCCGCCAACATCCTGCAGGAGCTGCTGACCGTGAAGTCCGACGACGTGCTCGGCCGCGTGCAGACGTACGAGGCCATCGTCAAGGGCGAGGAGATCCAGCCACCGCGGGTCCCCGAGTCCTTCAAGGTCCTCATCAAGGAGCTCCGGAGCCTCGGCCTCAACGCCGAGATCCTCGACCAGAACGACGAGGAGATTCCCCTCGCCGAGGACGACGCAGCGGGCTACCTGCTGCCCGACCTCGGGGGGATCAACCTCGCCGGGTTCGAGGACTGACCGTCACGTCCCAGCTGTCCCGCACCACACCGCGACGCCGCGTCCCGGCCGGCGCGACGTCGCCCGCCCACGGTCCGAATCGCGCCACCGAGCCAGACGGCGGCGCGGAGGAGGACGATGCTCGAAGTCAATAACTTCAACGCCATCCGGATCTCGCTTGCGAGCCCGGATCAGATCCGCGAATGGTCGAAGGGTGAGGTCACCAAGCCCGAGACCATCAACTACCGCACGCTCAAGCCGGAGAAGGACGGCCTCTTCGACGAGCGCATCTTCGGTCCCACCAAGGACTGGGAGTGCTACTGCGGCAAGTACAAGCGGATCCGGTACAAGGGCATCATCTGCGACAAGTGCGGCGTCGAGGTCACTCGCTCGAAGGTCCGCCGCGAGCGCATGGGCCACATCCAGCTGGCCAGCCCGGTCAGCCACATCTGGTACTTCAAGGGCACGCCCTCGCGCCTGGGCATCCTGCTGGACATCAGCCCGCGCAACCTCGAGCGGATCCTGTACTTCGCCCTGTACATCGTCACCGGTGTCGACGAGGAGACGCGCAAGCGCTTCGCCGCGACGATCGAGGAGGAGGCCGCCGGTCGTGGCGGTGAGTCCGGCAAGCGCCTGGGCGACCTCGAGACCGAGCTCAAGGCCAACATCGACAAGAACCGCGACGAGCTGACGGCCGCGCTCAAGGACACCAGGGCCGAGCTCGAGACGCAGCGCGCCAACCGCACCGAGGAGATCGTCGCCGCGGCCCAGCAGCTCGAGGCTCGGCTGGCCGAGCTCAAAACCGGCGCTGCCGAGGAGTCGATCGTCTTCGAGCCGACCGGCGAGGTCATCGTCGCCGCGGGCGACAAGGGCGGCAAGACGGCCACGGCCAAGCTGCGCTCCGTCGTCAGCGCCGAGACCGAGCGCGTCAACGAGGAGATCCAGCAGCGCGAGCGCGACGAGGAGACGGCCGTCGAGCAGAAGGTCGCCGATCTGCGCGCCGCGATGGACGAGGCCCTCGCCGCGGAGAAGGGCCAGCTCAAGGAGCACGCCCAGGGCCTGAAGGACGAGTTGCGCAAGCTGCGCGACGAGCTCGACTCGATCAAGTCGATGCTGACCATCGGCGAGACGGACCTGCGCACGCTCGACGAGAAGTTCAACCAGGCCGGCAAGGGCCGCCTGTTCAGCGCCGGCATGGGCGCCGAGGCCGTGCGCGAGATCATCACGCGGATGGACCTGGAGACGCTCGCGCGAGCCCTCCACGTCGAGGTCCGGACCAGCTCCGGCCAGCGCCGCAAGAAGGCGATCAAGCGGCTCCGCCTGATCGAGGCGTTCCGCCGCTCCGGCACCCGGCCGGAGTGGATGATCCTGTCGGTGCTGCCGGTCATCCCGCCGGACCTGCGGCCGATGGTCCAGCTCGACGGCGGCCGCTTCGCGACCTCCGACCTGAACGACCTGTACCGCCGCGTCATCAACCGGAACAACCGGCTCAAGCGGCTCCTCGAGCTCGGTGCACCCGAGATCATCATCCGCAACGAGAAGCGGATGCTCCAGGAGGCGTGCGACGCCCTGATCGATAACGGCCGCCGCGGTCGGGCGATCGCGGGCACCGGCAACCACCGGCTCAAGAGCCTGTCCGACATGCTCAAGGGCAAGCAGGGCCGGTTCCGCCAGAACCTGCTCGGCAAGCGTGTCGACTACTCGGGCCGCTCGGTCATCGTCGTCGGCCCGGAGCTCAAGCTGCACCAGTGCGGGCTGCCCAAGAAGATGGCCCTCGAGCTGTTCAAGCCGTTCGTCATGCGCCAGCTCGTCGAGAAGGGCTTCGCCCACAACATCAAGAGCGCCAAGCGCATCGTCGAGCGCGTCCGACCGGAGGTCTGGGACGTCCTCGAGGAGGTCATCAAGGACCACCCGGTCTTGCTGAACCGCGCCCCGACGCTGCACCGCCTCGGCATCCAGGCGTTCATGCCGGTGCTCGTCGAGGGCTCGGCCATCCAGATCCACCCGCTGGTCTGCACCGCGTTCAACGCCGACTTCGACGGCGACCAGATGGCGGTCCACGTGCCGCTGTCCTCCGCCGCCCAGGAGGAGGCGCGGACGATGATGCTGTCGACCGCGAACCTGCTCTCGCCCGCCGACGGCACGCCGGTGGTGGCGCCAACCCAGGACATGGTCCTCGGCTGCTACTACCTGACGATGGAGAAGGAGACGACCGAGAACAAGGCCCCGACGCGCATCTTCGCCGACGAGGACGAGGCGCTGTACGCCCACGAGCTGTCGGCGCGCGGCCTTAGCACCGCGAGCGGCCGCGTCACCGATGGCGATGGCAACCTCGACAGCCGTGCCGGCAAGCCCGTGCAGTCGCACGGCCAGGGCAAGCTCGAGCTGCACGAGCCCATCGAGGTCGTCGTGTCCGGCTGGGACGAGGCGTCGGGCGAGCTGCGCCCGATGCGCGTTCGGACGACCGTCGGCCGGATCATCTTCAACCAGATCGTGCCCGATCGGCTCCGGTTCACCGAGCTGACCAATCGCGAGATGCGCCGGACGGACCTCAAGCGCCTGGTCGACGAGTGCTACCGCCTCCTCGGGCCGGCCGACACGGCGCACCTCGTCGACGGCATCAAAGATGTCGGCTTCAAGTTCGCGACTCGCGGCGGCATGACGATCGGCCTGTGGGACATCGTCACACCGCCCCAGAAGGCGAAGTCGCTCAAGGCCGCAGATGACCAGGTCGGCGATATCGACAAGCAGTTCCAGCGCGGCCTGATCACCGAGGAGGAGCGCTACGAGCAGGTCGTCGAGCTGTGGAAGCGCACGACCGACAGCATCTCGGCCGCGATGATGGCCCAGCTGCCCGAGGACAACGCGCTGCGCATGATGACCGACTCCGGTGCCCGCGGGAACAAGGGCAACATCGGCCAGCTCGGCGCGATGCGCGGCCTGATGGCCGACCCCTCGGGCCGGATCATCGACGTGCCCGTGCGCAGCAACTTCCGCGAGGGCATGTCCGTCCTCGAGTACTTCATCTCGACCCACGGCGCCCGCAAGGGCCTCGCCGACACGGCCCTCCGCACCGCGGACTCGGGCTACCTGACGCGTCGGCTCGTCGACGTCGCCCAGGACGTCATCACCAAGGAAGAGGACTGCGGCACGGAGGAGGGGAGCTGGATCACGGCGGTCGATACCGCCGACATGACCGGCGCCACCTGGCCGGCCACCGACGACACCACGCGTCGCAACGTCCTCGACGAGTTCCGTCGTCGTCTCGTCGGCCGGCTCTCCGCCGCGCCGATGCGCGACCCGGGCTCCAAGGCCAGCTCAAAGAACAAGACGACGCCGCTCCTCGTCGAGCGCAACGAGATGATCACCGAGGAGGTGGCACAGCAGCTGGAGGACGCCGGGATCGAGGAGGTCCTCGTCCGCTCACCGCTCACCTGTGAGGCGCGCTACGGCGTGTGTCGTCGGTGCTACGGCCGGAACCTCGCCAGCGGCGAGCCGGTCGGCGTGGGCGAGGCGGTGGGCATCATCGCCGCCCAGTCCATCGGCGAGCCGGGCACGCAGCTGACGATGCGGACGTTCCACACCGGCGGCGTCGCCGGCCTGGACATCACCGCCGGCCTGCCCCGGGTGGAGGAGCTGTTCGAGGCCCGCGTGCCCAAGGGCAAGGCCGAGATCAGCCACATCGACGGCGGCGTCTCGATCATTCGCGCCGACACGGGCACGAAGGTCAAGGTCACCAGCCGCGAGGCCTACGACTCGACCCTGAACCTGCCCAAGAAGGCCGAGCTGCTGGCGGCCGCCGGCGACGCGGTCGCCCTCGGCCAGGTCGTCGCCCGCGTCGATGGTGGCGCGGACGTGGTCGCACCCGTCGCGGGCTTCCTGGTCAAGACCAGCGACGGGCTCGTCGTGCGGGCCGAGGACGTCGTCGAGCGCGAGTACGCCATCCCCCACAACGCCCGGCTGCTCGTCACCGAGAGCCAGGAGGTCCGCGCGGGCGACGCGATCACCGACGGGCCGATCAACCCGCAGGAGTTCCTCGACACCCGCGGTCGCGACGCGGTCCAGCGCTACCTGGTCAAGGAAGTCCAGAAGGTCTACCGCAGCCAGGGCGTGACCATCAACGACAAGCACATCGAGATCATCGTTCGCCAGATGCTGCGCAAGGTGCGCATCGACCAGCCGGGCGACAGCGAGCTGCTGCCGACCGAGCTGATCGACCGGCTCGACTTCGAGGAGGTCAACAACCGGGTGCTGGCCGAGGGCGGCGAGCCCGCGACGGCCCAGACGGTTCTGCTCGGGGTCACCAAGGCCTCGCTCAACACCTCCAGCTTCCTCGCGGCGGCGTCATTCCAGGAGACGACCCGGGTGCTCACGGAGGCCGCCATCAACGGCGCCAAGGATCACCTGATCGGGCTCAAGGAGAACGTCATCATCGGCAAGCTCATCCCGGCCGGCTCCGGCGCCCCGGCGAATCTCGCCGCGCGCAAGGAGCGCGAGCGCCGGGCGGCCCTCGAGGCCCTTGCCGGCGAGGCGCTCGAGGCGGGTGGGGCGGCCTACAACCCCTTCCTCGAGGGGGGCGATGGCCGGCCCGCGCCCGACGACGACGCAACGCCGATCGCGCAGCCGGCGCCCGAGCCGGCCGCCGAGGAGGAGGAGTTCAACCCGTTCCTCGTCGACGCCGAGAAGGCGGTCGCGGGGCGCGACGAGGACGCTGACGAGGGCTGACGTCGTCGCCGCGCTCGCGGCCTCCGACACGACTCCAGCGACGCAGGATTTCGACCCTCGCCGATCCACCGGGCGGGGGTCGATCCACGTTTGACACCCCGATCCGCCGATTGATAAACTCCGCCTTCGTGGCTTCGGGAGGGAAGCCCTTCGGCGACTAGCCGAGCGGCCCTCCGAGCCCTCCCATCACGGGTCCCGCGACGAACGCCGTCGCCGTGATCCGACCAGTCCGACAGCAGAGGTAGCGTTTTCGTGCCGACGATCAACCAGCTCGTGCGCCACGGCCGGCGCGCCAAGATCGGCAAGATCAAGGCGCCGGCGATGCGCAAGAACTGGAACAGCCTGCGCCAGCGCCAGGTGCCGATTCCCGGCGCCCCGCAGAAGCGCGGCGTGTGCCTCCAGGTGCGGACGATGACGCCCAAGAAGCCGAACTCCGCGCTGCGCAAGATCGCGCGCGTGCGCCTGACCAACCAGATGGAGGTCACGGCCTACATCCCGGGCATCGGCCACAACCTGCAGGAGCACTCGGTCGTGCTCGTCCGCGGCGGCCGGGTCAAGGACCTGCCCTCGGTCAAGTACCACATCATCCGCGGCACCCTCGACGCCGCCGGCGTGCGCGACCGCAAGCAGGGTCGCAGCAAGTACGGCGCAAAGGCCGCCCCGTCCGTCGGCGGGGCGCGCTGACATGCCGCGCCGCGCCGGGGTCGCCCGGAAGACCAAGTACGAGCAGGTGCCCGTCAACCGCACCAACATGCGGTTCCACGCCAAGCTCATGACCAACGGGAAGCGCCGGCTGGCGGAGCGCATCCTGCGCCAGGCGCTCGCCCGCGCCGAGGCGTCCGCGCGCCGGCCCGGCCTCGAGGTCATGGAGTCGGCGCTGCGCAACGCGACCCCGATCATCGAGGTCAAGCC
>Ga0066709_100001541_pt1 | contig 15427 bp, 13 predicted proteins | sample GraSoiAngelo_158_FD_79665 | JGI IMG/M metagenome (GOLD analysis project Ga0066709, IMG submission 79665) | Grasslands soil microbial communities from the Angelo Coastal Reserve, California, USA - 14_1009_16_30cm | ecosystem: Environmental > Terrestrial > Soil > Grasslands | place: USA...
CGCGCCAGTGAGCGTGTCAACGAAGGGCGAGGCCTGGGTGGAAGTGGACGTGGAAGCCCTCGTCGACAACGCCCGAACGGTAGCAAAGATAGCAGGCACTCGGCTCCTCCCTGTCGTCAAGGCCAATGCGTACGGGGTCGGAGCCGTCCTAGTATCTAAGGCCCTCGAGCAGCTCGATCCTTGGGGCTACGGCGTCGCCACAATCGACGAAGCGGTCGAGTTGCGCGCGGCCGGCATCACCCGGCCGATCCTCGTTTTCATGCCGGCCCGCGCCCAGCTGTTCGACGAGTACGACCGCCATCAGTTGACTCCGGCGCTCGGCGACGCCGGTAGCATCCTCGAATGGACCACGCGCGGCGAGCGCCCCTTCCATATCGAGATCGATACCGGGATGGGACGCGCCGGTGTCCGCTGGGATGAGGTCGAGGAGTTGGGCGAGGCCGTCGATACTCTGTCGCTCGAGGGGTGCTACACGCATTTCCACTCGGCCGAGCGACGGGATGGCAGCGCGGAGCTGCAGCTCGAACGGTTTCTCGGCGCGGTCAAACGGCTGCCGCGGCAGCCCCAGTTGCTGCACGTCGCGAACAGCGCCGCCGCGCTGCGGGGCCAGCAGTTCGCGTTCGACCTGGTGCGGCCCGGGATCTTCCTGTACGGCGGCTCGCCTGCGGAGGACCTGCCGCAGCCGCGTCCGGTTGTGAGCGTGAGAGCAAGAGTGCTGAGCGTGCGGCGGATGCGCAGCGGAGACACCGCGAGCTACGACGCGAGCTGGACCGCGCCGCGCGATACGGTAATCGCGACGCTGCGGTGCGGTTACGCCGACGGGCTGCGGCGCATGCTCGCGAGCGGGGGAGCCAAGGTGCTGCTGCGCGGCCAACGCTGCCCGATCGTGGGGCTGGTGCAGATGGATATGGCGCTCGTCGAGACCGGCACGCTCGAGGTTCAGGTCGGCGATGTCGCGACCATCGTGGGCGCCGACGCGAAGCAGCGCATCACCTTGAACGAGATCGCGCAGTGGAGTGGTGAGGTGCCGCACGAATTCCTGACGGGGCTGGGCTCGCGCCTGCGGCGAGTCTCCGTGTGAAATACGGCACGGGCCGCGCCGCGATCATCGTCCTGGATGGACTCGGCACGGGGCCCGCGCCAGATACCGCGGAGTACGGCGATGCGGGGTCCGACACGCTGGGCAACGTCGCCCGCGCCGTCGGTGGGTTGACGCTTCCCAATCTGGAGCGGCTTGGATTAGGAAAATGCCGGGAGGGTTTCGTGATCCCCGGGCTTGCGCCCGGAGTCAGCCCCACAGCAGCGCACGGGATAGCTCAGCCGGCATCGGCGGGGAAGGATAGCACCACAGGACACTGGGAAATCTGCGGCGTGCTGGTGGAGAAGGCGTTTCGAACGTATCCCCGAGGATTTCCTGTTCCACTGCTGGACGAGTTCGCGAAACGCACGGGGCGCGGCTGGCTGGGCAACAAGGCCGCATCCGGCACCGCGATCATCGACGAGCTCGGCGCCGAGCATCAGCGGACGGGCAAGTGGATCGTCTATACGTCCGCCGATTCGGTCTTTCAGGTTGCGGCACATGAGCAGACGGTGCCGCTGGGGAAGCTGTATGAGGCCTGCGCGATCGCGCGCGAGATGCTCGTCGGCGCGGATGCCGTCAGCCGAGTGATCGCGCGGCCGTTCGAAGGGACGGCGGGGGACTACCGCCGGACGCCCCATCGCAAGGATTTTTCGATCGCGCCGACCGGCACGACACTGCTCGATGTGATGGCCGATGCCGGTGTCACGAGAATTGGCATCGGGAAAGTGGACGACCTGTTCGCGGGCCGGAACATCAGCAGCGAACACACGCCCACGAACGCCGATGCCTACCGGCGCATCGAGCGGGCGCTCGAAACGCTCGACACGGGGTTCGTCTTCGTGAACGTGATCGAATTCGACCAAACATGGGGGCACCGCAATGACGTGCCGGGGTTTCACCAGGGTCTCAAAGAGCTGGACGCGTGGATCCCGCGGCTGCTCGCGCGGCTGCAGCCGGATGATCTGGTGATGCTCACCGCCGATCACGGCAACGATCCGACGACGCCGTCAACGGATCATTCGCGCGAAGTCGTGCCGTTGCTCGTGCTGGGGCCGAATGTGCATCCCGTGCCGCTGGGCACGCGCCGCACGTTCGCCGACATGGGGCAGACCGTCGGTGAGTATTTCGGGCTGCCGCCGCTCGCCGCGGGCCGGTCGTTTCTCAAGGACGTTTCGGCGTGAAGGACCTGGTGAAACAGGCGCGCGCAGCGATGCAGCACGCGTGGGCGCCCTACAGCAACTTTCATGTGGGCGCGGCGGTCGAGGCGGCCGACGGCAGCGTCTATGTCGGCTGCAACGTCGAGAGCGCGTCTTACGGGCTGACCATCTGCGCGGAGCGGATGGCGCTCGGCGCGGCGGTGGTAGGCGGCGCGCGCAAGTTGAAGCGTATCGTCGTCACGACCGACGTGGATCCACCGGCCGCGCCGTGTGGCGCGTGCCGGCAGCTGCTCGCGGAGTTCGGACTGGATCTGGAGGTAACGGCGGTGGGACCGGCGACCGAAAAGCGCTGGACGCTGGCCGCGCTGTTGCCCGATGCCTTTACGAAGGAGACGCTGGACCGGTGACGCGGCGACTTGGTTTCCTGGTTCTACTCGTGGCGGCGGTGGGGGGGGGCGGCGCGATCTGGGCCTGTGTGGAGCAGGTCACCGCGCCGGGATCCTGCCCCAACTACTGTCCGACCGACTCGATCGCCATCCGTGACACGATCTTCACCACGATCATCGAGCGTGATTCGTCATTCCGCGGGTACGTGCCGAGCTATGGCGCCGAGGCGATGTCGGTCGCGGATCTGCCCGGTATTGTGGACAGCCGGGCCTTCTTTGTGTTGGCTAAGGCTGCGACGCGCGTGACGGTGAAAGGCGGGGATACCACAACGACGCCGATCATCCCGGACTCCGTGCGGTTCCGATTGTCGATCATGCGCCGCGACACCCTGGCGACGAATCTGCGCATCAGGCTGTATCACGTGCCCATCACCTCAGACTCCACCTCCACGTTTGCGTCGCTCGCCGCAGCGTTCAACGAGCCCGTGGTCGACAGTGTGAACGTCAGCGCACTGCTCGCCAGTCCGGCAATCATCGATACTACCCAAGCGGACTCCCTCGACCGGAGATTCTACGGCGATACGACGTACCGGGATGGCGCGGGACATATCCTGGCGGTCCGCGATAGTGGCCGGATCCTGGATCTCTACTTTCAGCTGGACACCTTGCAAGCGCCGGTGGTGGAAGCGGACAGCGGACAGCTGGGCTTCGGGGTCCGCGTGGCGGCTGATTCTCTCGCGAGCATCGCCCTCGGTACGAATGAGGGGGGGCGCCCTCCATTTCTGCAGCGATTCTTTCACCACACCATTCCCGATACGGTAAGCACGCAGCCCGACAGTATTGTCTCTGGGAATCAAACGCAGACTCCCGTATTCGACGGCTTTGTGTTCAATCCCCCGACGCCGGCGCTCGACAGCAATCTGGCGGTCGGTGGCGCGCCCTCGGCGCGGGCGCTGCTGCGCGTCGCGATGCCTGCGTTCCTGCACGACAGCATCGACGTCGTGCGGGCGACGGTCGTCCTCGTTCCCGTGAGCGCGGTGCAGGGGGTGGCCAACGATTCCTTCAGAATTGTGGTTCACCACGTCTCGACGGATCTGGGCGCGAAGTCCCCGCTCGATCCGAGCGCTGCCGGGGCTACGTTCATTCACATCGGATCGCCCGACACGGTGAACCTCGAGATCACCAACCTCGTGCGGGCCTGGTCGCTGGATACCACGATGACGACCGCGTTCGTCCTCGGGCAGGTGCCGGAGGCGGCATCGTATACGGAGATCCGATTCTATTCGTCCCGGGCGCCGGCATTCCGGCCCGGTCTCCATGTGACGTACGTGAAGCGCTTCAGATTCGGGGAGCCATAATGACGGTCGGACGGTCGGACGGCCGGACGGCCGTTGCCCTTCTGGTTGTGGTCACGCTGGCGGCCGTCGGGCCGTCCGGCCGTCTGGCCGCCCAGGACTCGCAGTTGGGGATCCGCGGGCTCGGGACCCCCGGGAAGTCGGAAAGTGTGCGGGCGCGCACCACCGGTGGCGCGTTCGCGCCGTTCGACGCGTTCTCCCCGCTGAGCGATGCGGCGCTCGCCGACGTGCGGCGCATGAGCGCCAGCGTGACGAGCGGCGTGTCGTGGCGCTCCGTCGATGCCAGCGGCACGCAGTCGTCGCTCCAGGGCACGCGCTTCCCGGCGATGGTCATTGCCGGGCCCGTCACCCGGCGCATCGTGGTCGGTGGCGGCTTCTCGACGTATCTCGACCGGTCGTTCGGCGTCATCATCCAGGACACCGTCAACCTGCGCGGCGTGCTGCAGCCCGTCACTGACGAAATCACGAGCGATGGCGCCATCACCGATCTGCGGCTCGCAGTCGCGGCGCGCATCGGCGGCCGGTTGGCACTCGGGGTCGGCCTGCATCGCATCACGGGCTCCACGCGCGTCACTGCCACGCGCAGCTTCGCCGACACCGCCAACTACCGCACCTCCACCGCCAAGGACGAGGTGGCCTACGGGGCAACGGGTGGATCGGCCAGTCTGTTGTTCGACGTCACGTCAGATCTTCGCGTGGCCGGGTGGGTCCGTTCCGATTCCAGGCTGCGCGCCGACGTCGGCGGCCACACCGTATCAGAAAACGATCTGCCCCGGACGTATGGCGCCGGCGTGCAATGGCGCGCGGGTGCGCAGGCGAGCCTCGCGGGCACCGTAATGTGGCGCAACTGGGGCGCGGTGCAGTCGATCGCCAATGCGCACGACACATTCAGCTGGTCGGTCGGCGCGGAGATTGGGTCGCCCGCGGCGCCGTTCCGGTTCGGCCTGCGCGGCGGGCAGCTGCCGTTCGGCGTGGGCAAGACACCGACCGAAGTCGGATACTCGGGAGGACTGGGCCGGCAGTTCGCGGGCGGCCGCGGCCGCATCGACATGGGCCTCGAGCGACTGCAGCGCCGCGGCACGGGACTCACCGAAGGTGTCTGGACGTTCATGCTGGGGCTGACCGTGCGGCCGTGAACGTCTACTTCCACACATTCGGCTGTAAAGCCAACCAGTACGACACCGAACGCGTGCGCCAGGCGTTCGACGCGAGCGGCGCCACGGTCGTAGACGATCCCGCATTCGCCGATCTCGCCGTCATCAATTCCTGCACCGTCACGAACGAAAGCGAAGTCAAGCTGCGTCGCCTCGTCCGGCACGTCGCGAACAGCGGCCACGCGCAAACCATCGTGATGGGGTGCGCGGCGGCACTCGACAGTGGTGCGATTGCGGCGTTGCCTTCGGTGCGCGCGGTGGTGGCGAATGCGGAACCGGACACCGTGCTGCGCGCAGCGGGATTTGCGGGTTCGGTTGAGGTAGGGGCGCAGCATGCTGCGCCCCTACATGCGGCTGCCCGCTCCCGCGCTCTCCTCAAGATCCAGGACGGTTGCGACGAGCACTGCACCTTCTGCGCGACGACACTCGCGCGCGGCAACAATCGCTCGCGACCCGTGGATGAGCTAATAGAGGAGGCGCGCGCGCTTGCGGAGCAGCACGCGGAGATCGTGCTGACCGGAGTCCACATCGGGACCTACGGGCACGACAGGTCACACGCCGGCACGACGGCACGTCACACGTTGGGTGCGTTGCTTGAAGCCCTCATAACTGCGGTGCCCACGGTCCGCTTCCGGCTTGGCAGCGTTGAAGCCACGGAGGTTGACGACACGCTCGCGCGGCTCCTGATCGACGCGCCTCGGAACCTGGCCGCGCACCTGCACGCCCCGCTGCAGTCGGGCTCCAACCGCGTGCTACGGCGCATGGGACGGCACTGGTACACAGCGGAGTCGTATCGCGCGCGAATCGAATGGCTGGCGGAGCGGATGCCCGTACTTGGTCTAGGTGCCGACGTGATCGCGGGATTTCCAGGCGAGACACTCGAGGATCATGATTCCTCGCTTAGGCTCTTAGAGTCTTTGCCGTTTAGTTACTTACATGTCTTTCCATTTTCAGTGCGTCCCGATGCACCGGCGGCGCGGCTCGGCCAACTCCTGCCTGACGTGGTTCGGGAGCGGGCGCGCGAGCTGCGGGAGGTCGGGGAGGCCAAAGCGACGGCGTACCGCGCGGGGCGCGTGGGGCAGACCGCGGACGGAGTCGTGACGGGCCGCGGGAAGGGCCAGATCGAGGTGATGACGGAGGATTACCTGAGCGTCTATCTTGATACGGACCTGTGGGACGGGCGTCCCCGCTGCGAGGTGACGGTCCACTGACGATGCGCCGCGTGTACATCGAGACCTACGGCTGCCAGATGAACGTCTCGGATTCCGAGCTGATGTTCGGAGTCCTGGGCCGTGAGGGCTACGTGCGCACGGAAGATCCCGCCGAGGCGGATGTGCTGCTGGTAAATACGTGCGCGGTGCGCGACCACGCGGAGCAGCGGGTGCTCGGACGCATGGGCGAGCTGAAACGCTACAAGCGCCCCGGTGACGTGCTGGGCGTGGTCGGGTGTATGGCGCAGCGGCTCGGTCCCAAACTGCTCGAGCGGGTGCCGCAGGTCGATCTCGTCATCGGGCCCGACGGCTATCGCGGCCTCCCCGAGCTGATCGCGCAAGCGAGGGCCGGCGAGCGGGCCGCCGACGTGGCGTTCAAGGGCTGGGAACACTACGAAGATGTCCCCCCCGTCCGCGGCAATATGGTCTCGGCGTTCGTGACGGTGCAACGCGGCTGCGATTATCGGTGCACGTTCTGCATCGTTCCGATGACGCGCGGGCCGGAACGGAGCCGCAAGTTGGCCGATGTCGTGCACGAGGTCGCACGCCTCGCTGCGAACGGGGGGGGCACGACGGAGGTCACACTCCTTGGCCAGACCGTCAACAGCTATCACGACGGCGAACACGATTTCGCCGATCTGCTGCGTGCCGTTGGGGCGGTGGAGGGTATCCGGCGCCTGCGCTTCACGTCGCCGTATCCGACCGACTTCACACCGCGCGTGGTTGCCGCGATGGCCGAGACACCGGCCGTGTGCGAGCACGTCCATCTGCCGCTGCAAAGCGGCAGCTCGCGGACGCTCAAGCGCATGCTGCGCCGGTACGACCGCGACCGGTATCTGGCCGTGGTGGCGGCACTCCGCGCCGCGGTGCCCGGCACCTCGCTCTCGACCGACATTATTGTGGGATTCCCTGGCGAGACGGAGGACGAGTTTCAGGAGACGTTGTCGCTGGTGGAGCAGGTCCAGTTCGACGACGCCTACACCTTCAAGTATTCGGTTCGCGACGGCACCCCGGCGGTGCGGATCAAGGATCACGTGGCCGAAGAGATCAAGACCGAACGGATCGGTCGGCTCATCGCGCTGGTGCGGCGTATCGCAAAGCAGAAGAACATCGGCCTCATCGGGACGACCCACGAGATACTGGTCGAGGGTCCGGCGAAGCGCGGTGGGCTGCTGCAAGCGCGCACGCGCACGAACAAGATCGCGCTCCTGGACGGTCCGGCGGAGTGGATCGGGACCTACCGCCGCGTGCGGTTCACCGGAACGACCGGCTCGACATTCACGGCGTGGCCGCTGGAGAAGGAATACCCGGAGCTCGTCGCCGCATGGCAGTAACGAACGTCACCATGGAAGTCGTGCAGCGGGAGTACAAGAGCCTGCGCGACGCATTTCCCAAGTTCTGCGGCTGCGACATCTGTCGGAGCGACGTGCTCGTGTTCGCGCTCAATCGGTTGTCGCCACATTACGTCTCGACCCGCCAGGGCGAGATCCTCACCGAGCTGTCGCTCGGGAGCGATGGAGCAAAAGCCAAGCTCGACGTCGCGCTGGTCGAAGCGCTCCGCAAGGTCGCGCTCGCCCCGCGCTGCGGCGCAAAACCCACCCAACTGTAACCTGACGCGGCCCAGGTGCGGCCGCCGATTCTCTACCTCACAATTGCGTTTGGCGCCGGGCTGTTCACGGCGTTGAATGCGTACGCCGTGAGCAGTGCGCCGTACGCCGGACTGCTCGTTCTGCTCGGCACGGCCGTGCTGGTTCGCCGAGCGCCACTTGGCGCGGCAGTGGGCTTGATGTTCGTCGCCGGTCTGTTGTGGGGCGCGAGCGCGCTGCGCGAACAGCGCGCCTCCTGCGCGGGACGGTGGAGTGGGTGGGGTGCCCCGGGGCCGCGCCCCGGGGCTAACGAAACCCGCTCCGTAATTGTCCAGCTCACCGACCCCGTCTCAGCGACTGGCGGCGTCGCTGAAGGTGTCGTCCGCGCCGGTCCCTGCGGCGGCGCGCTCACCATTCGGTGGCCGGAGGGGCATCCGGCCCATGGCGGTACGACGTGGGTCGTCGCGGGACGATTTCTCGGCGAGAGCGGCCGTGGCATCCTCGTCGCGCGGCGCGTCCGCGAGCTCGATCCCGTCCCACGCGGGCGGGGCGCGCTCCGCGATCGCATCGCGGAGCGCAGCCGGCGGTTATTCGGTTCACGCGCGCCGCTCGTGGACGCGCTCGTCATCGCGCGCCGCGCGGAGCTCGATGCGGAGCTGCGCGAGCGTTACACGCGGTCGGGACTCGCCCATCTCTTGTCGATCTCGGGACTGCACGTCGGGTTCTTCGCCGCCTGGCTCAACGTCTTGCTCCTGCGACTGCGGCTCGGCCCGCGGGCGCGCTTCGTGGCGGGCACCAGCGTGATGCTGGCGTACGTCTGGTTGCTGGGCTTTCCCGCCCCCGCAGCCCGCTCGGCCGCGATGCTCCTGGCGCTCGACATTGCGAAGCTGCGCCAGCGCGTCGTCGCGCCCCGCGGATTGGTGGCGCTCGCGGCCCTCTGCGTGATGCTCGGTGATCCGTGGTCGGTACAGTCGGTCGGCGCGTGGCTGTCGGTGGCCGCCGTCGCGGCGGTGATCTGGGCGGGGCGCGCAACCGAACGGCTCCCCAAGGCCGCACGATTGCTTGCGCCCGCCGTCGCGGCGACGCTGCTCACCGCGCCGATCACCGCGTTCACGTTCGGCACGGTCGCACCCATCGGGGTCGTGGCGAACCTCGCTGCCATCCCGCTCGCGGGGCTCGCTGTTCCGGGACTCATGGTCGCGTTGCTGATCTCCTCGAGCTGGCTCGCCGCGGGCGCGGGATTGTGTCTGGCGCTGCTCGACGTCGTGGCACGGACGGCGGCGGCGCTCCCCGGCGGCCACTTCATCATGATTGCGGGCCCGCGGGCTGCGGCTTTTTGGCTGGGAATCCTGGCGGTCGCGTGGTGGCTCTGGAACTCGCCCCGCCGCCGCTGGCTCCTTGCCGCGCGGGTGGCGTTCGTCGGCGTGCTCATTGTGTGGACCACGCTCTTCCTCGCCTTTACACGCCGTTCTGTTTGTTCATGTCTCACCGTAAGTTTCCTTGACGTCGGCCAGGGTGACGCGATTGCGTTGCGCAGTCCGGCTGGGCGGTGGCTGCTGATCGACGGCGGGCCGCGGGGACCGCAGGGAGATGCCGGCCGCCGGGTCGTGGTGCCGTTCTTGCGTGAGGCAGGTGCCACGCAGCTGGCGGCAATCGTGGCCACGCACGCTCATCTCGATCATTTCGGCGGCCTCCCCGCCGTGCTCGATGCGTTCGATCCGGCCTTCGTCCTCGAGCCGGGGCAACCGGTGCCGGACGCGGGCTATCTTGGGTTCCTCAGCGCCGTCGAGAGCGACGGGGCAGAGTGGCGCCCGGCACGACGTGGCGATCGGTTGGAGCTGGACGGCGTAACGCTCGAAGTGCTGAGCCCGGATTCGGCGTGGGCGGTCAGCCAGACGGACATCAATGAGGAGTCGGTCGTGCTCCTCGTGACCTACGGCACCACGCGACTCCTGTTCGCGGGGGACGCGGGCGTGCCGACGGAGGCCCATCTCGCGGGGCGCATCGGGCGCGTGACGCTGCTGAAGGTCGGGCACCACGGGTCGCGTGGTGCCACGTCGGACCGCTGGCTCGATGAGCTGCAGCCGGTCGATGCCGTGATCAGCGTGGGCGCGAAGAATCGCTACGGTCATCCCGCGCCCGAAACGCTGGCACGGCTGCGAGGACATGGCGTCACCGTGCTCCGTACCGACCAGCGGGGCACGATCACCTTCACCGTCTCGAGTCATGGCACGCTCGCAATCACCGACGTCGGTCGTCACGATTGAGCGGTTCATCATGGAGCAGGAACGGCTTCATCCCGAAGCGACGGGGGAGCTGTCGAACCTGCTGTATGACATCTGCCTGGCCGCGAAGATCATCTCGCGCCAGGTACGCCGCGCGGGGCTCACCGACATCCTCGGCGAATTCGGCGCGATCAACGTCCAGGGCGAGGTGCAGCAGAAACTGGACGTGTTCGCCAACGAGACCGTCCGGCACGCCGTCGAGCATACGGGCCGGGTGTGCGTCGTTGCATCCGAGGAAGACGAGCACCCGATCCCCGTGCAGGTGCGCGAGGACCGGCGCGGCGGCAAGTACGTGCTCATGTACGATCCGCTCGATGGCTCGACCAACATCGGCGTCAACGTCTCGATCGGCACGATCTTTTCGATTCATCGGCGCAGTGCGACCAAGAAGGGGCCAGGCACGCTCGCCGACTGTCTGCAAAAAGGCCGCGCGCAGGTCGCCGCCGGATACATCCTGTACGGCTCGAGCACGATGCTCGTGTACACGACGGGGCAGGGCGTGCACGGCTTCACGCTCGATCCGACCATCGGTGAGTTTCTGCTGTCGCATCCCGACATCCGCTCGCCGGACGTCGGCACGTACTACAGCGTCAACGAGAGTCACTGGAATAAGTGGGCGCCGGGCATCCAACGCGTCGTGGCGGCGTTCAAGAACGGCGATGGTGGCCGAGTGGAAGCAAAAAACGCGCGCTACATCGGCTCGCTCGTTGCCGACATCCACCGCAACCTGATGTCCGGCGGCGTCTTTCTGTATCCGGCGGATACGAACTCACCGCAGGGCAAGCTGCGTCTGCTGTACGAAGCGGCGCCGCTCGCGTATGTCGTCGAGCAGGCGGGCGGCGCGGCCATCGACGGCGCACGCGACATTCTGGACATCAAGCCCGCCGAGCTGCACCAGCGCACGCCGCTGATCATCGGCTCCCAGCGCGACGTCGCCTACGCGCGATCGGTGCTTGCGTCGCAGTGACGCACGATTCGCCGGAGCGTCCCCGTCCCGTCGCTGACCAGAGCGCGCCCGGCGAGCCGCCGTTCACGCGCGGCATCTACCCCACGATGTATCGCGGCAAGCTGTGGACGATGCGCCAATACGCGGGCTTCGGCACGGCCGAAGAGACCAACGCGCGGTTCCGGCACCTGCTGGATGCCGGTCAGACGGGGTTGTCGGTCGCGTTCGACCTGCCCACGCAGATGGGCTACGACTCCGATCATCGGATGGCCGAGGGGGAAGTGGGGCGGGCGGGCGTGGCGATCGACAGCGTGGACGATCTGGAGCGGTTGTTCCACGGCATTCCGCTCGACAAGGTCTCGACGTCCATGACGATCAACGCGACCGCCGCGATTCTGCTCGCGATGTACGTCGCAGTCGGCGAAGAGCAGGGCGTCCCGCTCACCAAGCTGCAGGGCACGCTGCAGAACGACATCCTCAAGGAATACATCGCGCGCGGCACGTACATCTATCCGCCCGAGCCGTCGCTGCGACTCGTCGCCGACATCTTTCGGTTCACGTCGCGCGCCAAAATGAGCTTCAATCCGATTTCGATCTCGGGCTACCACATGCGTGAAGCGGGCGCGACGGCGGTGCAAGAATTGGCGTTCACCTTTGCTAACGGTTTGGAATACGTGCGCCGTGCGCAGTACGCCGGAGTGGTGGTGAACGATCTCGCTCCGCGACTCTCCTTCTTTTTCGCCGCGTATACGAATCTGTTCGAAGAAATTGCGAAATTCCGCGCCGCACGCCGGCTCTGGTATCGGCTCATGAAGGAGAAGTTCAACGCGTCGGACGCCGCCGCCCGGTTGCGCTTTCACACCCAGACTGGTGGCGCGACGCTCACGGCACAGCAGCCGCTCAACAACGTCGTGCGCGTGGCAATTCAGGCGATGGCCGCCGTGCTAGGCGGCACGCAATCGCTCCACACGAACTCGTACGACGAAGCGCTGGCGCTTCCCACCGAGCGCAGCGCGACGCTGGCGCTCCGAACCCAGCAGCTGCTCGCGCACGAGACGGGCGTGCCGGATGTGGTGGATCCGCTGGGCGGCAGCTGGTATGTGGAGGGGCTGACCGACAAGATCGAAGCCGCGGCCAACGCCTTGGTGGAGGAAGTGGAGGCCGGTGGAGGTTCGGTCAAGGCGATAGAGCGCGGCTTCTTTCAGGAAGCGATCGCGCGCAGTGCGTACGAACAGCAGCGGGAGATCGAGGCGGGCCAGCAGGTCGTCGTGGGAGTGAACGAGTACGTCACCGCTGAGCCGATCCCGCCGATTCCCGCGCCCGACTACTCGAAACTCGCCGATGCGCAACGAAAACGATTGGCTGAGCTTCGCGGGAAACGGGATACGCGAAACGTGAAACGTGCGCTCGCGGCCCTCGACCGAGCGGCGCGCGAGCCGGCGGCTCCGCTGATGGAGCCGATCCTCGACGCCGTGCGTGCGCGCGCGACCCTCGGCGAAATCAGCGACGTGCTCCGCTCCGCGTGGGGCGTCCACGACTCCGCCTGAGCCAGAGACCATGACCACCTGCGTCCTGCTGTCGCTGTTCCTGGCCGTGCAGACGGATACCGCGGCGATCAGTCGCTATATCGAGGCCGAGGTGGCGCGCCAGCACATCCCGGGCCTCTCCGTTGCCGTGCTCCGCGGCGACCGCGTCGTGCTGTCGCGCGGCTATGGATTCGCGAACGTCGAGCTGCACGTGCCCGCGTCCGACAGCACCGTGTATCAATCCGGGTCGATGGGCAAGCAGTTCACGGCCGCGCTCGTCGAGATGCTCGTCGACAGCCATCTAGTTAGGCTCGACGACTCGATCGTGCGCTGGTTTCCCGAGGGGGCAGGGGTGTGGCAGGGAATCACGGTGCGGCACCTCCTGACGCACACATCCGGCGTCGCCGAGTACACCGATTCTACGTTCAACTATCGCAAGGACTACACCGAAGACGAGCTCGTGAAGTTCGCGGCGGCGCGGCCGCTCGACTTCCGGCCCGGTGAGCGCTGGAGCTACAGCAACACGGGATACCTGTTGCTGGGTGCGCTCATTCATCGCGTGACCGGCCGCTTCTACGGCGATCTGCTGCGTGACTCGGTGTTCGGTCCGCTCGGCATGCGCGATTCTCGCGTGATCTCCGAGGCCGACATCGTTCCCAATCGCGCGGCCGGCTACCGCCTGGAGAAGGGCGCGCTCAAGAATCAGGAGTGGGTCGCACCGACGCTCAACACCACCGCCGACGGTGCGCTCTACTTCACCGTGCGCGATTTGGCGCGGTGGGCTGTGGCGCTGAATCAGCGACGCGTGCCGAGTGCCGCGGCGCTCGATACGGCGTGGACACCGGTACGGCTGAGCGACGGCGCGAATTATCCCTACGGGTTCGGCTGGTACCTGCTTCCGCAGCGAGCCCAGCGGCGCATCTCACACACCGGAAGCTGGCAGGGCTTCAAGACGGTCATCGCGCGCTACCCGCAGTCGGCGGGGGGTCTCACCGTCATCGTGCTGGCGAATCTCGCCGAAGCGCAGGTGGGCGCGATCGCGTACGGCGTTGCCGGACTGCTCGATCCGACGCTTCAGGCACCGCACCTGGTCACATTTGCCGGCGGCAGGCAACCGCCGGTCGCGATTCCGCTGTTGCTCCGTGCGATCGTGGCCAGACCTGACAGCGCGGCGATCACGCCGCGATTCCGCAAATTCCTCAGTGCTGACCTCACGGATTGGTATCGCGGCCTGACGGCCGAGGGCCGGCAGTGGACATTCGCCGGCTGCGATACGATCACGCCACTCCGGTTTACATATTTGGGCTCGTCGATTACGTACGCCTGTCACGCACGCTCCGCGCGTGCATCTGGAGGGGGAACTGCCGTGTCTGTTTTCTATACTGCCGACTGGCGAGCAGCAGGAGTGGAGGGCTACGGCTATTAACTCGGACCGACCGATGTCTGAGGGGGCTGGGGGGGGGCAGCGAACACGCCGGATCGTTGCGCGCGTGATCGTCGCGGTGTTGCTGGGCATTGTGACGGGCTACGGAGTCGGCCAGAGCATGGCGAGCGATGTCGCGCGCGGCCGCGCCCTTACCATGAAGGAGTACGTCGCCAACTTCGACGAATACCGGAACAAGTTGATGGGCAACGGCAGCCCGCTGTGGGCCGCGGTCGTTGCCGGCGTGTTCATGGTGCTCGCGGCTGTGGCCGTCTACGAGCTGCTGGTGTGGGTGGTGGATAAGGTGCTGGCGGCGCTGGATCGCCGCCGCGTGAGAACGGATCAACCCGGTACGCCGCCGCCCTGGTGAATGGGTCCCGCTCGGTTGAATGTGACTTTTGGTGCGAGGGCACTACCGGAATCTGGTACCCGGCGCGAGGTTCACAGTGAATCCATTGCAGGAGGAGCCAATGCGCTCATTCCTCGTTCTGCCCGTCGCGCTTTCCTTCGCTTTCGGTACTGCCGCCGCTCAAGACACTCCCCCAACCCCGTCGCGCTGGACGTTCTCGGTAGGGCCCGAATGGGGCCGAGTGACGCCGGCGACTTCGTTATGGGGCATGCGGCTGCGAGCCGAGTACGATCTCACCAGGCCAAATAGCGTCCTCGGACTGCGTCTGGAAGGTGGCGCCCGGTGGGGTCCAACCCAGTCGTACTTCTACGAGCAGAATTCGATCAGCTTTGGTGGTACTGAACAACGGACCGATCTCATGCTCGGTCTCAGTGCGTCCCTTTCGCCGATTCCGAATGCGCCGCTCGCGCCGTACGCCACGTTGGGCACGTTCGGCCGGCAGTTGTGGACGCAGGGTTCCGGCTTCTTCCGAGATCGATCGACATCGTATTTCCAAACCAGCCCGAAACGCTCCTTGTCGCGTGGCGATATCATCGCGTCGCTGGGGGTGGGACTGCGAGCCCGGCTCGGTCGTCGTTCGTTTCAATTGGAACTGCGTCGCATTTACGGCCACCACGGCCTGACCTTCGGAACACGCCTTCCATTCTGACTCATAGTTGCTGCCCGCTGGCCGCATGGCCAGCGGGCCGTTTGCATGCCAAGTTACAGCAGTTCCTTCACGAGGATGATTGATGAACCGGCGTGAAGTGTTGCTTCTGCTCGCCGGGACGGCTGCGCTCCCCGATCGGTTGCTCGCGATCGGCCGCACTGTCCACCAGCGAGCGCGCGCGGGAGCGCTGCGCGCGCTGAATCCCCACCAGAATGAAACCGTCGCCACCATTGCCGAGCTGATCATTCCCAAGACCGAC
>Ga0066709_100001543_pt1 | contig 15425 bp, 15 predicted proteins | sample GraSoiAngelo_158_FD_79665 | JGI IMG/M metagenome (GOLD analysis project Ga0066709, IMG submission 79665) | Grasslands soil microbial communities from the Angelo Coastal Reserve, California, USA - 14_1009_16_30cm | ecosystem: Environmental > Terrestrial > Soil > Grasslands | place: USA...
GTCTGATAGAGAGACATGGGCGGATGATCGGTGACCGCTGGCAAGATGCTCAAAGGGATTGGAGAAACGTGAATAACGCCTTTTTATCCGCCGGTGTCAGTTTGGAGAAGCGCTCGGCTACTGCCTCAGCCTCGCCCTTGTGACGGCGGATGGCATCGCTGAGTCGGACCGATGCTCCATCGTGCATCAGGCGCGAGCGCAGGCGAAGTCCCCAAAGGGGTGCAGTCCTGAGCTTGTTGCGCGCGCAGAGGGTATCTCGCAACAGATCAGCGTGCTTTCCTCCTTCGAGCACCGCGGTCTGGTAGCTCTCGCTGCATTCGTCCTCGGCCTTTCCTTTTTGGCGCTGCCGTGCTTCTGCGGCGCGCGTTGCTTCCAGTTCGCGCATCCGCTTCTCGATTCGCTCGCGGCCAAAGTGCTCAACCAGCGCAATCGGGATTCCGTCTCGCGTGCCAACGTCGTGGAGCAGGAAGTCGCTGTAAGGGTGAATCGTTCTGTTTTCGAGCGCGTCGGGATGCAACCCGGGGCCCCCGGGGGCGGCCGGACTCTTACCCGTAACGATTGTCTCCACGTGGCAGCTTGCGCAGCCGATGCTCGCGAACAGTTTAGCGCCATGCTTGACCCCAGGAGCTGACGCCGCAGTCTCGTCTCTGGCGGGCGCCTTTAGCGATCGCATGAAACTGGCGAAGTGGTCGATATCTTCCAGATTATTGTCGGTGGGATCGGGCAGACTGTTGGGCTCGGTGATCTTCGTGGGGTCGGTATTGGGAACTGTTGTCGCCACCGGCGGATTGCAGACCGTCGTCACTTCGGTTTTTTGCAGGCTGTTCGTGATTCCCATCTCGTTCAAATAAGCGTCAGCGGCAAAGGCCAGCAGACTGGCGTGCTGGTCTTTCCATCCGAAGCGGCCGATCCGGTCTGGTCCTTCGCTTTCGGGGACGAGCACTTTGATCGCCTGCCCGCAGATCGTTCCACGCGACGCTTTGCATTGTTTCTTGCGAATTTTTAGCAGGGTCTCGTCAGTGATGGCTTCAACATATCCGTCCCCGAGGGTGTTCGTGGCGAGGCGGGTGGTGCGCACGATCTCAGTCCCAGGTACGCGTTCCTGAATCTCGGGGCAGATAGCACGGTCATTGACGAGGTTCCGATCCCGGATGACCTCGGCTCCGTGATTGATTGGGATCTGCGGATTCTGGAACTGGCGGTGGACATCGAGATGTCCCACGCGCAACTCGGTAACCTGGCTGGCGGCTCCCGTGAGCGGTGTCTGGTGACACTCGCGGCAGGACTGGGCATTGTAGAGCGGGCCGAGTCCATCGGGGGCGATGGACTCGACCTCCTCGAAAAACTTTTGATCAGCCTTGCGCCGGTCAGGATCAGAAAATCCGTTGCTCTGGTCGTCGAATCCGGTGACTGCTTCCGGGGGCTGGGTGGGTGGCTGTCCGCTAGAGTGGACTGCGCGGCCGAGCAGGACAGTCCCTGCGATCAGGAACAACAGCAATATAGGCTTCATGGGACACTCCTTCCGGGCCAGAGGTCTTGAGAAGACGAAGCCGCAATCCGCGCCAAATTCTCTATGGCAATAGCAACTTTTGACGAGGCACAGTTTGCTCGACGTTCGACTCAAGCGTCAGAGCGAGCCGCCATCACCAGCCAGTTACCGCAATTTTGTACACGAGCAGAATGACTACGGCCGCCAGCGCGATCCAGACGGACGGCGTGTAGCGTCGGAAGAAGTATAAGGTCACGCCTGCCCAGCAGGAGCAAGCAGCTATTAAGGCGCCACCAACATACGGCGCAGCGACTGCGGCCGAGAAGCTCGTGCCAAGGACGTGCCTGAGCCGGAAGAACTCACCTAGTGTCCTTACCACGATGAGGAATTGAGCCGTGATTCCTATCTGAGCCCAGCGTCCCCTAGTCACGGGGGATATTCTAGCTGGCCGGGCAAAGCTTGGCGACAAATCGCCATTTCACTCATCCTATGAGAGAGGATGTCAAGCGAAAACACTTCTCCACTCCTCTCCGTGAGACCTCGAATCGGTGCTTGCATCACGGCGATTACAATCGCTTCCTTGTGCACGTCCATGCCGATATACTTGATGTCGCGACTCATTCAGTTGCCTCCTTGGGGGAAAGATCATTCGCGCTCCACGGAGTCTTTCCCTCAAGGTAAAGTGTCACCCTTAGCCGACTTGCCTATCTTCTCCTCTGGTTCTTGCCCACATCCCCCTGTTTAGTCACTCTCAACGGGCCGCTCTCTCATAATGCATTGACCCGGAACGGCCGATTTTAAGTTGCGACGTAGCCTATTGTCAGAAACTATCGACCGTCGAACCGCCGCCGGTTTGGACTTCCAGCTTCATGACGCGACGATTTCTGACTCCGCGACGAACCAAAACGTGTGCTGCTGCTGGCAGAAAGGACGGGCGAAGAAACAAAACTTCATAGTGACTGGTAGTCGAGACTAATCGGGTGCGCTTTCACGAATCAGTTGCTGATAGACCACACGGGCATGATCATAGGCTCCTTTGGCTTCACTGATCTCTGCCGCTGAAATACGAGCCGCCTTTTGTGTCCAGCACTGGTTTACCCCCTTCAGCGCCCACTCCGCACTCCGCCGGGAGGCACGAATCGGCTTCGCATTTAGAATTACGAAAACAGGATTGGTATGGGCAGCCGGGACTACACGCGCGGCTACCCAACTGCTGCTCTTAATAGCAACTTCAAACTTCATCTCTCGTGTGACTCCGTCAGCAAGCATTTTTTGCGAAGAAGCCACTTTGCCGTTGACGATGATTTCCACGGCTACTTCACGGCTGTCGCCAATGCGCGCGCGCTCGACGTCCCAATACGGTTTTTCATCGTAGGGCAACTCGTGTAGAGATTTGTCGGGATGCTCTGGGAGATACGCCGCTGCTAGCAGCGTCACTGTGACCTTTGATCCAGCGGGCAGGTGAAGCTCACTGCCTCCTTCTCCGACGTGTACGCCGCCGACGGTCAAGTTCATCAAATGGGTCTTTCCATCGGACACATAGCTGCGCCCTGCTTTTAAAGAGTCCAGCCACTTGCTATAGCTGACTGGAGCAGATACCGAAGCATAGGTACGGCCCATACCAACGCGGCTGTCGTAAATACAAGGAAAGTCAGTCTCGCCGGCGATTCTTGTGCGGAATCCCAAGTTCAGAGTGTGGTACCAGATGTTTAGTTCCCAGACGTAAGGCGTATCCACTGCGGAAATGAAATCAACGGAGTTAGGAATCGTGACATCGACGATGTATTCGTTGGCCCCAATTCCATCGAATCCTGGCACCTCATAGTTGGGAAGTTCGCTGCCTTGCACTGCCAGGCCCCATCCGGAATGTGCAAAACCGACCACTGCTCCCTGCTCTTTGGCCCAGCGGAGAATAGGCAGGTCCCACGTCGGCCAGTCCGTTAACCTCTTGGTTCCGGGATAATCCTGATCTTTCAGATTAAGCAGTACGATGTGCCCCGCATGACTCGAAGGAAAACCCGAGACTTCAAGGTCGTAGTGCATGAGCTGGCGTTGAGTGGATAAGGGATGGTCGTGCCCGGAGAAAAACTGCTTCTGGTAGTAATAATCCGGTCCCCAAGTCAATACCGAGCTGACGTTCACGCGCTCGCCGCGAATTTGACGGATCATGTCGTCCGGCAACACGCCCTCGGCCGGGTTCTGATAATGTCGGCAGCCCGCCGCATGGATGTGGTGGTCGCCGGAATACCAGCCATATTTCGCTGGATCAGTCCATCGCTCGAGTTGGAACTCGACTTCCGCTGGCCCTTTCTCATCGACTGTGAATTCTTTTTGTTGCGTCAGGTACTCAGGGCCGCCCGTGTAAGCTACGACGTATTGGCCTTCGGGCAGGCGCAGGGTTTCTCCGTCCGCTCGGTAAACCTGAGGCTGAAAAAAGAAATCAGGAGCAAGGCGCTTGGAGGGGTTCGGATAAAGACGATTCTGCTTGTCGCGAACAATGAACGAAGCCATTCCGCGTTCTCCGTTCTCGTCTCGCACGCGGAGGGTTACCGGACGCGCCGGGCGCGCGGTGAAAAGAACTGTCATGTCGTTGCGAAAACCAATATCCTGAGTTCCCTGACCCACGTTAAAGCTGATAATGGCCGATCTCTGACCGGCGTCACGACTGTAAATCGTTAAAATCTGGTATTCCACTGCCAAGCCTGAGAGGCGTGGAAGCATGGGAGGACTTTGGTACAGAGAAATGCTGGCGAACGGAGAGGTTGGCAGTGGATAAAGGGAAATATCAGTCCAGCGGTCGGCAGCCTGTCGCGGCGTCAGTTCCGTCGCCGGCTCTGGCGACCCTGTGGATTCTATGTACACGTCACCCGAATTCGGACTCTCAACCTTGAGCTGCGCCGTCACACCGGCGTCATTTATCACCTTAACCAGAAAGAGCCGGGTTCCAGCCTCGATCAGCTCCGGCTTGGCAGAGCCGGCCTCAACTTTCACGCGACTTTCCGCATTAATCTGCACCACGGCGAGAACGTGAGCGTCCAGAACGCTCTGTAGCCGCTCGACCGCTTTGGACTCGCTCGGGTCGGCGACGGCTTCGTCAATTCGGGATAACTCTTCCGCCGAAAGAGGTTGACCAAGATACGCCAGGGCGGTTTCGATCTGGCGGACCTGCTGCGCCAACGGTTGCAGTGGAACAGGGGAAAGGTAAGGCTCGGACGTTTGTGCGCAGGCGATCACAGCTAGGGTCGCAATAACAACGGAAGTGGCTCCCACTCCGGTCATAGATTTTCCAAAATCTCTCCTACGCGGAATCCGCGGCGGTCGAGGACTCTGCATTCTTCCGCCGCACATTCGACGGCGTGGTTGCATGAGGGCCTGATGTTCTTACGTCCGACCCATATCCAGGCCGTCGTTCTTCGCAAAGTTGCCAGGGCACTAAAGCCATTTACACTTCATCAGACCTGCAGATCGCGAAGGAAGGGAACGCTGGCTTTCATCATGTCCAGGCTCATCTCGACGAAGTAATTTTTCACGCCGCCCGTTTTGGCGGCGGTAAAGATATTCTTCCAATCCAGCGTGTCCTGCCCCACGGGCAGCACTCTCTTGGTTTTTGCTGACCAGCCTTGCACGTGCATTGAAATGAAGCGGCCAGGGTACTTCGTGAAATACCGGGCGGCGTCATAGCCACGGCTGATGGTGGATATCTGGAACTGGAACTTGACGAGGTTCGGATCGAGCAGGTCGAACAGTGTGTCGTAGGTGCGCTTGCCATCAACCATCGAGAGCTCGAATTCCTCGTTATGCAAGCCCTGCTGGATACCCGCCTTGGCGGACTGATCGCCCATTCTGTTGTATTCGTCGGCCGCTCGTTTCACATCGTCCATAGTCGGTTTTTTCGGTCCATCGAGGCTGGGGACGAGCATTTGCGTCAAGCCGATGTCTTTCGCCCATGCGATTCGGTCCTGCTGATCCTTCCTAAGCTCTTCGATACCAAAGTGAGAACTCACACAGGTTACGCCCGCATCGGCCAGAATCCTCTTGAGCTCGGTTCCCGGATATTTGGCGAGGCCACCGAAACCTAGGTCGGCATAGCCTACCGGGGAGCACAGTTCAATGGTCTGGAATCCGGCTTCGGCGAGCTGCTTGATCGTACCAGGAAAGTCTTTCGCGATCATCTCCCTGACAGGCCAAGTCTGACATCCCATGGGCATGCCAAGTGGATTGGCGCGGAGCTTCAGTATTCGTACAGAAAGAAACCCCGCAGCGGCGGCTTGCACTGTCGCAATTTTGCAGAACTCTCTTCTCGAAATCACAGGCATGGGCGCCTCCCTATCCGCTGATAATTTGACTACAGCTGAGCGTCGTCTTGATCCCACTCGCTACAGTTCCCACCCACTTCGGCGATCCGGGCGAATGTATTTCTGCGCTAAATCCGAGTTGTTTGCTTTCAGGTTGGTGCGATCCCAACTGAGTTTTTGCCCCGAGCGAACTGCGACATTTCCAAGAAGCAAGGTCTCTGTGACCAAGCCCTCGAATTCGAAATTTCCACCGGGCTTCACTTTACTTCCCTTGCATGCGTCGAGCCATTCGCGTTCGTTTCCAGGCGATCTGGGTAGAGTTTTCGGCGGCTGTTTGTAGCCGGCCATCTTGGCCTCCGGAATCAATCTCGGATGCGACCCATTGAATCCGCAAAGAATCTTGCCCCGATCTCCCACAAACAGGAGCCCTTCATCATCTTCCTCGTCTTCTCCCTTGAACGGACGGGTTTCTTCCAACTCTTCCGGTCGCGACGGCTTTAGACCGCCGTCATACCACGTAAATCTCACGGGCGGCATCTCACCCCGCGCCGGGAAATCATAGTGGATGATCGACGCCAGCGGATACGTTTCCTCGTAGCGATCCGTTGAACTTGCTTCCACACCCAGGGGCGCCTCGAGCTTGAGCACGCGGAAAATTGTGTCGAAACTGTAAGAGCCCATGTCGCCCAGTGCGCCAGCACCGAAGTCGGTCCACCCACGCCATACGAATGGCGCGTACGCACTGTTTAACGGGCGTTCTGGCGCTGGGCCAAGCCATAAATCCCAGTCCAAGCCAGCGGGCAAGGGTTCAGCCTCTTTGGGTCGTTCGATGCCCTGCGGCCAGAACGGACGGCTTGACCAATTAATGACCTGCCGCACAGGCCCGATGGCGCCGTCCCAAACCCATTCGCACAGCAGGCGGGTATCTTCGGACGCCTGGTTCGCAACGGCAATCTGGGTTGCAACGCCGGTGTCCCGGGCAATTTCGGCCATGCGCCGTGCCTCATAGATTGTGTGGGTCAAAGGCTTCTGGCAAAAGACGTGTTTACGCTTCTTCATCGCCGCCGCTGACACGGCTGCATGCAAATTGTCCGTAGTGCACACGACAACGGCGTCGAGATCCTTCTCCTTCTCGAGAAGTTCGCGGAAGTCACTGTAAGCCGAGCAGCCGCGGTACTGGCCGGAGCGTTGCAGAGTACCGTAATAGGCGTCCACGATTTTCTGACCAGGTTCGCGGCCTGCAACGCCGCTCGTGACTTCGAGAGAGTGGGTCAACCGTACGGGCTGGTCAGGGCTGAGCCAATCCCACCCACTATCGACGCCCAACAATTTGCGGACAGAATTGCAAAACTCATGGGGTTCCCATTGTGGATGGTTCGCGCCGATCTTATTAGGATCACAGACGGCGATGCCTTGCACCTCGGGCTCGCGCAAAAAGCGGAGCATGACGCGCAAGCCCTGCGAGCCAACGCCGATGAACGCAATGTTGACCCTATCGCTGGGTGGAACATATCCTGCGCCGCCCAGCACGCGACGCGGTACTATCGCGAAGCCAAGCGCCGCGGCGGCGCTTTGCGCCAAGAACTTGCGTCGTGACACCGCGCCCTCTGAGAAGCTGGGAGACGACCGAAGCCGATTTTTCAAGGTCCCTCCTTATCCGCAGCTCACACAATCAGGAATGCTGTGAGCCTCCAAGGTACTCATCAACGCGGATACTGTAAACGAAATCAAGGGTCTGCCCGCGCGAACGTTGGTAAATGCCGCGTGATCTGCTCGGGTATGCCGGCGCTTACACCTTTCGTACTCTTTCATAAAAGCCCAAACAAGAAAACAATCATGCCAGTATTTGTGTGCCTGAACGTCACTCTGCCTCCTCTCACGTTCCGAGGAACGAGCGAAGCAGGGAGGAATTTGACGATGATTACGCACGTGGTGCTAGCCATCTTATAATAGTGGTAATGGTGATGGTTGGTCTCCTCGTGTACTTCTCAGATAAGAGCTAACTGCGTCCTCATCTGCGCAGGTACGTTTCTGCAATTCATTGAAGCGTGGCTTCCTTGGACCGCAGGCGAATAGCCTTCATAATGTGCCTGGTGCTTAGCCGGCGCAAGTTTGCTACACTGCCCCGTGTCATGCCGGACGCGATAAGAAGACGTCGGAATTGGGATTTGTGGTGGGGGTTGCTTCTCGCCCTAGCGGCAATGCTGTGCAACGCCGTTTTCTTCCTCAACCCTCCCGGACAGCGGGCCATCCCGTGGCTGAGCCTGCTGCTGGGCGCAATTGCACTGATTCTTCTCTGCAGGGGATTGAAGCGCGCCTTTGGGCAGCCTCGCATCTATCGTGGCAGAATTCTTGGCCCGATTGTCAGCGTGGTTTCGCTATTCTTAGTAGGCATGGCCTTCTTCATCTCCTTCCACGCCCGGGCGATGCCAACGTCCGCGGGAGCGCCGACGGTGGGCCAGCTGGCGCCTGACTTCACACTCTTCGATACCAGCGGCCAGCCGGTTTCTCTTGCCCGGTTATTCGAGCCCGATACCGACGACTCGAAAGCCGTCCCACCGAAGGCGGCGCTTCTGATTTTCTACCGTGGCTATTGGTGACCCTATTGCAACCTCGAGTTGCGAGGAATTGAGGAACGATTAACCGAGTTTAGAGCAGCAGGTGTCCGACCGGTGGCGATCAGCGTTGATCCGCCCGAGGTTTCGCGTGAGCTGTGCACGAAGGCGGGTTACACCTTTACTGTCCTCTCCGATGCGAACGCGGAGGTGATACGGCGTTACCATCTGCTGCATGTCGGCGCCGGTCCTGAGGGGCACGATGTCGCCCGGCCCGCAGAGTTCCTAGTAGACTCGGCGAGAGTCGTGCACTGGGAGAACTTCACCGAGGACGTTCGCGTACGAGCGCGTGCCGACGAGATGCTCGCCCAGGCAAAGAAGCTCCGGTAACGGAAAGGCCATCGGCATCTCGAATCTGTTGCGGGCTCCAGACCCTCGCGACATGTTTCAACAGTCCGCGATACAAGCGTTTCCGATCTTCTTCTCCATTGCCTCCATCTCGGACACAAGGCTTTGGCTATTGCCATTGGCGTTGACGCGGTGATTTTCAAAGTGACCGTTGCCGCCGTGTCCGTTGGCAGGAACCAAAGCGTGACGGTTTCTTCGAGGCCTCGGCCGCAGCCCCGCAAGCCATTCCTTCGCGCGTCGCCCATCGCGGCAATTTGGGGATTTTCTTTGGCACGCCGTGCTGGTCCAGTTCGATCCATTCGCCGTCTATGTCGTACAAATAACGTCCCAGCCCGAAGCAGGCTAGGACGCGCTTGAACGCCTGCGCCTCCGCACCCGTCAACGCGTTCTCTCGATCGGACTCTTCGCCGGTACCCGAATTCGTTCCGATACAGGCGATCGTTACCTCACACGTAACCAGGATCTTCGCCGCCGGTCCTCGCCTACTGCGCTGAACCGGTGCGCTGGCTTGCACCGTGTACCTGCGCGTCCAGCCTGAAGGGGTAAAGCGGCTGTTGAGTCGATCGCTGTACGCCCGGGGGTCGGCGTACGGCATCATCAGCCCGCGCGTGCCGTCCTCGCTCCACTCCGTGATGCGCCACTGCACGAGGTTCGCGGCAAAAGGAATCTCCAGTGCTCGCAGGACCTCCTCGAATTTTTCTTTGGTGAGTGGTTGGGCCCTGAGCCCACCCCAACTGTCGTGCGGGGGCGGTCGTGGCGTCATCTCACCGTGGGCTTCGGTCAACTGCGAAGTCATGGCGGCGCCTCCTATTCGTGAATTCCGCTCGCGGCTGCTCGGCCTCTATTGCCATGCGGCGTAGTTAAGAATTGAGAACGAGTGACTGGGACCGTGCAAGGCAAGGCTTATCGAATAGTGGGAGGAAGTGTGTGACTTATTTCTTTGGCTTTCCACGGTCCGGACTCTTCTGGAGGTCCGTCAGATCGCTGCTCCGACCTAATGCCCGCTTGTTGGTCGAGAGGTCATCCAACGAGATAAAGTGCACTGGAACACCGAAGAAGCTGCTTGGGACCCTCTTTTTCCAAGCATCGGAGAAATCGACGGCAGTGATTTCGGTCAGAATATCAATGCGCACGGGAGCAATACCAATTTGATAGACCACTTGCTTCTCGGCAAAGGTTTCTGCATTGATCCCATCATGATCCAGAGGCGCCCCAAACTTTTTGAGCGCTTGAATTACTCGGACTGAATTCTGTGCTGAATTGTGCACCCACACGTCGAGATCTTTCGTATAACGCGGCTCGCCGTACTTCATGACCGCGTAGCCGCCGACAATCAAATATTCAACTTCGAATTCGTTTAAGAGTTGTAGCAGTTCTCTGTAGTCTGGGTTTTCTGCCATGGCTGACTTCCTCAGCTAACTCCACCATCTCCCATGCTGCAGCAAAGATGGCTTCATCCCCCTGCTCCTGCCAAAACTCGATGTCGAATGAACGATCTGGAAACCCACGCTCCACCAGTCTCGTTTTCCACGATCCATTTTCAGGAACGCTCATTTCTACCTCTTCGATTCACTCCAACGGTATCAGGATATCAGGATGAAGGGCACGTATTTTCACTTCGGGCTCGACACCAGCATCGCTGGACCTGATCAGGACCAAGCCTCGTCCTAGACCAAGTTGTAGTGCGATTGCCCCGCGAGTGATTGCGCTGATCGACCTTTCTCAGGCCGGGATTTCGCACGACTTCCAGCGGCAATCACTCCCGCGACAATCGGAGAATGGAGGATCCTTGGTTCAAGCGCCCTCGTCATCTAAGTTCCAGACATACCGTGGTCGGTGAAACGGCAGAGTAGGTTGACGTCCTCACAGAACTCGCTAACAGCAGATGACAATGGCGGCATCCAACACAGGCCACGCCGCCCGTAATCTTCGCCACTGCCCAGCGGAACTCGGACGGCCCCTCCACGACAATGTCGGCTCCCATGCCCGAGTAGGGTGGTAGTGATGAAGCCAACAGGCGGAAGAGGGAGCCGAACGACGATCATTATTGGGAGATTCCACCTCGAGTTTTCGGGCTGATCCGCGTTTTTGCTAATGGCCGTCCGCATTACAACTCTACGGAACTGCGAAAGATCGCCAAGGTTACCAGCGGTCCAGCGGAAGCCGACACTCTCATCGCTGGCGACCATCGTCGATGGCCTCACCTCGAACAGTCGGAGCAAAAGGCCGCATAGATAGACCAGAAGTGAAATCGCCTTGCAAGGGCAATGGTTCTCAAGAAGTCTTGCGCAGTTATGGCAACGGAGCAGTCCCTGGCGCAGCCAGGGGTTCACGAATGAACCCGGGTGCATGATTGCCAGCAAACAGAGGCTGTTCTTGGTACCGACAGTCAGCCGCTCGTGGCCTTTTTTGAAGGAGACTGGGGGAGCAATGCAGCACCAGTCTATAAGTGCCAGGCGAAACTAGTTATATCCCTGCTGTCTGGAATCGACGCACCAATATCATTTATCTACATCTCTCGGGCCTCGAACGCGAAATCAGATGCCAAAGTCCAAGTTTCGTTTACACTTGATGCGGCAAAACTTGTGATGGCGGTTCCGAAAGTGAAGTGAACTTGACTTGCCGAAAGGTCGGCGGTTCAAGTCCATCTGCACTTTGACTCTCGCAGGGTTCACTGGCTGACTGTCGGTCAGACGATCATCGACCTCTGAGATGAGTGCGCAAATCCCGACTTCTTGGTATTCATCACCCTTGGCTAAGGATCAGACTATTTTCGATCTGCTGACAAAACCGACGTGCGTGCACAGGACCTCCTTAGGGATCCGTGCCGAGTCGTAAGCAGGACTTGTGACAAAAAGAACAACGTGACTACTCGTAACGCAAGGCGATTAACGGATCCAGACTCGCAGCTCGATGTGCTGGAACGGATGCTGCTAAAAGAGCGGACGCAACGAGAATTGTCGCAGCTAGACCCAGGATTATCGGATCGTAATTCTTTACGCCATAGAGCTGGCCTGCAAGCACGCGCCCACCTGCCAGCGCGATCGGTATACCGGTTGCTAGGCCAATTCCAAGTTGTACGACCGTGCCGCGCAGCACCAGGCCAAGGACATTCTTACGATCCGCACCGAGCGCCATCCGTATGCCAATCTCGTTGGTTCGCCGGGCGACGGAATATGCTGTTACGCCGTATAACCCGACGCACGCCAGGATGAGTGCCAGGACGCCGAACAATTCCGCCAGCCGTGCGATGAGTCGTTCCTGATTAAAGTTCCGCGCTACCTGCTCGCCAAAGCTCACCATGTTCAGCACAGTAAGGTTCGGATCGATATCCGCAAGTGTTTTGCGGACAGCCGGCTCGATATTCTCCGGTTTGCCCGCAACATGCAGCTCGATCGCACCAACCCACCCACGAACGGGCTCTCCGGGCGGCGTTTGCAGTAATGGCAGAAAGAATGTGGCATAGGCAGAGCCCCGCGTGTCCTGGTATTTTGCATCTTCGACAATGCCGACGATTTCATAGTCACTGCCGTGAGTCTCGTCCGCCATCCCGAAGTGCCGACCGATAGGATCCTCGTTCACAAAAAATCTGCGCGCGAATGTTTCATTAATGACAGCAACATTATGGGCAGCGGGCGTGTCATGCTCATCGATGACACGACCTCGCACTAGGCGCGTGCCGATGGTCGAGAAATAATGGGGACCGACCCGGTCCCAGGAGGGTGCGGTCGAGCGATAGTCCGGCGGCTTTCCCTGTATGTACACGCGTTCATTCGCGTTGTCACCGCCCAACGGGCTGTACCATGACAGACTGGCGCTCAGGACGCTAGGTATTTGCGGCAGCGCGTCCTCAAGTCGTTGATAAAGCCCGCCCAGTTTATCTGGTGTGTAGCCGGCCAGCGACGGAGCGATATTCGCGATCAGGCGGCCGTCCGTCACGAACCCGAAATGCTGATATTCGAGATTGCGGAGACTCTGAGTGACAAGACCAGCTCCGATCAAAAGCACGATCGAGAACGTGACCTGCACGATCACCAGAGACTTCTGAACCGCCGAGGAGCGGTCGCCCGTTGAACGCCCTGCTCCTCGCAGGGCATCGGCAGGATTGGAGTGCGAAGTCAGCCAGGCTGGCGCAATGCCAAACACGAAACCTGTGCCGAGTGACAGAAGCACGGCGAAGCCCAGCACGGCGATCGAAGGGCGCGCCTCGATAGGAATGTAGTGGGCTCCGCGAAAAGCAAGTGACAAGATCGCATGCGTCCCGGCGTAAGCTAGGTAGAGTCCCGCAGCCCCGCCGGCTACCGCGAGCAGAACGCTCTCGGTAAGAATCTGTTGAATCAGCCTGCGTCGCGGCGCTCCGAGGGCCGACCGGATTGCCATCTGCGAACGGTGCGCCGACGCGCGAGCCAGTAACAAGTTAGCGATATTCGCACAGGCGATCAGCAATAGAAACAGGGAGAGTGTCACGAGCAAGCGCAGCCCTAGCGAATAGTCCGTCTGCATTTCCTCTACGCCACGGCCTCCCGGCGTCAGGTGGATGTGTTGCCGAGCGATATCTTTCCAGTCTCGTTCGGGGATCAGTTCTCGATGGCTGCCGAGCCACTCCTCCAATTCCACAGTGAGCCGGGCCTGCACCTGCTCCGACGCGAAGCCCGTCTTCAACCGTCCCATCAGATACAGCCACTCGGGACCAGCGCTGAACAGCCAACGATCCGGGTTGCCGGCCAAAGGCAGCCAAAAATCGGGAGGATCACTGCGCAGAGTATCGCCGTAGAATCCCGGCGGTGCCACCCCCACCACCGTGTAAGGCACCGTATTGATGGTGAAGGCCGCACCAATCACCAAAGGATCAGATCCATAATGTGTTTGCCAGGTGTGATAGCTCATCACAGCCACGGGTGGAGCGCCCGCAATATCGTCCGTCGCCATGAGCGTACGACCCGCGAAGGCGCCGATGCCGAAGATCTCGAAGTAGTTCCCGGAGACGAATTCACCTTTGTACGGCTGAGCGGCTGCGGAATCGCTGCGACGGCGAAGGCTCAAATCCGACAAGTGGGATGAAAAAGCAGCGAGCCCGGTAAATTCAGGTGTGTGGTCGCGAAGATACTCGTACAGGGGATAAGAGTATAGAACAAAACTGTCGTCGTTCTGCGTGCCGACCATCACACAGCAATTATTGTTATCGCCCAGCCGATAGAGCTGCCCTGGATTTGCGACAGGCAAAGACTTCAGCATCACAGCATCGATGAGCGTGAAGATTGCAGTGGTTGCACCTATGCCCAGCGCTAGGGTAAGCACGACGACCGCTGTAAAGCTCGGAGACTTGCATAATGTCCGTACTCCGATGCGTAGGTCCTGCCAGCACGTTTCCAGAACAGATTCCCATCCGGCAGCGTGGACAATTTCCTTCGTCACTTCGAGACTGCCCCGCTCCAGGCGCACAGCGCGGAGGGCATCAGCGCGAGTCATACCATCATGCATCTTCTCCTCGGCTGCCATTTCCACGAAGCTGTCCAATTCTTCGTCGAGTTCCTTAGAAACCTGTTCCTTTCGAAACAACGACCGGAGCCCGTCTGCTAAGTTGCGGAGCAAAGCCATAGCTTCTTACGACGCCTCCAAGATTCTGGCGATGGCCGCTACCTGCCTTCCCCATTCTCGGGTTTCGCGGTCGAGCCTCTTTCGCCCTTGCTGGGTAAGGGTGTAATACTTTGCGCGCCTGCTATTCTCCGTCGCCTTCCATTCATTTCTGATTAGCCCTGCCCGCTGTAATCGCTGTAGAGCGACGAACAGCGAGCCTGCATTCACGCGAAAAGTGCCCTGACTCATCTGTTCGAGCCGGACAGTGATTCCATATCCGTGCATCGGTTCTAGCGCCAGCGTTTTTAGCACGAGCATATCCAAGGTGCCCTGTACAATATCGGTGGGTTTGTACACCATAGACTTAGCCCTCCTCCTGATGTCCAAGAGGTATGAGGTATGGTACGCCTCTTGTACTGATTGTCAAGATGAGAAGAAAATCGTGACCGGCTGGCTCATCCGTAGCGGGATTATTGACAATTCGCCTCCACGTCCAGCGATAGTTCGTCTGGTCGTGTGGTACCGACAATAGTCTCTACAGAAGTGTCGAACTGGCGCTTGTAGATCAACCGACCTGATCCATCTCAGATTCCAAATCTCACGGATGATGTCAATCCGGCGGCGCCGCGCTTTGTTTAATGATACGTTGAACGTAAATTGGCCGTAAGAGAGTAGTGATGGCTTGAGGTCAAGACGGTTCGTTGTGCCAGCCTTGTGTGCCACGTGTGTGCCAAATCTGGTGAGATGTCACTGGGGTGATCCCGAACCAACGAAGCGAATTTTAGGGGTGACTACTCGCCCAAGTGAATAGTCGCTCAATCTGAGAGCGCAATGCTTGTTACGATAAAGTCATGCTCGGCGTCGTAGTGGTGTATCTCGGCCTAATTGTCGCATCTCTGGGTGGCTTGTCCGTTCTCCGGCCTCTGTCTTTTCTTGCGATTCGTACTCGCCGACAGGCCGCGCTGGTCCTGGCGCTGGGTTTCATGGTATCCGTGATGGGCGGATCTTTACCGGCAAGAGAGACACGCGTCGCCACTCCGCGCACACAACTTGACCAGTTTGCACCCGTGTACCAGTTCAGTGAGTTCCACTCCACCCGGA
>Ga0066709_100001545_pt1 | contig 15421 bp, 7 predicted proteins | sample GraSoiAngelo_158_FD_79665 | JGI IMG/M metagenome (GOLD analysis project Ga0066709, IMG submission 79665) | Grasslands soil microbial communities from the Angelo Coastal Reserve, California, USA - 14_1009_16_30cm | ecosystem: Environmental > Terrestrial > Soil > Grasslands | place: USA...
CGGCGCACGCCCACGCGCTCGAGCTGCCGCGCGCGTTCCACGCCGAGCCCCTGGTGGAGCACGAGCGCGATCCGGTCGCGGTCGCGCTGCAGCTCGTCGAGGCCGAGGCCGCTGGCGGCGGCGAGCCGCGCCCGGGCCTCGCCGTCGTCGATGGCCCGGAGCAGCTTCTCGGGACTCGCGAGCCCGAGCGCCGCCAGGCGCGTGCGGGCCGGGGCCGGCAACACCTCCAGCCGCTCGACCGGCGCGTAGAACGAATCGACGGTGACCGGATCCACGAGGGCGAACACGCCCAGTGTCGCGAGGCCTCCGGCCACGACGACGGCCGCGCGGAAGGCCGGCCCGGCCGTCCAGGGCCGCGCCCGGCCCCACGCGCCGACAAAGCGCAGCAGGACCACGCACTCCACGGCGAAGGGAGGGAAGCCCAGGAAGCCGAGCAGCGGCATCTCGAACAGCTTCAGCTCCTCGAAGACGGGGACGGTGTAGATCCACTTCGTCCGCGCCCAGAAGTTCCACGTCTCCCAGAGCAGGCCACAGGCGAGGCCGGCCAGCAGCGCCTGGACGAACGGCCCGGCCTCGCCCGCCTCGAGGTCCCGGAGGAAGCTTCGCGCGGCATGGCGCCGATTCCACGGCTCGAGGAGGAACACGAAGCTGCCCCAGGTCAGCGGGAAGAACACGCCGGGCCAGGCCAGCGGCAAGGCGAAGCAGGCCGCGCCGAAGGCCACGCAGACCGCTTCCTTGCCCCGCGTCCAGCGCAGCGGCGCCACCCTCACGCTCCGCGCCCAGGCGAGGTTCTCGACGAGTCCCAGCGTCTCGACGATGCCGGGAAGCACGGTCGCGAAGGCGACGACGCCTCCCGCCCAGCGGAGGGCCCGCGAGGGCGGGTCCATCACGTAGTACCAGTTGCCGAGGCGCAGGTTGATCGCTTCGAACAGCGTCCACCAGGCGACCGACACTCCGGCCAGCCAGAGGAACCGGCGCGGGTGGTCGCGCATCAGCGAGCTTCCGGAGATGCGATGGTTGAGGTCGTCGGCGGCGAGGATGTACGACCACCAGGCGAGGTGGTAGTACCAGGTGGGGATCGGCTCGACCAGCAGCGCCAGGCCCGCAGTGGCGGCGGCGAAGACCAGCAGCCCGGCGACGAGGACCATCCGCCTAGGATAAGCGCGCCGCGGCGGCCGGATCAGTAGATGTAGACCGGCGTGCCCACGGGCACCATCTCGTAGAGCTTGTCGATGTCCTCGTTGCGGACGCGCACGCAGCCATGGCTGACCGCGTGGCCGATCGTCTGCGGCTGGTTGGTCCCGTGGATCGCGTAGCCGTTGCCGAGGTTGAGGCGGTGGGTGCCGAGGATGCCCTGGTAGCGGCGCTGGTTCGTGCCGGTGGGCGGCACGACGATCTTGCCGTCGACCACGATCTCCCGGCCCTCCGCGGCGGTGAGCACCGTCTCGCTGCCGTCGGGGCCGCGCTGGACCAGGTCGTCCCCGCGGACGGCGATCACCGATCCGTCGGACGTCACCAGCGGCTCGCCGGGGGCGACCCGGGCCAGGCCGAGGTGCCGCTTGCTCGCCTCTTCGACGAAGTGCCAGTCGGGCGGGACCCAGTCGGGCGACTCCTCCTTGCTCTGCACGACCAGCCGCCCCCGCGGCGTGTCGAACTTCCACTGGCTGGTCCCGCCCTCGCTCACCAGCGTCTTGCCGCTGCCGGTGGCGACCTGGGTCGTGAAGAGCAGCTCTCCGCCCTGCTTGTACCAGAGGCGTCTGTCCTCGATGCTGACCACGAGGTAGGGCCGGTCCCGGGGCGGCTCGGCGGCGGTCCCGGCCTGGCGGATGCTCTCGTCGAGCGAGCGCGCGCCGGCCTGCACGCTCTCCAGCAGCGCCAGGTTGTCGTCGAAGACCATGCGCGCCACGTCGCGCTGGAGCTTGCGGTAGGCGGTGCTGGCGAAGAGCAGCGTGCTCCCGGCGGTCAGCAGGAGAGTGGCCCCGATGAGGTAGAAGGCGACCCCGCCGCCGTGGCCGAAGAAGCGGACGATGCGCTGGGCCAGCCTCAATAGAAGTACACCGGCAGGCCGGGCTCCAGGTTCTCGCGGATGGCCAGCAGGTCGGGCGCTTCCGCCCGGATGCCGCCGGGCAGCACGTAGGCGTCGTCGGCCAGGGGTCCCGCGCCGGGCCGCGAGTAGATCACCGCCCCCCCGTCGAGCAGGATCGCCAGCGGGCCGAGCGCGCCCTCGACGCGGCGATCGGCGGGGATCGGCAGCCCGCGGTGGGTCCACACCCACGCGGGAACGGTCCAGGCGTACGATCCGTCCACCACCTGTACGATCACGCGCTTGCCCAGCGGCGGGGCCAGGCGGACCTGGTCGGGACGTGTCCCCACCGTGGACTCGGGCCCGATCCTCACCGGCATCTCGCGGAGCTGCGCGCCTTCACGCTGGAGGACCATCGCTCCCTTGTCCGACGAGACGGCGAGGTTCAAGCCCTTCTCGCCCACCGCTTCCCGGCGGGCCAGGGCGACCATGAGCTGCATGCGCTCCCCGGAAGACGCGAAGATGGCGTCGGCGCGCTGGCGCTCGACCTCGGTCATGCGGCCGCGGAGGCGCGCCATCTCCCGCCCGTACTGCCAGCGCTTCAGGAAGAGCACGCCGTCGACCGCCGTGAGGGCGACCATCGCGACCGCCATCGACGCCACGATCCGGGGATAGGCCTCGCGGAACTCGCCCCAGCCGGGCCGCCGGCGCTCGCGCGGCTGGCCGGGCGCGTGCGGACCCCGCCGGCGCTCGAGGATCATCGGCTCGACCGCGTCACGGCGCCGGGGAGGGGCCGGGATGCCGGTGCGGGTCCTTCTCGCCGGCCTCGACGCGGACCGGCAGGCGGTTCTGCGGCGGGGGCAGCGGGCAGGTCGCATAGTCGGTGAAGGCGCAGGGAGGGCTGTAGGCCTTGTTGAAATCGAGGACGACCTCGCCGTCCCTCGGCATGGCCGAGTAGAGGAAGCGGCCCGCCGGATAGGTCTCCTTGCCCGCCGTCTCGTCGCGGAAGATGAAGAACAGCTCGCTCGCGCCGCTCTCCTCGACGACCGGCTCCAACCTCAGCGTGCGCCCCGCCAGCGTGAACTCCGCGTAACCCGGGCTGGGGAGCGGGTTGACCTGGCCCAGGACGTTGGCGATCGGGATGCTCCGCGCCGCGGGCCAGGGCACGAAGCGGGCGCGGAGCCGCAGGTCCTCGCGCACCGGGAACCATCGCAGGCCGGCGAAGCTTCGTCGTGCGTGGCTCTCGGGGTCCTTCATCCGGATGCCGATGCGCCCTCCGCGCGCGATCACCTGCAGGGAGAGCCGCCCCAGCTTCAGCACGTCGGGCGGACCCGGGTCGTCGCTGCGCAGCTCCATCGTCCCGACCGGCTTTCCCGCCGACGTCACCGCCACGCCCGGCTCGACCCGGACCGTGACCTTGCCCTGCCGCAGCTCGAACGTGCCCGCCACCGCCGGAGCGGCGGCCGCGGGAAGGGCGATTGCGTTGCCCGGGCCGCTGCCGAAGCGGTTCGGTCCCTCGTCGAGCCAGAAGAGGCCGGCCACCGAGAGCCAGCCGTCCTCGGCCTTCAGCCGCGCTTCCCGCTGCTGCCTCCAGGTCTCGATCTCGGCCCGGTAGGTGGCGTCGGGCGAGGGGGCGGCGACGCCCAGCAGCGCGACCGCGACGATCCAGCGACTCATGGGCCCAGTGTACGGCAAGGCCGGTTGACACGCCGCGGGCAGGGGCGTAACGTCGCCCTACCGGTCCAGCCCAGAGACGCAAGCGGTCGCCGCCCTCCACCGGAATTCAACCGTCGATGGTTGGGAGAGCACTCATGAAGCGCCGCATCCTCTCGCTTTCGCTGGTGGCCATCGTGGCGGGGGCCGCACCCCTCCAGGCGGACGCCCCCGTGATCGACCACCACGCCGTGGCCTGCATCGTCGCCGGCAAGTTCCCGAAGCTGCGGGCCTGCTTCAGCTCCGAGATCGCGCGGGCCAAGACCTTCTTCCATGCCGAGGGCGTGCACGACTGGTACTACGTGGAGATGGGCCCCGACCAGCGGGAGGCCGTGCCCCCGGCGGGCGAGGCCGCCAAGCCGCTGGCCGCGTCGTCCGCCGGCGAGGCTTGCTACACGGGGATCCTGCCGCGCGCGTCACGCAAGCTCATCCGACGGAGGATCGAATACTACATCGAGGTGGTGAACCCCAGGAACGAGACGGGACGCACCGACGAGCATCAGCCGATCGTCGTGCGTCGCGCCCTCGATTGCGAGAAGAAGGGGCCGGTGGCCCCGATCTCGCCCACCGGTCCCACCGCCGTGTTCCCGTCGCTGCCGGCTGGCTTCACCATCAGCACGTTCCCGACCGCGGCGGTGGTGGGCGCAACGACGGTGGCGGCCGGCGTGGCGGTCGCGGTCGCGGCCAGCAACGGGGGGTCGACTCCCACGCCGACCCAGACCCCGGCCCCGGCGCCCGTGCCCTCGACGGCGCCGACTCCCGGCACCCCCGAGACCCCGCCCCCGACGACGCCCCTCGGCCTTTCCTGCGCGGCTGACCCGCGGTCGGGACCGGCGCCGCTCACCGTGGCCTTCACCGCCTCGCCGAGCGGGGGCACCGGCAGCTACGACTTCGACTGGAGCTTCGGGGATGGCGGCACCGCCCACGGGCCGCACCCCACCCACACCTACACCTCGGCGGGCAACTTCGACGCGGTGGTCAGAGTCACGAGCGGCACGCAGGTCCGCCAATGCGACCGGACGATCGGCGTCGGGTCGGCCCCCCCGACCAGCTTCTCGCTCCGCGTGAGTCTCGCCGGCAGCGGCACCGGGACCGTGACCGACGACCACGGCAAGATCAACTGCGGGCCGACCTGCAGCGCCACCTACGTCAGCGGCACCCAGGTCGCCCTCACTCCCGCGGCGGCCTCCGGCTCCGCCTTCGGCGCCTGGAGCGGCGACTGCTCGGGGGCGGGCAGCTGCGTCGTCAACATCGACGGCCCCAAGGCGGTCACCGCCCGATTCGACATCGCCCCGTCTCCGACGCCCACGCCCACCCCGACACCGTCGCCGAAGATCTCGCCGATGGCCACGCTCACCTTCAAGGCGATCGCGACGTTCGGCCGCTTCGAAGAGACGGTCTCGGGCAACGTCAACTTCCAGCCGTCGGACAACGACTGCTCCGTGAACACGCCCGCCACGCCGACGACATGCACGGAGGTCCACCCCGTGCCCACCACGGTCACGCTCACCGCCGACGCGTCCGCCTTCTGCGAATGCACGCTCTTCGTCTGCTGGGGGGGCGCCTGTGCGGGCACCGATACGGCCAACGGCTCGGTCTGCACCCTGGTCCTGGACAGCGACAAGTCGGCGAGCGCCACGTTCCAGGACAGCCCCTGCGTCGTGGGATCGTCGCGACCCGGACTCCTCTGGCTGAGCCAGCTCGACGTCGCCGGAGCGATGGGGCAGATCACGGTGAACGGCGGAACAGAATTCGCGGCCGGCGGGAGATCGCTGCACGCGTTGACCATGCCCGCCGCCGACAACCGGTTCGAGGCCATGCTCGTCCAGGCCGAAGGGAAGCCGGGGAGCTGGCGATTCGATCTCCAGGATCCCGACGCCATCGTGCCGGGGAGCCTGAAGGTCCTGCGGGGTGACGTGGAGCTGATCACACCGGCGTCCGTCGTCTTCCGCCTGAAGGGGGAGGTCGGCGAGCAGGTGGCGTTCAGCTTCCATCTGCGGCGCTGAGCCGGGCCCGCGCCCCGATGAATCCCTCCCGCTACCGCTGGGCCGCGCCGGGCGACGTCAACGCGTTCTTCGGGCTCATGCTCGACAACGTGATGAACCTCGTCATCCTGGCCGGCATCCTGATCCTCGTCTACGGGTTCCCCGAGCGCCTGGTCTACACGCGGATGTTCCCCGGCACGGCGCTGGGCGTGATGTTCGGCGACCTCGTCTACACGTGGCTCGCCTTCCGGCTCGCCCGCAAGGAGGGACGCAGCGACGTGACCGCGATGCCGCTGGGTCTCGACGCCCCCAGCACGATCGGCATGGCCTTCACCGTCCTCGGCCCCGCCTTCGTGGCGGCCAAGATGCGGCTGCCGGAGGCGGAGGCCGGCGTGCTCGCGTGGCAGGTCGGCATGGCCTGCATGATGCTCATCGGCCTCTTCAAGCTCGCCATGTCCTTCCTGGGCGGCGCCATCCAGAAGGCGGTGCCCCAGGCCGGCCTGCTCGGCTCGCTGGCCGGGGTGGGCATCGCGCTCATGGGTTGCCTGCAGCTCGGCGACATCCTGGCCGAGCCGGTGGTCGGCCTGCTCTCGCTGGGCCTCATCTTCTGGGCGCTGGTGGCGCGGCTGCGCCTGCCCTTCCGCGTGCCGGGCGTGCTGGCCTCGGTCGCGGCCGGCGCCGCCGTCTACTACGGCCTCGGCGCGCTCGGCCTCCTCCGCCGGCCGCTCGCCCGGCCCCTCATCGATTTCTCCGTCGGCCTGCCCGTGCCGACCCTCGGCTTCATCCAGGGGATGCCGCTCGCCCTGGCGCAGTACCTGCCGATGGCGGTGCCGTTCGCCATCCTGACCGTGGTGGGCGGCATCAACGTCACCGAGAGCGCGCGGCTGGCCGGGGACGACTACAAGACGCGGTCGATCCTCCTCACCGAAGCCGCGGCGACCCTGCTCGCCGGGCTGTGCGGCGGCGTCTCGCAGACCACCCCGTACATCGGGCACCCGGCGTACAAGGCGATGGGTGGGCGGGCCGCCTACACGCTGGCCTGCGGCCTCTTCGTGGGCCTGGGGGGAATGCTCGGCTACATCCCGCTGCTGGCCCGGGTGCTGCCGCTCGCCTGCCTGGCGCCGATCCTCGTCTTCGTGGGCTTCGACATCGTCTCCCAGGCCTTCCACGAGACGCCACCCGACCACGCGCCCGCCGTCTGCTTCGCGATCCTGCCCTCGATCGCCCAGCTCCTCCTCATCGTGCTCGGCAAGGCCAACCCGCTGTTCCCGGCCGCGGCGCTGGAGCCGGGGCGGGTCGCTTCCGCGACCCAGATCCCGGTCGCCTTCGCGGAGAACTTCGGCGTGTTCGTCCTGCTCGCCCACGGCTTCATCCTCACCGCGATGCTGTGGGGCGCGGCGCTGGCCTTCCTCATCGACCGCCGCATCGCCCGCGCGGCGGCCGTGCTCGGCATCGCGGCGGTGCTCGCCGCCTTCGGCCTCATCCACTCGGTGCTGCCGACCGGCGGCATCTACCTTCCCTGGAGCCCGTCGCTGCTCGGATCGCGGACCCCGTATCACTGGGCGGCGGCCTACGTCCTGCTGGCGGGGACGGTGGTGGGGCTGGCCCGCACGCGCGCCTTCGCCGAGTCGGAGGCCCCCGGCCGCAAGGTCGCGTGACGTGAGGGCGCCGCGTCTGGCGATCGCCGCCGGGTCGGCCCTTCTCGCCACGCCCCTCGCGGCCGCTTCGCCGCCCATCATCCTGACCGACCACGCCGGCTACGAGCCGGCCGGCCCCAAGGGCGCCGTGGTCCAGGGACACCGCGGCGACGTCGTGCGCTCCTGCGTCATGGAAGACCTGGCCGGCGCGGCGCGCGTCGCAACGCCGTCGCCGCGCCGGGTGGGAGCGGTCGATCGGTGGCGTGACTGGCGGTACTGGACGGTGGACTTCTCGAGTTTCCGCCGCGAGGGCACGTTCCGGCTCGCCTGCGCGACCGCCGCGGGCGTCGTCCGCTCCCTCCCGTTCCGCATCGAGAAGAACGTCCTCGAGCGGCACACGCTCTCCGACGTCGTCTACTACTTCAAGGGCCAGCGCTCTTCGGGAGCGAGCGACCAGGCCGACCGCTCGCTCAGCCTCGAGGGCCGCGACGAGACTCTCGACGCGCACGGCGGCTGGCACGACGCCACCGGAGATTACGGCAAGCACCTCTCGCACCTGTCGTCCTCGACCTATTTCAATCCTCAGCAGCTCCCGCTGACCGCGTGGGCGCTCCTGAAGGCCCACGAGCTGCTACAGCGGCGCGGCGCGCCGGACATCCGGCAGTACTTGCGCCGCCTGATGGACGAGGGCGCGTGGGGCGCCGACTACCTCGTGCGGGTCAAGGCGCCGGGAGGCTCCTTCTATCGCTCCGTGTCGGCGCCGGGGCCGGAGAAGCGTTCCCGCGACCGCCGCGTGGGCCGGGACACGGGGGCCGGGGGGGAGGCCGCCTACCAGAGCAGCCTCCGCGCCGGGGGCGGGATGGCGATCGCCGCCCTGGCCCGCGCGGCGGCGATGGAAGCGGCCGGCGAGCGCAGCGCGGACTACCTGCGGGCCGCGGAAGAGGCCTGGGCCTTCCTGGCCGCGAGCAACGCCAGGCTCACGAACGACGGCCGGGAGAACATCGTCGACGATTACTGCGCGCTGCTGGCCGCCACCGAGCTGTTCCAGGCCACCCGCAAGCCGGATTACAAGTCGGCGGCCGACGAGCGGGCGCGGCGTCTGATGGCCCGCCTGGCCCCGGCGCCGCAGGCCTACTGGCGCGCGGATCCTCTGGGGGGTGCGGAGCGCCCCCCAGCTCAAAGAGCGAGCGAGGGATTCACTCCCGAGCGAGCGAAGGACGACCGTCCCTTTTTCCACGCCGCCGACGCCGGCCTGCCGGTCGTAAGCCTGCTGTGCTATCTCGACATCGCGGATCCGGACGCGAAGGCCGCGGTGCTGGACGCGGTCCGCGCTTCGCTCGAGTGGGAGATGGCGGTCAGCGGCGAGGTGGCCAACCCCTTCGGCTATGCCCGCCAGCTCGTCCAGACCACGGCCGGCGTCCGCGAGACGCGCTTCTTCTATCCCCACGACACCGAGACCGCTCCCTGGTGGCAGGGCGAGAACGCGCGGCTGGCCTCGCTGGCCTTCGCCGCCCGCCTGGCCATTCCCCGCTTCGCGCGGGACGCGCCGCTCGTGGACCGCCTCCGCCGCTACGCGCAAGACCAGCTCGACTGGATCCTGGGCCGGAACCCCTTCGACGCCTGCATGCTGCAAGGCCAGGGGCACAACAACCCCGAGTACCTGTACTTCGGCTCGCCCGAGTACACGAACGCTCCGGGCGGCATCGTCAACGGCATCACGGCCGGCTTCTCCGACCCTCACGGCATCGACTTCAACCTGCCCCACGCGGTCACCGGGGCCGACAACGACTGGCGCTGGGGCGAGCAGTGGCTGCCCCACGCGAGCTGGTACCTGCTGGCGGTGGCCGCGGGCAGCCACTTCGCGCCAGCAGTCGCCGGCGGGCCGGCGATCATCGCCTACCTGTTCCCGAAGGACGGGATCGTCGACCCGGCCACGATCGCCGCCGACGAGCTCACCCACATCAACTACGCGTTCGCCAACGTCGCGGACGGCCGGGTCGTCGAGGGGTTCGCCCACGACGCCGAGAACTTCCGCGTGCTGGCCGCCCTGCGCCGCCCGCACCCGCACCTGAAGGTCCTGGTCTCGGTGGGAGGCTGGACGTGGTCGGGCGCGTTCTCCGACGCCGCGCTGACGCCCGAGAGCCGGCGGCGGTTCGTGCAGAGCGCGGTGGAGTTCGTCCGCCGCCACGACCTCGACGGACTCGACGTCGACTGGGAATACCCGGGGCTGCCCGGCAACGGCAACGTCCATCGCCCGGAGGACAAGCAGGGCTTCACCTCCCTCATGGCCGAGCTGCGCGCCGCCCTCGACGCCGAAGGCCGGCCGCGGGGCCGCCACTATCTCCTGAGCTTCGCGGCCGGCGCCTTCCCGGACTTCCTGCTCCACACCGAGATGGACAAGGTCCAGTCCTCGGTGGACTTCGTGAACCTGATGGCGTACGACTTCCGTGAGTCGGGCGGGGACCGGGCCGGTCACCACGCCAACCTCTACGTGCACCCGGCCGATGACAAGCAGCTCTCGGCCGACCGCGCGGTCCGCGACTTCCTGGCCGCCGGAGTCCCCCCGGCCAAGCTCGTCCTCGGCGTGCCTTTCTACGGCCGCGCGTGGGGCTCGGTCGAGGGAAGCGATGCCGACGGCGGGCTCTACCGGCCGGCCAAACGCCTGGCGGAGCGGATCGACACCCACTACGCCGGCCTGGCCGCCCTCGTCGACCGCGACGGCTACCGCCGCCGCTGGGACCGCGCCGCGCAGGCGCCCTTCCTGTGGAACGGCGACAAGAAGGTCTTCGTCAGCTACGAGGACCCGGAATCGCTGCAGGTCAAGAGCCGCTACATCGTCGAGCACGGCCTGGGCGGCGCGATGTTCTGGGAGTACTACGCGGACCCGACCGGCGCGCTGCTGGGCACGCTCTTCGCCGAGCTGCGAGGGGCGCCGGCGGTCGTTGTCACCCCCGAGCCTTCGCGGTAGGCTCCGCCCATGCGGTTCGCCGTCCTCATCGGGCTCGTGGCGCCGCTGGCCGCGCCGGTCGCCGCCCCTTCGCCGCAGGTGGCGCCCGGGGTCCGGGCCGAGCTGGTGCGTTTGGACGCCGTCGTCACGGACGCCCACGGGAAGCTCGTCACGGATCTCAGCCGTGAGGACTTCGAGGTCCTCGAGGACGGCAAGCCGCAGCGCATCGCGCAGTTCGTGGTCGCCGTCCACCGGCGGGGCGCGGCGCCGGCCGGGACGGCGGCGGCGTCCGTCCCGAGCCCCGACACGGTCGTGGCGGAGCCGGCAGCGGGCGCGAGCGAGGCCGGCCGCCAGATCGTGCTGCTCGTCGACGACCTCCACGTCGCCCGCGGCAACCTGGATTACGTGAAGGCGGCCCTGAAGCGCGCGGTGGACGAGGTCGTCGCGCCCGAGGACAACGTCGCCCTGATCACGACCGCCGCCCCCGGGGTCGTCCAGCAGCCGACGCGGGACCGCGCCGTCCTGAAGCAGGCCATCGACCGCCTGGTGCTCCGGCAGCCCGTCGTCCCGCCGGCCCGCGGCTCACGCATGACGCCGGCCCAGGCCGAGATGATCCTGAGCGGGGACAGCGTCGCCCTGCAGCTCGCCACGCGGATGCTGATCGCGGAGCCGGGGAGCATCTACGAAGGGCCCAGCCCGCAGGTGGCGGTCGAGGCCGCCTCCGGCAGCGGCGGCCCCGTCGCCGCGCTCACGGGTCCCGACGCCAAGGAAAGGGCCGCGGCCAAGGAGGCCGAGCGCCAGGCTCGGGGCATCCTCGACGAGGCGCTCCGCTTCTCCGCCGCCTCCCTGAACATGGTCGAAGGCGTGCTCCGCGGCCTCTCGGTCCTGCCCGGGCGCAAGCTCTGCCTGCTCGTCTCGGACGGCTTCCTCGTCGGCAAGGGCACGAGCGCCGAGCGGACCTACGACCTGCAAGCCATCATCGATGCGGCGACCCGCTCGGGGGCCGTCGTCTACGCGCTGGACAGCCAGGGGCTGATGCCCACCGGAGGCGACGCCAGCGTCGTCGGCGCCTCCGTGCCGCCCGGCCTGCAGACACCCGTCGATCGCAGGAGCGAGCAGCTCTTCCGGGAGACGCTGAGGACGGTGGCCGAGACGACGGGCGGCTTCCTCATCCACGGCACGAACGATCTCGCCGGGGGCCTGCGCCGGATGATCGAGGACAACGACGCCTACTACCTGCTGGCCTACGAGCCGACCAATACCAGACACGACGGCCGCTTCCGCCGGATCGAGCTCCGGCTGCCGGCGCATCGTGACTACACGGTGCGGACCCGGAAGGGCTACTTCGCGCTGGACGATCGCAAGGCGGGCAAGCCAGGACCGGCCGTGGCCGGGCCATCGGCGCCGACCGGGCCGGCCGCGGTCAGCGCGCCCGCCGCCGGCGCGATCGAGGAAGCCGACGCGAGGGCGGCGCTCTCGGCGCCGATTCCCGCCGGCGGCATCCCCGTGCAGCTCGTGGCCGATTACGTCGAGCTGCCTCCCGCCGGGCCGCAGGGCGTCATCCGCGCCCAGGTCGACCTCGGGCGCCTCCGCTGGCAGGACGCGGAGGGGCGGCGCCAGGCGACCGTCGAGTTGGTGGGCGGCGTGTACGACGCCGAGGGACACGCGGTTGGCCCGCCCTTCGGCCGGATCGCCCCCCTCGACCTCGGCCCGGCGGAGTACAAGCGGGCCGCCGAAGCGGGGCTGCAGTACCAGCAGAGCCTGGCCCTCCGGCCCGGCCGGTACCAGGTCCGGCTGGTCGCCCGCGAGCTGAAGCTCGCCCAGTCGGGCGGAGCGGCGACCTGGCTGGAGATCCCGGACCTGGCCGACCGGAAGCTCGCGATGAGTAGCGTCTTCCTCTCTTCTTCGCCGACGGCCGCCGCGGGAGCCGGAGGCGCGGTGGGCGGGAACGACGCGCCGCGCGACGTGAGCGCCCGGCGCCGGTTCCAGCGCGGCGAGAGCCTGTACTTCCAGATCTACGTCTACAATCCCGCCGCCGACGAGAAGGGGAGCAGGGACGTGGTGCTCCAGGCCCAGGTCTGGTCGGGGGGAAGCGCCATCGCCGCCTCCAAGCCCCAGCCGGTCGCGTTCCGCACGCGCGACGGCGTCCCCCTTCCCGAGACCAACGAGATCGGCCTCCAGGGGCTCGGCCCCGGCCATTACGACCTGCGGGTCGTCGTCGTGGACCGCAAAGCCAACGCGACCGTGTTCCGCAAGGTGGACTTCACGGTCGAGTGAGCGGAGGGAGTGGACACCGGGGCCCTCGATCTGGGCACGACCAACACCGGCGTCTCCCGGTGGGACGACACGCGCGCCATTATCGCGCCGGGCGTTGACGGGTTCGAGCCACGGGGTCTACGCTGGATTCAAGCTGCTTCGGCGGTCGAAATTCGCGACAAGGAGGCTCCATGCACCGCAGGCTCGCCGTCACGTGCGTCGGCGCGCTCGTCCTCGCCGCCTTCGCCGTCCCCCGTCTCGCCGGCGCCACGCCCATCTCGGTCTACGGGGCGTGGCACTGCGGCAACGACTATTGCACCTGGTCCACCGTCCGCAGCATCACGGAGTTCGACCAGAAGAACCACTGGCTCATCGACCGCGGGGACGGCCGCCCCTCGGTCAACCTCGTCATCCTCAGCTTCGTCCATCCGCTGCGGCTGCTGAACCGGACGAACGACTCCCAGACCGCCGACGGGGTGCCCATCGGGATGACGGCCGACGTGGTGAACTACTTCAAGAGCCGCAACGTCCGCGTGATGCTGTCGATCGGCGGCATCACCTACGTCGACGCCTGGAACCAGGCCCTGGCCGCCGACGCGACCCAGCTCGGCCTCAACGCGGCCGACGTCGCTACGCGGCTCGGCGTCGGCATCGAGATCGACTACGAGGAGAGCAGCAGCCCCAACATCGCCGGCGTCCAGGCGTTCATCGACGCCTACCGCTCGGTCCATCCCTACGACGCGACCGGCAGCGATCCCGCCGCCCGCCTGACGATCGACCTCGCGGCCGGCGACCGTTGGCTCATCGGGCTCACCCGCAAGGCCACCGCGGACTGGCTCGACACGTCGCTCCCCGTCCTCGACTACGCCAACGCCATGGTCCCGAACCGCCAGCCGAACAGCGCCTCGGCCGCCACGTCGAACTGGCAGGAGCACGTCGACGGCAAGCCACAGTACAGCCCTCCCATCCCGCCCCTGGCCCCGGCCAAGTTCGCGGGCAGCCTGTACATCGTCACCGGCAACAAGCCCGCGCCCGAGTGCGTGAACTTCGGCGCCTCGCTCGAGAAGAGCACGGGGTGCTACGTCCAGACCGTGGCTCCCAACGGGGCGGGAGCGACGAGCGGGATGCTCGGCTACATGTTCTGGGCCGCCGAGTGCCAGGGGACGCGGTCGATCTGCACCACACCGCCCAACACGTGCGAGGGCGGAGTGGGAGTCGGCGCGACCACGTACAACGTCCCGATTCCCATGCCGGCCCTTCGGCAGAACTGACGAGGCCGCGGGCGATGGTCGGCCAGCGACCAGCCCGCCCGCCGGGCCACCCGCGTCGATCCGCTCATCGCGCTCCGGAGCGAGTAGCGGTGTCGACGCTGGCCTTCAGCGCCGACCATGCCGCCAGCGTGGCGTCCAGGGCGGACGGGAGCTGGCTGAAGCCCGCCTCCGCTTCCGGCGTCGGCTCGGCGTCCGCGCCGTCGACGGCGCTGGCGAGGGCGGACAGCGAGCCCGCCAGCACGCGCAAGCTGCGGAGCCCGGCCGGCGGCATGCGACCCGGGATCTCGCCGAACTGCGGGCCGGTCAGGGCCAGCACCTGGGCGTCCAGCTCGGCCCGTGCCTGCTCGAGGAGCGCGCGGTGCGCCCGCTCGGCCTCGGCGATCGCCGAGGACACCCTCGCGCGCTGCTCCTCGATGCGGCGGGCCAGGGCGAACTGCCGCTCGTAGGCTGCCGCCGGAAGCGAGACCCGCGGATCGGGCGCGACGGTGAGCGGCTGGGCGAGGCGCTGGCCGTCGACGCTCAGCTCGACCGTGTAGCACCCGGGCGGAGCCCACACGCCGTCGGGGACGACGTCGCCCTCGGGCTGCACCGCCAGCGCGGCGGGCGCCGGATAGCGCAGCGGCCAGACGAACCGGTGCATGCCCGGCGCGGTCGACAACGCTCCCGGCGGCCTCACCCACTCCGGCGCCACGCGGATGCGGCCGAGGTCGGGAGAGGGTGGCTTTTCGGCGCTGCCGTAGCGGCGCACGAGGCCGCCGCGGCCGTCCAGGACGCTCAGCACCACCGGCGTCGACGCGGCGCTCTTCAGGACGTAGTCGACGACCGCGCCGGGAGGAGGATTGGACGCCATCGGCTCGTCCCTGGGGATGGGCGTCCCGGTGAAGCCGGCCGGGCGCAAGCGCACGGCGACCGCCGGCGCAAAGAGCATCGCGCCGGCCGGCTGGCCCACCTTCGCCTGCCGGAGCGGCGTCACGTCGTCGAGGATCCAGAACGCCCGGCCGTGGGTGGCGGCGACCAGGTCGTCGCCGTGGACGTCGAGGTCACGGACGGAGCTCACCGGCAGGTTGAGCTGGAGGTTCTGCCAGTGGTCGCCGTCGTCGAAGGAGACGTAGACGCCCTTCTCGGTGCCGGCGTAGAGCCGCCCCTTCCGCACGGGATCCTCCCGGACCGCGTTCACGACGCTGTCCGCGGCAATCCCTTCCGCGGCCAGCGTCCAGCTCTTCCCGCCGTCGTGGGTGCGGTACACGTAGGGCTTGAAGTCGTCCAGCCGGTGGCGGTCCACCGCGGCGTAGGCGGTCTCGGCGTCGAAGTGCGACGGCTCGATGATCCCGACCTTGGACCACGGCGTCAGCGCGGCGGGGGTCACGTCCTCCCAGCGGGCCCCTTCGTCCCGGGTGCGCCAGATGCGGCCGTCGTCGGTGCCCAGCCACAGGTCGCGGTCGGCCAGCCGTGACGGCGCGATGGCGTAGATCACGCCGTGGCGGCGGCCCGGCCGGGGAGCGTCGGCCGCGGTGGCGGGATCGAGCGTCGCCGGCACGCCCGGGTCCTCGCGTGAGAGGTCGGGGCTGATCACCGCCCAGTGCCGCCCG
>Ga0066709_100001546_pt1 | contig 15419 bp, 11 predicted proteins | sample GraSoiAngelo_158_FD_79665 | JGI IMG/M metagenome (GOLD analysis project Ga0066709, IMG submission 79665) | Grasslands soil microbial communities from the Angelo Coastal Reserve, California, USA - 14_1009_16_30cm | ecosystem: Environmental > Terrestrial > Soil > Grasslands | place: USA...
GGGGTGTCCAGCGCGATGACCAGCACGCCTGCGTCGCGCGCTTTCTTGATCGACGGCACGATGGCCTTGGTATCGCTAGGCGTGATCAGGATGCCCTTGGCGCCGGCGGTGACCATGTTCTCGATGGCGGTGACCTGACTCTGATTGTCGGTGTCAAACTTGCCCGCGGCGCTCAGGAGTTTGGCGCCCTTGGCCGTAGCCTCCTTGTCTGCGCCTTCCTTCATCTTGACGAAGAACGGGTTGCTTTCGGTCTTGGTGATCAAGCCGACCTGGACCTGCCCGCCGGAAGCAGCCGCGGGTGCCGGCGCGCTGGTCGCCGAAGGCGCGGCCGGCGCCGGAGTGCAAGCGGCGGCAAGCAGGAGAGGCGCGATGGCCAGGCCGGCGAGGTGTCCAGAACGAATGCGCATGAGGCAGTTCTCCCTGGTGTTCGAGGCTGGTTGTCGACGCCGCGCCCCACACTCCCGAGCAGGTAAACGGCACTTTGACAACGTTGTCAAGCTACCCGGCATCGACCGTCGCGTCAATACTTGAACACGCTTTGTGATACGACAGCCCGTCGCGAGATGGGTATGCTGACAACGATGGCAGGCAAGCCTCCGGCTCCGCGCACGCCGACCATGCGCGACGTCGCCGCCCTCGCCGGCGTCAGTCTCAAGACCGTCTCGCGCGTCGTCAACCAGGAAGCCGGCGTCACCGCCGAGTTGGCCGAGCGCGTCGCTGGGGCCATCCGTTTGCTCGACTACCGCCACGATACGACAGCCAGTAGCCTGCGGCGTACCGACCGCCGCACGGCCAGCATCGGGCTGGTGGTCGAGGATGTGGCCAATCCGTTCATGTCGGCCATCAACCGCGCCATCGAGGATCTCGCCCATGCGCGCCGAACCCTCGTCTTTGCCAGCAGCAGTGATGGCGACGCTCAGCGCGAGGCTGATCTCGTGCGCGCCCTGGCCGCGCGCCAGGTGGATGGCTTGATCGTGGTTCCGGTGGCGCCCGACCAGCGCGTGCTGCTCAACGAGCACCGCCTCGGCTTGCCGATGGTCTTCGTCGATCGACCCGCGATCACCCGCGACGTGGACAGCGTCACGACTGACAATCGTGAGGGCGCGCGGCTCGCCGTCGGGCACCTGGCACGCCATGGCCATCGGCGCATCGCGTTTCTGGGCGATCTGCATTCGATCTGGACCGCTGAGGAGCGCTACCTCGGCTATGTCGAAGGCCTGGCCACCGAGGGCATCCGGCTGGATCCGCGGCTGATCCGTCGCGACATGCGCGGCATCGACGCCGCGTGCGCAGCCGCAACCGAGCTGCTCGGGTCGTCTGAGGCGCCCAGCGCATTCTTTGCCGGGCAGAACCTGCTCACCATCGGCGTGGTCCGCGCGCTCCAGGTGCTGGGACTACGCCACCGCGTGGCGCTGATTGGCTTCGACGACTTCACGCTGGCCGACCTTCTCGAGCCAGCCGTCTCGGTGATCGCGCAGGACGCGGTCGGTCTGGGCCAGGCAGCCGCGTCGCGCCTGTTCGAGCAGCTGGATGGCGACGCCTTTCCTGCGCGGCACATCCGCGTTCCGACCCGCCTGATTGCGCGCGGTTCGGGCGAACTCCCGCCCGGCTAGCGCGGTCCCTTTCGGTAGCCGCGCCCGCGTATGACCCGGCCTGGCGTTGCGCCCGTGTGCTCGCCTTCTCGAAGTACCTGTTGGCCATTCACGAGTACGTCCCGCATGCCCGTCGCGTACTGGTGCGGGCGCTCGAACGTGCCGTGGTCCTGGACGGTGCTTGGATCGAAGACGACCACGTCGGCGTACTGGCCTGGCGCGAGGCGTCCTCGCCGCTCCAATCCGAGATTGTCGGCTGGCAGGGACGTCAGCCGTCGCACGGCCTCCTCGAGCGGAATGACGCGCTCGTCTCGAACATACCTGGCCAACAAGCGCGCAAAGCTCCCGTACGCGCGCGGGTGCGTACTGGTGTGGAGAAACACGCCCTCGGGCGCGAGCGATCCGGCGTCTGAACAGAAGCCCATCCAGCCCAGGCCAACCGCCTTGCGGACGTTCTCCTCTGACATGGTGAAGAACACCGACTGGATGCGGCTGTCGTCTTCGACGATCAGATCCATGATGGTGTCCTCGACTGAGGTGCCCCGCAGCTGTGCGACTTCCGCCAGCGACTTACCCGTCAACGGTCGGAGCGCCTCGTTGCGGAATCCGACGAGCAGGATCTTCTCGGCACTCAGGAATTCGTTCTCGCCATGACCGCTCGCCGTCGATAGCTCGTGGCGGAGCCGAGCGCGGATGGCCGGATCCTTCAGACGTTCAACCCAGGCGCGGTGTCCGCCCTCCTGGACCCAGCCGGGCATGGTGGCGTCGAGCCCCGTCGAGGAAGCTGGATAGGTGTACATGTCGGCGGTGAGATGCAACCCCTCGGCGCGCGCCGCCTCGACGCGTTCGATCGCCGCGTCCAGTTTGGGCCAGTTGGCGGGCCCGGACGCTTTGAAGTGCCAGATCTCGGCGGGCGCCCCGGAGCGCCTCGAGATCTCGACCAGCTCGTCGATCGCCTCGAGAAGCCGGTTGCCTTCGTTGCGGATGTGGGAGGCGTACATGCCGCCGTAGGCGCCTGCCACTTCGGCCAGGGCGACCATCTCGTCGGTATCGGCAAAGCAGGCCGGGGCGTAGATCAGCGATGAGCCGACGCCCAGCGCGCCGTCCTCCATCGCCTGGCGTGCCAGCGCCCGCATCCGCTCCAGCTCCTCGGGCGTTGGCCGCCGGTCCGCATGGCCGAGCTCGTGCACGCGCAGCGTCTCGGCGCCCACCAGCGATGCGACGTTGCACGAGACGCCGCGCCTGACGAGCTCCGTCAGTCCCTCGTCCAGCGTGGTCCAGGTGATGTCGTACTGGATGTCGCCCTGTCGCTCGCGGAGGAATTGCTTCATCTCCTGGTTCAGTGGACCCAACGACGAGCCTTCGCCGAACAGCTCCAGCGTCACTCCCTGACGGATGTCGCTCTGAGAGCGGCCGTCGGCGATCAGCGTCTCGGCTGCCCAGCTCAACATGTTGATGAAGCCGGGCGCCACCGCCAGTCCGGCCGCGTCGATCTCCCTCCGCTCGCTGCGGTCTCCCCCGGCAGGTCCAACCGACACAATGGAATCGCCGGTGATCGCCACGTCGCCGAGGAACGGCGGGCCGCCGGACCCATCGTAGACGGTCCCGCCGCGGATCAGGACGTCGTAGTCGTGCTCGGCCAACTGCTTCTACCTATTGATAGTCACGCACGCAAGAACATGCAAGGAGCATTCAGCGACCTGGCTGCCAGACCCGCGGCTGTGCGGCGCCACGGTCCATCTCGACGAACTGATTCGCGTTCACCTGCTGCCACGCTGCGACTTCGCCGTCTGGCCAGTGAATGCGAACCTGCGCGACGGCGGAGGCGCCGAGGCCGAAGTGGGTCCAGCCGAGCTCGCCTCCGGCGTGGCCACCCCCGACAGTCAACTCGCGTCGCATGGTGACGTTGCCGACCTGGACCTCGAGCCACGCACCGATGGCGTCACGGTTGGGGCCCGGTTGCGCAGGCCTGATGGCGAGCCAGTTGCCCATCGCCGCCGGCTGCGCGGCATCGCCCGCGCCGACATTCCGCCACAGCCGCACGTGCTCGCCGTAGTTGACTTCGACCAGATCGAGCATGCCATCCAGGTTGAAGTCCACCAGGGCCGCGCCACGACCGCGGCCATAGTTCAACACACCCGCGGCGTCGGCCGCCTCCTTGAATGTGCCGTCGGCCTGGCCGAGCAGCAGATTGCTCGGATCGCGACGCGCGTAGTCTGGCATGTCACTCACATTGCCCTTGGAGATGAACAGGTCAATGAAGCCGTCGTTGTTGACGTCCTGGAACTCAGGATGCCAGGCCGTCGACGGCCGCACATCGCCGCCGGTGAAGGGCTGAGCGGCGATAACTCCGCGCTTGAGGGCGATATCGCGATAGGTGGGCTGAGCAGGCCCGGCCGTCAACGTCTGGAGTTTGTTGTCGCCCTGACTGGTCAGGAACACGTCTGGATAACCGCGCCCGGTGACGTCGTAGGTGGCGATGCCCATACCCCATATCTGCAAGGAGACCCATCCGTCGGCATCGGTGTACGGGCGGGGTAGCTCGTCGCCGGCCATGCGCCACAACTGGTCTTCGCCGCCGATGTAGTACTGACGGTCGTTGGTCATGCGCAGATCGCGCCGCCCGGATCGATCCCAGTCGCTGAACAGGATCGACAGCGTGCAGTACCCGGGCGTGAGTGCCACTGGAGGTCTATAGCCAGGCGCATTTGAGCTCGGCCGGACCAGGCGGTTATCAGCGCAGTCGGATGTTGCCGCCCCGGATTGGTCGAAGCGGAGGTACTGGCCGAAGGCAAGCGTCGGCAGCGGAGCCGAGCCCTGCCACGTCGCGCTGAAGGCGGTGGTCCAGCCGTCGCCGCCGTCGAACGACCAGGCTTCGTTAGCCCGTTCGAAGCGGCAGCCGCCAAGTCCGCGCAGCAGCACGGTTTCGCCGTTGCGCAGGACCACCAGATCGGTATGACCGTCTCCGTCGATGTCGATCGGGTAAGCGCCGTTGACGTTGTCGAGGTCCGTCGCGGGATCGGGCAGCCGGGTAAAGTGGAGTGCCCCTCCAACCGCGCTGTCGTTGCGGTACAGCGCGGCTGGATTGCGACCGCTCGCGATGTACAGGTCGGGCTTGCCATCGCCGTTGCAGTCGAACGCGGCGACGCCTCCACCAACGGCGAACGTCGGTCCACCGGCGTAGACGTGGTCGATTCCGCTCGTCTCGGTCTCTTCGACAAAGTGCGGCGGACCGAGTGCCAATGTCGGCGTCCTTGGGCCAGGGGCGATCAGGTTGCAGCCAGCCAGCGCGACTCCGATAGCGACGGCCAGACCCTGGACGAGTTGCGGCCGCCTCACGGGATTACCAGCTCACAGTGAGGGGACGCTCGCCCGTTCGCGGCCGAGAGCCGGACAAACTACTGGGTCCCCTCCGGGGAAAAGTAGTGTTGCGCCAACGCTAACGCCGCCTTGCCGCACTCGGCGCCGGCACGCCGACCGGTGAAGTCGTCCGCCGAGATGTGAATCCCACCGTACAGGCGCGAAACCCCCGCCTGATCCGCGGCGTCGAAGTACTTGGCCCACTCCAGCGTGACGTCCTGCGATGGTCCAGGCTCGAATTTGAGCGAGCCGGCCTTGACGGTCCATTCAGCCAGCCCACCGGGAAAGTACTCGCTTCCGGTGAAGCCGGCCAGCACCTCGGCTGCCGCGCGACTGAACGTGCTATGTCCCGAGAAATAGCCAGCAAACGACGGGGTCACGAAGGTGGGCGCCTGGTACGGTACCCAGTCGGCCGCGCGAATCCAGCCCACACCGGCTGACGGACTCCAGGCGCGGATGGCGACTTCGCCCTCGTGCCCCGCCAGCACCGCGTGCCGCTGCCCAGGCGCCGTGGTCTCACTGGTGACGACCTCGACCAGACCCGCTACCAGGGGCAGCTGGTGCAGTCCGCCCATGTAGCGGATCATCGAGATCGGCCGAACCGAGTCGTAGTGACCCTTGGCGCCCCAGGCGGCGATCGCCGCGTCGTGGACCGCTCCGTTCAGGGCGAAGTACAGCTTGACGTCCCACTGGAGTCGATCCACCGCGGGACCCTGGCCGCCTATCATCAGATTCGAGGCCAGCTTGTCGGAGACGGCGTTGGCAATCACGTTCCAGTGTCCCGGCGGCGTCTCCGAGTCGGGTCCGTCGGCCCAGAACTCGGCGAGGGCGCGAGTAAAGTCGCCCTGGTTGATCACCTCAGGTGCGTACGGCTGGCCCGTCGAGGGGTTGAGCGAGTAGCCATGTCCGTCATTGGTCCCGGGCGTGTTGTTGCCGCGCGTGGCGGGCGAGATGTCCAGCGTAACGCCAGCGGTGGTGTCCAGCGCGGCGCTGTGGCGGATCACCTCTACGGCCTGGTCCTTGAACGCCTGGTCGGTCGCCGCGTCCCCGAGCCGCGGTGGACCTCCCGGATCGAGTGGCAGGCGGTCGGGGCCAGCGGCGGGCAAGGCAAATGGTTTGACGCCGCCCCAGTGCGGCCCGACGAATTGCTGCACCCCGTTGACGACCGGGATGCCGTTCTGGGAGATCATGTGCTCCAGCTGGAGTGGCTGCCAGCGGTTTGGATCATTCATCGTCGTACCGGACTGCGCCACGACGAGCGGCGGATTGACCGGCGCGTACTCCGGGTCCGAATAGCCGCCGGCCTGGTTTGATCCGTCAGACAACCCGTAGGCGATCACCGCGGCGGCGATGCGGTTGCCGACCGCCGACGGCGAGTCCCCCTCCGTCGAGGTCACGTTTAGCGGGTAGCACAGCGAATCCATCAGGTCGTCAAACTCGGACAACGATTGGTCGGCGCCCATGGCCTTGATATAGCGGGAGGTGAGCACGCGGTAGGCGGCATAGCTGATCGCTTCGTTGCGGGCCCCGGCCAGGTCTGAGTCGCGGACGCTGTGCTTTTCGGTGACGAAGTAGCCCGCGGCATGCGCGTCGTACACCGCCCATGCGTCCCAGATCGCCGCCGAAACGTGGAACAGGTTGCGCGCGTGGAGCGTTGGCGCGGGCAGCGCGCGGCGGATCGCGTCGAGCAGCGCCTCATCCCATCGCCGCGCCACCGACCAATCGGGGTGGTCGGCGATGGCTGGGCAGGCCTGGGTCGAGCCGACCTGGCGTACCGCAACGGTCGCGCTCGCGGCCACGACGAGGGCCGCCGCCAACCCGACCACCAACCATGTGCGCCGCCTTCGCGTTATCGTTTGATGCTCCATCGCCACGGGCGTAGTAGTCTACGCAGGACCGCACGCCAGGACACTATGCGGGAGGGAAATGAACACAGATGTCAGGAATTGTGAGGACGCGAAACGCGTCTAGGCGCCTCTCTGCCAGGCTTTTGACGGCCTCCGCAGGCGCGGCGCTGCTCGTTGGCAGCATGCCCGCGGCCCTGCAGGCCGAGCCCTCGCGGCAGGGTGGCTGCACGGTTGGCGTTTCGTGGAACAACTTCCAGGAGGAGCGTTGGGCAAAATGGGACGAGCCGGCCATCAAGGCGGCGCTCGCCGAGGGCGGCGCAAATTATGTCTCGAATGACGCCAAGTCCTCGGCCGAGACGCAGGCGTCCAACGTCGAGAATCTGATCTCGCAGGGCGCCAACGTGCTGATCATCCTCGCCCAGGACGGTACGGCGATCAAACCGGCTGTCGCAAGCGCGGTCAGCCAGGGCATCCCGGTCATTGCCTATGACCGCCTCATCGAGGATCCCAATGCGCTCTACATCACGTTCGACAACGTCGAGGTCGGTCGGATGGAAGCGCGCGCCGTCTTCGGCGCCCAGCCGAAGGGGAACTACGTCGTTATCAAGGGCAACAAGGCTGACGCCAATGCCGACTTCCTCCGCGGCGGCTATGACGATGTCATCAAGAGCGCGGTGAATAGCGGCGATATCAAGATCGTCGGCGAAACGTATACCGACAACTGGGATCCATCGAAGGCGCAGACCGAGATGGAGCAGTTCCTGACCCAGGCGGAAAACAAGGTCGACGCCGTTCTAGCCGAGAACGACGGCATGGCGGGCGGGGTCGTCTCCGCGCTGGCTGGGCAAGGCCTGGCTGGGAGGGTTCCGGTGTCGGGTCAGGACGGCGATGCGCCAGCGCTCAACCGTGTCGCGCTCGGGCTGCAGACGGTGGATGTGTGGAAGGACGCGCGCATGCTCGGCAAGGCGGCCGGCGAGTCCGCGGTCCAGCTGTGTGGTGGCACGACCAGCGACCAGGTCTCCGGCGCCAAACCCTTCACCACGCCGGGCAACAACACGCTGAACTCGATCCTGCTCACGCCGCAGCCGATCAACGTGACGACCCTCAACCTCGTGCTCGACGCGGGCTGGATCAGCCAGGCCACACTGTGCCAGGGCGTGCCATCGGGCAGCGTGGCGGTCTGTCCGTAGGAGTTGCGCGTTGCGCGTTGCGAGTTGCGCGTTGTGGTGTGCCGAAGGCCAACGCGTAACGCGCAACGCGTAACGCGTAACTCGTAACTCGTAACTCGTCCCATTGATGACTCAAGCCACACTATCCCGCGACGTAGGCGCGGTCCGACCACCACGGTCGGAGCGCTCGATGACGTCGCTCCTGCGGGCGCTCGACATCGACACGCGGCTGCTCGGCATGGTCGTCGCGCTGGCGATCATCTGGATCGGCTTTCAGATCATGTCGGGCGGTCTGTTCCTGACCGCGCGGAACTTGTGGAATCTGTCGGTCCAGAGCGCGTCGATCGCGATCATGGCCACCGGCATGGTGCTGATCATCGTCTCACGCAACATCGACCTGTCGGTGGGGTCGATGCTCGGCTTCCTTGGCTACACCATGGCCATGGTTCAGGCCCAGTGGATTCCGAACGCGCTCCACCTCGGCTTCAACCAGCCGTACACCTGGCTTATCGCGCTGGCGGTTGGCCTCGTGGTCGGAGCGGCGATCGGCGGTTTCCAGGGCCTGATCGTCGCCTACGGTGGCGTGCCGTCGTTCATCGTCACGCTGGGTGGATTCCTCATCTGGCGCGGCCTGATCTTCGCCTACGCGCAAGGCCAGACGATTGGCCCGATGGACGGCAACTTTGCCCTGCTGGGCGGTGGCCCGAGCGGCTCGCTGGGCGAGGTTGGTAGCTGGGTCGTTGGCGCCGTCGCGTGCGCTGGCATCGTATTCACGGTGATCAACAATCGCCGCCAGCGCCAGACGTACGGATTTCCAGTGCGGCCGATCTGGGCATTGGCGACGGTGATCGCCGTCAGTTGCGCCGTGGTGCTCGGGGCGGTGTCGGTCGCCAACAGCTATCTGTGGCCCGAGGCCCTCGCGCACCAGTACGCGCTGGCGCACAACATCCCCGAGCCACCCGGCGGGCTGCGCATCCCGGTCGGCATCGCCTACCCAGTACTGATCCTGGTCGGCGTCGCCCTGGCGATGACGTTCCTCGCCACCCGCCGCCGCTTCGGTCGCTACGTGTTCGCCATCGGCGGCAACCCGGAGGCAGCCGACCTGGGCGGCATCAACGTGCGTCGGACCATCATGCTGACGTACGCGTTGATGGGCGTGCTGGTGGCGATCAGCGCGGCGGTGCAGACCGCCCGTCTCAACAGCGCTGTCACCAATCTGGGCGTGCAAAACGAGCTGGACGTGATCGCGGCAGCGGTCATTGGAGGCAGCTCGTTGAGCGGCGGTATCGGCACCATCCCGGGCGCGGTGCTCGGCGCGGTGGTGATGCAGTCTCTCCGCTCAGGCATGGTCATGTTGCGGGTGGACTCGCCGACCCAGGACATCGTCGTCGGCACCGTGCTGGTCGCGGCGGTCGGCCTGGACGCATTCCTCCGCCGTCGCGGCAAGTAGGGAGTAGCGAAGGTGAGCGATCGCGCGAAGACCGCCCCGTTGGCAGAGCTGCGCGACATTCGCGTCTCATTCGGCGGCGTCCACGCGGTCGACAACGTAACCGTCGATCTCCATGCAGGTGAGGTGGTGGGGCTGGTCGGCGGTAATGGGGCGGGCAAGAGCACGCTGATGCGCGCGCTGTCCGGAGCCCACCCACCGGACGCGGGTGAGATCCTGATCGACGGTCAGCCGGTCGTGATCGCCAACCCGCGAGACGCCAAGTCGCTGGGCATCGAAACGATCTATCAGACCCTCGCGCTGGCTGACAACATCGATGCGCCGGGCAATATGTTCCTGGGACGCGAGGTGCTCACGCGCGACGGGTCACTCGACGACGCCGCGATGGAGTCGGCGACACGCAACGTGATGGGTCGCTTGAATCCGCACTTCAAGAACTTCAAGACCGCCGTCGGGTGGCTTTCGGGTGGGCAGCGTCAATCGGTGGCGATCGCCCGCGCGATCCACTTCAACGCGCGCATCCTGATCATGGACGAGCCGACCGCCGCGCTGGGCCCCGCCGAAACCGAACAGGTGCGCAGGCTGATCCAGCAGCTCAAAACCGAGGGCATCGGTATCTTCCTGATCAGCCACGACATCCACGACGTGTTCGATCTTGCCGACCGCATCAGTGTGATGCTTCACGGCGGCCTGGTTGGCACCGTCAGGAAAGCGGATGTGACCACCGATGAGGTGCTGGCGATGATCATCATGGGCAAGCTGCCCAGCGAAGTCACGCAGAAGGAGCTCGCCCAGCTCCACTAACCGAGCGGGTCGGTATCGCTCGTTTGCGGGCGGGGTTTCAAAGGGGAGAACCCCTTTCCATCCTCCGCATGCTGACGGCAGGTTCCGCGCCCGCATGATCAGGGACCGCGCATCGGACTGGGATACCCCTGGCAGGATTTGCCGCTCGGCCGTTCGGCGGCGGGTGACTTCCCGGGCGAGAGCCAGAAACATCCTTTGAATTGACATTCCGCCCGCGCGGGGACAACAGGCGTTGCGTCTCGGCCGTTCGGCGGCGGTGGCTACCCTGGCGAGAGCCAGAAACATCTATTGGATTGTCATTCCGCCCGGGAAGTGCGGCTCGCCCGGTTGCAGCCGAGCCCGCCAGCCTGTCAAGCGGCGAGCCCGAGCGAAACAGGCGGGCGACTAGCCTGGCAGGATGAGTGTTCGCCGCTCGGTGCCGCGGCGGAGGGTAATGCTCGTGGGTTGGCCCGGGTGCCGCGCAGCGGCGATCTGCTCCAGGTCAGCCGCGTTGCGGACTGGCGCTCCAGAAAGCTCGTCGACCACGTCGCCAACTTCAATACCGGCCCGCGCGGCGGGGGAATCCGGTCGAACCGAACCGACGTATGCTCCCGGGCCGTCCTCGGCGTCTTTAACCCGCAAGCCGAGCCCGGGCCGGCTGTGCCGCGCCGCCATGCGCTGTAAACGGGGCAGGTCGAACCCGACGATCGCCTCCTGGCTGTCGGTGATCACGGGCACCCCCATCTGCCCAGTGCGGCGCACCATCTCCTGTGCGGCCAGCGGGTTTTTGGTTACATCCACTTCCTGGTAGGCGACACCCTGCTTGCGAAGGAACTCCATCGCTCGGTGACACCAGGGTCAAGTGGGTGTGCTGTAAACCTTGATCGTGTCGACGCCGACGTCCGTCACGCCTCTACTGTACAGGAGCTCCAGTCCGCTCAGTGGACTTCGCCGTTCGGACCGTCCGCCCGCGCGCACAGGATGCGGCGCAGGATGGCCACCGCCGACGCATAGGTCGAATCGACACCCTCGAACGACAGGCTGCGGCTGCCGAGGGTGCGCGCGCGCGTGTACGGGGTATCCGAGGCGTAGTGGATGAAGCCGACGTCCAGCGGCAGCTGGCGGAAGTGGACCGCCTCGCCGAGCGGATGTCGGCTGACGTGGCTCGCCTCGTACAACGCCGCCAGGTACGGGCCTGCCTCCATCTCCACGATCGTGTACATCTCGCGATAGAAGAGGTCCAGGTAGTCGCGGTTCTGCAGGAACGTGCCCTTGACGGTCACCGCCCGCTGATTGTCCAGAACCGAGCCGCGCTCGAGAAAGGGTGCGACATCCGCGTAGCTGAAGGCGTTGTCGAAGCTGTAGGTATTGTGGGTGTGCTCGTCGTAAACGGAGTCCGCGATCAGTACGTCGCCGATGTCGCCGTTCAGCGTGGCGGCCTTGCCCAGCACGTACACGCCGGCCAGGTTGTCCACTGCCTCGGCGACCTGGCGCAGAATGTGGTAGCCCGCCATCCCCAGCGGATAGTCGATGTTGAGAATCACGGCGTCTGACGTGGGGCCAGCCACCGCCAGATCACGCAGGCGCGGGTCCACGTCCGCGACTCGCACCCTGGCCAGGTCGATGATCTGGGCGCCGACGTCGGCACCGGCGACCGGTGCGATCGTCGTGATGCCACGCGCTCGCTCCTCTTCCGCGCGCTCTTGCCGCGCGGCCGCGGTCCCCCGGGCCTGGTGCCACAAGCGCGCCGCGTAGTACAGCACGTTTTCGGTGTTGGCCCGACCGCGCAATTCGGCGAGCTGGGCCGCTTCGCTCGACCGGTCGGCACGGCCGCACTCCTCGAGAAAGGCCCACAGCATCTCGGCGCGGCGCGGCGCGTAGCCCGACAGCATGTTGACCACGCTGTGGAGGTTCGAGGACACGAAGTACACGGGTCGACCGCGCAGCCCGCCCTCGGTCAGCGCCGCCCCGATGGGCTGCCACCAGCGATTGGTCAGCTTGGCGTAACCGATGTGGCTTCCGCCCAGCAGGCGCACGGCGATTTGCTTTTCGGAAGCGGCGATCCTGCGGAGTGTCGGCCAGAATTCTGTGGCGAGGCCAGCCTGCAGCCGCTGCCAGTCGTCGGGTGCGATCCCCAGACCTGCGCCTACCTGTTCGAGCGACACCTCGTCGAGGATGGGGCCGCGTTCCACGAGCGCCTGGACGGCCGGCTCGGCCGCAAGCCGCGCGTGCAGCTTGTTCCATTCGATCTGAAACGCGACGAGCGTCGGAATGACATCGTCGATGTCGGACGCGCTGGCCACATGCACCGCCAGCGTGCGCGCGCCGTCGTAGTGCCACTGACGGCGTCGCGCGGGCGCCTGCACCGGCTGCCAATCCTGGATGCTGGCGCCGAGAGCCTGGGCGAAGTCCTCTGGCAGTTGACCGAGAAGTACCCGCTCGACCGCGCTGATGACCGCTGGCAGCCGGTTGACCGCGTAGATCAGCGCGCCAGCGTCGACGTCGGTGCTGCTCGCGCCCGGGTGGAGGCTGGGATCCACGTTGCGATGCGCCGGCTCGAATGCGCGCAAGTGGACCTCGCCGGAGGTGCGAAGTACCGTGCTGTACGTCCGCACGTACAGCTCGACCTCGTCGCGGCGGGCCGCCCGCCATCCATCGCCTTGCGTCGTCTTCACCGATGCTCCAGGACCTGCAGAAACCGACCATAGGCATTGTGCGCCACCGCGCATTGGTGCATGAGCCTCGGCGATGCGCTCATCGCCGCGACGGCGCTCGAACACGGACTGACCCTGATGACCCGCAACGTTCGAGATTTCGCCCAGATTCCGGGACTTATGCTCGCCCAGGCATTCAAGCGCGACTTCGGCGTTTCACCAGGCACCTACCGCCGTCAGAGTGTCGAACGCCCGGTCATCATCGAGCGGGAAGCGGGCGTCCCATGAACGCAAGGAGGTAAGTAAGTTTCGGGTCTCATACAGGTTGATGACAGTGCGCACTGTCATCCTGGGGAGGCACCCATGGGCTCCGCTCGCAGGCTCGCTTCGCGCAGGGCAGGCCCATGGGCTCCGCTCGCAGGCTAGCTTCGCGCAGGGCAGGCGAAGAAGGATCTATCCAGCGCCTCGTGTTCGGCGCATGAGTTGCGGATCCTTCGCAGGCTCAGGATGACATTCAGCCTCCATAGGACCCGAACTTGCGGGACGCACTTCTAAGCTCCCTGGAGCGCCTGGCGCCGGCGTCGCAGGAAGTCGCGCTCGGCGGCGTTCTCGGTGCGAACGATAGCCGCCTCGTAGGCTGATGCCGCCTCGGCGTCGCGGCCCAGGCGTCGAAGCAGGTCGGCGCGGATGGCGTGAAACAGGTGATAGCCACCCAGATCGAGACCGTCGACCAACGTAAGTGCCGCCTCCGCTCCGTCCACCTCGGCCACTGCGACCGCGCGGTTGAGTGCCACGACCGGCGTCGCGGCGAGCGACATGAGCTGGTCGTACAGCTGCAAGATCTGCCGCCAGTCCGTAGCGGGGGCGCTCGGCGCGTCGCTGTGCACGGCGTTGATCGCTGCCTGGATCTGGTACGGACCGGGCTGGTTGCGCCGCAAGCAGCGCCGGACGATGGCCTGGCCTTCGGCAATAAGCTTGCTATCCCAGCGGCCGCGTTCCTGTTCGGAGAGCGGCACGAGGTGGCCGTCCACTCCAGTTCGGGCGGCTCGGCGGGCCTCGACGAGCAGCATGAGCGCAAGAAGTCCCATGGCCTCTGGCTCGTCGGGCATGAGCTCGGTCAAGAGCCGTCCAAGTCGGATGGCTTCTGCACACAGGTCTTCGCGGACGAGCCGGTCGCCGGAGCTGGCCGTGTAGCCCTCGTTGAAGATCAGGTAGACGACGGCCAGCACGGCTCGAAGACGGTCAGGCAGGTCGGCCTCGTTCGGGAGGCGATAGGGGATCCTCGCGTCACGGATCTTGCCTTTGGCGCGGACCAATCGCTGGGCCATCGTAGGCTCGGGTACCAGGAAGGCGCGGGCGATCTCGGGGGTGGTGAGTCCTCCCAGCAGCCGCAGGGTCAGGGCGACCTGGACGCCGGCGGCCAGGGCGGGATGGCAGCACGTAAAGATCAGGCGTAGCCGGTCGTCGTGCACGGGTCCCTCCTCGGTCGGTTCGCCGCGGGCCTGCAGGAGGGCCGCTTGCGCGTACCGGTCCTGGCGCGACGCCTCGCGGCGGAGCTTGTTGATCGCCCGGTTGCGCGCTGTGGTGATGATCCAGCCGGCGGGACTCGGGGGCAGTCCTGTCGCCGGCCACCGCTGCACGGCCGTCGCGAACGCGTCCTGGACGGCCTCCTCGGCGACGTCGATATCGCCGAAGACGCGCACCAGGATGGCCACGGCGCGACCGTACTCCTCGCGGAAAACGCGCTCGATCTGCGGGGCTGCAAGCGCGGCCACGTCTGGTAGTGTCGCCCTCCTTTGAGGCTGTGGTCTGTTGTTCACCTCTTATACAAACGGCCTCAGCGCTGATCGACATCGGCTCGAGTGACGCGTAGGATCAGCGCGTGGTCGAGCTGTACCCGCCCATCGAGCCGTATGACCAGGGGATGCTGGAAGTTGGTGACGGCAATCGCGTGTACTGGGAGACCTGCGGAAACCCGGATGGCAAGCCGGCCCTGGCGGTCCACGGCGGGCCGGGATCGGGGTGCTCGACGAGAATGCGCCAGGCCTTCGATCCGGACCGCTATCGAGCGGTGCTGTTCGATCAACGTGGCTGCGGACGCAGTATCCCACACGCGAGTGATCCCGCCACGGACATGCGCTGCAACACCACCGAGCATCTGCTGGCCGACATGGAGCGGCTGCGCGAGCATCTCGGTATCGACCGCTGGCTACTGCACGGTGGCTCCTGGGGATCGACGCTGGCTCTCGCGTACGCGGAGCGTCACCCGCAACGGGTGTCGGAGATCGTGATCGCCAGCGTGACTGCCACACGGCGCTGCGAGATCGACTGGTTGTACCGCGGCGTCGCGCGGTTCTTCCCCGAGGCGTGGGAGCGGTTCCGCGCCGCGGTCCCAGAGGCGGACCGCGAGGGCGATCTCGTCGCCGCCTACGCGCACCTGATGGACAGACCTGACTTACAGATGCGCACTCGAGCCGCCAACGCATGGTGCGCCTGGGAGGACGCGGTCGTCTCGCTGGAGCCGAATGGGAAACCAAACTTGTACAGTGATCGGCCACCGGCCGACC
>Ga0066709_100001547_pt1 | contig 15414 bp, 14 predicted proteins | sample GraSoiAngelo_158_FD_79665 | JGI IMG/M metagenome (GOLD analysis project Ga0066709, IMG submission 79665) | Grasslands soil microbial communities from the Angelo Coastal Reserve, California, USA - 14_1009_16_30cm | ecosystem: Environmental > Terrestrial > Soil > Grasslands | place: USA...
GGACGGCCAATTCCTCAGCCTGCCGGGCGGCCCGCAAGTGCCCAATACCGCGTTCAGCGGCGCCTACGTCGAAGTGTCTTTCGGTGCCGAATTCAGCCAGCACAACCTGTTGACAATCACCGAGCTCGGAGACAACCAGGAGTAGGCGCAGATTTTCATGTGGACCAACAACGGCGGCAATTTCCAGATTGTCCGCACCCGCGGCGCCAGTGACAGCATCGTCATCGACTATTCCAGCTTCGATCCGACGCTGCTCGGCGGCACCGCGTTCAGCAAGGTCGGCATCGGCGGATTGGACGAGAACGGCGCCAGCAAGGGTTTCGATCTCGATGCGGTGGCGATCACCGCGGTGCCGGAACCGTCGACTTATGCGCTGATGCTCGCCGGCCTCGGCGTCATCGGTTGGCTCGGACGCCGTCGCCAGCGTCACGCCGCTTGACCGCCTCAGGCGGCCGCATCGTCAATCTGCCGATCGTTCGCAGCGAAGCCTTTGAAGCGGCCCTTTTTCAGGTGCACCAGCAACAATGAAATGGCCGCCGGCGTCACGCCCGAAATGCGCGACGCTTGGCCCAAGGTCTGCGGGCGGTGCTGATTCAGCTTGTGGCGTACTTCGAAGCTGAGCGCCGTCACCTGGCCGTAGTCCAAATCATCGGGCAGTCGCAGGTTCTCGTACTGCGATGCACGGGCGACTTCATCATGCTGCTTGTCGATGTAGCCGGCGTACTTGACGCTGATCTCGACTTGCTCGATCACCGTGTCGGCCAGCCGACTACCGAGCTCGGCATGCAAAGTTTCACGTGAAACATGTGGCGCCGACTGTGCGGCGGCGGCAATTTCGGTCACCGCGTCGAAGTCGACGCCGGGTCGGCGCAGCAGGTCGGCCAAGCTGTACTCGTGATCGATGGCCCGGCCCAGCAGACGTTGGGCGTCGGCGTCGCTCAAGGTTTCGGGGCGGACCCACGTCGAGCGCAGGCGCTCGGTCTCGCGCAAGACCGCGTCGCGCTTGCGATTGAACGCATCCCAACGCGTATCGTCGACCAAGCCGAATCGGCGGCCGACCTCGGTGAGCCGCAGGTCGGCGTTGTCTTCGCGCAGCTGCAGGCGGTATTCGGCGCGGCTCGTGAACATGCGGTACGGCTCGGTGACGCCCTTGGTGATCAGATCGTCGACCAGAACCCCGAGATAGGCCTGATCGCGGCGCGGCGTCCAGGCCTCCTCGCCGCGCACCGCCAACGCTGCGTTCAGCCCTGCGAACAGCCCCTGCGCCGCTGCCTCTTCGTAGCCGGTCGTGCCGTTGATTTGGCCGGCGAAGAACAGCCCGGCGATCGACTTCGTCTCGAAGCTCGCCTTCAGCGAGCGCGGATCGAAGTAGTCGTATTCGATCGCGTAGCCGGGACGAAGAAGGTGGGCCTGCTCGAGCCCGCGCATCGAATGGACCGCCGCCAACTGCACATCGAACGGCAAGGACGTCGAGATCCCATTCGGGTAGACCTCGTGCGTCGTTAAACCCTCCGGCTCCAGAAAGATCTGGTGTGAGCTCTTGTCGGCAAACCGATTGACCTTGTCTTCGATGCTCGGGCAGTAGCGCGGCCCCACACCCTCGATGACACCGGTAAACATCGGGCTGCGGTCGAAGCCCGCACGGATAATCTCGTGTGTGCGCTCGTTGGTGTGAGTAATCCAGCACGGCACTTGGCGCGGGTGTTGCTCGGCATTGCCGATGAAGCTGAACACCGGCACCGGGTCGAGGTCGCCCGGCTGCTCGGTCAGTACGCTGAAATCGATGCTGCGCCCGTCGATGCGCGGCGGCGTCCCCGTCTTCAGCCGCCCTTGCGGCAGCTTCAGCTCCTTCAACCGCGCCGACAGACTGATCGCCGGCGGGTCACCGGCGCGCCCCGCAGAATAGCTTTGCAGCCCGACGTGGACCTTGCCGTCGAGAAAAGTGCCAGCTGTCAGCACCACGGCGCGTGCATGAAAGCGAACGCCAACTTGCGTGACAGCGCCGGTCACTCGGTCCCCCTCGACGATGAGATCATCGCAAGCGCCTTGGAACAACCACAGGTTGGGCTGGTTTTCGAGCCGGCGCCGGATCGCGGCTCGGTACAGCACCCGGTCGGCCTGCGCGCGGGTCGCGCGAACCGCAGGGCCCTTCGACCCGTTGAGGATGCGGAATTGGATGCCGGCTTCATCGGTCGCCGCGGCCATCGCGCCGCCAAGCGCATCGATCTCCTTGACCAGATGACCCTTGCCGATCCCGCCGATCGACGGATTGCAGCTCATCTGTCCCAACGTCTCGATGTTGTGCGTCAGCAGCAAGGTCGCGCAGCCCATGCGCGCCGACGCGAGCGCGGCCTCGGTGCCGGCATGGCCGCCACCGACCACGATCACATCAAACTGCTGCGGGAACCACATCGCGTTGCCTATTTTTTGAGCAAACCGGAATTGTAGAGAGGCGCAGCGTGGAAGTCACTTGCCGGGCCAATCGACACACTAAGCCCGCCTCAACGCGTCGTCTCGCGTGTCGCTGTGGGTACCACGCATGACCACGCCGAAGCGCTTGTCTAGACTGGCCGGCAACCCGTTCGGAGGCCGCCCATGACCCCACTTGCCATCACCCGCCGCGATCTGCTGCAGGCTGCTCTCGTCGGCTGCGCGAGCCTCAGCCTTCCGTCGGCGCGCGCCGACGGCTGGCCGACGCGCTCGATCCGCTTCGTCGTGCCGTTCGCTCCCGGCGGCAGCTCGGAAATCGTCGCCCGCTCGACCGCGGTGGAGCTCGGCAAGAGCCTCGGCCAGACGGTGTACGTCGAGAACAAGCCCGGCGGTGCCGGCAACATCGCGATGGCCGATGTCGCGCATGCTGACGATCAGCACACCATTATTCTCGGCCACATCGGCACGCTGGCGGTCAACCCGTTCATCTTCGATCGCCTGCCCTACGATCCGAACAAGGACTTCAAGCCGATTACGCTGCTCGCGAAAGTGCCGAGCCTGTATGTCGTGCATCCCGACCTGCCGGTGAAGAATCTGAAGGACTTCGTCGCCCTCGCGCGCAGCAAGCCCGGCAAGTTGAACTACGGCTCGGCCGGCAACGGCAGCGCCGGCCACCTGGCATTCGAGTACCTGAAGATGGCCGCCGATATCTTCGTGCTGCACGTGCCCTACCGCGGCACCGGTCCGCAGCTCAGCGACCTGCTGGCGGGCCGCCTCGACGCCGCGTCGGTCGGTGCGCCGGCGATTCTGCAGTTCATCAAGGCCGGCAAGCTGCGCTGCATTGCCACCGGCTCCAAGGAGCGGCTGGCGATCCTGCCCGACGTGCCGACCGTCGCCGAGCAAGGCTTCCCCGGCTTCGAGATGACGCAGTGGTATGGCCTGCTCGCGCCGGCGAATCTCGCGCCGGCCCACGCCGACAAGCTCGCCGTCGAAGCGGCACGCGCGATCAAGTCGAAAGAAGCGCGCGAGCGGCTCGCCGGCGACGCCGCCGAGGCGGTGGGCAACACGCCGGCGCAGTTCGCCCAGTTCATCGCGCAAGAGCAGGGGCGCTGGAAGACCGTCGTCAGCCGCGCGAAGATCAAGCCCGACTGATCAGTTCGGTGCGTCGCTCGCCTCAGTGCGCCGACGCGGTCGACCCGCCCGGCAGTGTGCGCAGGTCCTGCGCCACTCGCCCGTCGCTGAGCACGATGACGCGGCTCGCCGACGCAATCGTCTCGGGCCGGTGAGCGACGATGACGCGCGTCAGGTCGAGCTGGCGCACGGCCAAGTTCACGAGCCGCTCGCGATCGACGTCGAGCGCGCTAGTCGCCTCGTCGAGGAACAGGATCTTCGGCCGCTTGTACAGCGCGCGCGCCAGCAGCAGACGCTGCTTCTGCCCGCCCGACAGGCTCGTGCCCATGTCGCCGATCAGCGTGTGATACGCCATCGGCATCGCCTCGATCTCGTCGTGCACCGAGGCGACCTTAGCGCATTCCTCGATCCACGCGAGGTCGGGCTGTGCGTCGAAGAAGCTGATGTTGTCGATGATCGAGCCGGCGAAGAGCTGATCGTCTTGCATCACCGTACCGATCATGTCGCGCCAGCTGCGCAGACCGAGGTGCGCAAGCGGCAACCCGCCGACGCGCACTTCGCCGATCTGCGGCTCGTGGATGCCCAGCATCAGCTTGAGCAGCGTCGTCTTGCCGCAGCCCGAAGGCCCGACGATCGCGACCGCCTCGCCCGGCTCGATGATCAGGTTGACGCCCTTGAGCACCACCGGCTCGGCGTCGGAATAGCGAAAGCCGACGCCGCGCAATTCGAGCCGCGCGCTCACGTCCTGGCGGCGCGGGGGCACAAGCACTTCGGCCTCGGGCGGTGTCAGCACAATGTCGGCCAGCCGCTCGCCCTGCAGCTTGAGCATCTTCAGCTCGACCGCCTTGTCGATCAGTCCGCTGACGCGCAGCGCGAACTGTTCCTTGTAGGCGAAGAACGCGAACAGCATGCCGACCGAAAAGCTGCGATCGAGCACCAACAGTGCGCCGACCCAGATCACCGCGACGCGCTCGAGCCCGAACACCAGCTTGTGCAGCACGCCGAACAGCAGATCGAGTTTGCGCGTCGCGATGTTGGCGTTCATCGCGTCGACGACGCGATTCATGAAGCGCGCTTGCCGGTCCTCTTGCCGGTTGAACAGCTTGATCGATTGCACGCCGCGCAGCGACTCGAGAAAGTGGCTCGCCTTCTTCGCGTCGTGAATGATCGCCTCTTCGGTCGCGTCGCGCAGCGGACGGAAGAAGGCCCAGCGCAGCAGCGCGTAGGCCGCCACGCAGCCGAGCGCGATCGCCGTCAAGGTGCCGCTGTAGACCCACATCATTGCGAGCGTCAGCACGACGAGCAGCCCATCGAGCACCGCCTCGATGAAGCTTGTCGTCAGCGTCTGCTGGATCTGCTGAACGGCGCCGAAGCGCGACATCACATCGCCGGTGTGGCGCTTCTCGAACCATGCGACCGGAAGCCGCAACAGGTGCGCGAACACGTTGCTGAGCCACTGCAGGTTGAGCGTCGCCGAGAGGAACAGCACCGCCCACGAGCGGATCGCGCCGGTCGCCACCTGAATGAACACCAGCAGACCGAAGCCGACACCGAGGGTGACGAGCAGATCGCGATCGGCGCCGACCAGCACGCTGTCTACGACCCATTGCATGAAGAACGGCGACAGCAGCGTGAATCCTTCGAGCGCGAGCGCGAGCGCGAAGATCTGCAGCAGCGAGCGCTTCAGCCCACCGACGCGGCCCAGCAGTTGGCGCAGGCTGACCGACTGGCGTTCGGTGCGCGGGCGAAAGTCGGCGGCCGGGCTCAGCTCGAGCACGACGCCGGTGAAGTGCTTCGACACCTCGTCCATCGCGAGGCGCCGCACGCCGCGCGCCGGGTCGTGGATCACCACCTTGCCATGGCTCAGCTGCGTGAGCACGACGAAGTGATTGAGGTCCCAGTGCAGCACGCAAGGCAACTGCAGCTGCGACAGATGCGCCATCTCGGCACGCAACGCGCGCGGGTTGAGCTGCAGTTGTCCGGCGATGCGCGTCAGGTCGACCAGCGTCGCCCCCTTCAGCGAGAGCTGAAAGCGCTGGCGCAGCGTTGGCATGTCGGTGTGCAGGCCATGGTGCGCAGCAACCATCGCGAGGCACGCGAGCCCGCATTCGGCGGCCTCGGTCTGCAGCAGCATCGGCACGCGCGGTGAGCCGAAACCGAGCCGCAGAGAAGCGAAGAAGCTGCTCATCGCGCGCTCCTCAGATCCGGCCGGTCACGCTCAGCAAAGGCTCGAAGACCCACTCGATGAGGCGGCGCCGATCGAGCAGCACGTCGGCTTCGAGCTGCATGCCGGCCGCCAGCGGCTGCGCCTGCCCATAGGCCTGCACTGCCTGCTGGTCGAGATCGACGGTGATGCGGTACAGCGGCTCGGCCGATGCAGCGCCCTTCATCGCCTCGGGCAGCGGCAAGCCGGCGAGCTCGGCCGCTTGCAGCGGTGTGCGCGACACCTGCAGCACCTGCCCCGCATGGTGGCCGAATTTCTGATACGGAAAGGCCTGGTAGCGCAACTGCACCTGTTGATTGGCGCGAACGAAGCCGACCGCGCTCGACGGGGCGAACAGCTGGGCCTGCAGCCGCGCATCGGCCGGCAACAAGCTGGCAAGCGCCGACGCCGGCGATACGCTGTGGCCGGGCTCGGCCAACACGGCGGTGACGACGCCGTCTTGCGGCGCGCGGATCACGACGCGTTGCTTCGCCTCGTTCTCGGCCGACTCCTGCGCCAAGGATGCGAGATCGCGCTCGATCTCGCCCATGGCCGCCATGCTGCGCAACGGCAGCTCGCGGCGCTGGGCCTCGAGCGTGCCGATCTCACGCAGATGCGCAGTGCGTTGGCGTGACAGTGCCTGCAGCTGCGCGCGTACCCCGAGCATTTCCTCCGTCTTCGCCTGCACTTGCGCAGCCGAGACGAAGTTATCGTTTTTCAAAGATTCCAATCGCGCCGTGGCTTGTTGTGCGAGCACGAGTCGCTGGCGCTGCAACTCGGCTTCGGTGTCCATCTGCGCCAGCTCATGACGCATGTCCTCGATCTGACGGTCGAGCGCGGCGCGCTGCTCTTGCTGCAACTGCGCCTTCTGCCGCGACGCGTCGTGCAAGCTCTTGCTGCGCACCGCGAGGCTGGCTTGCACCGCCGCCTGCGTGTCGCCACTCAGGGTGGCGCGGTCGATTGAGAGCACGAACAGCACGTCACCACGACGCACTGCTCGTCCCTCAACTACATGGCTCTCCGTCACGACGCCGGCCTGCGGGGGCAGCAAGCGCAAAACGCCGCGGTCGGGAACCAGGTAACCGGCAATGTGGGCCTTGCGGGTGTAGCGGCCTTCGAGCAGAAAGCCGCCGACCGCGCCCGCGATGATGACGACCATCAAGGTCAGCACCGCAAGCGGCACAGGCCGCACGAGTTGAATACTGCCGAGCCATGCCTGCTGACGTCCTTCGATGACCTCGGGGCGAAACAAGCTGGGCATGGAGACCCGACGGATTCAACGGGGATGACTCTGGCTTACCAGCCCTTGACCGGGCCTTCGTCAGCGCCGCCGCCGACGTGACGCAGCAGGCTCGGGTCGAGCGGAACCGGTGCCGGCTGCGTGGCGGGAGCGACGGGCGGCTTCGATTGCTGTTGGACGGGGGCAGCTTGGGTGTGGTCTTGCGGCATCTGGTGCTCCTGGAGGGGGTGGTGATGCACGCTGAAGGGGGTGCGTGCACAGGAGCAATTCGAGCAGCGACAAGCCGCGTTCGTAACTGTCAACTCTTACAGGTTGCGCAATCGGCGGCGTCGCCGTAGCGACGTGATTCAGCGCAGCAAACCCAGGCGCAATGCTTTCAGCACCGCTTGGTGCTTGCTCACGCAACCGAGCTTGTGCGTCGCCGTGTTGACGTGGAGCACCGCCGTGCGTTCGCTGATACCGAGGATGTTGCCGACCTCCCAGGCGGTCTTGCCTTCCATCGTCCAGCGCAGGCTTTCGAGTTCGCGTGGCGTGAGTTCCGGGATCTCGTCTTCCGGTGGCCGCGGCACCAGCACGCGCTGCGCCGCGTCCTGCGCATGGACAGCGAACAACTGCAGATCGGCCACCATGCGGGTCAGCTCGGTCGGTCCAGCCGGCAGCGCTTGATCGCGGTCGACCGCCATCATGAAATGGCGTCCCTCGGGTAGGTGCAAGGCCAGTGCGATTCCGGTGCGATAACCGAAGCGAGCCTGGTACTCCCAGCGCTCGCCTTGCCCGACCGACGTGTAGGTGTCCTGGTTCCAGATGATCGGAACGCTGTGCCGCTTGCAATGCTGCGCCACCGGGTCGACCACCCAGTTGCTCACGTCCTCGAACGACTCGCGGTACGCGCTCGGCGTGTTGTCGATCGCGATGAATTCCGATGCGCCGCGGAAGTGATCGATGATCGTCGTCGCTGAGACCGTCTCGAAGCCGAGCCGGTGCGTGAAGCCGACGATCTCCGTCAGCAGTTCAGCGCGGCTGCCCGCTTTGAGGACCGACGAAAAACCACCCTGCAGCATGACGCTTGTTGACCCCCGAAGACTTGGAGCGCAGCAAAGGAAAGAAGCTCCGGCACAGACCCTGAAAGGTATTACACCTGACAGTCTTTACAGATGGCAAGCGCGCGCGAACGCACCACACTGTCGCTCGATGTCGCTCCAACGGCGACGCCAACCACAGGACTCTACCGTGATGACACCCGCCTGGATTGTGTGCGCCTGGCCGCCCTTATTGTGGCAGGCCCAATGCGCGCCGGACCTGCACTTCATACATCTTGGTACACGTGTTCTAACCACCGGAGACGCCGAGCAGCCGTGCTCGGGGCAGACCGTCTGGGGCAACCCGTCGAACGAGCGAGCGGCCGGCGTGGCATGGGACTGGGTCGAAGTTCACGAAGGCGTCGTCGCGATGGCCGACCCGCTGGCGCTCGTCACCAACCTCCAGCTGACGGACTCGCACGGCGACGTGCTGCCGAGCATTCAGGCTGCTCTGCACCTCAACGAAATCGTCCACACGCTGCCCTGGCAAAACGAGGTGCAGCGGGCGCTGCACCGTGTGGCAGTCGCCGCGTAACTGCGACGCTCAGCTCGCCGGAAGCAGCATCTGCGTGTGCGGGATGCCGTCTTCGAGATAGCGGTCGCCGACGACGACGAAGCCCGCTTCTTGGTAGAACGCCTCGAGCCGCGACTGCGCCGAGATGCGGATGCCCTGCCCCGGAAAGGCCTTGGCGGCATGCGCGATCGTGCGCCGCACCAGCTCGCGGCCGAGGCCGCTGCCGCGCGCCGCCGACGTCGTGATCACGCGGCCCATCGATGGCTCGGCGTACTTCAGTCCGGGGTCGACGAGCCGCGCGTAGGCGAGCGGCACCTTGTGCTGCGGCGACCAGGCTGCCAGGTGATGCGAGTGCTCGTCGTAGCCGTCGACGTCGAGATAGGCACAGTTCTGCTCGACGCTGAACACCTGTTGGCGCGCCATGTAGATGTACTGCAGCTCGTGCACGCTCAGCTCGTCGAAGCGGCGCCAGCGCCAATCGAGCGTGTCGAATGAGGTGGGTGATGAGGTCATGTCGCCATCATGCCGAAGTCGTGTCGAGCTCGCGCCGCCATACTCGCGCGATCCGAACAACAACGTGGAGACTGTGATGCGCAAGCTGCTCGCCGCGCTCGCCCTCGTCGTGCTCGCGCTAGCCGCCTACCTGATGCTGTGGCCGGTGCCGATTCAGCCCGCGGGCTGGGCCGCGCCGAAAGCGCCGGGATACAGCGGGCCGCACGCCGTCAACACGCGGCTCGCGCGTTTGCAAACGCTGTCGCTCGGTCCCGAGGAAGGGCCCGAGCACATCGCACTGCACGACGGCTGGCTCTACACCGCAGTGGCGAGCGGCGCGATCGTGCGGATGCGGCCCGATGGATCGCAGCGCGAGGTCGCCGTCACGACCGGCGGGCGCCCGCTCGGCTTCGACTTCGATGCGCAGGGCGCGATGGTGATCGCCGACCCGCTGGCCGGTGAGCACGGCGGCCTGTTCAAGGCGAGCGGACTCGGCACGAGCGCGAAGCTCGAGCTGCTGACCGACCAGGTGAATGGGGACCCGATCCGCTATGCCGACGGCGTCATCGTCGCGCGCAGCGGCAAGATCTACTTCACCGACGCGTCACGCCGCTTCGGCGCCAAGGCCTGGGGCGGCACCTTCAACGCGAGCGTGCTCGACATCGTCGAGCATCGGGCCACTGGCCGCCTGCTCGAATACGACCCGGCGACCAAGTCCACGCGCGTGCTGCTGCGCGACCTGTGCTTCGCCAACGGCTTGGCGCTCAGCGCCGACGAGCGCAGCGTGTTCGTCAACGAAACCGGCAGCTACCGCATCTGGAAGGTCGGCGTCGCCGCCAACGATGTCAGCGCGAAGCAGCCTGATGATGCCGCGCAGGTGCTGCTGGCCAACCTGCCCGGCCACCCCGACAACCTGATGCGCGGGCAAGATGGCCGCATCTGGGTCGGCCTCGTGAAACCGCGCGGCGCCTTCATCGACGACAGCGCCGGCAAGCCCTGGCTGCGCGAGCTTGCGCTGCGCCTGCCCAAGTCGCTGTGGCCGGTGCCACCGGCCTACGGCCATGTGTTCGCCTTCGACGAGAGCGGCAAGGTCCTCGTCGACCTGCAAGATCCGAGTGGTGCCTACCCCGAGACCACTGCCGTCACCGAGTCGGGCGATCGCCTCTACATCCAAAGCCTGCATGCGAAGACGCTGGGCTGGATGGATAAGAAGCAAGCCGGGCTCTGATCCCTATTTGATCGCGGCCGTCTTCATCATCCGCGCGACCAGCGCGATACCGAGCGCGGTCAGCAGCAGGCACACGCAAAGCGGCACCGCCACCTGCGTCGCGCTGAACGCCTCGCCCTTCAGCACCCGAGTCATCAAGGTGTACTGCGCGAGCGCCGGCACCCACAAATGCCATGGCGATTCGCCGCTCTGGTTGAACACCGTCACCAGCGGCAGCAGCGAGACGCCGAGGATCACGACGGTGCTGTTGGCCTGCGCCTCCTTGAAGCTCTTGCAGCGTATCGCCACGGCCATCAGCAGCGCCGACAGCGCGGCGGCAAACGGCATCAGCAGCACGAGAAACAGCCAAGCCTCGCGCAGGCCGAACTGGAACAGCGCCTGCAAGGTGTCGCTGCGCAACAGCCATTGCGCCGGCAGAAAGCTGAAGCAGCTCAGCACCGCGATCGCCATCGACAGGCTTGCGACCGCGCCCCATTTGCCGAGCACCAGCGCGACGCGCTCGCTCGGGTTCATCAGCAGCGGCTCGAGCGAGCCGCGCTCGCGCTCGCCGGCCGTCGTGTCGAGTGCCGCGTTGAGCGCGCCGTAGAGCACCGCCATGATGACGAAGAACGGCAGCATGCCGGTGATCTGCGCCGCTCGCGTTTGCGTGCTCGCCAGATCGCGCTCCTCGACCTGCAGCGGCTCGAGCAACTCGCTCGACACGCCGCGCAGCGCGAGGCTCAAGCTCGCGCGCTCGCGGCTGTAGCCGGCGAGCAGGCGCTGGAGGCGCGCGACGCCCGATTCGGCCTGCTTGTTCGCGCTGTCGCTGATCACCTCGACGCTCGGCGATTCGCCGCGCAGCAGCGCCGCCTCGAAGTCCGGCAGCACGCGCAGCACCGGGTCGCCGAATGCCGACGAGCGCAACTGCGCCTCGAAGTTCGCCGGCGCCGGCTTGACCACGTAAGTCTGGCGCTCGAAGTAGTTCTGCAGGCTCGGCGCATGCTCGAGCCCGGCGACATAGACCTCGCGCTTCTCGGCGCGCGCCTCGAACGACGCGATGAATCCCGACAGCGCGATCAACACCAGCGGCGCGAGCAGCACGCTCGACACCAGCACCACCGCCAGCGTGCGTCGATCGCGCAACGCGTCGATGATTTCCTTGGCGAACACCGTCAACGCCGCGCGGCTCGCGCTCGGGGTCGTCATGCGGCGACCCCGCGCTCTTGCGCGAACGCGAGCTTGACGAAGGCCTCTTCGAAGTCGCTCTCGCCCGTGCGCGCAAGCAACTCGGCCACCGTGCCCGACGCGACGCTGCGGCCGTGCGAGACGACGACCACGTCGTCGCACAGCCGCTCGACCTCCGACATGATGTGGGTCGAGAACACGATGCATTTGGCGCCGCCTTCGGGCGTGCGCAGATGGCGCAGCGCATCGCGCAGCCCGCGGGTGGCAAGCACGTCGAGGCCGTTGGTCGGCTCGTCGAGCACGATGTGCGGCGGATCGTGGACCAGCGCGCGCGCCAGCGCGGTCTTCATTCGCTCGCCTTGGCTGAAGCCGTCGGTGCGGCGCTCGAGCAGCGGCCTCATCTCGAGCATCTGCGCCAGCGCATCGGCTCGCGCATGCGCGGCGTCGCGCGAAAGGCCCTGCAGCAGGCCGTAGTAGACGATGTTCTCGCGTGCGGTGAGGCGCGGGTACAGGCCGCGCGCGTCGCTCAGCACGCCCATTCGCGCCAGTGTCTCGCGCGGCCGGGCGACGACGTCAATGCCGTCGACCGACAAGCGGCCGGCGTCGGGCGCGATCAGACCGGCGAGCATGCGCAGCGTCGTCGTCTTGCCGGCGCCGTTCGGCCCGAGCAGCCCGGTGATGCGGCCGTCGGCGGCGCTGAAGCTCAGGTCCTGCACCGCTTTCACGACCGCCGCCGGCGCGCGCCGCAGGCTCCACGCGGAGCGGCGCGCGCGCGGCGCGACGAACTGCTTGGCGACATGGTCGATGACGATCACTTCGCCTGCTCCGGCAAGTGCAGCGGCTGAAACGCCGGTGGCCGCGGGATGCTCTTCACGCAGCCGGCGTCGACTGCCAGCGCACCGGCATCGTCGGCCGCGTCGATGAAGCGGAACAGCACGTCGCGCATGCAGCCGATCCCGAGCACGCCATGTCCGGCATTCGGCACGACGACGTGCCGCGCGTTCGGCCCGAGCGCTTTCGCGACGCGCTCGGCATGGCGCGGCGGCGTCACCGGGTCGAGCCCGCCACTCAGCATCAGCACCGGCGAGCGGCTCGGCGGCACGCCCGCGTATGCGGCGGGCAGCTCGCCGCGTGGCCAGCTCGCGCAGACGCGCTCGTACAGCTCGGCAAAGCCGACGCCGAAGTCGGTTCCCGGCGGGTCGACGGCGTGCGCCTTGCGCGGCAGATCTTCACTGCAGACGACCGAGAAGTGCATCCCCATCGCGAGCGTCATTCCTTTGCGCGGCGCGAGCAGGCTGTTGATGCCGACGATCGCATCGAAGCGCCCCCGAGCCGCTTCAGCGATCGCCTGCGGCAGTGCCGCTGCGAGAGGCGGCGCGTAGAGCGGGCCGCGCACTGCGCCGAGGAGCATCTCGCGCGTCAAGGTCAAGCTTTCGGCCTGACCACTCAATGGGTGCGCGACGCTGACCCGACGCGGCAGGCTTTGCAGCAGCGCCGCCCAGTCGGTGCGCAGCGCGGGATGTGCTTGGCGGCAAGCGGCTTCGCGTTCGCACGCCGTGAAGACGGCGTCGAGCACGGCTTGCGCATCGCTCGAGTGGCTCGTCGTCAAGCCCATGTCGGGCGGCGCGACGCCGTCGATCACGCTGCGCCGAACGCGCTGCGGAAACTGGCGCTGGTAGTCGAGCGCAGCGCGGGTGCCGTACGAGCCGCCGACGAGGTTGATGCGCTCGACGCCGAGTGCGGCGCGCACCGCATCGAGGTCCTGCATCGCGATCGGCGTCGTGAACATTCGCAGGTCGCCGTAAGGCAACTTCTGCAGCGCGTCGCGGCACTGCGCAAGCCGCGCGATCTGTCGTTGCGGGTCGGCCTGCTCGGCGAGCCGCAGATGCCGCGGGTCGTCGCAGTCCAGCGGCGCCGATCGCCCGGTGCCGCGCTGATCGACGAACACGATGTCGCGCCGATTGTTCAAGCGCGTGAACAAGGGCAGCACCGCCGGCGCAAGCGCAATCGCGCTTTGTCCCGGCCCGCCGGCCAGCATGAACACCGGGTCGGCCGACTTGCGCCGCGCCATCGCCGGCACGACGACATAGTGCACATCGATCTTCACGCCCGCCGGCTGCGCCGGGTCGAGCGCTCGTGAGACCACGCCGCACTGGACGTCGTTGCGGATGCCGGCGATGCGGCACGGCGTCACGGCTTCGGCGGCGCAGGCCGCGCTCGTGCCAAGCACAAGCAACGCAACGGCGCTGAGCGCGCGTCTCATGGCTCGCCGAGCAGGCGCTTGAGCTCGCCGCTGTCGATCAGCTTCGCGAGCTCGTGCGCGCCGCCGACCAGCACGCCGCGAACGAAGACCATCGGAAAGGTCGGCCAGCCGGTCCACATCTTCAGCGCGCCGCGCGGCCGCCATTGGCTGAAGTAGCTGCCGTACTCGAGGTACTGGTGCGGCTGATTCGCCGCCGCGAGCGACTGGCGGGCGCGCCGGCAAAAGGGGTTCTGCGCCATGCCGACGACGAGCACCGGGTTCGACGTTGCCGCAGCTTGTACGTTGTGAACGATGTCGGCGTGCCAGTTCGCGATCCGCTCGCGAACCTCGGGGTGCATGCGGGTCTCGTCGAGCACTTGGCGGGGCATGGTCGAACCTCGGCGCAAAGCCGCAAGCGTATCCCAGCCCCGCCGCTGCGGTGGTCGCGCGCGTCAGGCACAGCAGCGCGCGAGCAGCGGTGCGTCGCCGCGCGCCTGGTTGCAGGCGCAGCGCGCGGCCGAGTGAATGCTGGTCAAGCGCGAGTTTTCGCGGTCGGCTTGAAGACGCCGTTGCAGACCGCGCGCTGCGCGTCGTCGGCAGGCAGCTTGGCGCAGACGCCATCGAGCTGAGCTTGCAAACGCTTGAATACCGCCGCGTGCGCCTGACCCTTGTTCCACTCCGAGACCTTGGTGCCGACCTTCTGCAGCGAGCGAGCGCTGCGCTCGTAAAACGCATTCGGCTGCGCCGCCGCTTCGTCGAACAGCTGCTGCACCGCGCGCTCGATTCGCGCTTCGTCCTTCGGCGCCAGCTCGACCAGGGTGCCGACATAGCTCGCACCCCATTGCAGCCGCGTCGCCGGTCCCTCCGATTTGTTGAACGCCTCCTCCGACCAGCGCAGCGCCGCGGCCTTGTCGCCGCGCTTCCTCGCGTTCGACGACAGCTGCGACATCAGGTAGTACGGCGAATGGCTCTTCGCGAGATTCGACTGCAAGAGCGCATCCGATTCGTCGGTCAACCCCGCCTGCTCGAGCAGATACGCCGCCGCCGTGATGACCGCCTGGCGCTCGTAGCCGTCGCTGATTTCGCGATCGTCGCGCGCGGCGTGCTCGCGCACGTCGGCAAGCAAGTCGGCCGGCAGCGCCGGTGCGGCCTTCTCGTCCTTCGGCCAATCGATCTTCGCCAGGTCGACACGCCCCTGCAGCGCTGTCAAGCGGTCGGCGCGCGACAGCGTCGTGTCGGCTTCGAGGCGCTTCAGCGCGGCGTTGAACGCGTCGACGAGCGCGCGGCGCTCGACCGACTGCGGCGCCGACAGCGCACGCGTGATGTCGGCGGCGTTGTTCGTGAGCACGTCCATCTGCGCGCGCGCTGCATTCGCGTCGGCGAGGACTCGCAGCAAGCGCTCGCGCGCTGCCGGGTCGGTCGACGGCGGCGCTTTCTCGTCGGTTGCGGCGAGCGACTTCAGCAGCAGCCGCGTCGCCGTCTCGGCTTGCTCGGCCGGGCAGCGCGCGGCGATCTGCTTCAGCACCGCCGGCAGCTCGGCCTTGGTCACGAGTTGCTGCTCATCGGTGTCCCACGAATAGAACGCGAGCAGCCGCCAGTCGTTGGCGGTCAATGCCGACGCGCCGGCGCGCGCATCGGCCAACACCGCCTTGACCGGCCGCTGGGCGGCGTTCATGCCGAGCGTCAGCACC
>Ga0066709_100001548_pt1 | contig 15413 bp, 15 predicted proteins | sample GraSoiAngelo_158_FD_79665 | JGI IMG/M metagenome (GOLD analysis project Ga0066709, IMG submission 79665) | Grasslands soil microbial communities from the Angelo Coastal Reserve, California, USA - 14_1009_16_30cm | ecosystem: Environmental > Terrestrial > Soil > Grasslands | place: USA...
ATGTGGCCAACACGTGAGAGTTATTTTCAATGAGTCGAACGAGGCGATAAAGGGTCATCATGGCAGTCTCCTGTGATTCCTGAAGCTAGTTTCGGCTTATAGGATCACTCAGGCCATGATGGGCGCCACAGGTGATTGTGATTGGAATCACAACCGTGAAGGGCAGTACGCTCACAGATTCGATGTAGCGCGGTCGGAACTCTGTCAAGATGAAAGTCAACGCCCAAGCTACAGCCTGAGAGCAGCCCGCACGGATCGGGGATCATTGAATAGCCGTAAACGAAAGCCTAGTTTCTTAAGCACGCTCTGCATGACGATGTTGTCTCGCAGCATCTCTGCTGTGATCTGGTCGACCTTCCGCTCGCCTGCGAGTTGAATGAGCCGCCGCAATAGCTCGGTTCCCAGCCCGCATCCCTGATATTTGTCTGAGACCAGTACGGCCATTTCCGCTTCATTCGTATTCGGCAATTTGTTGAGCCGTCCAACCGCTAGAATTCTTTCGTCGCCGGTACCAGCATCCATCTCGCTCGCTACAAGGACGGTCTCGCGCTCAGGATCAGCAAAGCAAATGCGAACCAGTCGTTCGTGGGCAGTCCGCGTGGCCAGGCTGAGCGAACAAAAATAGCGCAGGTACACTGTGCGGTTCGACAGAAGGCTGTGGAATTTAACCATCAACGGCTCGTCATCCGGATGGATCGGCCGGATGAAGACTTGCGTTCCGTCCTTCATGCTCCATTGAGAAGAACCCTGCGACGAATTAAGTTGCGAAACAGTATTGGCAAGATTTCCCATTTGTAACGTCTCACTATCTTGCATTCCGCCCTCCTATTTATTCAACTTTATTCAACAAGCATGGCCCGACCGGTCTCCGCGCCTGCCATGATTCTTACTTGCGGTTCGTACGTTAGAGCAATGGAAAGCGTTCTGGAGATCAGACAGAGTTGCTTCGCCTTTTCCAGTAGGCGACAGGCCTGCGGCTGCTCTTTTTCGCTTGACATGGTAAGCGTCGGGCGGATCACGATACCGTCGAACTTGTAGCCCGATTCGGCCTTCCGAACGACTCCTCGGGCCTCAACTTCCAGGTCGGTGTACTCAAACTTGGAGTACTCGGCTAGAGCGCGAAACGTCGTCGTGTAGCAACCTGCAACGGCAGCCAGCAGCAAGTCTTCCGGGCTCCAACGTCCCTCGAAACCACCGAATTGCAGTGGCGCCGTGAAGTGAATAGCATTCGGCGCAGAATCTGATTTCACCAGGCCCGACTTGCCTGAGCTCCACCAGGCGACTACACGATACAAGTGCTCGTTTTCCATATCATTTCTCCTCGCACGAAACTCGCGACCTCAATACGCGAATTTCCAGAATCCCAATAGCAATTGACGCGGCACCCTCCCGCAGAAAACTTCGTATTCGGGCCCATTGTGTCTGGAAATGACCGATAATGCGATGCGGACAATCACGGGTTCGCGTGATCGTAATCACAAGGCGGTGCTACAATTTGCCACAGCGATTGGGATATGCGCGCTCCTTACGGACTCAACATTCTCGACAACTGTCTGACCTGCCCCGTACGCGAGGAGCACCTTTTCTGCAATTTGCCTATGGACGCTTTGCAGAAACTGAATGAAATCAAGTCCACGGCGGTTTACCCAAAATCAGCGGTCTTGTTCATTGAAGGCCAGCAACCGCGCGGAGTATTTGTCTTATGTGCCGGCAAGGTGAAACTTTCCACTTCGTCTAGCGAAGGCAAGACCCTCATCACCAAGCTTTCTGAAGCTGGAGACGTCCTCGGCTTGAACGCGACGATCTCGAATCACCCGTACGAAGTCACAGCGGAAATGATCGAGCCAGGCCAGGCGAATTTCATACCGCGGGATGCGCTGCTGCGGTTTCTGCGAGAACACGGCGAAGTCGCGCTGCGGGTTGCGGAGCAGTTGAGTCTCAACTATTACACAGCATACGAAGGAATCCGCACCCTTGGACTGACCAGTTCCCCGGCTGAGAAATTCGCGAAGTTGTTGCTTTCTTGGTATCCAGCAAAAGGACAGACCAACGGCCAAGCCCAAGTCAAGCTGACCCTTACCCATGAAGAGATCGCGGAGATGATTGGCACTACAAGAGAGACCGTGAGCCGACTTTTTTCAGATTTCAAGAAGAAGCAATTGCTCCAGGTAAAAGGTTCAACTCTCGTCCTTCGCAACAAAGGTGCGTTGGAAAAGATGGTTCACGCCTAGCGTCCCACGTGTGGGTCGGACACTCTTGTCCGTCGCCATTGTTTCTTGACTCAGGGCGTGTAAGCGCAACGAGGCTCTTGCGCAAGAGGATCGTGACTCACGGCGTAAGCGCGAGCTCGGGAGCCGCCGCACACATCCCTAAAATCACAGCGGCCGCACTTTCCTTTCAATTGTGAGCTGTCACGAAGCGAGCGGAACAGAGACGAATCCTGATATATCTGCGCCAATGGTTCCCACAAGACATTTCCTGCCGCAAGCGGCAGAAATCCGCTGGGATAAACTTCGCCGGTGTGGCTCACGAACACGAACCCCTTCCCATCATTGACCCCCTTGGGCGAACTCGTGATCAAGTCTTCCTGCGACCTGGCATTCGGAACCAGGGCCTTTTGCTGTAGCACATACCGGCGATAATGTTGCCCTTCAGTGGTCTTGATGTGGAACTTCACCCGTTTTGAAGCAGAATACAGCTTGGCAAAAACCTGTTCGTGTTCTTCAGCGCTCAGCAGATCGCTGAGTTGCGCGCGTCCGGTCGGCACCAGAAAAAAGACGCTCCACAGAACCACCCGAAGCGAGCTCAACAATTCGATCATGTTGTCCAGATCGGCAAGATTACGTCGCGAGACCGCTGTGTTGACCTGTACAGGAAGCACGGCTTCGTGGCACCAGCCCACCGCATCGAGCGTGCGCTGGTAAGAACCGGGTACCCCCCGAAAAGTATCGTGAAGTTCGGCCGAGGAGCCATCCAGGCTCAACGCGAGGCGCATCAGTCCGCTCTCCTTCAGCTTGAAGATGGCATCACGCACCAGTAATGGAGTGGCGCTCGGCGTCAATGATGTACGCACCCCGCGGCGGCAGGCGTATTGCACAACCGGCATCAGATCCGAGCGTTTCAGCGGATCGCCGCCTGTGAGCACGAATAATGGCACCCGCATTTCCGCGATTTGATCAATCAAGTGAAAAGCTTCTGCGGTCGAAAGTTCGAGGGCATGCCGCTTCGGTTGTGCGTTCGCACGACAATGCGAGCACTTGAGGTCGCAGGCTTGAGTCATCTCCCAGATGACAATCATGGGGCGGACATCGAAATCGCGGGGCCTGAGCGATGCGAAATCCATTTCGCGGATCGGCCAAAATTGTGCGGCTAAGTCGCCACAGTGAATCGAGCAATGAACATTGCCGGCCAAGGAACATGACATATCTGCATGTTAGGGCCAAGTTATGGTCAGATGCTGTGATGACAATCACACGTCTGGGTGACGGGAGCCCTACTCCTCGCTGTCATAAACCTGCGATTCTCTGCGTGAGGCCAAGCCATGGAAACCAATCGCCAAACCGTCCTGCAACTCCTCAAGAGCGAACTTGAGTTTCTCGACAAGGGAGGTTACAAGCATCACCCGCGCTCGCCGTGGCGCGCTCCGTACATTTTCGAGGATTCGCCGAGCTGTCCGAATTCCACAGACCGCGCCCGACCACACTTGTGCGAGGAGTGCTGGCTCATGCAGTTCGTTGCGGCCGAGCTTCATTTAGAACAAGTACCTTGCCGATTTGTTGATCTCACCGGAAACGGCGTGACCGTGGATTCACTCTACCGTTGCGGAACTCCAGCGGAATCAGAGGACGGTTTGCGTAACTGGCTTCATGAACGGATCAGGGAACTCGAAGAACAGCTTCGCGACGCAGAGGGATTGCGTCTGGCCTAAACGCTCCGTAGATGTCCATCTGAACTCGGGTTTTGCAAGGGCTATTTCAGATGTTACAGATGTAATTGATTCCATGACAATGTCGGCTCCCATACGCGAGTAAGTTGGTGGTGCTGAATCCAACCAACACGCTCGGAAGAAAGGAGCCGAACATGATCATTATAGGAGTTGATTACCACCCCGAGTTTCAGCAAATAGCTTGGGTTGATACAGAGACGGGGGAGTTGAAGGAAGCGCGTTTGCACCATCCCGAGGCAGCGGAGAGGTATTACCGCGAACTGGCGGAGCAAGGAGTGCAGGTGCGAATCGGGATGGAAGCCAGTGGGCATGCACGCTGGCTGGAACGTTTGCTGGCCGAACTTCAGTTTGAGCTGTGGATCGGGGATGCAGCGGAGATCCGCACGAAGCGCGTGCGCAAGCAGAAAACGGATCGGCAGGATGCGCAGCTGATCCTGAAGCTGATGTTGGAAAATCGCTTTCCCCGAATCTGGGTACCGAGTTCGGAGAATCGGGACCTGCGACAACTGCTGTGGCACCGGCACCGCATGGTTCAGGCGCGCACGCGCATTATGAACCAACTGCAAGCTGTAGCCCTGAACGAAGGTCTTCGCTGTAAGAAGAAGTTGTGGCGAGAACCAGGGCGGCAGCAACTGGAGTCTTTTCAACTGGGGCTCTGGGCCAGCCGTCGCCGGCGTGATCTGCTGCAGTTGTTGGATCGACTGAACCCAACCATCGCCGACCTCACGCAGGCGATCGAGCGTGAAGCCGAGAAGTGCCCAGAAGCCGCACGGCTGAAGACACATCCTGGAGTAGGTGCATTGACCGCGCTGGGGTTCGTTCTGATCCTCGGGAACGCCGAACGTTTCCGCTGCGGCAAGCAGGTCGCGAGCTATCTGGGTCTGGTGCCTTTAGAGGAATCCAGCGGAAACCGCAGGCGGTTGGGTCACATCACGAAGCAGGGCAGTTCGATGTTGCGCTTTCTGCTGGTGGAAGCGGCGCAGGTCACGGTGCGTAGTGTTCCGGAATGGCGCAGCAAGTACTTTCACCTGATGCTTCGGCGCGGAAGGAAAACCGCGAAAGTAGCGATGGCACGCAGACTGGCGGTTCGCTTGTACTGGATGTGGCGCCAGAGGCGGGATTACGAGCAGTTGCAGAAGTTCGGTTCGCACGCGGGACAGCCCGGAAATCGCGATGGTGTGCAAGCGTACATCGAGTAATTGATTGGGCATCCCGCTCCCCATGTACGGGGAGTCTGAACTAGTAATCATGATCGCAGTTGCGGACCGAAGAGATGCTTGGGTCGGACCGATGTGCTGACCTGAGAGAGATTACGAGGCGAGCCTTGGTTGGAACAGCACTTTTTCAACGAGAGCGAAATGGCGCTCTTTTCTGAGTGCACGCCGCAGTGTGCTCAAAAGAGCTTGACACCGCCGACATTGTCAGAGACGCGGTTTTATCTCGTCGTCCTTGAGCTGCACCTGCGGATTCTAGCGGCAAGTAATTTTTCTGCGCTCCAATCAGGGTGGAAGCCGAGAATGGGGCACTCTGCCGTGACAAGCTCGTGCACGGAATGTAGGTGTTCCCACATCTCCAACGTCTGAAATACCGTCGGAGACCGCGAAGGTTGGGCCGGACTCCCCTAGCGACCGCACGAAGCCGAAGGCGGTGCAGCAGTGACACCAGCGCGCCAGTCCCGCGATCGCCGGTAACTATTTCGCTGAGGGAGCAAAATCAAGCTTAGTGTCGCCCTTCACTGTGACGCTTTCAGTGGTCGCTTTACCGTTGTGCCACGAGGTCGCCTTGTAGGTCCCCTCTGGCACATCGTTGATCGAATAGGCTCCAGTCGCGTCCGTTTGGGCGAAATAAGGCGAGGGGCTGACCACGATATTAGCGGACATCTCCGGATGAATATTGCAAAGGATCGGGACATTACCGGCATTCTCAAATTTGAATCGCTGGGTTTGTCCGCTCGAAGCCGTTCCCAGATTGTGTCCCAGTTTCTTATTGCCGGAAATATTGGGCCAGAAGACGTTGTGCGAGACAGTGTCGCTGTTTTTGAATTCAACGGTTGTGCCTTGCTGAATTACCAATAATGATGGGTTGAATTTCATTCCGCGTTGGTCCAGGGTCACAGTTTGGGTGGGAGCAGGCGAAGGCTTCGCCGCGACAGGTTCCAGAACAACGGCGGATGTGCCGCCCGCCTTAACGACACCGCTCAGCTTTTCTGAGTAAGCAAAGGATGAAAGCGCTACTAGGACAATTAAGGCAAAAAAATGACTCATATTAATCTCCTCTTCAGAAATTCCGCCGCTATTCCTGTGGCGGGTAAGTCAACAGATAGAAATAAACGTCGGATGCCTCGCTCGGGCTTAAATAATTGAATACCGGCATGTGTCCTCGCGACGGTAGTGCAAGTGGGCCTTCGAGTACTGGGCGTCCGACTAGGACCTTCGTCAGGAAGTCGTTCACCGTCAGCCGTGATGTAAGAGTACTGAGGGGAGGAATCTGCCCCTTCAGGATTTCGTCAGGAGTGGGGTTGTGACCAACTGCACCATGGCAAATATGGCAGGTGGACTTCACAATGTGCTCGCCTGTGCGCAGCGGCGGCTCGTCAATTGAGATCTGCTGTTTCTCTGCGCCAGGAATGGCGGCGAGTTGCCGCAGGTATGCCAGCAGCGAGCGGACTTCGTTATCGCTGAGATGGGGATCGGGAGGCGGCATGTCCGTTCCGCCCTTGTGCAAGCGCTCCAACAACGCTTGCCTGGCCTGTTTTGCCAGAGGCGTGGCGTCGTTTAAGTTCACGTCCATGCCGACCTTCTTCATGCGTTCGACATACAACTTAGCGGAGGTTGCTCGTACAGGATCGATTACAGAATGAATCTCCGGTGGTGCGCCTATACCGAATAGTCCGTGACAGCCTCGGCACTTGAACCTATACAGGTCGGCCCCAGAGAGAGTTCGCTTCTGCCCGGTGGAATTCGGTGAAATGTTGAGTGCCGGACTTGGCGGCCAGTCCCCAGGCATGGGCGCTTTGGGGCCGTATACCCCGGAAGATTTGCCCATGCTCGTCTGGTCAAATGGACGGTGAATATGAGTAATCCAGCTGTCACCGTGGACCGGAGTTACGGCCTGGCTTGAGGCGAAGGGCGAAAGCATCACAGTCAGAATCAAATATGCATATTTCATGACATTAATCTCACTTCCGCCCCGTACGAAGAACTTAGAACACAAAACGTGCAAGCAGGTAAACAGCGTTATTTCCATTCGCGTTACGCCCGGCAGCATCGTAGTTAGTTGCTGCACCATTGAAACGGCTGTAGCCGGTGTACTGGACGGCTAAGTCGAGATTCTGAATCGGCCAAACTGAGAAGTTCAAAATATAACCAGCACTCCGCGGGTCCCCATTCGCGCTGCCACTTATCGCACTCTGCGGAAAGAGGAAGGGATCTGCCGTACCCGTGGTTTCGAACCACCCCACAGCTGTCGAATAACGATTTCCAAAGTGATATTCCGCGTTTGTATTCAGAGCGTTCAAATGATGGGAAACCTGGCTAGCTCCAGTAAGCGCCAAAGTTGCCAACAACCAAGAATTTTCCCGGATGTAAGTACCTCGCCAAGACAGCACGTCCTTGCCAATGATCCTGTCATACTGAAAATCTGCCGCCCAGTCGGTGTAACCATCCTCAAGTCCCGAAATCGCCCCGGGGGTTGATTTCATGTGCATGCCGTAAGTGCCGATTTCGAAATTGTTTTTCAATCCATTTTGCTGCCACGCAACTCGCCAGTAAGGCGCAACACCACGTATGTTGAAGGAGAACCCTTGTCCATCGGGGGGCTGAGTACTGGCAATGTGAGCCGAACGGTAGATCGTTCCCGCGACGTACAGGTGTTCGTTCCACATCGAATACCCACCAATTCCAGCCACATCCTGACCCAAAGTTCCTTGAATAATTGGAGCAGCGGAGGGCCCAGGGGCTACATCACTTTCGATGAATGGAAACCCCCAGGCTGGCGTCGTGTTCCACAGATCTTCGACGGTTGGGTTGTTATTTAAGGTCAGGCCATAAACCCAGTTCTTCCCCGCCAATTGTCTCTGCCTCGCATATCGTATGTCCGTGTTGTCCATGCTGAAGTGGTCCCCTTGCGTGTCATACGTGAGCTGGAGAAAGCTGCCCACATGCGTTGACCATGCGCCAGAAAGAAAGAGGGAGATATCCTGAGGAAACTCAAAGTTGCCATTTTGAGTTCCTGGTTGCGGCGCCTTTGTGCTGGTGAAAGACGTTTCGAGCCACGCGGACAGAGGGAGCGAACCGAGCAAGTCGAGGCCGGCATGCTTCTTGTCTTGCTCGGCGGTGACGTTTCCCTCTTTCTTCTTATCCACATACCCCAGCAGCTTAAAATTCCGGCCCGCTGCATTAAGTTCCGGTGGATTGTAATGACAGCCGCTGCACGGCAGACCGGTCTGACGCGCGTAACTGGGAACGGCGGCCGACTTGGTCGGAAATAAGAGCACTGATGCAATAAGTGAAAGAGAAACGGCCGATATCTGAAATTTCATTTGGTATCTCCGATCTTTTTCCCGGCGGATCGCTTGTGGCCGAGTCTGGCAGTTGTGGTAATAATGTCCGCCAGCGTCAACCTGCTGAACGCCCTTTGGCAGGGAGCGCTGGTTTCTTCAAAGACACGCAACACCGCGGAATCCCCGTTCGGTTCCGGTGGATGCCGAGAAAGAAAGAAATCAATCACCTCACCCATGGTGATCTGATCGGCGCGTGCGGCCAGATGAAAGCCGCCCTTGCTGCCGCGTCGCGAGGTGACGAACCCGCCCCATACGAGTAACTGCAGGATTTTGGCTGTTTCGGCGGTTGAGACGCGAATCCGTTTGGCGATATTTTGGGACTGCATCGCGTCGCCCGACTGCGCAAGACAGCACAACGCCTTTAGTGCTGACTGCAATCGTTTCGGAAACGCAGGCCATGTCACGGCATTCGTTCCTTTCGGAGTCAATTGTCCGAAATACGCGAGATCTGGTCTGTGGGCGCGCGTACAAGATCATGTGATTGGAATCACATGATCTTGCGCAATACTGAGTGTTACTTCCGAGAAACAGCTGGCAGGCGATGAAACATCGAGGCTCGTTTTGCTAAAACTCTGGTTTACCTTCGCGCATTAGATGGGGCGATAGAGATCGCGAACACCGCGATGCTCAGAGAACGACCGCATACGACTATCGCAAAGGACTCACTTCTTCTGACAGTACTTCCCATCCGCCTTCAGCGACGTATCCTCTCTCATCGTAGGAATGGCCGGTGACTAGGCCCAGCACGAACCAGCCGAGAACAAGTGCGCCGATCGCGAAGATCGAGTCTCCTATCATCCTCATCCAGCGCAACTGGTTGATGTGGCCGGAGTGCAGAAACTCGGCTGACCGTGCATACCAGGTGCCATATTCGACGGATGCCCAAGCTTGCATTAAGCCGATTGGCAACATGCTCAGCAGGACCATTAATGCGAGGCCGATGTTGATGGCCCAGAACGAAAATGCGAGCGGAGCATTTTTCCAGGCCTTGCCGGGCCGGAGAGCGCGCAGGCAAAACAGCATCAGCCCGAGCCCAAGCATTCCATAGACACCGAACAGTGCCGTGTGCCCGTGAACCGGAGTCGTGTTCAACCCTTGCATGTAGTAAAGCGCAATGGGCGGATTGATTAGAAACCCAAACAAGCCCGCGCCTACAAAATTCCAAAATGCAACTGCAACGAAGAAATAAATCGGCCATTTGTAGGCTGCGACCCATATCTGTTGTTGCCGCGACCGCGCCAGCCGGATATGCTCCCAGGCTTCAAACCCGATCAGCACTAGAGGCACAACTTCTAGGGCGCTGAATACTGCACCTAAGCCGAGCACGATATTGGGCGTTCCGGCGAAATACAAATGATGGAACGTGCCAATGATTCCGCCGGAAAGAAAGATCACAGTAGAAAATAAGACCGCTTTAGTCGCAGTTGAAACGGAAAGTAGTCGGAGTCGTGTTAGCAGGAACGCGATCACCACGGTAGCGAACACTTCGAAGAAACCTTCGACCCAGAGATGGACTACCCACCACCGCCAATATTCGGCGGTGACCAGATTGCTGCGTTGGCCGTACATTAGACCCGCCGCATAGAACAGAGGAATCGCGATGCTCGAAACTACGAACATCATCAGCAGCGAATAGCTTTGATCGCGCTTCTGCAGCGCAGGCCGCAATGCTCGCCACATCAGCCAAAGCCAGAACACGAGGCCAATGAACAGCAGAATCTGCCATAGACGGCCCAAGTCCACATATTCGTAACCCTGAGTGCCGAGCCAGAACCATAGATTTCCAAGCTTGTGCTGAATACTCATCCACTCGCCCGCGAGCGAGCCGACGACAACCAACAACAACGCGCCGAAGAGCGCATTTACTCCTAGTCGCTGGCCTTTGGGCTCATAGCCGCTCACGGCTGGGGCGACATACAATCCGGTGGCCAGCCAGGAAGTGGCGATCCAAAAAATTCCAATCTGAAGATGCCATGTTCTGGTGACCGCATAAGGAAGCCAGCGATCGAGCGGGATGCCATAAAATCCCGAACCTTCCACGCCGTAGTGCGCGGTGATCGCCCCGAGCGCGACCTGCACAACCCACAATGCCGCCACCACGAAGAAAAATTTCACGGTCGCCTGTTGCGAAGATGTGGGCCGCAGGCCAAGTAATGGATCGCTGTCGGGCAACAGCTCTTCTGCCTCAACGCGCGGTTGCGACGCAAAGTACCAGACCATGCCGCCGATTCCGGCGAGCAACAGGACAAAACTGAGAACACTCCAGACGATCGTGCCGCCGGTGGGTTCATTTCCGATCAGCGGTTCATGTGGCCAGTTCTGCGTGTAGCTCACATCGCTGCCGGGGCGATTGGTGGATGTGGCCCAGGCGGTCCACCAGAAAAATGCACTCATCTGGTGCAGCTTCTCGGGGTCGCTCATCGCACCACGTTGAATGGCGTATTCGTTACGGCCACTGCTGAAGACGTCCGAATAATAGCGATTCAGCTCATCGAAGGCTTCGGCTCTTACGGGACTAACCGTGATTCGGTCACTCGCAGCATCGTACGTGTTGGTCCGGAGCAATTGCTGCAGGCGGGCTCCGAGTGCAGCCTTCCGCTCAACATCGAGAGAAGCGTAATTCTGCGCTCCCGATTCCCGTGCCCATTTGTCAAGAATGAATACGCACTCGCGGTGCAGCCAATCGGCGCTCCAGTCTGGCGCAATGTAGGAGCCATGACCCCAGATCGTGCCAACTTCCTGGCCACCGATGGATTGCCACACATTTTGTCCGTCCCGAATGGTTTCACCGTTGAAGAGTACTCGGCCATCAGAACTGACTACCTCTGACGGAATTGGCGGCGCGCTCTTGAGAACTTTGATCCCTACTCCGCCCAGGACCGCAAAAGAAATGGCGAGCACGAGTCCAAGGGCAATCCACAGTTTCCGGTATGACATGGATAATTCCTTTCAATGATGTCTTATTACGATGCTAACTGCGCACTGGGATCTCAACAGGATCTGACTTTCTTCCAGAATGCGAAAGGCTGACCTCCCGTGAAAACTCATATCAGGTATAGATGGCTCGGCAACTTCCCTCAATGACTTATGTCACAGCCCCTGCGTAGTGTGTTGGCGCGGCCCGCGCGAAGGTGAGAGCGAGATTGGCACCGAAAAGTGATACCGCTGTCATTTCAGTGATCGCCGATACTGGCAGCCATGCCCATGCCGAGACCGCGATTCCCTGATACGCGAGGATTTGGGCAGTGACCCGCAGCGTACATCCCACTGCAAGTAGTGTCAAAGCCCAAAACATCAATTGAGGGCTGAAGAGAAGGCGCATACCGGAGAATGCCGGCAGGACACGTGGTCCGATCGAGAAGACCATGAGAGCTAGAAATCCGACGGTCAACGCATGGCGAGACGCGCCCCAAATTCCGGGCGCCGTGGCCGTCATGGAAGCCCAAATCCCAAGCAGCGCAGCTACTATTGACCAAGCGTACGCGATGCGCACAAATGCAGGGAAGCTTGTGTGCACGCCGCCGGTTTTCGGAGGCCGCTCGGAAGGCTCGAAGAGTCGAAGGGCATAGATGGCGAGAACCATGCCTGCCGCGAGCAGGAGCGTTGAAAGTTTCATCCAGCCAAACATGGCCGCCAGCACGCCTGCGGTATTCACAACGACTGCGCGCAACAGCAACGGTGTACGTGTGCTTCTCAGGCCAAGAAAAACCGGCAACCACTTCGCGCTAAACCCCCAGACGAAGGGAACGAGAAATCCCCAGGTTTCGAGAACCAGAAACCGTTGATCAAAACCGTGAGGCAGGACGGGTGAGATTCCACGGCACGCAAGAAACACGGCGCTGAGCAGATTGATGGTCAAAGCCGCAAGCCAGCCAATACATCCCGCGATGACCATCAAGATCCATTCGTCCAGCTTCGACTTCGGGCTTGCGTCCGAACGATGCCCTGAGACTGCTACGAAGAAGATCAGAAACGCAGTGATTTCCAATACAGCCGACAGAGGAAGCAAAGTGCGCCATTGCCACTCGTAAACGCCAGTTAACCATCGCAGCGTGACACGCATTGTCCACATAGCCCACGAGGTCCAGGGCGCCCACAAGGCAAACACCTTTAGGCGCCGCAGTTTGGGAATCGAGTAGTAGCCGATGCCGAGAATGAATGTACCAATCCAGCCGAAGATCTGCGCGTGCCCGTGGGCCTGGATCCAGCCAGGGGACGCGGTCCCCGCTGCACGGTGGCTGCTGATTGTCAGCAAATTCCAGACGCCGAGAAAAGTGCCCGGAAGCAGCATGAAAAGCAAACCCGCGGTGATATAGACCACCAACAGGCGCGAGAGCCGGGTTTCCCGCGCCGCCGCGATTTCAAAAACCTGCCCCGGCGTGCGTGGCTGCTCTTGCAATTCTGCGACCGTGATTAAAGAAGACATTCAGCGACTCCGTTCCATCTCGATTGCTCTCGGAAAGAGAATGTTGTTCTCCAGATGAATGTGTTGATGGAGATCGCGCTCGAACTCGGCCAGCGCGGAATAGAGGGTCTTGTAGCTCACACAAGCGTTCGCTGGAGATTGATATCCGTTGCTCAAATCGCGCATGCTGCGCAACAGATTCCCGGCGGAATCATGCTCGTGCATCATCATTGCGACGGGATCGCGGACTGTCCCGAATGGGGCCGGCAATACTGGCTCCCTGGCAATGACCGCCTCTTCCATTCTTTCTATATACGGAAACAGCACCACCTCTTCTTTCATCATGTGAGTCGAGAGTTCCTGGGCAAGAGCATGGAAATCGTGTCGCAGCTTCTGCAGTTCGGAATGCTGGTCGCCGTGAACATGGCACACCTTATCGAATAATGGGCGAAGGCGCCCAATCTCCTCGCGTGTGTATTTGTGGTGGGTGGTGTTGATATGTGCGATCAGTTCCGCGAGCGGCTCGGTCACCCACTCTTTCCCCTCCCGGCGCCCGTCGGCTGCAGTCGCCGCAGACTTCAACGACTCCAGCACCTGCTGAATCTGTAAATTCGCTTCGCCGCAAGCCTGTTCAAGGGACTTATTGCCACCACAGCAATAATCGATTCCGAACTTTTCAAATACCCGGGTCGCCGCCGGATTGTTCAACGCCACTTCGCGCACTGTCTTTGCAGTATCAAGATTCATTGGGTTTCTCCATTGCGGCCCACCCTTAACGCCGCTCTCTCTTTAATGTAGAAAAATCCGTCCGGGCTGCCGATGACTTTTGTCACAGAGCGTTACAATGTCGGCGATGCCGCTAGCCGAAACGCAGAAACAGATCCTCTCGAAAGTTCCGCTCTTTTCTGGTCTTGCCGCTGCCGAAATGGATTTCCTTGCTCCACGCGTGGTGCCACGCAAGTTCTCAGCAGGCCAGATGGTTTTCAATGAGGGGGACCCCTGTTCGGGTCTTTATGTTGTCGCTTCCGGGCAGGTACGCATTTTCAAGACTTCCGCAAGCGGCCGTGAGCAGGTGTTGAGCATAGACGGGCCGGGCAGTTCGATTGCGGAGCTGCCGGTGTTCGACGGAGGCAACTATCCGGCTTCAGTCGCGGCGATTGATGACGCCACTCTGCTATTTGTAAGCAAGAAAGATTTTCAGGAATTGTGTTTGACTCATCCCCAAGTCGCTCTCAAAGTGCTGCGAGTCGTTGGGGCCAGACTGCGGCGGTTGGTTGGAATCATCGAGGAACTCTCGTTTACGACCGTAAGGCACCGCTTGGCGGCCCTTCTCGTTCGTCTTGCTAATAGTGAAGGCGTGCAAGCGGGCAGCGGCATCGCGATCACACTGCCGGACAATAATCAGGAGATTGCTTCGCAGATTGGTACCGTACGCGAACTGGTTTCGCGCAATCTCAGCCGCCTGCAGGCTGAAGGCATGATCGAGATAGATGGCCGAAAACTGACGATTCGCGACCTCGATGCGATCAAAGCGGAAGTGAATTCAACGGAATAGGCGGCAGACTCCGAAGGCGAACACCGAGCGATTATTGACTCGGTCGCATCTCCTTTTGCGGCCGCCGGCCGCCGGCCCACGGCGAAGGCCTTGTAGCGCGATGCTCCGCCCGGTGTCGGTAGTCACACGGCTATGTGCCTGAGGTCACCGACTTCTGACTACGGCGAGCCTATCGTTGAGGCGGTTTCATGATGCTGGCCGCGAACCGCCGAATGTCGGATAACAATCCCTGAGCGCAAAACCGTTCGGGATACCGAGCTGGCAGCTTGCGGTGGCACCAATCATAACTAGGAGAGGAGAATCCGTCATGTTTGCACGTATTGTGGAATTCATTCCGAAAGTTGAAAAGAAAGAAGAACTATTTAAGGTTGTACGCAACGAGGTGCTGCCCATCCTGAAGAAGCAGCCGGGCTTCCTGGAGATCCTGCCGTTCGTGCCCGACTCCACTACTGAGAAGGCCATCACCGTTACTCTCTGGGCGGAGAAGAGGGATGCAGAGCGCTATGAGCAGAACGTGTATCCGAGAGTTGCGGAAATCGTGAAGCCGTATCTGACCACGGCAATCACCTTCAAGCACTATGTAGTCGAGACGTCGGTATGCCCGAACTTCATGGAGGCACTGACGGCCTGAAGTACGGTCCAACACCCGAAGCCGGAGCAGATCCAGTTCCGGCTTTTTTGCATTCAGACCACCGCGCGGACTTAAGCGAGTGCGCTGCACTTCTGAGGAGGATTGGACACGGCCTCTGCCGTACGGCGCCTGAAAAACTTCGTAACCAATAGCCACCATACGGCGACTGCGCTGCCATCACGTAAGGGTGCCCGGCCTTCAACATAGTGGTGAAAAACGAAAGCGCCCCTAGACTCAGTTGAGTCGTGGGACGCTCGTCGAACAGCCCTCCCCCGAAGTCTGCTCACAACCATCCTACGTTCTGACCTGCACTAC
>Ga0066709_100001550_pt1 | contig 15402 bp, 14 predicted proteins | sample GraSoiAngelo_158_FD_79665 | JGI IMG/M metagenome (GOLD analysis project Ga0066709, IMG submission 79665) | Grasslands soil microbial communities from the Angelo Coastal Reserve, California, USA - 14_1009_16_30cm | ecosystem: Environmental > Terrestrial > Soil > Grasslands | place: USA...
AACGCCGCCCAGCAGCGGCGAGAACCATGAGGCGGCCTCTGGCAGCGCCTCGCCACAGCCGGCGCAGTCGAGGAGCTGCGGCTGATAACCGAGCAGATCGAGGATGCGCATCACGAACCAGGCACTCTCGACGCGCGCCGATCGCTCCGGGGTGTTGAAGCGCTCGATGCTGACAACGACCAGCTCGAAGACGTCGTCGACCGGATGCCGTTCTTCGAGCACCTTGTCTGCCACCTCGGCGACGAGGCAGGCGTAGGCGGTCCGATGCAGGTCGCCACTGATGTTGCGGACATCGCCGCGCCGCTCCACCTGGGCGACGACGTCGAGGTTGCGACCCTTGGCCAGCATCATCCGCGATCGAGCGAACAGATCCAGGCTGTTTCCCGACCGTGCTTTAGCGCGCCGCGAACCCTTGGCGATCGCGGACAGCTTTCCGTGTTCGCGCGTCAGCAGCGTCAGGATGCGGTCGGCCTCACCGTAGTCGAGCCGCCGCAACACCACGGCATCAGCCTGATACGTCGGCATCGTTGCAATTCTCTATGATTCCCTCTCCCCTTGCGGGCCGGTCAGGGTTGGGGTCTCTTCTATGCTTGGGTGCGCAGCTGTGGTTGCCTTCCGGCGTCTTTTGTCCCGATGGCAGAGACGCGTACGCCGGTTCACACCAGAAGGCCTGGTCCGCAACAATGCCATCCTGTTCGGCGCCAGCCTCGGCGCCGGCCTCTTCGGGTATATCTACCACTTCGCGATCGGGCGCTTGCTGGGTCCGGCCGCTTACAGCGTCGTCGCCTCGGCGGTGGCCGCCGTTTACCTGCTTACCCTTCCCGCGCTGATCATCCAGCTGATCAGCGCGCGCTTCACCAGCGTCTCCGCGGCGCACCGCGATCACCGCGCCCTGCGGCCCCTTGTCCGATTGCTGAGCCTGGTGAGCTTCGGACTCGGCGCCGTTGTCGGTCTGGCCGTGTGGCTGGGCGCAGCCCCGGTAGCCCGGTTCCTCCAGCTCCCCGACCTCCGAGTGGTCGGCGTGCTGGCGCTTGCCCCGCTGTTCGGCATGCTGGTCTCCACGAACCGCGGACTGCTCCAGGGTCTCCTCCGGTTCGGAGCCCTTTCCATCAATCTCGTCCTCGATGGTGGTGCCAGGGTGGTGGTGGCCGTCACCCTGGTGCTCGCGGGCGCCGGGCCGGTGGGGGCCGTTACGGGAATCCTCGCCGGGCCGGCGATCGCGTATCTCCAGTCGATCCCGGCCGTCCGCCGGCTACCACGTGGGGCGCCGGGCCGGGCGGTGTCGGCGCGGGACGTGGCGCGTTACGCCGCACCCGCGGCCGCGGCCGTCATCGGCATCACGTATCTCTTTAATGTCGATGTCGTCCTCGCCCGGCACTATCTCTCGCCCGCACAGGCCGGCATCTACGCCGCGGGCGCCGTGCTGGCTCGGGCCGTCTACTTCCTCGGTGTGACCACCGCTGCCGTCATGTTCCCGGAGGTGGCGACGCGGCACGCCCGCGACGAGGCCCATTTCCGAGTGGTGGACCTTTCGCTACTCTTCCTCGGGCTGATCGGCGTCGTCATGATCCTTGTCTACGTCCTCGTCCCCGCCCTCGTCCTGCTTCCCTATGGCATCGAGTTCCATGCCGTTCGGCCGTTCCTCGGTCCGTTCGCCGCGGCCCTGACCCTGCTTGCCGTTTCCAATCTCCTGGTCAACTACTTCCTCTCAGTCAACAGCGCACGGTTTGCCGTCCCACTGCTGGCGGCCGGCGCTCTCGAAACCGTGCTGATGGTGTGGTTCCATCGCGATCTGGCCCAGCTGCTGGCGATGCTCCTGGTCACGACCAGTCTGCTGGCGGCCAGCCTGGCCGCGCTCTACGCCATCGACCGATTTCGGGCGTCGGCGCCAGGGACCGAAAACACCACCGACGCGGAGCCGGTGGCGGGGCCGTCGCCAGTGTAATCTGGAAATGGATGCAGCTCTCCGTAGTCGTGCCCGCCTATCGAGAGGGACCTCGCATCTACGACAACCTCCAGCGGCTGGTGGCGGAGCTCGACCAGCTCGGCAGCGACTACGAAGTGCTGGTCGTGTCCGACGGCAACACAGACCGCACGGCGGAGGAGGCGGAGCGGGTTTCCTCACCTCGAGTCACGGTCCTGCAGTATCCGGTGAACCGCGGCAAGGGCTTCGCCCTCGGTTACGGCGTCGGACGCTCGACCGGTGAGCTCGTCACCTTCATCGACGCCGACATGGAACTCGATCCGAGCGAGATCAAGCGATTCATCGAACTGCTTCACGAACAGGACGCCGACATCGTCATCGGGTCGAAACGGCACCGCTTATCGCGGGTGCACTATCCCATTTTCCGGCGCCTGCAGAGCTTTGTCTATCAGGTGCTGATCCGGCTGCTGTTCGACGTGGGCGTCCGCGATACGCAGACCGGACTCAAATTGTTCCGACGGCAGGTGCTCGCCGACGCCCTTCCCCTGATTGCGGTAAAGCAATTCGCCTTCGACCTGGAGCTCCTCGTCGTGGCCCGGCTGCTCGGCTATACGCGCGTCGTGGAGGCGCCCATCCAGCTTTCCTACCGATTCTCCAGCACCATCAGTCCCGGCGCCGTGTATCGCATTCTCTGGGACACCGCCGCCATCTTTTACCGCCTGCATGTCACCCATTACTACGCAAGGCGCCGGCGGGAGGAGCTCCAGCAAAAAGCTGCCGCGGCAGCTCCGTCTCCCATCCGGATGGATTCGGCTGCCGTCGAACCGGCCGGTCCCACCGACGCGCTGCACGGGCGCTGACTGCAACTGCGGATTCTGCTTCTCAACTGGCGCGACCCGGCCCATCCACGGGCCGGTGGCGCCGAGACCTTCACCCACGAGGTCTTGCGGCGCTGGGTTGAGTCGGGGGACTCCGTCGAGTGGTTCGCCGCCGGCTTTGCCGGTGCCGCGCCGGTCGCCGAGCTCGATGGCATCCGGCTGGTGCGCGCCGGCCGCCAGTGGAGCGTCCACCTCCAGGCCATTCGCCGCTATCGGGGACAGCTGCGCGATCGATTCGACCTGGTGATCGACGAAGTCAACACGATGCCATTCTTCACTCCACTGTGGGCGCGAATTCCGTCCGTCCTGCTGATCTTCCAGCTTGCGAGAGAGGTCTGGTGGTATGAGAGTCCATTTCCCCTCAATGCCCTCGGCTACGCGCTCGAGCCCTGGTATCTGCGCGCCTATCGGGCAACCCCCGCGTTCACGATCTCGCAATCGACCGCCGATGACCTGCGGCAGCTGAACTTTCGCGGTCCGCTCACGGTTGTGCCGATCGGGATCGAGCGGATTTCGGTCGACAGCTTCGAGAGATCGACCCAAACAACCTTTATCTATGTCGGGCGCCTGGCGCCGTCCAAGCGCGTCCACGATATTCTCCTCGCGTTCCACCGCTTCAAACGCGATCGTCCGCGTGCCCGGTTGTGGCTGGTGGGCGACGGCGACCCGTCTTACGTTGGCCGCTTGCGACGGCAGGCCGCCGCGCTGGGCCTCACGCCGGAAGTCGAGTTCTGCGGCCGGCTCGATGCCGCCAAGAAACATCGTCGAATGGCGCTGGCGGAAGCGCTGCTCGTAACCTCGGTCCGGGAAGGCTGGGGGCTGGTCGTGACCGAGGCGGCCGCCTGCGGGACGCCGGCGATCGTGTACGACGTTCCAGGACTGCGAGACTCGGTTCGGCAGGAGCAGACCGGCCTGGTGGTGCCCGCCACCCCTGACGATCTCGCGCGGGCGATGCGGCGTCTGGCCGATGATCCAGCGCTTCGCGCAAAACTTGGCGCCGGCGCCCGGGAGTGGAGCCGAAGCTTTTCGTACGACCGGTCGGCCAGGGTACTGAAAGCGGCAATCCGCAGCCAGCTCGCATGACCCCCACTGCATCGGTCATCGTCACCACCCGAAACTCGGCGACCACGCTGGAGGCATGTCTGCGGAGCATCCGCGCCCAGACCACGGAGGTGGAGCTGATCGTCGTCGACAATTTCTCGACCGACGCGACGCCCGCCATCGCTGAGGCTTACGCGACGTCGTACATGCAAGCCGGTCCCGAGCGCAGCGCCCAGCGCAACCTGGGAGCGCGCCAGGCCGCGGGCGCCTGGCTCTTCTTCGTCGACAGCGACATGGTGCTCCCGCCGTCGGCGATCGCCCAATGCCTCGACGAGACGAAAAAGGGCCTGCGGGCCGTCATCGTTCCGGAGATTTCTGAAGGCGAGGGATTCTGGGCGGCGTGCAAGGCGCTGGAGCGGGCCTGCTACCTCGGCGATGACACTATCGAAGCGGCTCGTTTCATCGAGAAGCGGCTTTTCGACCAGCTCGGCGGCTTCGACGAGGAGTTGACGGGCGAGGAGGACTGGGATCTGACCGCCCGGATCCGCGCACGAGGGCTTGGGATCGGCCGGACCGCATCCCCCCTGGTGCACGATGAAGGCCGGCTCTCGATGACCGAAACGATGAAGACCAAGTTCTATTATGGGCGCACCATGGCGCGCTACATGCGCAAGCATCCACGCGCCGCACGCGCGCAGCTGCGCCTGTTTCGGCCGGCGTTCATCCGTAACCGCGGGCTGTTGCGCGCCCATCCCCTGCGGACCAGCGGCATGATCGCCATGAAAGCCTGCGAGGTGATCGCTGGTGGGCTTGGAACCGTCAGCGGCATGTGGGCCGACCGCCGCCGGTGAGCCGGCCCACGGCCGCGCCGACCCAGCTCCAAAAAAGACTCGAAGACGAGCGTCCGGGGCGGCGCTGGCCTGGTGCGCTGTTGATTGCGGTCGCCGCCACCGGGCTCGCCTGCATAACGACGTTTCCGCTTGTCCTCCATCTGGGGTCCTCGATCTATGGAGAGCCAGGCGACGCGACGGGAGGCATCTCCATTTTCTGGTGGTGGGCTTACGCGGTGGAGCATGGAAAGCCCCTGCTCGACAACACGATGTGGGGAGCGCCGTTTGGCGCCGGCTGGTCGCGTCAGCCCTTCGCCGTGCTTCAACTGCTGCTCTTTACGCCCCTCAGCGTGCTCCTGGGCCCAACCGTTGCCTACAACCTGGGGGTCCTGAGCAGCTTCCCGCTGAGTGCCGTCTTCACGTATCTGCTGGCGCGGCGCCTGCGGATCGGCCCGCTGCCGGCGAGCTTCAGCGCCCTGGCCTTCACCTTCCTGCCCTACCACCAGGAGAAGGCGACCGGCCATATGTTCCAGGCTCACATGGAGCTCTTTCCCGCCCTGTTGTGGCTGCTGCTTCGCTGGCGGCAGGGCGGCTCCCGCTGGAATCTGGTGGGCGCCGGCGCGGTGCTCGGGCTTGGCATCTGGATCGATTACCAGTTCGCCTTGATCCTGCTCTTTCTGACCGCGGTCTTCTTCCTGGTCAGCCTACTGGCGCCGCATCCCGTGACCGTGGGCCTGGTGGCGCGCCTGCGGCAGCACGCGGTTGCCGTTCCGATCACGGGCGCCGCGGTGCTGCCCTTTCTGCCCCCCGCCGTGCTCCTCGCGGTGCGTCCTGGTTCCGGCGGCGCCGCGCTCAGCCTGGCCCAGCGCAGCCTCGACGATATCGATATCTACTCTGTTCGGCCCTGGGAGTACCTGATGCCCTGGCGTGTCAACCCGCTCGTGCCGCAGGCGGTTCGAGATTTCCAGGCCCAGCACCTGCACGGCAGCAATGGCGTCGAGCAGGCACAGGTTCTCGGTTACTCCGTGATCGCCTTGGCGCTGGTCGCCATCATCTGGTTCCGCCCCCGGTTCCCCGTGGTGCTGGGCGTCGCGGTCGCCGCGGCCGGTGCCGCGCTGGCGCTCCCCGCCCATCTGCACGTCTTCAACCTCACGCTGCTCGGCCCTGCGGCTCTCCTTAACCATGGGTTGCCGTTTATCCGGGTCTACGCGCGCTTCGGTGTGCTGGTCATGCTAGGCGCAACCCTCCTGGCAGGGTTGGGGCTCGCCACATTGCACACAGGACTCGACGCCCATCGACTGGGATGGCTGGCCGCGGCGCCGTTCCTGGTTCTTGCCCTTGAGTTCAACCGCCTGCCGCCGACCTACACGACCACGCTCTTTCCCGCACCCGAGGAGTATCGCTGGCTGCGCGATCAGCCGAGCGGAACGTTAATCGAGTATCCGCTTCTCACGCCGACGAACGCGTTGGAAGCGGCGAGCAGGCAGTACACGCTGTACCAGCAGGTTCATTTGCACCCGCTTTTCAACGGTGCCACTCCGGGCAGCCGGGCGGACGTGGTGGCTCCGTCACTCAACCCTTATTACGCAGAGGACGTCGCTGCCAGACTACGGTCACTTGGCATTCGGTACGTGTTCGTCCATCGGGGCGACTACCTGGGCGCCGGATACGGTCTCCCCCAAGCGGTGATTGGCTTGCGATATCTCGGCAGCTTCGATAATGGCAACGTGGACGCGTTCTTGGTTGAGTGAACGGCGCAGCTGACGGGGCCGGCCCGACCGCCATCCCCGAGCGCGTCGCGCTGGCGACCCATTACTACGCGACCGGTCCCGCGTTCGACCTTGAAACCTACCTGCGATCGCGAACCAGTCACCTCCTCTTCATTGCCCATCCGCTCTACGCGCACGGGGGATCGTCGTATCTCCGTCGCTACCGTGATGACCGACTCGTCAAGGTCATGGAAAAGGGTGAACTGAAGCTGTTCCCTCGATTCATATCGGACGTAGTCCGCACGGTGCGCTGGACGCAGCAGGCCGGATACCATGACCTGTTTATTGCCGGGGACAACCTGCTGGCCATTGCCGGACTCTGGCTCCGCAGACGGCGCCACGTCCATCGGGTGGTGCTCTATAGCATCGACTACGTCCCGCGTCGGTTCGGCAATGCAGTCCTGAACCGGCTCTACCATCGAGTCGATCGTCTGGCGGCGGGACGGGCGGACATCGTTTGGAATCTTTCGCCGGCCATCGCTGAGGCCCGCCGTCGCCGCGACGGAACGGTCCGCAGCGCCCCGCAGATCGTCGTGCCGATGGGCGCGAATGTGGGAGGGATTCGTCAGATGTCGCTTTCGGCCGCCATCCCGCACCGTCTCGCCTTCCTGGGTCATCTGTTGGAGAAGCAAGGAGTCCAGCTGGCGATCGAGGCTTTGCCCGCCATCCGGCAACGCGTGCCAGACGTTTCCCTGCTCATCATCGGCGATGGTCCCTATCGTCCGGCTCTCGTGCAGCTAGCCGCACAGCGAGGCGTGAGTGACATCGTCGAGTTCACGGGCTACCTCGAGGATCATCAAGAGATTGAACGGCAATTGGCCGCGTGTGCGCTCAGCCTGGCGCCCTACAAGCCTGATCCCGAAAGCTTTACCCGCTTCGCCGACCCGGGTAAGGTGAAGACCTATCTGGCCTGTGGTCTGCCGGTCATCCTGACGGATGTCCCTGCCATCGCTCGCCAGCTGGAGAGGCTCGGCGCCGGCCAGGTTGTTCCATACGACGTGGCCGCGATGACGGAGGCGATCACCGCCTACCTGACCGACCGGCCACGCCTGGAACGGGCGCGCGCCGCAGCCACCGCTTACGGCAGCGAGTACGCCTGGGATCGCGTCTTCGCCGAAGCCTTCCGCGCCAGCGCGCGCTACCTGGCCTGATGCTGGGCGTCTACGTCTGACCCCGCCGTCCCGTCTGGAAGTGATCCGCCGCTAAGATTTATGCCGACTGTGAGTTCGCCTCCACCGCCTAACCAGCTACGTTCGGATAAAGGCTCTGGGAATCGCTCGGCAGTGCGCGACTTCTATCGCGATTTCTACGCTCGGAGGGGGACAGGAATACAGGTGAATACGCGCCTGGCGCTATTGCTAAAGCTCTACCAACAGCATCGCGAGGCCCTGGGACGTTCGGTATCGGTGCTGGATGTGGGCTGCGGGCATGAGGCCGTACTCCTCAAGCATCTGCATCCGGCCGATCAGTACACAGGCTGCGACATCGTTCCGCCTGTCGTCTCCGTTCCAGCCTTCGTCGCCGTCGATCTGAATGAAGACAGCCTTGCTGAGACGTTCTCGGGTGCAACGTTCGACGTGATCTTTTGCGGCGAGGTCATCGAGCACGTCTTCAATCCCGATGCCCTGCTCGAGGGCCTTCGGGCGCTGATGTCTAGGTCGAGTATCTTGCTGCTGTCCACGCCAAACCTCGCCTACTGGGCAAATCGGCTGCTGCTTCTTACCGGGATCTCACCCCTATTTCTCGAGAACTCTTCACGCACCAAACTGGGTCGCCGCTGGAAGCGCCTGGGTCAGGGCAATCCGACTGAGGGACATATTCGGGTCTTTACGCACCGTGCCATGCTCGACCTTATTCGGCTGCAGCGCCTGGAGGTTGCCGGCGTATATTCCGTGCCTAGTTGGAACCTGCTGATTGACCGCTTGCTGTGTCGGATCTCACACAACCTGGCCCCCGTGAACGTATACAAGCTGCGCCTGCCTCAATAGTGATCCCCGGCGACAGCTATGACCTGTGCTGACAGCGGACGTCTCTGTCGTGATCGTGAATTGGAACGGCATCGCTTACCTGCGGCCTTGTCTTGATAGCCTGCGCGGGTGCGGGCACGAGCTGGAACTCATCGTGGTCGACAACGGGTCGACCGATGGATCGGTCGAATACCTTGAGCGCCAGTCCGATGTGGTGCTGATCGCCAATCCGACGAACACGGGCTACGCACCGGCGAACAATGCCGGCATCGAGCGCGCCCGCAGCGAGTTTATCCTGCTGCTGAACAACGACACGCGCGTGCCGCCCGGCTTCTTGATACCGATGCTGCAGCTGATGCGGACCATGCCGGAGGTCGGCGCCTGTCAATCCAAGATGCTCACCTTCGATCAGCCGCCACGCGTCGATGCCTATGGCAGCTATTTGTTGGCCACCGGATTTCTTTATCACCTGCGCTATGGTCAGCCGGATCCGCCGCCCGAGCCGGCGTTCGAGATCTTCGCGGCCAAAGGTGCGGCGATGCTGGTACGGGCCGAGGTGCTTCGCCGGGTTGGCGTCTTCGACCCAGACTTCTTCGCTTATCTCGAGGACTCCGATCTGTCCTGGAGGATCTGGCTGGGAGGATGGCGAATCCTCTGTGTGCCGGATTCGGTTGTTTATCACCTCGGGGGCGCCAGTGCGTCCAGGTTGCCACCGACATTCGTCACGTTTCACTCATTCAAGAATCGACTCTCCATGCTGCTGAAAAACCTGTCGACCGCGACCGCCTGCTGGATACTCCCCCTTCACCTGCTGCTCAACCTAGGATTGATCCTGGTGGAGCTCGCGCGCGGCCGTCCTGGATCAGCCCGTAGCGTCGTGGCGGCATTGGCCTGGAATGTCCGGCATTGGCGAGGGACGATGGCCAAGCGTCGCCACGTGCAGCGGCGAATCCGCGCGATCAAGGACCGTGCACTGCTGCCGCGCATCAGCCGGCGAGTCCGGCCGTCGTACTACTACTACCTGCTGACCGGACTCGCTCGCTACCGCGAGTAGTGGCGGAGGCAGCGGCGAACGCGGCGCAGAGCTGCCGGCTCTGTGGTTCGACGGAGGGTTCGATTGCCCTGCGGCCAGAGCCGTTCAGGCTGGTCCGCTGCCGGCGCTGCGGACTGGTTCGGACCGAGGGCGGGCCGCTCAGCAGCGGCCCCCATTACGACGACACGTATTACTCCGCGCATGCGCTGGCCGACACGATCGCCAGCCTGGGTAACGGTCCGAAAGGCGCCCGTGCCCGCCTGATCGACTTCGCCTACAGTGCCTATCTCGATCGAGCCGGGTCGCGGCTTCGCCGCCTGGCCAGCCTGCCGGTGCGCAACCGGCTCGGCGGCCTGCCGCCTCGCTGGTTGCAGGGGAACGATCTCCTTGATGTTGGCAGCGGCGACGGAGACTTTCTCCGTCGTGCCGGCGCGGCAGGGTTCCGCGTGGTCGGCCAGGAAATCAACCCGGATGCCGTGGCCTCGGCTCAGGCGATGGGGGTCGACGTTCGCCTCGGCGAGCTGGCGGATCTCGGCTTTAGGCCGGGGAGCTTCGACGCGGTGCGGCTCTGGCATGTGCTCGAGCACGTCCCCGAGCCGCTGACCATGCTGCAGCTGGCCCACCGTCTGCTGCGCCCGGGCGGCGTGCTGATCATCGGCGTGCCGGATTTCGACTCTCCGGCCCGGCGGCTGTTCGGATCCCGCTGGAGCGGCCTGCAACTGCCCTTCCACCGCCATCACTTCACCGCCGCGACGCTTCGCCACGCGCTGCTCGCGAGCCACTTCCGGCTGCGGTCGCTTCGGCACCGCTCCGTCGGGACGATCTACTCGAGCCTGATCGGGGCACGGCGAATTCCAGCCCTGATCTCGGCACCGGCCTGGCTCGCCTGCCTGGGGCTGGACGATCTGCTCGACATCCTGACTCAGGGCGATAGTCTCGAGGCCCTGGCGATCCCGGCATGAACTGGAACGTCGGCCACTATCAGGAAACCGTCTTTCGGCGGCTCGGACTGACATTGCAGGGCTCTGAACGCGTGCTGGACCTGGGCTGCGGCGACGGCAGCGACGCCGACTGGTTTGCCCGTCGGGCCCGGTCGACGGTCGGCATCGACCTGCGCGAGCATCCGCGCTGGGCGGCGCTGACGCGGCCCGGGCTGCGGTTCGACTGCGCTGACGCGCAGGCGCTGGCCTTCGAGGACGACTCGTTTGATCTGGTTTTCATGAAAGACGTCCTCCATCACGCTGGCAATCCGTCGGCCGTGCTGACGGAGGCTCGCCGCCTCTGCGCATCGCCGGGCCGAATCTACATCGTGGAGGGTAACCGCTTCAACCCGATCTTTTACCTGCACATGACGCTGATGCTGGGACATCAACATTTTCGGCGGCCTGCGTTTTATGCCCTGGTTCGTCGGGTCTTTCCAGACGCCCGCTTCATCCAATTCGAAGCGCATGTCTACCCGGTCTCAGCCGCCTGGGCCCTGCGGGTCCTTTACGGGTTCGAGTCCGCGGTCGACGTCATCCCCGGCGTACGGCGCCTCGCCGCCTACAATGCGGCGATCGTGAATTCGCGCTAGCGGCCGTTCGGCGCCCGTTGGACCAGGTCGGGGGCGGCGCTGTCGGGCTCAGCGGCCCACCACTCGACGGTGCGGCGAAGCCCGTCCTCAAACCCCGTGCGCGCCCGAAATCCGAACGCCGACTCGGCGCGGCTGACGTCCAGGCTTCGGCGGGGCTGGCCGTTCGGCTTGCTGACGTCCCAGGCGATCCGGCCCTGGTAACCGATCAGCTTGCAGAGTAGCCCGACGAGGTCTTTGATCGTGATCTCGCGGCCCGCGCCCAGGTTGACCGGTTCGCTCCCCTCATAGCGCTCGGTCGCCAGGCCGATCGCCTCGGCCGCGTCATCGACGTACAGGAACTCGCGGCTGGCCGTGCCGTCTCCCCAGACCTCCACCGACTCGTCGCCACGCTGCTTGGCCACAAAGATCTTTCGGATCAACGCCGGGATGACATGCGAGGATCGCGGATCGAAATTATCGCCGGGACCGTAGAGATTGACCGGCAGGAGATAAATCGAGTTGAACCCGTACTGCTGCCGGTACGCCTGCGCCTGGACCAGCAGCATCTTCTTGGCCAGGCCATACGGCGCGTTGGTTTCTTCCGGGTACCCATTCCAGAGATCGTCTTCTTTGAACGGCACCGGCGTGTACTTGGGATAGGCGCAGACGGTACCCACGGCAACGAATTTCTTGACTCCGGCGAGGCGCGCCTCTTCCATCAGCTGGGCGCCCATCATCAGGTTCTCGAAGAAAAGGGTGCCCGGATTCTCGCGGTTGAAGCCGATCCCGCCCACCCTGGCAGCCAGGTGAATCACCGTGTCCGCGCCTTCGACGACCCGCCGGCAGTTGTCCCGCTCCACCAGGTTGAACTTTTCCGAACGTGGCACCAGGATGTCGCGGGCGCCACGCCGACGCAGCCAGTCGACCAGCCGCGAGCCGAGAAATCCGCCACCGCCGGTAACCACGACGCGGCCGGAGAGCCCGCCGTTCCCGCGATCCTGGGACCCGTTGGGCGAGCCATTGACGGATTGGCTATTCATCAATTGCATTATCCCTAATGTAGTCTCGGTTCCATGCCCGCCCGAATACTCAAAGTGCTGTATGACGCGTCCCTCGCCGCCAATCCCGCGGGCACCGGAACCTTCGTGCGCGGGCTGCTCGCCGCCTTGCAGCGGACCGATGGCGTACACGTCGTGGTCAGTGACTTCGCAACGACGTCGGTGGCCTCCATCGACGTGCCGCGCAAGGCGCCGGCGCGACGGCTTCTCAACGCGGTGGCGCACCTGCGCTACTTTGCGGTCGACCTTCCCGGGCGCGCTCGCCGCGCCGGCTGCGACCTGATCTTCGCGCCGACGAGTCTTGGCCCCTTACGCGGCCGGACACCTTCCGTGATCACGGTCCACGATCTCGCCCCGTTTCGTTATGCGCAAACCGTGCCCTGGATGAGCCGGCCCTATCTGCGGGCGATGCTCACCGTGCAGCTGCGGCGCTCCGCGGCGGTATGCACGGTTTCGGATGCGGTCCGCGGCGAGATCCTCACGGCTTTCCCTGCGCTGCAGGCGGACCGGGTCCACGTGGTGGCGGATGCGCCAGACCCGGCGCTGCTGACGGCGGCCGCCGTCCCGGTGGAGCGGGTGGAGTCCCCGTTTTTCTTGATGGTCGGGACCATCGAGCCGCGTAAGAACCACGTCAGCGTCCTTCGGGCCTTCGCCGCCTACCATGACCGCACACCCCACGCGCGCGAGGTGCTCGTGCTGGCGGGATCGCCCGGTTGGCTATACGACGAGATATTTAGCAGCATCGCCAGGCTCGGACTGGAGTCCCGCGTGCGCACGCTCGGCCGGGTCGACGCCGGTCGCCTGCGCTGGCTCTATCAGCATGCCCGCGCGCTTCTGTTCCCGTCCTTGTACGAAGGCTTCGGGATTCCGGTGGTGGAGGCATTTGCCCTCGGCTGCCCGGTGATCGCCGCCCGCATCCCATCCGTGCTGGAGGTCGCCGGAACAGGGACGGCCATCCTCCTCGACCCACTCGACCTGCCGGCGTGGACCCAGGCCATGGCGGCGGCGGCCGCCACGCCGGCTGATGACCGAATGACCGCGGCCGCACGAGAGCGCGCCACCTCGTTCAGCTGGGAAGCTTCGGCTCGAGCCCTGCGCGAGGTGCTGCTCGCGACCGCCGCATCGGGCGGCTCGGCACGATCGAACAAGGCAGCGGCGCCCAGCGGTTCGTCGGGGGCCTGATGCCGCAGGTGAGGCTGGTTGGGTTCCGCTATCACCCGGCAATCGGTGGCGCGGAGCAACTGGCCCGGCGGTTGATCCGGGAAATCGGCGGCCGGATGTCGGTTGACGTGGTGACCGTTGTCACCAGCAATCGCAGCGACTGGCTACGGCTGCTGGTGGACGGAGTCCGGGATGCGGCGGAGCGCTACCAGGTGGACGGCCGGGACGTTACCGCGCTTCCACGCTGGCCGCCCGGGCTGCGCCGGCGACTTCGACTGCTGGCTCCCTTCTATCACCTGCCGGGAAGCCGCATCCCCACCCTGATGGGCCGGATGCTGGCGTCGCAGCTGGAGGACGTAGCCAGACCCGCCGGCCTCGTCCATAACGTCTTCATGGGCCGTGAGGCCTTTTCGGTGGGACTGATCGAGGCAGCCTCGCGGTCCCGGATACCGTTCGTCTTCACGCCCTTGCGTCACGAGCGGCCGTTCGGCTGGAATTCCGCGGCGTTTAAAGAGCTGTACCGGCGTGCCGACGCGGTGATCGCGTTGAGTCGGACGGAGGCCGATTGGCTGATCGCGCATGGTGCGCGCGCTGAACGCACCTCGCTAATCGGCGCCGGACCGCTCAACGACGAGCATGCGGAGCCGGAGCGCGCCTGGCAGCTGGTCGGCCGCGATCCGATCGTTCTCTTCCTCGGTCAACTGCATACCTACAAGGGTTTCAGCGTCCTGCTGGAGGCCGCCCGACTCCTGAGTGATCGGCGAGACGTTCGATTTGTCTTCGCCGGGCCCGACGTTCGCAACCATGCGCGGCTATTCCGGGATGCCGGACCCAACGTGATATATCTATCGACCGTCGACGATGCGCTTCGTGACTCGCTCCTGCGTGCCTGCACCGTCCTTTGCGTCCCATCCTCGAGGGAAAGCTTTGGCATGGTCCTGGTGGAGGCCTGGAATGCCGGTAAACCCGTCGTCGGCGGCCCCGCCCCGGCGACGCGTGAGCTGATCGAAGACGGAGTGGACGGCTGGTCGGTGCCGCAGGACGCAGCCATCGTGGCCGAGCGGCTCCGTGGCCTTCTCGATGATGCTGAGCTGGCTCGCTCAATGGGCGCGAATGGGAAGAAGAAAGTCGACACGCGCTTCTCCTGGCGGGCCATCGCCGATGCCCACCTCGAGATCTATTCCAGGCTCCTCGCCGAGCGTATACCGGTTTGACCGGGCGGACGAACGTGCTCGGCGTCGGCATTAGCCTGATCAACATGCGGACGGCGCTCGATCAACTCGACCGCTGGATCGCGAGCCGGGAACGTCAGTACGTCAGCGTCTGCACGGTGCACACGGTGATGGAGTGCCGTCGTCAGCCGGACTTACGGCGGATCGTCAACGCCGCCGGGATGACGACCCCGGATGGCATGCCGCTCGTCTGGCTGTCGCGGCTCGCCGGACATCACGATGTCTCGCGGGTCTATGGTCCCGACTTGATGCTGGCGGAGATGCAAAGCTCAGTGGCACGGGGGCACAAGCATTTCTTCTACGGCGGCCGGGCCGGGGTCGCCGGCCGGCTCGCGGACGTCATGCGCCGGCGGTTTCCGGGCCTGCAGATCGTGGGAACGCTCACCCCGCCGCTGGCGACGGCGGCCGAGCTCTGCAATCCAGAGACGGCCGGCTCGATCAATCGGGCAGCGCCGGACGTCGTGTGGGTCGGCATCAGCTCCCCAAAGCAGGAGTTCTGGATGGCATGCATGCGCCCGCTGCTGGAGGCGCCGGTCCTGATCGGCGTCGGCGCGGCATTTGACTTTCATTCGGGCAACCAGGCACAGGCGCCTGGCTGGATGCAGCGCGCCAGTCTCGAATGGCTCTTTCGGCTTGTGCATGAGCCGCGCCGGCTGTGGCGCCGTTACCTGGTCGACAACCCGTGGTTTCTCTTTGAGCTCGCCCGTCAGAAGCTCGGGCTCAAGAAATATCCGTTGGCGTGACGGCGGCCGGCATCGCCCTGGTCCTCGTCCTTGCCGGCCTGTACCTGGTCGCCATCCGGGCCATTCTCCAGGTGCCATTCCGCGCACTCGCGATTCTCGTCGGCGGGATGGCGTTCCACAACCTGCTGATCATGATCCTGTTGCGGCTGGGAACACCGCCTGTCCTGGTCCGCGTCGTCCAGGCCTGGAAAGAAGGGATCCTGTTGCTGCTGCT
>Ga0066709_100001551_pt1 | contig 15398 bp, 14 predicted proteins | sample GraSoiAngelo_158_FD_79665 | JGI IMG/M metagenome (GOLD analysis project Ga0066709, IMG submission 79665) | Grasslands soil microbial communities from the Angelo Coastal Reserve, California, USA - 14_1009_16_30cm | ecosystem: Environmental > Terrestrial > Soil > Grasslands | place: USA...
CTCGGCCACACGCTATTGGATTTCATCTTCCTCGTCGTCGCGGCGCTTGCTCTTCTTGGCGGCGCGGCCGAGGGATTGATCGACCTTGCCCTGGCTCGCATGGAAGTCTTGCATCTGCTGGCGTTCCGAATCCCGGTGATGCTCACGCAAACTCAACGCGATCTTGCGCTCTTCCTTATCGACCTTGATGATCTTGGCTTCGATGTCGTCGCCGACCTTGAATTTCTCGTCCAACCGCACATTGGCGTCCAACGCCAATTCGCTGACGTGGATAAGTCCCTCGACGCCTCCCTCGAGCTCGACGAAGAGCCCGAAGTCCGTAATCTTGGTGATCTTGCCGCGGGTCTTGTTGCCGACCTGATGCGCATTCGGGATTTCCTGCTCCCAGGGATCGTTCGTCAGCTGCTTATAGCCCAGAGACAAGCGTTCCTTATCCTTATCGATTTTGAGGACCACGGCGTCGACCTTCTGACCCTTCTTGAAGATTTCCGACGGGTGTTTGACGTGCTTGGTCCACGACATATCGGAAATATGGATCAGACCGTCCACCCCTTCATCGAGACCGACAAAGGCGCCGAAGTCCGTCAGGCTTTTGATTTTTCCCTCGATCTTGGTTCCCACCGGATATTTCGTTTCAACAAGATCCCACGGATTCGGGGCGACCTGCTTCATGCCGAGCGAGATTTTCCTGGCGGTTTCGTCCACATTCAGCACCTGGGCTTCCACGACGTCTCCGACCGAAACGATCTTCGAGGGGTGTCTGACTTCGTGGGTCCACGACATCTCCGAGACATGCACGAGTCCCTCGACGCCGGGCTCCAGTTCGATGAAAGCGCCGTAATCGGTGAGGCTCACCACACGTCCCTTGATCCTTGTTCCAACGGGGCTCTTGGCCGCCACGCCCATCCACGGGTCCGCGCCCTTCTGTTTCAATCCCAGCGAGACGCGTCCCGACTCGCGGTCATAGCGCAACACCATGACTTCGACGCGATCTCCCACCATGCACATCTCTGAGGGATGGCCGATGCGGCCCCACGACATATCGGTGATGTGCAAGAGCCCGTCAATGCCGCCCAGGTCCACGAAGGCGCCATACTCGGTGATGTTTTTCACCGTCCCAGTGACGACCTGACCTTCCGTCAGGTTCGACAGCGTGCGCTGGCGGCGCTGATCGCGCGATTCTTCCAGCAGGAGGCGGCGGGAGACGACGACGTTTCCTCGCCGGTGATTGATCTTGATGATCTTCATCGGAAAGGTTTTGCCGATGAGCTGCTCGGGGTCGCGGACAGGGTGGAGGTCGATCTGGGAGCCAGGCAGGAAGGCTTTGACCCCGATGTCCACCATCATGCCGCCCTTGATGCGGGTCAGGACTCGACCCTCCACGATCGCCTCGTCCTTGAAGATCCGCTCCAGATCCTCCCAGACCTTCATCTTGTCCGCTTTTTCCTTGGACAGGACAAGGTTGCCATCGCTGTCTTCGCGCTCTTCGATATAGACCGGAAGCCGGGTGCCGGGGGTGAGTGCGGCGAGTTCCTGAGAGGTGAACTCTTCGGCGGCGATGATCCCCTCGGATTTGTATCCGATGTCCACGATCACCTTGTCTTTTTTCACCAAGACGACGGTGCCTTCGATGACAGACCCTTCTTCGAAATTCTGAAAAGTCTGCTCATACAGCGAAGCCATCTCCGCCTTTTCTCCCGACTTCATCTTCTCCAAGGTTTCCATTACGTTAATCACGCCTCCAGATACCAACCTGACATACAGGGTTAAAGGTTAAATGCTGGCGGAGCGGCAGCCCGCTGACGACGGCATCCCGCCTCCCAGCGCCGAAATCCGATCCATGATCTCCTGACTGATCTGTTGATACACAGCCTTCTTCTCTTCGCCATTCTCTCTGCCGAGCAGAGACGAAAAATCCATCGGCGGCCCATAGACGACCCGGATCGGCCGGAACCGAATCCATTTCGCATCGGGCGGCAACGCATCGTATGTCCCTTCCAGCAGGGTGGGGATGACCGGGCACCCCGTCGCCTCAACAATGATGCCGATCCCTGGTTTCCCAGGCTGCAGTTTGCCGTCGTCCGATCGGCCACCTTCAGGGTAGATCACCACCGCTTCACCCGCCTTCACGCGACGAATAGCCTCATCAAAGCCGCGCCGGTCCACACGCTCCCTACGAATCGGTATCCATCCCAAGTACCGCATGACGGCCCCGATCACGCCATGGAACAGGTCGATCCGGCCCATGAAGGACAACCGTCTTGATGCTCCGCATCCCAAGATCGGAATGTCGAGATAGCTGGCATGGTTCGCGGCGATGATCACACCGCCTTTTTTCGGAATATTCCCCCCGCCCTCCACCTTCAACCGGAACAGGAGCCGCGCAAGCATTCGGACGACCAGCCAGGCACTCCAGTACAGCAGCATTCAGGCCAAACCGGCCGCTTTCTCTTTTTCTCCGATCACACGCGTCATATGGTCGACTACCTGATCCACTGACAGTTTCGTCGTATCAATCTCGATTGCATCGGGTGCGGTAACCAGCGGAGCGGTTTCGCGGGTGCGATCCCGCCCGTCCCTGGCGTCCAGGTCCTGCCGCGTTTGCGCCAAATCGGCAGCCTTACCTGCCGTCACCAGCTCTTCATGGCGTCGGCGGGCTCGTTCGGCCGCATCGGCTTTAAAAAAGAATTTGGCCGGCGCGTTCGGGAATACCTTCGTGCCCAGGTCCCGGCCTTCGGCGACGATGCCAGAGATGTCTCTCCGTTGCCCGAAGGCTTGCTGGATCGGCAACAGCCAGGCACGGACTTGCGGGAGAACGGCCACTTGGGCCGCCGCCCGGGTCACTTCGGGAGTTCGAATCTGAGCATTCAGCAACAATCCATCCACTTCGACCGCCATTCCGCCGTCTTGCGTGTGCAGAATGTTCAGTCGAATTCTTTCACAGAGCCGCTCCATCGCGGCTGGCGAAGTGGTATCTGTACCAGTGACCAATGCCTTCCACGCTACAGCCCGGTACAAGGCCCCTGTATCCAGGTAGATGTACCCAAGTTTCGCGGCGATTAGCTTGGCGACAGTGCTTTTGCCCGCGCCAGCCGGACCATCAATCGTTACAATCATCGGTTTCAAGCAATGCCCGGCGGGAAGAACCTGAGGTCCCTCTCAGCGAACAGACTATTATTCACCCTTGACCTGAGGGTGTCAATAACCTCCTCAAATACTTATCGAAATCAGGAAATGACGTGGCCACGCATGCGCTATCGTGCACCTGAGTCTCGCCTTCGGCGATCAATCCCGCCACGGCCATAGACATGGCCACCCTGTGGTCGCCGTAGCTTTGGCACACCGCACCTTTCAAGGAAAGGCCGCCTCTGATCTTCAGTCCGTCAGGGCGTTCTTCGACCTTGACGCCCATGCGGCCAAGTTCGCAGGCCATGGTTGCGAGGCGATCGCTTTCCTTCACCCGCAGTTCTGCAGCGCCGGTGAATGTGGTGTCGCCTTTCGCGGAAGCTGCGGCGACTGACAGGATGGGAATCTCATCGATGGCCTTCAGGACGCGTTCGGCGTTGATTGTTATGCCGTGGAGCTCAGACGCACGAGCGCGAAGGTCGCAGACCGGTTCTCCGGCCTGCTCACGCCTGTTCAGCACATCGATTTGTGCCCCCATGTCATGCAAGATGTCGAGAATGCCGGTCCGCGTCGGATTGATGCCGACGCCGATCACCGTCACATCGGAGCCAGGGACGATGGATGCCGCGACGAGAAAAAATGCGGCGGCGGAGAGATCACCCGGGATTCGTACGTCCTTGGCTCCCAACGACGTCCGGCCCGTGATAGTGACCGTCAGTTCTTGCCGGACGATCGGAATGCCGAAGAAAGCGAACATGCGTTCGGTATGATCTCGTGAGAGAGCCGGTTCAGTAACGCTCGTCGTTCCTTCCGCAAAGAGGCCTGCGAACAGCAGCGACGATTTGACTTGCGCGCTCGCGATTGATGATCTATAGGCTATCCCGCTAAGCCGTGAGCCTGTGATCGCAAGAGGAGCGAGCTCTCCTCCGCACCGCCCGGCGATCGTTGCGCCCATCTGCCGCAACGGTCCCACGACCCGGCCCATGGGTCGCTTCCTGATTGAAGCATCTCCCGTCAAGACCGAAAAAAACGACTGACCGGCAAGCAGCCCGGCGAGCAGGCGGATTCCGGTCCCTGAGTTACCGCAGTCCAGGATCCGGTCAGGTTCACGAAGACCCCACAAACCTTTGCCGGAGATCTTCAAGGTTTTGCGAGCGACCTCAATCGGGATGCCGAGCGCCTGTAATCCGGAAACGGTGTTGAGGCAATCTTCGCCCCGGCAATAGTCACCGATGACCGCCTCGCCGTCGGCCAGCGCGCTGAGAATGATGGCCCGATGCGTGATGGATTTGTCGCCGGGCACGCTCAGGGTGCCGCGCAGCGGGCCGGATGGCCGAGTCACAAGGTGCGGGGATGCGGTCATCACATGATCCGATCCCGGCGCTGTTTGGCCTGATCTAACTCACGAATCAGGCCGTCTCCGTCACCGGCCTTGATCAGCGCTTTCAGTTTCTCAAGGGAGGCTTGATAAGTCTCGATCTGGCTCACGAGATTCTCCCGGTTCCACAAACAAATGTCCCGCCACATTTCCGGAGAAGAAGCCGCGATCCTGGTGGTATCCTTGTATCCTCCGCCGGAAAATGATTGGAGCTCGACCCCGGGTGTTTGGGCGTCCTGGATGGTAAAGAGCGCGTTCACGAGCGCATAGGCGATCATGTGCGGCAGGTGGCTCACGGCCCCGAGAACTCTGTCGTGAAGCTCAGGGTCCATTTCGGTGATCCGCGCACCGGCAGCTTCCCACATGTGCCGGACCTTCAAGAGCGCCGGCGCCTTGGTACGAGTGGTCGGGGTGAGAATGCAGCGGGCACCATGAAATAAGTCCAGCGAGGCCGCATTGATGCCGCTTTTTTCCTTGCCGGCGATAGGATGGGCTCCGACCACGGACATGGCGTCAGGTACCAGGTCTTCCATGCGCGCAACGAGGGTCCCTTTCACGCTGCCCACGTCCGTCACAACGGCGTCCAGAGCGAGATGGGGGATACAGACTTTGAGAATGGCTTCAAACGTCGCGACCGGTGTAGCGAGGACGAGCAGGTCTGTTCCCGACGCCGAGTCCTCGAGATTTGTGGTGAAGCGGTCAATGGCATGGAACTCGACAGCCTTCTTGAGATTCTCGATCCTGCGCCCTGTCCCGACGATATGGGCAACGAGCCTCTGCTGCTTGCAGACCATTCCCAGGGAGCCGCCGATCAGGCCCACCCCGACAATCGTCATTTGTTTGAAGAGCGGAAGAGGCGGTCGTGGCGTGTTTGCTTCCGATTGCAAACGGGTGGAGGCAGCAGGGCTCATTCAATCTCGCGATCGACAGCCGCCGCGATTCTTCGTAAGTCCTTCATGAGGTCCTTGAACTTCGCAGGCTTGAGCGACTCCTCTCCGTCGCACAGGGCGCACTCGGGATTGGAGTGCACTTCAATCAGGAGCCCGTCCGCGCCCGCTGCGACGGCGGCCTTTGCCATCGGCGCCACCAGGGCCCACTGGCCCGTGGCGTGACTGGGATCAACGATGACCGGCAGATGGGTCAAGGCCTTCAATGCGGGGACGGCTGCCAGGTCGAGCGTGTTCCGGTACTGAGATTCGAAGGTCCGAATGCCTCGCTCGCACAGCATCACGTTCTTGTTCCCGCGCGACATGATGTATTCCGCCGAGAGCAGCCATTCCTTGATGGTTGCCGAGAGTCCCCGTTTCAAGAGTACCGGCTTGTCGTACGCGCCGACCTCTTTCAGCAGCTCGAAGTTCTGCATGTTCCGGGCGCCGATCTGGATGATGTCCGTCTTCTCGAGAAACAGTTCGATGTCCCGAGGGTCGAGGATCTCGCTTACGATCGGAAGCTTCGTGAGTTTCTTGGCTTCCCCGAGGAAATCCAAGCCCTCATTGCCGAGTCCTTGAAACGCATAGGGCGATGAGCGCGGCTTGTAGGCGCCTCCGCGCAAGATGTTCGCGCCCGCCGCCTTCACTTCTTGTGCAATCCCAACGGTCAATTCCTTCTTCTCGACAGCGCATGGGCCGGCCATGATGGCCAACCTTCTGCCACCGATTTTCACGCCGCCGACATCAATGATCGTATCTTCCTTTTTGAACTCACGGCCGGCCAGTTTCCACGGCGCGAGGATGGGGACGACGTCCTCCACTCCGGCAATGGCGCGGAGCGGCTGGTTGGCCAGGATCCGATCGTCGCCGATCACACCGATGATCGTTCGTTCCTGGCCTTTCGAGAGATGAGGCGTCAACCCCAGTTCTTTAAGGCGATCCATGACATGCTCGATCATGGATTCGGTCGCTTCGGGTTTCAGCACGATGATCATGGCGCGATACTCTCCTTCCGATGCTTACGCAGTCAGCACTGACTTGAGTGTGTCGATGAAACGGCGGTTTTCATCAGGCAATCCAATCGTCACCCGCAAGAAACTGCCGCCTAAATGCCTCACAATGACGCCCTCTCGGAGCAGTCTGTCGAAGACCGCCTTGCCGTCCCGCTTGACGTCAAAATACAGGAAATTTGCCTGGCTCGGCACGGCGCTCAATCCGATGCGCTTCAGATGCTCGGAGACATAGGCCATGCCCTCGATGTTCAGACGCCGGCTTTCACGAACGTGCTCCTCGTCGGCCAGGGCTGCCAGCGCTGCGTTTTGCGCGAGACTGTTCGTATTGAACGGAGGCCGGATGCGGTTCAGGTGCTCGACGATTTCAGGAGTGGTCAGGCCGTATCCGATGCGCAATCCCGCCAGACCGTAGATCTTCGAAAAAGTTCGAAGGATGACGATGTTGCGGCCGGATTTGAGCAGCTCTAACGCGTCCGGGTAATCGGGCGCCGTGACATACTCGTAATACGCTTCATCGAACACGAGAATCACGTCGGTCGGAACGGCCTGAAGCAGGCTGTTTATTTCCGAGGCGGTCACATAGGTGCCGGTCGGATTGTTGGGATTGCAGACAAAAAGAAGACGCGTTCTGTCGGTGACGACTTTCGCCATAGCGCCGACGTCATGCCGATACGCCTTCAGCGGTACCAGCACAGCCTTGGCATGCGCGGCCGTTACGTCGATTTTGTAGACGATGAAGCTGGGATCCGCCATCACCGCCTCGTCTCCCGTTTGGAGAAATGCCCGGGTGAGCAGGGTGATGATTTCATCGGAGCCGTTACCCAGGACAATCTGGTCGGGCGTGACCTTCCAGCGTTCGGCCAATCCTTGTCGGAGATAATGTCCTCCGCCGTCCGGATAGCGGTGAAGGGTCTTGGCGGCGGCGTTTAGGACCGCCAACGCCTTCGGCGAAGGCCCTCGCGGGTTCTCGTTGGAGGCGAGCTTGATCGAGCCCGTGATGCCGAGCTCTCGCTCCAGCTCTTCAATGGGCTTGCCGGGCGAATAGGGCGTAATGCCCGCAATATCTGGACTGACTTTAATCCCCATACATTACGTGTGAGCTGGATAGGATCCCAACACCTTGAGGAAGAGGCAGCGCGACTTCACTTCGGCCAGCGCCCGCTTGACGCGGTCTTCGTCAAGATGCCCCTCGACGTCCACGAAGAAGAGATATTCCCAAGCCTTCCGGCGGGAGGGCCGCGATTCGATCTTCGTCATATTGACCCCATTGGAGGCAAAGGGGCGCAGCAAATCGTAGAGCGCGCCGACCTTGTCCTTCACCGACAGCATCACCGAGGTCTTGTCCTTGCCGGTGCGCTCGGGCGCTTTCACGGAGAGGATCAGGAAGCGGGTGTAGTTGTTCAGATTGTCCTCGATATGGGCTTTCAGGACCTTCAATCCGTAGATCTGTCCCGCCAACTCCGACGCGATCGCGGCGGCGGAATGGTCTTCGGCGCAGATTTCCGCGGCTCGCGCGGTGCTGTGCACTTCGGACACGGGCACGCTGGCAAGGTTTGTTTCCAGCCACTGGCGGCATTGTGCTATGGCATGGGGATGTGAATAGATCTTCTTGACAGATGGCAGTGAATCGGCCTTCGACAAGAGGTTATGCGAGACTTCCTGGAGGACCTCGCCATAGATTTGCAAGTTCGAGTCAATGAACATGTCCAAGGTGTGATTCACCACCCCTTCGGTGGAGTTTTCGATCGGCACCACGCCGAAGTCCACGCGTGCGCGTTCCACCTCGTTGAACACTTCTTTGATGGACGTCATGGGAAGGTATTGGGCCGATGACCCGAATTTTTGAATGCAGGCCAGATGTGTAAATGTGGCGCGCGGACCGAGATAGGCAACCTTGAGCGGGCCTTCCAAGGACAGCGAACCGGACATGATCTCCCGATAGACGGCTTGGAGGGCGTCATTGGGAAAGGGGCCCGCATTGTTCTTCGATAAACGCTCAAAGATCTCAGCCTCCCGGGCGGGGGTATGGAGCACGGCCTGGGTGTCGGCTGCCTTCTTGAGCTTCCCGATTTCGATGACGTGCTGCGCGCGCTGGTTCAGCAGGCGGAGAATTTCATCATCGATCTTGTCGATTTCTTGGCGGTGCCCTTGAAGTGGTTTCGGCTCTTTCATCGCGTAAACACTAAAAAATTGGAAACGTTAACTGTACTGGAAGTGGGACGAATTTGCAAGTATTTCAAGGAGAAGGGCGATTTGATCAGAATCAGGTCAGGAGGTCTTTTTGTTTGCCGAAATGTTGAAATGCCAGCCGGGTGGCCACCCGCCCGCGCGCGGTCCGCTCGAGGTATCCCGCTTGGATCAGGTAGGGCTCGTACACATCTTCCAGGGTGCCGCGCTCTTCCCCGAGGGCCGTGGCCAGCGACTCCACCCCCACGGGGCCGCCGCCGAACTTGTCAATCAATGTCTGCAGCAGCAAGCGGTCCATGGCATCGAAGCCGGCCGAATCCACGCCGATCCAGGCCAGCGCGGCATCGGCGACCTTTCGTGTCACGAGTCCATCGGACTTGATTTGCGCATAGTCTCTCACGCGGCGAAGCAACCGGTTCGCGATTCTGGGAGTTCCGCGCGAGCGCCGGGCGACTTCGGCCGCGCCCTCGCGGTCTATCGAGATGTTCATGATGCCCGCCGACCGCAGCGCAATCGCTTCCAATTCTTCGGGGGTATAAAAATCCAGGCGGTGCACTAGGCCGAACCGTTCCCGAAGCGGTGATGTCAGCGACGCGACGCGGGTGGTGGCGCCGATCAACGTAAATTTCGGAAGGTCCAGCTTGATGGTCCGTGTGGATGCTCCCTGACCGATGATCAAATCGAGTTGATAGTCCTCCATCGCCGGATAGAGCGCCTCTTCCACCGTAGCCGGCAGGCGATGAATTTCATCGATGAATAAGACGTCGCCCTGTTGAAGGTTGGTCAAGATGGCGGCAAGATCCCCGGCGTGGTTGAGCACGATGCCAGAGGTTGCACGCAGCGCGACACCCATTTCCCTGGCGATGATGTTCGCGATCGTCGTTTTGCCGACGCCCGGTGGACCGTAAAAGATACAATGATCCAGCGCTTCCCGCCGCTGCTTCGCGGCATCCATGCAGATGCGAAGCGAGTCCTTCATCCGCGACTGGCCCACGTATTCGTCCAAGGTCTGCGGCCGGAGCGCAACCTCGAAGCTTCCCTCCTGATCGCCTGGCTCTGTCGTCACCACACGGTCAGGCATGACCTGGCGCCTTCCTCTGACTCATTTGGCCAGTTCCTTCAGCGCTTCCCGGATGAGATCTTGCAAGCGGGGTTGGCCGTCGCGCGCCAGGATCTCGTTGACGAGGTCCTTGACGTCTGCGGCCCGGTAGCCGAGGTTTGTGAGCGCCGACAGCGCATCGTCCGCCAGCCGGTTGGAGACCGCTTCTGGTTTGACCGACTTGTGGTCGGTCGCGACCGCCAGCTTTTCAATTTTGTCTTTCAATTCCAGCGCAAGCCGCCCCGCGGATTTCTTGCCGATGCCTGACACCGACGCCAGGACTTTATAGTCGTCATCACGAATGGCGGCGGCGAGGTCGTCCACGCTGAGCGTCGAGATGACGTTCAATGCGAGCTTCGGGCCGATGCCGGACACGCTGAGCAGCAGGAGGAATGCATCTTTCTCCCGGGTGGTTCTGAACCCGAACAATTGAAGCGCGTCTTCCCGAACGTGGGTGTAAATGGCGAGAGAAACCGGCTGCTCGGGTTCGGGGAGGTGGTAATAGGTGCTGAGGGGAATGAGGACGTCGTAGCCGACTCCCTGCACGTCAATGACGACCCCTCCGGGATGCTTCGAAGCGAGCCGGCCGGTGAGAGTGGCGATCATCCGCCGGCTGCGACCTTCTCCATGATCTCTTCGGGTATGTCGAAATTCGCGTGCACCTTCTGGACGTCGTCCTGATCTTCCAGAATGTCCACGAGCTTCAGCGCCTGTTCGGCGGCCTTTTCATCGAGTGCAATGTAGTTCTCGGGGATGAAGGTGATCTCAGCGTGGGAAGACTCGATCTTGGCGTCGGCCAGCGCCTTCTTCACGCTCTCGAATTCATGCGGTCCGGTGATGACTTCATAGATCTTATCGTGAGTCTTGATGTCTTCGGCACCGGCGTCGAGAGCGACTGTCATGAGTTTGTCCTCGTCCACCTTGCTCCGGTCGACGATCAGCAGCCCTTTTTTATGGAATTGCCAGGAGACCGCGCCAGCTTCTGCCATGTTGCCGTTGTTCTTCGTGAAAATGCTTCGGATTTCGGCCACGGTGCGGTTTCGATTGTCGCTTGTCAAATCTACCAACAGGGCGCAGCCGCCCGGTCCATATCCTTCGAGCTGGAACTCTTCGTAATGGATGCCGGGAAGTTCGCCCGTCCCGCGCTGGATGGCCTTCTTCAGATTGTCGGAGGGCATGTTGGCGTCTTTGGCTTTGAGAATCGCTAATCGGAGTCGGGGATTGCCGTCGGGGTCGCCGCCGCCGATGCGCGCGGCGATCGTAATTTCGCGAATGATTTTGGTGAAGACTTTACCGCGCTTCGCGTCTACCGACGCTTTGTGCCGCTTCGTGGTCGCCCAGTGGCTATGGCCGCCCATGACGCTACTCCTTCTGGCTCTGAAAATTTATTCCGCATGATGCTCAATCGATTCTGACACACGCTCTTGAAGGGTGTCAACGCGGGCCGATACCGCTGCCGCAAGCGCAGTTCGGATCTGGGCCGCCGTGTGCGGACCGATGCCGCCCACGCGCTGCAGCTCGGTTTCCGTGGCGGCCGTCAGGGCCTCGACCGACCCGAACGAGCGCAGCAGGTCCCGGCGCTTGGTGGGGCCCACGCCGGGGATCTCATCCAGCTTTGAGGCGATGAGGGCCTTGCCGCGGAGCGTTCGGTGGTAGCCGACCGCGAAGCGATGGGCTTCGTCACGGATCCGTTGAAGAAGATGGGTCGCGGGGGAAGACGGTTTTAAGATCACCGGGTTCTTGCGCCCGGGAAGAAACACCCGCTCCTCCTTTTCGCCCTTGGCTTTGGCCAGTCCAAGCACGTCGATGTCCGTCAGCTTCAATTCCCGCAACCCGTCCATGGCCGCTCCGAGCTGTCCGATGCCGCCGTCAATCACGATCAGGTCGGGGAACGGGCGGTCAGTCTTCAGGATGCCGGCATAGTGCCGAAGCACCACTTCCTTCATGCTGGCAAAGTCGTTGGCCCCCTCGACGGTCCGGATGCGAAACTTCCGGTACTCGGATTTTCTGTGAACACCGGTGTCCCAGACGACCATGGATGCGACGCCTTGGTTGCCCTGGATGTTGGAGATGTCGAAGCCTTCGATGCGGTTCGGGGCATGTTGAAGGTGAAAGAGCTTTTGCAATTCTTCCACGGCCGCCTTTCCCATGGCTTCATCTCGCAGATAATCCTTGAGGGCGGCCTCGGCGTTTTCTTCGGCCAGTTTCACCAGGTGATGTTTGATCCCGCGCTCCGGCGCGAAGACTCGCACCTTCTCGCCTTTTTTGTCGGAGAGCCACTGGCTGATCAGGTCGGCTTCAGGAAGTTCCACCGGCAGCAGTAACTGCTTCGGCGGAATGATCTCTTTGTTGTAGAACTGCTGGATGACGGAACGGACCAGTTCCTCATCGGACGTCTCCTCGACCTGCCCCCAGTGGAAGTCCTTGCGCCCCACCAACAGGCCTCCTCGCACGAAGAGCATCTGGACGTTCGCCGCCGGTCCTTCCCGCACCAATCCCACCACGTCCTGGTCCACATTGTCGATCTGCGCCACACGCTGCCGTTCCAGCGTCCGCTCGATCTTGAAGATGCGGTCCCGGATGCGCGCCGCTTCCTCGAAGTCCTCGCCTTGGGCGGCTGTTTCCATCTGTGACTGGTATTGCTGCAACAGGTCCGTGTTGCGGCCCTCCAGAAACATCCGGGCCTGCTTGACGATCTCGTGGTATTCCTCGGAGGATTGATTGCCGATGCAGGGGGCCATGCAGCGTTTGATTTCAAATTCGATGCAGGCCCGCTCGGCCCGCCCATTGATCTCAATGCTGCACGTGGCCAAGGGGAAGACCTTCTTGATCACTCGAAGCGTCTCCCGAAGCGCGCCGGCGGGAACGTACGGGCCGTAATAGAGCGCGCCGTCTTTTTGAACCCTCCGGACTATGGTGAATCGAGGGAATGGTTCTTTGATCGGCAGGCGCAGATAGGGATACTGCTTGTCGTCCCTCAGTACCACGTTGAAGCGGGGACGATGGCGCTTGATGAGGGTGCTCTCGAGGATCAACGCCTCCAATTCAGATCGCGTCACGATGGTTTCGAGGTCGGTGATGTGTCCCACGAGCAGTCGGGTTTTGGCCGTCATGTCCGCGCCTTTTTGAAAATAGGACCGAATGCGGTCGCTGAGAAGATTTGCCTTGCCGATGTACAGAACCTCGCCGCGGCCGCCTTTCATGAGGTACACGCCGGGCGCTTGCGGCAGGCGGTCGAGCTTCGTTTGGAGAGTATCGGATACCATGATGTTAGTGTAGACTACAGGTTGCTGAGCGGCAAGTAAGGGAGCGGATGATGGGTCAGTCCTGGCAGATCGGGCGCGTTCTTGGGATACCGTTGCGGGTCCATGTGTCCTGGTTCATTGTTTTTGCGCTCCTCTCCTGGTCGTTGTCGCAAGGATATTTCCCGGCGGTGCTCCGCCACGTGCCCATGTGGCAATACTGGGTCTTGGGAATCGTTGCGGCCCTCCTGCTTTTCGTCTCTGTCCTGGTGCATGAGCTCGGCCATTGCATAGTCGCATTGCGGTACCGTATCCCGATCTCGCAAATCACCCTGTTCATTTTCGGCGGCATGGCACAGATCAAACGTGAGGCGCCGACCCCGAAGGCAGAGTTCCTGATTGCCATCGCAGGTCCGCTGGTCTCGGTGTTGATTGCGCTGGGGTTCTGGGGCGCTGCCGTGTTTCCCGGCGCACCGCCCAGCATGATGGCCATTGCCGAGTATCTGATGAACATCAACTTTGTCTTGGCCGCATTCAATTTGGTACCCGGATATCCCTTGGATGGAGGCCGGGTGCTCCGAGCCGGCATCTGGGCGTGGTCGCACAACTTTCACAAGGCAACGCGTTACGCCGCGCGCGCGGGACAGGGATTTGCGATCCTGTTGATGGTGGTCGGGCTGTACGATGTGACGACAGGGGCCGCCATGGGAGGCATGTGGTTCTTGCTGATCGGCGGCTTTCTCTTTTCCTCGGCGCAAAACAGCCATCGCCAGGTGGCATTCCAGGAATCCCTGGCCGGGCTTCGAGTCGGCGATGTCATGACGCCTGAGGTCGTGACGCTTCAGGCGGACGAGACGCTCGATCAAGCGGTCAACCGATACTTTCTGCAGCTTGGATTTGGCGGGTTTCCGGTCATGGCGAACGGCAAGGTCGCCGGGATGCTGTCGCTGCGGGAACTGAAGACGATCCCGCGTGAAGAGTGGCCGAATCTCACCGTCGGTCAAGTCATGACGCCTCATGCGCCGCAATCGGAAATCCGTCCGAACGAGCCGATTACCGCGGCCATGGATCGGATGCTGCAGGAGGACCGAAGTCGGCTGGTGGTGACGGAAGGAGAGAAGGTCGTGGGGTTGATTACGCGTTCCGGGATCGCCCGCTTTCTAGATCTGACTCAACGCTAATTAGAACGCCGCTCAGCCAAGACTTCGCGGCTACAGATGCCGCAGGCGCTATGTCCCGTCCAGTTCGAGGACCCGCCGGTTGCCCTCTTCATCCATCTGCACGGTCAGATGAAGCACCGCCCCCGGCTTGAGCTGTTTGAAGAATTCCATCATGCCGGGATCGCGCGGCAACACCTTAAATTGCATATCGTTCAGGAGCCGCTGCCAACGCTTGCCATCGTGCCGGTGAGTCCATTCGATCCACACGGCATCTTCATATCCGTCCAGTCCGATGAGCTTCCCGACAATCCGGGTGGGCTGATCGAACTTCATTTGCTGGATTTGGGCGTCGAACATGCCCGGGGGCACGGCGAGGTCTTCTTGAGCGGGAACCGATGACACGGCGACGAGCAGAAACATTGCCGTCAGCAACGTCTTCATTCGGTCCGGCTTACACCAAACGCGTCGCGATTTTCAAGCCAGCATCCCAACTCACGCGCTTTGCGGGCGCGATGATTCCGAGGCCGGCTTGTTCACGCACATGGCGTTTTCCGACGGCACGATTCGTGTGCCGTAGCGATTGGCATAGACATAGGTCAGCTCGGCTCCGAACAGAAAAATCTGCGCCGAGTAGTAGACCCAGATCAAAATGATGACGAGCGAGCCGGCCGCTCCGTAGGCCGAGGCGATGCCGGTCTGGCCCAGGTAGATTCCGATCAGGGATTTGCCGAGAGAAAAGTTGACGGTTTCGAGGACGCCGGCCGGGGACCGGCAGGAGATGTTGAAAGAATTTCCCCATGGCGGCGAGCCCCGCTGACAGAAGCAGCGATACTAACAAAAGGAATCCGCTTCCGAGCACCAGCATGAATGACAAGAATCGATCGCGAATGACGCCGAGAAGACCCCGTCCGGGTTTCGTGACGACTCCCCAAATGGTGTTGAGCGATTCTTGCAGCTGCGCGAAGAGTCCCGTAGCGCCGACGATCAACATGATGATTCCAATGACCGTTGCCAGCCTGCCGGAGTGGGGCCGGTTCCGGGCATTTTCGACCATGGTCTGGATGGCCCTGGCGCCGTCCTCACCGATCAGGCTTTGAATCTGATTGAAGATGTGACCCTGAGCCGCCTCCTGTCCGAACAGGACGCTGGAGATCGCAATGGCGATGATCAGTAACGGGGCGAGCGAAAAAATCGTGTAATAGGCCAAGGCGGCACCGAGCCGCTGCACGTTATCGTGAAGCCATTCATCCACGGCATCCTTGAA
>Ga0066709_100001552_pt1 | contig 15395 bp, 12 predicted proteins | sample GraSoiAngelo_158_FD_79665 | JGI IMG/M metagenome (GOLD analysis project Ga0066709, IMG submission 79665) | Grasslands soil microbial communities from the Angelo Coastal Reserve, California, USA - 14_1009_16_30cm | ecosystem: Environmental > Terrestrial > Soil > Grasslands | place: USA...
CTCGATTTGCCGTCCGCAGGGATCATCAGCTTCATGCCGACATAGATATAGTTCGGATTCTTGAGTAGGTCTCTGTTGGCTTCGTATATTTTTTCCCACTTGTTGGGAGCGTTGTAGAATTGGTCTGCGAGCCTGCTGAGGGTATCGCCGGCTTTCACCGTATATTCCTGAGAACCGGGTTTAGCGACCGATACAGACGCCTGGGCTTTATCACCCGCCGCCGGCACCTGCTTGGCGACGGGCTTGGCTTTTTCCTCGCCGCCAACCGGCTTGGTCTTGGCTTCGCTGAGCGGCACCTTGGCTACCGCGGGCGTAGCCGCGGGCTCGCTTTTGGGCTGCGCCTTGGCCACCATCGGGGCGGATTTATAAACTCGATCGATAAATCCCGAGCTGTCGAGTTCTTTGATCACGCTGGCGTCGACAAACTGTTCAGGCTTGGCCGAACGAGCCACCGGATCTTTCGCGCCCAATTCGCGCAAAATAGTCTGCACGCCTTTCAGCGTCGGATACGGTTTTTCGGGCATGAGCATTAAAACGATCGACTCATAAGTGTCGTCTAACACCTCCTTCTCATCCGTTCGCAGATACTTGACTAAGACATCGATTGTTTCCTTTCGGTGGGTCTTGGCGTATTGAATCCCTTCAATGTAAGCGCGCATGAAGTCCCGCGCTAAATCAGGCTTCGATTTGAGCAAGGCTCGGGTCGTTGCGATGCTGGTATGTTGGTATTCCAATCCGAGCATCTGAAGATCGGCGAGCATGGGAAATCCCATCTTTTTGGCTCTGATCGAAGTCGGCGCAGATAGCATGGCCCCTTGGACTTTGCCGGCTTCCAATGCCGCAAGCTGAGCAGGCTGGTTGCCCATCTGAAGGATTGTCACCTCTTTGTTGACATCCACGCCGTACTTATCCAGCGCGTAGCGCATCGCGAAATCCGTCGCCGATCCGTAGCGAGTGACCGCCACGGCTTTGCCCTTAAATTGATCCGGTCGGGTGATGCCCTTTTCTGTGTAAAGCTGGAACGTGAGCGTGTTGATCACTCCCGCGATAATGACCGTGTCCGCGCCGCGCAGATTACTTTGAATAACAGCGGGCCCGGCGACGTTAGCGAAGCTGATGTCGCTGGCAACCAAAGCTTGAGCGGTTGTAGTGCCCGACTCGATTAGCACTGCTTGTACTTCCAGACCATATTTTCGGAAAAAGCCCTTGTCCTGACTCACCCACAGAGCCGCCTGGTTTCCAGATATAGAGCTGTAGGCAACATTGATTTTTTGTAACGGCCGATCGGCTGCCAACGATGCCGACGGCAGCATCATGACGACTGCACTGAACATAGTGACTGTCATTAGAAGAGCAAATCGCCCTGGCATGGACTTGAAATGTTTTCCCATCGATTTTCTCCTTGTTAAGCCCTTAATGGCTGCTTATTCGCGATTTAGACGAGTCATCGCCGCTTTCAAGCTCGCTCTCATTCTCTCCAGAGACCGACCCAATTCACCGACCTCGTCATTGCTCTGGATGGAAACCGTTGTGTCGAGACGGCCGCGGCTGATCTCATCAGCGATGGCCTTCAAGTCCAAAATCGGCCGGATCGTTTTGCTAGCGAGCATGATCGATAAGCCAACCCCGAGGGCAAGGCAGGCGATGATCAGCCCGATAATTGGTAACAACGTGGCACGCATATCGTTTTGCACGGTTTCTTGCCACAGTCCGACGCGCACGGTTCCGAGCTGCCCGTCGAGCAGCGGCGAACGGGTTTCGTAAACGCTCTTGCCACGTACTCTGGTCACTCGCGATGCGGTGGAGGATCCACTCGCGTCTTTTAATTCGATGGGGAAGGGCTGCATGCTGCTCGCCAGCATCTCGCCTTTGGGATCCTGGATCAAAGCGTAGGCGACGCCGTCCAGGCGGCCATACTTGCCTACGAGCGCATCAAGTTCCAGCATGCCCTTGCGTGTCACCAAAGGAGCGGCGGCGTCCGCCAGGTTGGAGGCTAGAGCGGTGGAGCGGAGATCGACCTGCCTTTGCAATGCATTGTCGGTAAAATAGTAGACAATACCGATGACGAGCAGTCCCAAAACTAGTATGAGTCCGCTAAACGTCGTGCTGATTTTCCATTTGAGACCGCCGCGCTGCCAGCCGATGTTGAGCTGCTTGAAAAATTTTGAACTTTCCATAGACGCGATTTCCTGAGGCATCGTCATTCCTCCAGAGAGTTGGCGATTGGTGGCGTTAGAAACGTTTGAAGTTCGAGATTTCCTGGAACATCGATTCCTCGAACTTGCTCTTTAGCTTACCGTCGGAGATCTCGCGACCCACGAGGCTGATCAGCTCGTCAAGCTTCGCCTCCGGCAGATTGTCCGGCGACTCGCCCAACGCTTCAATCTGATCGCGCAATACTAGTGGGGCCATCGGGCCGATCACTTCGGTCAAAATGCTCGCTACACGATTCAGTAACGCAGGCGGCACGATATCGGCAGCTGGTTTTGTGATTGATCCAGCCGGTTCGGCGAGACCGGCTTGGTACAAGCTAAAAACCACCTTGGCGATGTAGGCGAAGGGAATGCGCAGGATCTCGGCGATTTCCTGCACAGTACGCAGGCCGTCGAGTTTGCTCAGTACACGCCAGCCCACGTTCGGTATGGTGATCGGGCCTGTGTTATCTTCGGGTAAATTGGCGATTCGAAAGACCGCTTTGCCGGAGGGGATTACATCGAGAATGGTTTCCCACTCGCGCGTCATCGCTTTGACTTCATCGAGAATCTCGTCAGATGTTTTGTTGATCGTCGCCGCAGGCGCTTTGCCGTTGGGATGTAGATTAAATGTTCCCTCGCCCCAAGTCACGGGATATAGCAATGCTTTATCGCCTTCCCCAATGGGGCAGGTAGCGTGAACGATTTTTCCCTCGGTCAAATAAACTTCAACCGTTTCTTTGCCGCGGGCAAGCTTCAGCACTCCTGATTTCTTGCCACTGGTGGCAAGCAGTAGGAGGTCGGTTAAGCTGATATGTGAAAGATTTCCTTGCATGACGTCCGTCCGTTAGTGAATCGGATTCGTTAACGGTCCTCCATGGAGCGTTTCCCATCCTTCACGCCCGAGACTTTCTTGGCCAAGTCAGCCAGCTCGTCGTGGCCGTTCAGGGTAACCTTCAAAGTCTTGATGACCGCGAGGCTCTTGCTGATTCCCACCATTTGCTCGAGAGTCGATTTTATTTGACTCTGGAGCAGATCCACTTCCTCGGTGGAGATTCCTTGTAGTTGCGACTGCAGTTCGTCGTACAGACGCGTGATGCTGTCGATCTGTCCGAGCGACTCGGTCTTTTGCGTGATGTCCTCATAGAGCCGGGAAATATCTTCGGTGAGATTTTGCAAATCGTTCTTCATATCCAACTTTCTCCTATTTCTTTTGCTTCGTATTTGTAACTGCGCTCGACGGCCGCTCGCCTGTGCCGGCATTGCCGGTTACTTCGTGGCCGCTCGCGCGTCCGGGAGCCGAATTCGCGCTAGAGTTACTTCCCGACAGAACGGAAGACGATTTCACGTCCGATTGCACGGCTGAATTGGCTGGAACCGATGTTTCCGGGGCTGGAGATTTGAGAAAATAAAAACCACCCAAAACCAAAGCTAAGAGGGCAAACGCTACGATACCTGCTACTTTTAGGTTTAGCGGGTTGTGGCGCTGGTATAGGTCGTATTCGCCATAATCTTTGATAATACTTTTTAGCTGGCGATCGATCTCGCCTTGTTTTGTCAAGTTTGTGACGTTTTCCTCAGCCGGCTTAGGCTGTTGCGCTTCGAGGGAGGAAATGATTTCGGTTTGCCTAACTTTGGCCGATACTTCCTCAGGCATCGCGAAGTCGCTCCGCGCCACTTCACGCAACGTGGGTGTCAGCGCCGGAGAAACTGTTGCAATTTTATGTTCGGAGGCTTTCTGCGTCGCAGGCTTTGGTGCTTTTCGCGGCGCGGACAAATTCGGCGAGCCGGCAAAATCGCCGTAGTTATGAATCAGATCGTCGAGTAGACGCTGATTGAAATTTGAGTTTGCCGCAGGGGTGGTTTTCTTTCCACGGGTCTCATCTTGGGGACGCTCAGCCAAGGTTGCATTTGTGGCGCCTTGATCACTTGTTTTTGTTACGACGTTTCGCGTTGATGGCGGTAGTAGATCTGCTTTCTCAACGATTTGAGGTACTTCAGCCGTGGCAGCAGGGACGAGTTCCTCGTCCGTCTCGGTCAGTGCCGTGGATCGGAGCACGGCGGCGTTTGCTTCGGCGGCCGGACTTGCTTCCAGTTGTAATAATGGGCTCGGGAGTGCTTTCATACTCTCCTGATCGGAACTGACTGTAATCGCTGCTGCGCTTTCACGCGCGGCATTCAATTGGTCGATATAAATGGCGAAGCGATGTGCACGGACTCTGATAAGCTGGACCAGCTTGTCCGCTGCGGCCAACGCATGGAGCGTTGGGTACTTTTCCAAGCTGTCGGCATCAGCCAGGTCGAAGTTTTCATCCGGAATTGCCTCGATCGTCCGAATCACATCAGTTAGCGCCTGGCCCATGACCGCCAGGCCAGTCAACTTCAACTGCAAGAGGGAAAGCTCTCGAATCAAGTTCTCTGCCTTGGCTTGCGCACGACTCACGTCTTCGACAGAAAAATCGTCGAGCCGCTGTTGTAGTCCTTGGATAGAGTTAAGCACCTTGCCAAACCCACCAAGTTGTGGCGCGGCAAGATTCGCGGGCACGGTTTCTTCTTTCTGAGCTGGGAGCATGGGGCTAATTGTCCCTACTACGAACGTTACCGTAGGGGCTGGAACACCTGTTATCAACTAAGCAAAACAGTTGCCACGAATGCCCTGTCGAAAACATCTGTGTTTTCAGTGCTCTATAGACATCTTTGTCCAGAAAATGCTAGATAATTCCACCAATTCTGTTCAGCGCGAACAAAATTGTACGAGCAAAAATAGCTCTATGTTTTTGGTTTTCCTGCGGAATTCGATGGCTGGCTAACGCGGCGCGAGTACTAAAATCTGTCTTTGTGAATCTAGTCCAACCTGGTAGCGGCTAAGAAAATCCATCCCCAGTAAGCCTTCCAATCTTGGGTTGGGAGAAAAGTCATGAACCGCCACGATCAAATTGTTAACTTCGGCGTCACCGACCTTGAGTGATTGAAGGGGGGCTAGCATCACTGAGATCAAGCCGCCCGCGGTATGGAAAACTTGCTTACCGGTCGCACGGAGGGATAAGAGATTCGCCAGGCGCCGGGAAATCACTGTGTTCGATGCCCCGGTATCAAGCATCAAGTTGCCGCGGATCGTTTGGTTAAATGTCACTGACACGATCGCCGAACCCCCTGCCATAAGTATTGGAACCATGATCGCGCCACGTGGGGCTGCAGCAGAAGACACGCTGGGAAGGGAAACCGCGGTTGCGGAGGTTTCTCGCGGCAATGACTTGAAAAAGCTGTCGACTTTCTTAGACTGCTCGCTGTCGCCCTGTTTAATCCAACCGACCACGCCGCTTTTGGTTTTGATTAAATACCACTTGATACCGCCAGTTCCTTGAGATTCCCCGAGCGGCGTCGTGCTCTCGCCGGCCAAGAGTGCTGCGATTGGCGGCGTGCTATCGTCGGGTGTGGCATAGATGTGAATGCCGGCCGATTTTTCGGCGGTTTCTCGTGCAGGATCAGATTGCGGATGTACGTAAGAGATCGGCGACAGAGAAACCAAGAGCAGGGCAGTGGCAAATGTTGCGCGAGCCAAGTTTGCCTCGGCGAGAATTTTCAAAAACTTGCCAAAGCAAATTTCTCAAGCTTGCGATACAGCGTGCGGGTCGAAATGCCCAGCGCCTCCGCTGCCTTGGCCTTGTTTCCATTGGTCTGGCGCAGCGCCTCCTCGATAACGTTTCGTTCGCCCTCTTCTATGTTGCGGATCGCCTTCGTGCCGATCTCTTCGCGCCGTCCAGTTGCATAATGCTGCAAGTTCATCGGCAGGTCGCTGATCGTGATGTAGTCACCATCGGAAACCATGACGGCGCTTTCGATCACACTCTTGAGCTCCCTGATGTTGCCCGGCCAGGGGTAGTCGAGAAACAGCGCTTTGGTGGAGCTGGTCAATTTTTTCAACTGCTTTTGAAATTGGTTGCAGGCTTGGTAAACGAAGTTGGCGATAAGCAGAATCATATCCTCTCTGCGTTCGCGCAGCGGTGGCAGAATAATACGTGCGCTGTTAAGTCGAAAGTAGAGGTCCTTGCGAAAACCGTTACCCTGAATGGCTTCTTCGAGCTCCTTGTTGGTTGCGGCAATGATCCTAACGTCGCTCGCTTTGGGCATCGATTCGCCGACCCGATAATATTGTCGGGTTTCGAGAAAGCGCAACAGTTTGAGTTGGATTGCCGGCGCCAGATCACCGATCTCGTCTAAAAACAAGGTGCCGCCTTCGGCGGCCTCGATGAAGCCTTTTTTATTGCGATCGGCCCCCGTAAATGCGCCCCTGACGTAACCGAAGAGCTCGCTTTCGACCAATGTTTCAGGAATTGCCGTCATGTTGCAGCCCACGAAAGGCCTGTCGGCACGTGGTCCACGGCAATGGATATATTGGGCCATAACTTCTTTGCCCGTGCCGGTCTCCCCGGTAATCAAGACGGTAATATCGTGCATGCCGTATCGGTTGGCCAAATTTAAAACTTCATGGAACTGAGGCGTATCACCGATCATCGTCGGCGCTTTAATGGTGTGGAGGTTGTTGCTGTCACTGGGTGGTAGGCTGACGTGACCGAATAAACCGTAGAGTGCCTGAGGATGATGCGGATCGTAGCAAATCAGCGCGAGACTGCTGGAGCTGCCACCCAATCGTTGCGCGAAACTGTGCCAACTCGTGTCTTGGCAAACGGCCAGATCGGCGAAGATGAATTTTTGCTGTTCGATGGGAAAAGCCATGAGCACGCGTTCGGCTTCTTCAATCGAGCGGCTGATGTGCACCGAGCAATCGCGCGCTTCGACGAATTTGGAGATGCCCGTGAGCGGCGAATCGGTCGAGTTAATGATGAGCGCGAGAGGCTTGGCCATGAGCGATTAATCTGGCGTCGGTGCGGTCGGCAGAATAACCATGTTCTCGAGCGAATCCGCGAGAAGCTGTCGGCTAATCCGCGGCGGTGTACCAAGATAGTTGCAGGCCGCGATGACGTGTTCGGCAATGAACTTTGGGTGAAAACCCGCAAACGGGATTTTGTACTTGATGTAAAACGAGTTGAGCAGGTAGGCCATGGTCTCTTCGGAAAATTCCAAGCCGTAGGAATCGCAAATACGCTGGAAAATTTCCTTGAATTCCTCTACCGTTGGCGGATTGATCTTCATCTTGTAATGCACGCGGCGCAACTGCGCCGGATCCATCAGCTCCTCCGGCGGAAAGTTCGTTGCAAATATTACCAGTTGATCGAATAACAACGCAAACTTCTTGCCGGTATGAAGCGTCAAATAATCGACTTTCCGCTCCAACGGAAAAATCCAGCGGTTCAGCAGTTCGTGCGGCCGTACCCTCTGACGCCCAAAGTCGTCGATAACAAAGATGCCGCCGATCGCTTTCATCTGCAGTGGCGCCTCATAGTATTTCGAATGCGGATCAAAATCCAGATCGAGCATCTCGAGAGTCAATTCGCCGCCCGATATGAGATAGGGCCGCTTGCAGCGCACCCAGCGCGGATCGTGTTCGAGGTGTGGCAGAAACATCGGGTGAGAATCGCCGTTGGTGTTGTTGTCGCTCGTCGGAAACAACACATGGACCGAAGGATCGTAGATCTTGATAATCTGACCGTCTGCTTCAATGGCGTACGGGATATACACCGGCTGTTCAAAGGCGCTGACCAGGGCTTCGGCGATGGAGGTTTTACCGTTACGCGCCGATCCGTAAACTAATATCGCGCGACCGGAATTGGACGCCGGCCCCAAGCGGCGAACGACGTCCTCTGAAAGCACCAGGTGGGAGAGCGCTTTTTTGAGCTTATCGATGCTGATGACTTCGTTGGTGATCGTCTGCTTTTGAACTTGCGTCTGGTAGGTTTCTAAAGGCACCGGGACCGGGCCGATATACTCGCAACGGCGCAGTGCCTCGCTGGCTCTTTCTTTGCCGGCGTTGGTGAGCGCGTAGCGCATAATATTATAGTTTTTTTCGGAGGGCCCACGAATTTCGACGAGCGCCTCTTTCTTGGCAAAGGTCAAAAGTTCTTCGACGACCCAGCGGGTGAGTTTGATCTGTTCGGAGAGCTCCGGAATCGTTTGCAGTGCGGAAATATACATCGTCCGGAGGAGACAGTTGAGCAAAAAGTTCCCCTCCAGTCCGGTTTGGTCGACGCTTTTTGCTACAGCGGGAGGTTCTTGAAGTATCGCTTCTAAGTCAGCGCGACTAATGTATCCGAGGGCAACCAAGTTGTCGCCCAAACGGCCTCCAGCAATTTTTTGCTGCTGGAGCACCTTGTTGAGTTGCTCGGCGTTTATGACACCTTTTGTTAATAACAGCTCGCCTATCGCCATATAATTCGTTCTCTTTTTTAAAAAAATGTTGTCTTTAGATCCGGCAACAATTATATTGCGGTATAACCTGCAAAAAGACGTTTCATTATAAGTGATTGCGGTACTGTGTCAAGAAAAGTTTGGCTCCCGGGCGTCAGAGGATCTAGAGGTGTTATTTTGATCGGACGAAAAATTAAAGTATTACTGCTGGTTTTCCCCTTGCTGGCCATCGGCTGTGTGCTGTTGGACGATAGTGCGCCAAAGAAACCTGCCACTACAGGATTAATCGCCACTCCGCCGTCTTATTACAGTACCGCAAAGGCTAGGTATCTCGGTGGCAAATATAAGGAAAACTTGGATCGGATGGTCGAGCGGATCGTGCGCAATCCGAAGACGTCCACGCTCCAGTTTGCCAACAATATTTCATCGGTCGGTGGCATAGGCTTCTTTACTCATTCCGCCGCCAAGACCGCTGATGAGCGCTACCTTGAAGTCGTTCTGGCAACTCCGGAGACCTTCGAATCCAAGGGAGAGCTGAGTGACAAGGTACAGCGTCTCTTTGCTCAATATGGGGTGGAGGTATTAGGGATTCTGAGCGGCGATAGCGATATCTATCAAGATAAGGAGCTCAGCGGATACGGCTTGAATCTCGCGTGGCGCAATATCCTCGCAGAACCGGCAGGCAATCGCGTCACGATTGCGCGGGCGATTATCTACTTGCCAAAGGATCGGGTTCGCAATTTTATTCGGCATGAGCTTAACCAAAACGATTTGCTCGGAAATGCCGTAATTTTTTCCGTTGAAGAAGATGGGCCACTGACACTGGTTTCCTATCAGCCGCAGGAAGCCCGGCCGGATGTCCGCCCGGCGATCCGTGAAGATAATTTAACCTCTGTGCCGGCCCCCTCCGCCTCAAACGCAACTCCGGCCCCATCGTCGCCGGCAGAAGCGAAAGAGTCGAGTCAAAAACGTGAACCAACAGCTGAACCCGGCAAGAAGGAAGCGACCGGCATTAGCCAACCAACAAACTCAACGATTGTAGAGGTGAAACGCCCAGAAGCTAAAGTAGAATCTCCGAAGCCGGTCGCGCCGGCGAAGAACACTATTCCATCCGCGGCCAAGTCAGATGTTAAGGCGGTTGACGCGCAGGAAGAGTTGGCGCCCGTGGCGGCGGCACGCGCCGAGCCGGCTGTAGTAAGCAAACGCACGGAAAACACAGTTCCAGGAGCGCCGGTAAATGAATCAAAGCCTGAACCAATTGCGCTCGCGCCAATACCGCCAGTACCATCCTCGCCACGAGTAGAAGAGGTAATACCACCCCCAGCTGAGGCCACGTCTGCAGCCCCGCTGGCCGAGAAAAAAGCTCCTGCGGTTTCGCCAACACCAGCGGCAAGAGTAGATAGCGATGCGCCGAGCAAGAAAAGTGAAGAGACGCGAGAAGTAACAGCCGCAGCACCAACGCGAACGCCGGTTGTTGCCGTGAAAAAGAATGAAGCGGACGGGCAACGAGTTATCGAAGCGTCCAAGCCGGCATCTGCCGCGACACCGGGAAAAACCGCGACCGAGGCAAAAAAACCCGAGAGTGTGTCAAATGAGAAGCAGCGGGAAGCCGCCGTGGCGAAAATACCGGCCGAAACATCTTCGGTCGCTCAGCAGAAGGAAGTGAAAAAGAACTCTGAACCGCCAACAATTGTGGCAAAGGCTGAATCGCCGGTGCCATTGACTGCGCCCCGCCGAGAGATCACGTCGCCGACGTTGACAGAGAAATTTCTCGAAGCAAAGACACGCGAGGCGACCAAGACCGAGGTGCCAGTGGTGGTGAAATCCACCGAACCGCTGCGTCCGGTCGAAGCAAAGGCAGCGACTCCCGCGGCGCCAATCGCAAAGTCGGAAGCGCAGCCGCAAGAGGTAAAATCATCGACACCGGCAACGAAAGGACCCAAGGAAAATATTCCTGGTGTGAAAGCTCGAGAGTCGGAACCGGCCCAGACAGCAAAAGTACTAATCGACAATAAAACCTCAGCTGGCGAAACTCCCAAAAAAATTACACCTCCGGCCCCGGTTGCAGTCAAAACCGCGGTGGCGGAAAAAGTGAAGCCGATCCCTGCGACTGGCGCCGCGAAAGTTGACACGCCGGTACTTGAAGCCAAGTCAGCACCCGCGGCCGTCTCAGAGCCACAGCAGCGGGACACCACGGCTGAAAAATCAGCGGGCGAACAGATCGCGTTGCTGAGAAAGCCGGCTGAAATAATTCCCGATAAAAAGCCGCCGGCCCGGCCTGCGCCGAAAACGTTGGAGGGTTTTATCATTCAGCTTGGCTTCAACGACAAAGAGAAAGCCCGCCGCTGGGCAGAAACGATGGAGCAACGCGGCTATGCAGTTTCAGTCACGGAAGCTGGCGCAGAGGGAGCTCTTCGAGTGAGACTCGGAAACTTTGCTGTACGGGACGACGCGGAACGGCAACTGCGGACATTCAAACAAGAAGGACTGAGCGGTATCATTATCAATCTGCCGCAGGGTTTTCGGCCGGAAGCCCGGTCATCGATTCCGTGATACAGGAATTACTTCTTCGTAACGATTCAGTTCTGAAGTGAAGGGGTAGGGCAATAGATAGATTCTCACGCCACCTGCGACGATCACGCGCCACCTTTTAATTTTTCACGTAGAATTTCGTTCACTTTCTGTGGATTGGCCTTGCCATGAGTCGCCTTCATAATCTGGCCGACAAAAAAGCCAAAGACTTTTTCATTGCCTGACTTGTATTGCTCAACTTGTTTGGCGTTTGCCGCTAGGACCTTATCGATGGCGGACTCGATACTGCCGCTATCCGAGACTTGATCAAGCTCCTTTTCACTGACAATTTGCTGTGGCGAGTGGCCTGAATCCAACAGCGCTTCAAAGACTGTCTTGGCAATTTTGCCGCTGATTTTACCCTGATCGATCAGTTGCACCATCTCGGCCAATTGCTGCGCCGCTATCGGCCAGCTAGGGATATACAGTTGCTCGTCGAGTTTGCGTTCCTTTACGACCCGAAACAGGTCGCCAACGATCCAATTGCTGAGTGCCTTCGGATTCGTATGGGTTTTCACTGCTGATTCAAAATAATCAGCGATGTCCCTCCGGCTCGTGAGCAATTCGGCGTCATAGGCGGGAAGACTGTAATCGGACATGAATCGGGCTTTACGCACGGCGGGAAGTTCGGGCAACGTAGCGCTTATTTCAGTAATCAAGCGGTCGTCGATCAATAGTGGCAGCAGGTCTGGATCGGGAAAATAACGGTAATCATGCGCCGATTCTTTCGACCGCATGGAGCGGGTTTCTTGGCGGTTGTCATCCCACAGCCGGGTTTCCTGGATCAGCTTGCCGCCGTCCGATAGCACGTCGGTCTGTCGTTCGATTTCGTAGTCGAGCGCTTTCTCGACGGCTTTAAATGAGTTGAGATTCTTGATTTCGATCTTGGTTCCGAGGGTCTCGCTCGCGGCCCGACGGACCGAAACATTGGCGTCGCAGCGAAAGCTACCTTCCTCCATATTGCCATCGCAGATGCCGAGATACCGGACAATTTGTCTCAGCGTCCGAAGATAAGCGCCGGCTTCTTCGCGCGTGCGGATATCGGGTTCACTAACGATTTCCAGAAGTGGCACCCCGGCGCGATTGAGATCGACGAGACTCGAGTCGCCGTGGGCGTCGTGAATATTCTTTCCCGCGTCTTCTTCCATGTGAATACGAGTCAGGCGAACGCGCTTTGGCGCCCCATTTACGTCCACTTCTATGTAACCGTTCGTGCAAATCGGGCGCTCATACTGGCTAATCTGATAGCCTTTGGGCAGATCCGGATAAAAATAGTTCTTGCGTGCAAGTATGCTCACGCGGGCGATGTCGCAGTAAGTGGCCAGTCCCGCCTTGATGGCAAACTCGACGACTTTCTTGTTCAAGACCGGCAACACGCCGGGGAACCCGGCGCATACCGGACAGGTGTTTTGGTTCGGCGCTTGGCCGAACTTTGTCGAGCAGCCGCAGAAGATTTTTGATGCGGTGAGCAGCTGTGCGTGGACCTCTAGACCTATGACCGGCTCGTACTTCATCACGTGACAAATTGAAAATCGATGATTGAGGAGAGCAAGTCTCGATCGTCCGTCATCGATTCCCAATCCTCGGTCTTTTTTTGTGCCATTCCGTGGCCTGCTCATAGTTGTAAGCGACGCGGAATATCGTCGATTCGTCGAAAGGCTTGCCAATAATTTGCAGGCCGATCGGCATGCCGTCCTGATCGAAACCGCAGGGTAACGAAAGCGCCGGCAGTCCCGCGAGATTAATCGAAATCGTGTAGATGTCAGATAGATACATCTGCAGCGGATCCTGGGTTTTCTCACCGAGCTTAAACGCAGTGGTTGGCGTTGTTGGCGTCACGATCACATCGCAGCGTTTGAAAGCCTCGTCGAAGTCTCGCTTGATAAGCGTACGAACTTTTTGAGCTTTGAGATAGTAGGCATCGTAATAGCCCGCCGACAAGGCGTAGGTGCCGAGCATGATCCGGCGTTTGACCTCGGCGCCGAAACCTTCGTCGCGGCTAATCATATAGGTCTCCGTGAGATCCTTGGCCTGGGCGCGACGGCCGTAGCGCATGCCGTCGTAGCGCGCCAAGTTTGAGCTCGCCTCGGCGGTGGCGACGATGTAATAGACCGCAACGGCATATTCCGTGTGCGGCAGGGAAATCTCTTCGACCGCGGCCGCGCTTTTTTCCAGCTCGCGGATTGCCGTGCGTACGGCTCTTTCGACTTCCGCCTGCATCCCCGCGACGAAGTATTCTTTAGGAATGCCCAATCGAAGCCCTTTGACCGGTTCCGTAAGCGAACTGGCATATCGAGGCACCGCTCGATTCACCGAAGTGGAATCGCCCGGATCGTATCCCGCGATGGCTTCCAGCAAGAGCGCCGCGTCGCGGACGTCTTTGGTCATCGGGCCGACCTGATCCATGGACGACGCAAAGGCGACGATGCCGTAGCGGCTCACGCGTCCGTAGGTCGGCTTCAGTCCGACGATGCCGCAGCATGCCGCAGGCTGGCGAATCGAACCGCCGGTGTCAGTACCCAACGCGGCGATGCACTGATCTGAGGCCACGGCCGCGGCGGAGCCGCCGGAAGAGCCACCGGGTATGCGCTCGAGATTCCACGGGTTACGCGTCGGAAAGAACGCCGAATTCTCCACCGACGAGCCCATGGCGAATTCATCGAGATTGGTCTTTCCCGTAATGACCGCGCCTGCGGCGCGAAGTTTCTGCACGGTTGCCGCGTCGTAGGGTGGAATGAACTCGCCAAGAATTTTCGATGCGCAAGTGGTGCGCAGGCCGCAGGTAAGAAAATTGTCCTTTACCGCGATGGGGATTCCCAGAAGCGGCGATATGCCGCTATCCTGCTTGAGACGTTCGTCTGCCTGTCGGGCCTGCTCCAACGCGGCGTCGCGCACGATGGTCAAGTAGGCGTGGATTTTATCGTCTGAAGCGGCGATGCGTTGAAACACGGCTTCGGTGAGCTCTAGGGAGGAAAACTCACGTTTGCGTAATCTTTTGCCGGCATCGTCGAGCGTGAGTGCAGCGAGGCTCATTCGATGATCTTGGGAACTTTGAAGAAAGTGTTGTCCCGGTCGGGCGCGTTGGCTAGAAGAGCGTCCGCATCGGGACGATTTGTAACTCTGTCTTCGCGGAAAGCGTTGACAGTATCGGCTTCATGGCTGAACGGCTCAATGTTTGACGTATCTAATTCAGCGAGCTTCTCCATGTATGCCAAAATATGATTGAGCTGTTCGGTGAGCTGAGTTTCTTCCTTTGGGGTTAGCCGGAGTCGCGCTAAAACCGCGACGCGCTGCACCTCATCACGAGTCAATTTCATGGAAATTTTTTAACATAAGCTCGCCTCCATTGCCAATATGTTGGGCCTCCGCGCTGTCGCGGCAGCGATTTTTATTGCAGTTAGAGAACCTTTTCGTTAAAAATGAGGGCCAATGAAGAGCGGGCAGATGTTGTTGGGGATCGGATCGAAGCCCATCCGGTTTCGTCCTTTCGAGGAGCAAGGCTATGCCCGCGGCTTCAAATGCGTCGCGGGAGCGGATGAAGTCGGCAGGGGACCACTCGCCGGTCCAGTAGTTGCCGCGGTGGTGATCTTGCCGCGGGGCTTTTCCCATCCTGAGATTAAAGACTCAAAACTGCTTACACCCAAACAACGGGAAAAATTGTCGCCGCTCATTTGTGAAATTGCGGAGGGCTGGGGGGTTGGCGTAGTCGAGGTGGAAGAAATTGATCGCATCAATATTCTCCAAGCCAGCCTTTTGGCCATGGTCAAGGCCCTCGATTGCTTGAAGGCTCCACCCGATTGTTTGTTGATCGATGGGAATCAGATCATCCCGCGGGAGCTGATTCTTAATTCCAAATCCTATGCGGGAGGATGGCTGTACCAAAAAACTATCATCAAGGGAGACCTGATATGTCTTTCGATCGCGGCGGCCTCGATCATTGCCAAAGTCGCGCGCGATGAGATGATGGTCGAGCTCGATAAGCACTATCCGAAGTACGGCTTCGCCGCTCATAAAGGTTATGCCTGCGCGGCTCATCTGGAGGCGCTGCGCCGTCACGGACCGTCACCGATTCACCGGCAGAGCTTCCAGCCGGTGCGCGATTGGGCGGTGACGGCGGATATAAGCGCTGCGGTGGTGGATGATGAGTGTGAATGACTCCAAGCAGTTGCTGGGAAAAGAAGGCGAGCGTCTCGCGGAACAATATCTCAAAAAGAAGGGCTACAAGATTGTCGAGCGTAACTATCGCTGCAGAGGCGCTGAGTTGGACCTTATTGTTTTGGATCGGCGTGTTATTGTATTCGTCGAAGTGAAGACTCGAACCGGGCA
>Ga0066709_100001554_pt1 | contig 15393 bp, 11 predicted proteins | sample GraSoiAngelo_158_FD_79665 | JGI IMG/M metagenome (GOLD analysis project Ga0066709, IMG submission 79665) | Grasslands soil microbial communities from the Angelo Coastal Reserve, California, USA - 14_1009_16_30cm | ecosystem: Environmental > Terrestrial > Soil > Grasslands | place: USA...
CACGCTGCGACATCGGCTTCTCGGAATTAATGGCTGAAGTAGTATCCGGAATTGAAAGGGTCCCAGCTGGACTGGCCGCATTGTTGTTGTTAGCAGCTTGGGCAACAGGCGCGGTCTGCGGCGAGCCGGCTACGGTGGCCCGCCTGGTAATCAACGAATGGATTCCGAAAGATAATAGGGCGGCAAGGCAGACAATGCTCCACCGAATGCGCATGAAAAAGACCTCGGCTCGAATGGCTGCGGCTTTGAATCATACTCCAGGGAGTCGGACACCGTCATCCCTGGGACGGGAGTCCCGACCCAGTTCCGCCTCACAGAGTTGTAACGTTGCTCAAGCGCGACTCACTATCCACCGAGAAGCTCTGACGCACACCACATTTCTCAGCTTTACGTGGCGTCTGGACAGCGGAACGGGGACTCGCCCGACGGGATTTTGAAAGTGATCTCTCCCGCTTTAGCACATCTGAAGAAACTTCTAGAGGAGGAACGACCATGACTGCCGGGAGCAATAGGGTGCCGAACGAGGAAAATCTGACGCCAACCCAATTCTTGCAGGATCTGTTGGCGGAAGGAGGCGCGTACTTCAACCGTGGCGACTGGAAAGGAGCCATTCGAAAGTGGGACCATGCCTTGGAGTCTTTCATCCAACACCAGCACAATCCAGAACTGCGACCCATCTACCAAAAGATCTGGGCTGCCAAGGCGATGGCACATCAGCAACTGAAGGAATACGACAAGACGCGCGAAGCGGCCTACATCGCCAACACCATACTGGAATCGCTCACGCCGAAGGCCGATGTAGCCGAGGCGAAGGACTAGAGGCGGAGCGTCGCTGACAAACCGCATAACCCAAGAAAGACTCTTGTTGCGCGTCGCTCTGCTCGTCCTGCGTGCCGGCAGCCTGGCGTTCAGCCAAGATCTCAATGCCCGCGCAGCGATGGCGCCAACGTAACACATTCGTTCGTTGAGTCAGCCAATGGACCTACCCTGCATGAATGCGCTGCGACATTTCACCGTTGAAGCCAAGCTCTTGCGCTTTTCCCTTCCGGCCTACGATACTGGAGAGACTTCCTAACCATCATGAAAACAACAGTGTCCTTCTCCATTCCCGCTGAACTCGAAACCGAATCTCTGGTCGCCGTGGTCCTCGACCATTGCGATCCCGCGCAAAGCGCAAAAAACAAGAACGCAAAACCGCAACTCAAGCTCGACACCTCCGATTCCGCCGTGCAGGCGGTTGCCACGGACCTGTTGGCCAGCGGCGAAGTGACCTGCAAGCCTTTCGAAATCAATTTGCTTCATAAGCCAGCAAGCCTGAAAGCGAAGCGTTTGTTGTTGGTCAGCGGTGGTCCGGCGGCAAAGTTCACCAGTTATGATTTGCGGCGCCTTGCCGGAGCTGCTGTGCGCGCTCTTAAGTCGCGAGGCATCCGCAGCTTCGCTTTCATCGCTCCGCCGAGCGTCAATGCAGAGGAAGCGGTGCGCGCGATCATTGAGGGCGCGTTCATTGGGAATTTCGATCCTGACTACTACCGCAGTGATCGCAAGGACCAGAAGATCGACACACTGACGGTCATTACAACCGGCGACAAAGCTGCGATCGAGAAAGCTGCAGGCGAAGCGCAGATTATCGGCGAATCGCAGAATTTCACGCGCGACCTGGTCAACGAACCTTCCAACCGCATGACGCCGACGATTCTGGCCGAGCGCGCAAAGAAAATGTCAGACGAAGTCGGCCTCAAGTGCGAAGTCTACGGTGCCGAAAAAATCAAGGAATTGAAGATGGGCGCATTCTGGAGTGTCGCCCAGGGTTCCGACGAGCCCCCCACGCTCATCGTCATGAAATATGAGCCCGCGGGAGCGCCCGAGAAACCTATCCTCGGTCTGGTCGGTAAGGGAATTACGTTCGACACCGGCGGTATCTCGATCAAGCCCGCCGACGGCATGGAGAAGATGAAATATGACATGGCCGGCGGCGCGACCATGATCGGAGCCATGCGCGCCATCGCGCTGCTGAAGTCGAAGGTAAAAGTCATTGGTATTGTGTGCGCCACGGAAAACATGCCTTCCGGCAAAGCCCAGAAGCCAGGCGACGTGCAAATTGCCATGTCCGGAAAATCGATCGAGATCATTAATACCGATGCAGAAGGGCGGCTGGTTCTCGCCGATGGCCTCTATTACGCGCGACAACTCGGATGCACTCATCTGGTGGATGCAGCCACACTTACCGGCGCAGTTGTGGTTGCGCTCGGCTATTCGAACGCGGGAATTTTCGCCAACGACGATGCCATGTACGACCGGTTCCACAAGGCGAACGCCAAGGCTGGCGAGAAAATGTGGCGCATGCCACTCGATGATGAATACAAGGAGCAAATTCGGTCTAACATCGCGGACATCGTCAACTCAGGCGGACGCTGGGGTGGCGCCATAACGGCCGCCATGTTCCTGAAAGAGTTCGCAGAGGAAACGCCTTGGATCCATCTGGACATTGCCGGAACCGCCTGGATGGAAGAGCAGAAGCCATGGATTGCGAAAGGTCCCTCCGGAATCGGGCTGCGCAGCCTGGTGCAATTCGTAAAAGACTTCTCGGCGTGACGATTCCGCAAGCAAACAAGACGGCGGGGGATTTTGGTTCTACGGCAGCATTTCAGTGAGCGGCAGCATCCTAAGTCCCCAGTAATGAGGAAGTCTGGAGGGCTCTATGAAAGTTTTGCTTTTGAGTGGAGTATTGCTGACGGTTCTCGGGATCGTTTCTTTCTTTGTTCCCATCCCCCGCTCGGAACATCACGGCGTCAACCTCGGAGACGCACACATCGGGGTCACCACCGAACACGACGAGAAGGTCTCCCCCATTATTAGCACCGTTCTGGTGGTCGCCGGTGCGGGCCTGATGATAGCCGGCAGGAAGGCCTAGTAGTCGCCCGATCCTCAATTCAGCCCAGCGCGAATCATCGAACATTGCCCATCATCATCACAACCCTGGATTGAGAAACCGCCACTAAATTTCTAGGCTTCGTGCCGTAGTGCTGTGGAGTCTTCTGAGCCACACAACCCTCAAAGTCCACTCCTCTCGAGCAGGGCCGTCTCGTGTTGGTTGGGCTGCAATTATGCCCTCACCGCAGATAAACCCCGCGAACTTGCCGTTTAAGAGAGGAACTTATAAGCACATGAAACATACAAAGGGTTGGCACTTCGAAACGGGCGCGTGTCTGGGCCTTTTGCTCATTGTCGGACTATTTGCGATTGTGGCCCAGGGGCAGACCTCTGCATATGTCACGAATCCGCCTTTTGAGACCGTGCAGGTGATTGATGTTGCGACCAACAAGGTCACGGCCTCCGTGGGGGTCGGACGCGCGCCGTTTGGGGTCGCCATCACGCCCGATGGAACGCGCGCGTACGTGACGAATCAATTTTCCGCCACGGTCTCAGTGATCAATACCAAGAAGAACAAAGTGATTGCCACGATAGGGGTTGGAGAATACCCCTCCGGCGTGGCGATTACCCCCAACGGACGCCGCGCCTATGTGGCAAACGGGATATCCAACTCCGTCTCGGTGATTAATACGGACGATAACAACGTGGTAGACACCGTTCCGGTCGGGACTGGCCCTCTCGGGGTCGCCATCAGCCGAGACGGACGCCGCGTTTATGTGACCGATGAGTATGCCAATGCCGTCTCGGTGATCGACACGGCGAGCAATACGGTGGTTGCCACGGTCGGGGTTGGAGACTTGCCCTTTCTGCTGGCGATCACGCCCGACGGACGGCGCGCCTATGTCCCCAATTTTGCCAAGGAATCGCACTCCGTCTCCGTGATCGACACTGCGGATAACACCGTAATCGCCACCGTAGAAGTAGGAGCGAACCCGCTTGCGGTGGCGATCGCCGGGAACGGAGAACGCGCCTACGTGACCAATGGAGGCGATAATTCCGTCTCGGTAATCGACACGGACATCAATAGCGTGATCGCGAATATAAAGGTTGGGGAGTTCCCTACTGACGTGGCGATCACCGCAAACGGAAGACGTGCCTACGTCACCAACTCTTACCTTACGAATCCGATGAACCAAGGCTCGATCTCCGTGATTGACCCCCGCCGTAACAGGGTCGTTGCCACGATCAACGTTGGCGGTAGCCCGGTGGGGATAGCCATCACGCCGCCGAGACGGCCGCTTCACGACAGCGAACAATGGGAGGAAGGTGGCTGGTGAGTTTTCAGCACACCGCCCTCTGCAATGAATAATCTTGTGCGATTCAGTTGAGCATTCCTAAAAACCCCTCGAAAACAGCCGGGATGTACTCCTGTCTCGCCAACCCACTCGCCCCCCGGTACGGATGCATCAGTAGTAGGTCCCTCGGCCCATGATCGGGTAAGATACTCCGTCTGCCGGACCCACCCGTGGGATGAACCGCGAATACCACAAAGCTTACAGCCAGGAACTGCATCGCGACATGGAGGCGCTCGTCTTCGGTCACGCAGGCACGCCGCTGCTTGTTTTCCCCACCTCAATGGGGAAATTCTTCGAATATGAAGATCGCGGCATGATCGGCGTGCTGGCGCCCAAGATCGAACGCGGCGACCTGCAGGTGTTTTGTCCGGATGCGGTCGACCTTGAGAGTTGGTACAACAAGAACGTGCATCCGCGGGTCCGCGTGTTACGGCATCTGCAGTACGAACGCTACATCCTGCACGAATTCCTGCCGTTTGTGCGGTGGAAGAATCAAACCCCGCGTTTGGCAGTGACCGGTTGCAGCTTTGGCGGTTATCATGCCGTGAATTTTTCCTTGAAGCATCCCGACGTTGTAACCCACTGCGTGAGCATGAGCGGAGCCTACGACATCCACCAATTTCTCGATGGCTATTACGACGACGATTGCTATTTCAATTGTCCTCCCGATTGTCTGCCCAACATGAACGACGACTGGTTCCTGAGCCGATACCGGCAAATGAAGATCGTGCTGGGATCAGCGGACTGGGACATGTGTCTGGGTCAGAACATCAAGTTTTCGGGGCTTCTGAATGCTAAAGCGGTTCCGCACTGGCTCGACGTTTGGGGAGACAATTCGAAGCACGACTGGCCGCTATGGTTGAGAATGGCAGGGAAGTATTTCTAAACCGTCGTTGGTCGTTAGTCGTTGGTCGTTGGCGAAACGGTACTCGGTTGGGGACGACACATTTTGCTTGGAGATGAATCTGTGAAGAAGATTGGAATTCTGTTTGGTATGGAAAATACCTTCCCGCCAGCCTTGGTCGAGAAGATTAACTCGATGCAAGTCGAGGGCGTCACCGCAGAATTTGTGAAGATCGGCGGCATCCGGATGGATGAGCCCAAGAAATACGACGTCATCATCGACCGGATTTCGCAGGACATCCACTTCTATCGCGCCTATCTGAAGAACGCCGTTCTGCACGGGACGATCGTCGTCAACAACCCTTTTTGGTGGACCGCTGACGACAAGTTCTTCAACTACGCGCTGGCCCACAAGCTGGGAGTAGCGATTCCGCCGACGGTGATTCTCCCGCATAACAAGCATCCCGAAGGAACGACCGACCAGTCCATGCGGAACTTGATGTACCCGCTGAACTGGCAGGACCTGTTCGACTACGTCGGCTTCCCTGCCTTCCTGAAACCCTATTCCGGCGGCGGTTGGAAGCACGTCTACAAAGTGCATTCGCCGGAGGAGTTCTTCCATCATTACAACCAGACCGACGACCTGTGCATGACCCTGCAGCATGGCGTCGAATTCGACGAGTACTACCGCTGCTACGTGGTGGGCCAGGAGAAAGTCCACATCATGAAGTACGATCCCCGGGCGCCGCATCATGAGCGATATGTGAAGGGCAATCCGCCACCGTCCACGCCAGGGCTGCGCGATCGGATGGAGAAGGACGCGCTGACTCTGTGCCGAACCCTCGGGTACGACCTGAACACAGTGGAGTTTGCGGTAGAAGGCGGGGTTCCCTACGCGATTGATTTCCTGAATCCTGCACCGGACGCGGAGATTACTTCAGTTGGACGAGAGAACTTTGACTGGATTGTGAATGCGGTGGCAGAGATGGCAGTGAAGATGGCGTTGAGTGGGGAGAGTCCGGTGAAGGAGTTGCGGTGGGCAGGGTTATTGGCAGGACCAGCAGGCGGCGACGTCACGACAAAACGGTCGGTGCGGAAGAAGGCAAGGGCGTAGCCATCCCGTGGACGACCAAAAGAAAAAACGCTTTCTTTGGGGCGTTGTGCTCGCCTGGGTGCCGTGGCTTCCGACGCTGATCGGTCTCGCGAATACCTTCGTTGGTATTGCAAACACCAAAGCTACTGGGCTAACGGCAGTAGCCGGAGGTCTGGTTGAGACGTTCGTGACGTGGGGTGTAGTTGCGATGCTCATCAGTCAGGTGGCCGCGATCGTCTTGCTCTTCCGAGCATTTGCGCCTGGAAATTGGGGGCGCGGCTTGTTAGGCGCACTGTCCATCTGCATAAGTGGGTTGATGCTCCTTCTTGTTGGCCTTTTCCTGTGGCTGCCATGGTTCCAAAGGCATCACACGTTCTGAACCAGTATTTGGCGTCATTGTTATACTGTCAGAGCCTAGTTTGTCCTCACCCTTCGCGAGGGGCGCGTAAGGATGGGGCACCCAAGATGTTCCTCCCCTGGGATGACGCGATGCAGCCTACATTCACCATCGGCATTGAAGAGGAATATCAGACTGTAGATCCGTCAACCCGTGATCTGCGGTCGCACATCCACGCCGAAATCCTGGAAAAGGGAAAGCTGCTGCTGCAGGAACGCGTCAAGGCCGAGATGCACCAGTCTGTGGTTGAGGTCGGGACATCGGTATGCCAGAACATCAAGGAAGCCAAGGCCGAGGTCAAGAAGTTGCGGCGCCACATGGTCGATCTGGCCAAGGAAAACGGATTGCGGCTGGCTGCGGCGGCAACGCATCCCTTCTCTGACTGGCGGACCCAGGAGATTCATCCCGACGAGCGCTACAAGAACATCGTTGAGGATCTGCAGCTGGTCGCGCGCGCAAACTTGATCTTCGGCCTGCACGTGCACATCGGGATCGACGATCGCGAAACCGCGATCCACATGATGAATCACGCGCGCTACTTTTTGCCGCACATCCTTGCGCTGTCGACCAACTCGCCCTTCTGGCTGGGGATGAACACCGGGCTGAAATCTTATCGCTGTAAGGTATTCGACAAGTTCCCGCGCACCAATATTCCCGACTACTTCCCCAGTTGGGGCGAGTACGAGAACTTCATCAAGCTGCTGATCAAGACTAAGTGCATCGACAATGCGAAGAAGATCTGGTGGGACATCCGCCCTCATCCATTCTTCAACACTCTTGAATTCCGGGTGTGCGATATTCCCATGCGGGCCGACGAGACGATTGCCCTCGCCGCATTAATTCAGGCCACTATCGCCAAGCTCTACAAGCTCTATTCGGCCAATCAGGGATTCCGCCTGTACCGGCGCGCGCTGATCATGGAGAACAAGTGGCGGGCTGCCCGCTACGGACTGGATGGCAAGCTAATCGACTTCGGCAAGCAGAAAGAAGTGCCGGCGCGCGACCTGGTGCACGAGTATCTCGATTTCATCGACGACGTGGTCGACGAACTCGATTCGCGTGACGAGATCAACTACATCCATAAGATTCTGGAGCACGGCAGCGGCGCCGACCGGCAGTTACGGGTCTTTCAGGAGACTGGGGATCTGAAGAAAGTTGTGGATTACATCATTGAGGAAACGGAGGCCGGCCTGGCTGAAACCGCTGAGCCGGTTTCCGCGAGAAAAGTAGGGTAATGACCATTCCCGTAGGTTCGAGTCCGAAACAGCTCAACAAAATCGCGCTTGATCCTGAATTCGCCCCCGGCGCGCGCAACGCCGTGAGCGTTTGCCTACGCGTGCAGCCTGACGAAAGGGTTTGCGTAATTACCGACGAAGTCACGGCTGACATCGCGGCGGCGATCGTGCATGAACTCGAAACACTGGGCGCGCCCTATCGCGCCTGGGTACTCGAAGAACTGGCAGAGCGTCCGCTCACGGGTTTGCCGCAAGAGATTGTGGACGACCTGGAGACCAGCCAGGTCTCAATCTTGGCGGTGCAGGCGCAGAGAAACGAATTGAAGTCGCGCATGAAGATGACGGAAGTCGTCAATCGCCGCAAGATCCGCCACGCGCACATGGTCAACATCAACCGGCAAATCATGCTGGAGGGAATGCGGGCAGACTTCCTGAAAGTCGACCGGCTAAGCCAGAAAGTCGTCGAGATGGTCCGCAAGGCCAGCAAGATTCGTGCAACAACCGCTGCCGGCACAGATCTGACCGCGGACTTGAATCCCGATTACCGCTGGTTGAAGACGAGCGGAATCATTACTCCGGAGACGTGGGGAAATCTGCCGGGAGGGGAAATCTTCACGACGCCCGGCGAAGTGAATGGGACATTCGTGATTGACGGCGTAGTGGGAGATTACTTGTGTGCAAAATTCGGCAGCCTGCGAGAAAGTCCGCTGACCATTCACATGAAGGGTAACCGCCTGACCGAAGCGCACTCCGAGAACCGTGAGTTGGAAGACGACTTCTGGCGCTATACGCACTCCGAAGAAAACAGCGACCGCGTCGGTGAGTTTGCCATCGGCACCAACATCGATTTGAAGGATGTGATCGGCCAGATTCTGCAGGACGAGAAGTACCCCGGGGTGCACATCGCCTTCGGCAATCCATATGGCGCACACACCGGCGCAGAATGGGACTCAGCGACACACATTGATGTCGTGGGACGAAAGTTCAACATCTGGGTGGACGACGAGCAGATCATGCGTGAGGGAAAGTTCCTGTTGGAAGCGTGAGAGCCGAGTCAAAGGGTGTGAATCAGATAGGAATCCTTCGACTCCGAAAAGCGCTCACAATGTGAGCGCTCTTCTCGCTCAGGATGCCAAACTGCTGAGATCATGATCCCCTCCTTTCGCAAACAGTTCAACGCTACCTTTACTCCCGACAAATACCAGACGTTTCTGCGTCGGATTGACGACACCTGTGGCACGCATGTGCAGTTTCGCTTGTCCGAGACTCCCTGTTTCTTCCCCAGAGAACTGATCAATCGGATGGCGGAAGATGGCAAGGAATTGATTCGTCAGCTGGTGGAAAGTCCCGAATACCGCGCGAAGTCTGAGAAATCCATTCCGCCGGAATTCGAGGTTCCAGATGAATCGCCGCACCCAATGTTTGTGCAAGTCGACTTCGGGCTGGTGCGCAATGCCCAGGGCCAATTGCATCCGAAACTCGTGGAACTGCAGGCCTTCCCTTCCCTCTATGCCTATCAGGTAACACTGGCGCACGCCTACATCAACGTGTATGGACTCGACAAGCATTTGAACTACTTTCTGGGTGGGCTGGATGCGACTTCCTATCGCAACTTCTTGAGGCGAGCAATTGTCGCGGACCACGATCCCGAGAACGTTGTCCTGATGGAAATTCATCCACAAGAACAGAAGACGCTGCCGGATTTTCTGCTCACAGAGAAAATGCTTGGCGTGCGCACGGTCGACATCACCGAGATCCGGAAAGACAGAAACCGCTTGTACTACGAACGCGCCGGAAAGCGCGTGCCCATCCGCCGCATTTACAACCGCGCGATTGTCGATGAATTGCAACGTAAAGGCGTGAAGCTTGCATTTGATTGGCGCGATGACCTTGATGTGGAGTGGGCCGGACATCCCAACTGGTATTTCCGTATCAGCAAGTTCTCCATTCCCTACCTGAAGCACGAGTCAGTGCCTAAGACGTGGTTTCTAGGCAAGCTCGACCAGGTTCCCGATGATCTCGAGCACTACGCCCTGAAGCCCCTGTATTCATTTGCCGGACTGGGCGTGCTGATTGCTCCGAAGAAAGAGGACATCACGGCGATTCCACCGGAGAAGCGCTCCGACTACATTCTGCAGGAGCGCCTGCACTTCGAGCCGGTGATTGAGACTCCCTTTGGCGGGACGAAAGCCGAGGTGCGGGTCATGTACATCTGGCTCGACCAGCTCACGCCAGTGCTCACCATCGTCCGCATGGGCCGCGGTCTAATGATGGGCGTCGACCAAAACAAGAATATGGAGTGGGTAGGAGCGTCAGCAGCTTTGAGTCCCAGCTAGAGCCGAGAGGCTTTCCAATTCGTGCTACCCAACCGGGCCGAATCTCTCATCCGGTCTTGCCGACAATCGTAGTTTCCAATTCCTTGTCGTTGGGACGCTTCACATACATCCTGTCGCCTTCCAGCCGGACCGGGATTGGATCGCCGGAGGCGAACTCGCCCGGCGTGTAACCGTCTGCTTCGGCCATGTTGTATTCCCCGACGTAGCGCACTCCGTCCACCTTGACGACGATGGACGCCCTGCGTGGCCCGCCTTCTTCCAATTCGCGCCGGATCTCGGCCTCCGCCCGCATCCAGTTCTCCACATCCCGTCCCCGAATTCTTCCGTTTCGTTCGTAAATTTCCTCGGCTCGACGGCGAATTGCCCTTTGTAGCTCGGCAGGAGAGTCTGTAGCGGTCGGCCGACCCCGTCTTGATCCCGCATACATGGAATCTTCCCTCCTATCGACTCCGGGCGAAACGTCCCGACCCAATTCACCTTGCTCCATGATAGCTCCTGAACAACGCGGTTCGGGTTGGCAAGCGTCTTACCTAGGGACGTGGCAACCGCCAACTTTTGAACGGCTAACACTTGCTGCTTAGGAGAATACGGAGCCGGTCGCCCGTATTTGCAGGAAAGGAAAGGCAGTTGACCGGATTCGCTCGGCAGCCTAACATACCGCCGGGTAGGGGCGTGGGCTCATAATGATCGGCCAGCAGGTGTCCCACTATCGCATCCTGGGAAAGCTCGGAGGCGGTGGTATGGGCGTTGTCTATGAGGCTGAAGACCTCAAGCTGGGCCGCCATGTCGCCCTGAAATTCATCCCTGAGAATCTAGCCGGGGATCCCAAGTCCCTGGAGCGGTTTGAACGCGAAGCGCGAGCCGCCTCGCAGCTGAACCATCCCAACATCTGCACTATCCACGGCATCGAGGACAACAACGGCCACCCCTTCATCGTGATGGAGAAGCTTGATGGCGAGAGCCTGAAGCAGCGCATCAGCGGACACGCCATGGAACTGGAGCCCGTGCTCGATGCGTGCATCCAGGTTGCCGACGCGCTGGTAGCGTCGCACGCCAAAGGCATCGTCCACCGAGATATCAAGCCGGCAAACATCTTTCTGACTCCCAGCGGGCAGGTCAAGGTTCTCGACTTCGGACTGGCCAAGCTCGTCCACAACATCGGGACTGACGATAACGGCGATAACTCCCTGACGGCCGTCGGAGTGATTCCGGGGACAGCCGTCTATATGTCGCCCGAGCAGGCACGCAGCGAAACCATCGACGCCCGCAGCGATCTGTTTTCCTTCGGCGTGGTCATGTATGAGATGGCTACGGGGAAGAAGCCTTTCACGGGGAACAATTCGCTGGTCACGCTGGACGCCGTCCTGCACCAGAAGCCCGTCCCCCCGCGTGCCCTGAATCCCAACCTGCCCGTCGAATTGGAAGGCATCATCGGCAAGGCGATGGAGAAAGACCGCAACCATCGCTACCAGAGCGCCGCCGAGATCAAGTCCGACCTGACCGTACTCAAGCGGGAAACCGAGTCTGGACTGGTCAAGAGCGGCACACACACGGCGAAGTTGCGCGTAGCGACAAAGACGTTCGCGGGAAGAACCAGCCGACTGCAAACTTATCTTCTGCTGGGCACCCTGGCTCTCCTGATCACCGTGCTAGCTGCGGTTGGCGCCTGGTGGTACAACCACCGCGAGGTTGCGAGCGCAGAGCGACGCAATGCTATCGCCGTACTCCCGCTGCAGAACATGAATGGCGATTTCAGCGTCGATTACCTGCGTTTCGCCCTCGCCGACGAGCTGACCAGCGTGCTTACCTACTCGCGTTCGCTCGAAGTGCGTCCTTCCTCCGTGACCCGAAAATACGTCGCCGTCGATCTTGATCCTCACAAAGTAGGGCAGGACCTTCGCGTGGGGCGGCTGATCACAGGACACTTCATGCGCCAGGGCGATCAGCTCACGGTCACGCTCGAAGCCATCGACGTGCCGACGGACAGGCTACTGTGGCAGAACACTGTCACCGCAAAGGCGGACGACCTGATCGGCTTGCAACAGCAATTGAGCACCGCCGTGCAGCACGGCCTGCTTCCCGCCTTGGGCACCGGCGGCGGATCCGTGGAAACCGCATCACGGCCGAAGAGCCAGGAGGCCTACGACCTCTATCTGCATAGCCTCGCCTTGCCCCATGATCCAGAACCGAACAAGGATGCGATCGCGGTCCTGGAACACGTGGTAGGTGTCGACCCCAGCTACGCACCCGCCTGGGAGGCCTTGGGTCAGAGATATTACTTCGACGCCACCTATGGTGGGGGCGGCGAGAAAATGTTCCAACGCTCGAACGTGGCCTACGAACGCGCCATCTCTCTCGACCCGAATCGTCAGATGGCCGCCAGCAACCTGATCACGAACCGCGTCGAGCGTGGCGAGTTGGGACGGGCGTACGACGCCGCGACGGACCTGGTGCGCCGACGTCCGCAGAGCGCCGACGCCCACTTCGCGCTCAGCTACGTGCTCCGCTACGCCGGCATGCTGGATCAAGCCACGCAGGAATGTAACTCAGCGCGCTCGCTCGATCCCGGCAACTTCAACTTCCGATCCTGCGCGTGGGCTTTCCTTGAACTTGGCAAGACCGACCGGGCCATGGACTTCGTGCAGCTCGACTCCGGTTCGGAGTGGTCCGCATGGGTGACGCCTTACGTGCATTTGGCAGCGGGCAACGTGCCCGAGACGCGTGCGAGTGCGAAAAATATGGCGAAGGCTCCGTCGTATCACCGCGAGTTGATGATCGCTTGCGTAGCCCCGCAGAAGACCGCGGACTTCGACAAGATCGTACGAGAGACCGAGACATCAGTCATGACCGAACCCGATCCAGAAGCCTGGTACCACATCGGCGCACTGATGGCGTACTGCGGGCAGAAGGAACCAGCTTTACGGTTGTTCAAGGCCGCGGTGCAGCAGAACTACTGCGCCTACACTGCGCTTTTGGACGACCCACTGCTGAAGAACTTGCGCAAAGAAACCGCGTTTAACGAAGTGCTTACGGCAGCCAGCAGTTGTCAGCAGACGTTGAAAGAGGGCAGAGGGCAGTAGCGTTCGACCTCTGGTCCACATGATCGATCGCTCTGGACTGTCCGTCATTGGACGGCGTCATCCTGAGAGCAGCCGTTCTTCAGGCGGAGCGAAGGATCTGGCATGGATCGCCATCGCCACCGTGCGTGGTTAACCATTCACCGCGACAAGAGTCCAACTGTACGTAACAATTCCCAGGAAACAATTTGCGTCAGAACGCGGTTAGGCCCCATCCTTGTAATGTGAATCGTATCGCACTCGCAAACCTGGCTCCGCACATTGAGCGCGGCGCTCATCCTCTGACTCAACTATTTATCCAGCTCGCCACGGACCTTGCGGTTTGCCTACTCGTCCTCTTCTTGCTCGCTCCCGTCGGCGCACAGACTTCGGATCACAACGGCAGCGCGGGACAAGGTATCTCTGCCAACCTGCAACTATCCCCCGATCCTCCCGGCCTGCTCTATCAAGGCGTCCCGCCGGAAATTCCGCAGGATCAGGGAGCCAAGGGCCTGCAGCTCGCGCTGCTTCGACTGGGCACCACAGCCCGCCTGATGCAAACAGTAGCGCACCCGGATGATGAAGACGGCGGCGTGCTGACTCTGGAAGCACGAGGACATGGCGTAAACACCCTGCTGATGACCCTGAATCGCGGCGAGGGCGGCCAGAACAAGATTGGCAGTAATTTGTCCGACGTACTCGGCGTGCTGCGCGCCGAAGAACTGCTCGCCTCTGACCAGTATTACGGTGTGCAGGAGCGGTTTTCACGCGTAGCAGATTTTGGATTCTCAAAGAGTCCGGACGAGACGTTTGAAAAGTGGGGCGGTCATGACGTCGCGCTAGCCGACATGGTGCGCGTGGTTCGGACCTTTCGACCGGAGGTCCTGGTAGCCCGATTCTCCGGTACCGAGCGCGATGGGCACGGCCACCACCAGGCGTCGAACATCCTCACTCGAGAAGCGTTTCGCGCGGCGGCGGATCCTGCACGGTTTCCGGAGCAGATCGCGCAAGGACTGCAACCGTGGCAAGCGAAAAAGCTCTACATCGGAAATGTTTGTCCCTGGGGATCGACCACCTGCCCCGACGATAACTGGACGGTGAAGCTGAACACCGGCGAGCCGAATCGTACCCTGGGCATGTCCTACGTGCAGTTCGCCATGGGCGGCTTACGCCATCAGCTTTCTCAAGGCGCGGCGGGCTGGACCGTGGAACCAGGAGACCGGTTTAGTTTTTACAAACTGGTCGACTCCGTCTTGCCCGCGGCAAAGCCCGCAACCAACAAAGACGCGCACGAGAAGGATTTTTTTGATGGCATTGATACCAGCCTGCCGGGACTCGCGGCACGGTTAGGCGATCAGGAACCGAAGGTTCCCGGCTTGGGCAAGGACCTGACAGGAATTTCCACCAAGATTGCCGAAGCTACCAAGGCCGCGTCAGCCGATCCATCATCCGCGTCCGCGCCGTTGGCAGCGGTTGTGGCGGAACTAGATGCCGCAAGCACTGAGGCAACCAAAAGCACTCTGACAGACCAAGTGAAGCAGGATTTGCTGACGCGTCTTCGCGAGAAGCAACAGCAGGCGGAAAGGGCGCTGAACCTGGCACTGAACATCAGCCTCGCCGCTGATATTGTCACGTCGATTGCCGCCACTGCTCAGGTGCCCAGCGAGACCGAAGCGCTCACCACCGTATCTCCGGGCCAGGAATTCCTCATCCGTCTGAAATTACACAATGGTTCGCAAGCTCCACTCTCGATCGAAGCGGTGAAGTTGGAAGTTCCGTCGGGATGGAACACGATTAGCGGGAAAACCAGACCGGAGGAGGTAAAGCCGGGAGAAGATCTGCTCGTGAACTTTCGCTTGCAGGTTCCCAAGGATGCCGCTTATACGCGCCCGTACTGGCATCGCGACGATCCCGACCGCGAAGCCGTAAACCACATCGACAACGAAGAGTATGCGACTCTGCCCTTCCCTCCTCCGGCCTTGCGGGCACGGGTAGAGTACTCGATTTTCGAAGGTGGGGCACACGCAAAGAATGGCATCACCTCCGTAGTGGAGACCCCGTTTGTTGGCGCGGCAGGCAAGCAACGTTCGCGTCCACTCGCCGTGGTGCCCGCCTTCTCCGTGATGCTGGAACCGGGCACACAGGTCATCTCGACGCACAACGGCGCGACTACGACAGTGACGGTGGGTGTGACCAACAATTTGACA
>Ga0066709_100001555_pt1 | contig 15392 bp, 13 predicted proteins | sample GraSoiAngelo_158_FD_79665 | JGI IMG/M metagenome (GOLD analysis project Ga0066709, IMG submission 79665) | Grasslands soil microbial communities from the Angelo Coastal Reserve, California, USA - 14_1009_16_30cm | ecosystem: Environmental > Terrestrial > Soil > Grasslands | place: USA...
CCGCCCTTCGACGCCGACGAATTCCAGGCGATGAGCGACGCCGACATCCGCACGTACGAGGCGCACCTGCTCGACGTATTTCCGCGCGAGGCGGGAGCGCCGCGTCACCCGTCGCGCCAATCCGATAGCGGTCTCGAATGGTTCATGACCGGCACCTGGATCACCGTACCGCCGGATCGCGCGAAGACGCTGCCGAAGGAAGCGCGGACATTCGCCAACGAGTTCACGCCTGTCTCGAGCGACGCCGAAGACTCCGGCCGCGAGCAGGCCGTCGCACGCGACCGCGAGCCTTCGACCCTTCGAGAACCTCATGGTCGTCCCGAGCCAAGTCGATGGACGACGAGCTCAGGGTCGCCCCGAGCAACGTCGAAGGGCGACGCCGGCGCGCCAATCGCCGACGCGGAGACCCGCACGCCCCCGCCGAGCGAAGACAAGACCCGGGGGTAGGGTTATCTCTCCTGTCCGTCGGACGGCAATGAATCGTGGACGGCGACGATCTCGGCGGCCGCGCGCCGCCCGCTCTCGACCGCGCCGTTCATGTAGCCCTGCCATTTGATGCTCGTGTGCTCGCCGGCGAAGAACAGCCGATCGAATCGGCGTGACAGCCACGGCCGAAGCTGCGGGTCGAACGCGGGATCGAAGAACGCGTAGCCGCCGCGCGCCCACGGGTCCTGTTCCCAGATCACCTGCCGCGACGCGATCAACTCGGCGCGGTGCGCGCCTAGGAATTCGAGGTTGCGGACGAGTCCCTGCGGTCCTTCTTTCGCGACGATCGCCTGCGTGAGATCGCTGGCGCTGCCGCCGGCGAGCAGCGCGAGGATGCCAGTGCGGCCGCGCTGCTCCTCGTTGCCCTCCCAGAACGCGCCGAACGGAAGCGGCGATCCGAACGCGCGTGGACGTCCGGGAATCCGCCAGAAGCGCCGCGAAAACTGCAGGAGCGTTTTCGTTCCGCGTCCGTATTTCAGACGCGCGATTGCATCGTGCTGCTGCGCCGGAAGCGCGGGCGAAATCGGGATGCGGCGCACGATCGTCGCCGGCAGCGCCAGGACGAGGTAGTCGCACGCGATCTGCGCAGTCGATCGGGAATTCTTGACTGTCACCCGCACTGCGCGTCCGCGATGCGAAACGGCGACGAGCTCCGTTCTGAGATGAAGGCGCTCGCCGAGCGGTTTGGCGAGCGCCGTCGCCAGCGCATCGTTGCCGCCGTTGATGCGGTACATGTTCCATGGGCCGGCGGAGGTCTCGGACGCGAACTGGTCGACGAGCGCGATCAGCGACAGCTCCTCCGGATCGGCGAGAAAGAAGCCGCGCATGCCCATCGCGGTGGCTCGCAGATCGGCGTCTGCCTTCAGTTCGTCGAGCCAACCCGCGACCGAGCGGCGGGCGAGCGCGGTCGCGATCGGCGTGTCCCAGCGCTGCTCGGCCAGCCGATAGGGCCGGATCGCGGGATCGAGCGTGCGTTCGAGGTGGTCCCAGCCGCGCGCGACATCGCGCGAGACAATCCGCGGCTTGCCGGACGCGTCGAGTTGTACGTAGGCGAAGCCGCCGCGCAGGATGCGCGTGAGCGTCAGCCCGACCTCGCCGGCGAGCGCGCGGATTTCGTCCTGCGCCTCGTCGATCATGTCGCCGCCCGCCTCGGCGTGCTGTCCTTCGGCGAAACCGTCGCGTACGGTCCAAACCCGTCCGCCTACGCGATCGCGCGCTTCGAGAACCGTCACGTTCGCGCCCAACGCGATCAGATCGCGCGCAGCGCAGAGCCCGGCGAGCCCTGCGCCGGCGACGACGACCGACGCGCCGGAAAGGTTGGCGGGCATCGTTCTCACTGTACACCGGGTGCGAGTACACTCTGGGGCATGCTTCCACTGCTTGCGTTGCTCGCCATGTCTTACGCGCATCCGGAACAACTCGTCGACACCGACTGGGTTGCGGCGCATGCCGCCGATCCAACCATCCGCATCGTCGACATGAGGCAAAGCGGATTCGGCGAAGGTCACGTGCCCGGCTCGGTGTATCTCGCGCCCGTCGCCATTCGCGACGCGAAGGCGCCGCCGACCTTTCTCCCAACGCCCGTGGCCTTTCAGGATCAGATGGCGAAGCTGGGCATCTCGGACACGACGCGCGTCGTCGTGTACGACGAGCGCGGCGGTATCTACGCTGCGCGGCTGTGGTGGATCCTCAACTACTTCGGCCACGGCAACGTGGCGCTGATCAACGGCGGATGGATCAAGTGGAAGGCCGAGCATCGTCCGGAATCGACCGATGCGACGTCGCCGCCGCCGGGACGATTCACGGCGCATCCGCAGCCGCACTGGGTCGCGACCGCCGACGACGTGGCGAAGGCGATCGACACACCGGGAACGAAAATCATCGACGCACGGACCACGGCGGAGATCGAGGGGAAGGATCTCCGCAACATCCGGCGCGGCGGCTTCGTGCCGTCATCGGTGCCGATTTATTGGGAGGATCTGCTCGATCCTCAGGCGAAGACGTTCAAATCGGCCGACGAGATCAAGAAGCTGTACCAAGACCGCGGCATCCTCCCCTCGCAGGAGGTGATCGCGTACTGCCAGGTCGGCATGCGCGCGTCGGTAGATCTGTTCGCGCTGCACCTGATCGGCTACGACAAGCTGCGGAACTATTATGGCGCGTGGGAAGAGTGGGGCAACCGCGACGATTTGCCGATAGGTACGAAGAAATGATCCGATCGGCAGTTCGGCTCGTAGCCCACTTTCATCGCCAGCGCCGGGATGTCTGACTTGATGAAACTGTACTGTTGCCTTCACGCGCGCGGTCAGCACGAAGTGCGGAACCGGTTTGTCGGCGTCCACCTGCGCGAGCAAATCGGCGAACGTGTGGATCGTTTTCGGATTGCTGATCGTGATGGTGCCGATCGCGCCCGCCGCCTTGTACGTTTTCAGCGCTCGGCCGCCGATCCGAAATGCGCCTGCAGCGGGCCAGGGATCGATCGCGGCGTCGCCGAGATGTGGACGACGACGGCGCCTTTCAGATCGAGGCCGGCGAGCTCGTCGATGTTCAGCTCCGGGATGCGCAGTCCGTAGCCGGCAAACACCAGCGGCGCGTCGACCGACGGAGCCGGATCGATCCGCATGCTGAAGTTGGCGTCGTCGCCGAGCGTCAGCGGCTCGGATCTGCCATCGCGCACGAGCGCCACACTCGAACGCGCTTCGACGATGCGGCGAGTCTTGAACCTGACCGGTAGAATACTCGCGCCGGAGGTGCCGATGTTCGTTTCCAGTCTTTCATTTGTCGTCCTGGCCGTCGCGCTCAGCTCATCTGCGGTTCTCGCGCAGACTCGATTGCAGAGCGGCGACCTGTTGAAGCTTCGCTCGGTGTCCAGCGTTGCGGTGTCGCCCGACGGATCGCGCGTCGCCTATACGGTCGATAACAACGATGGACCGGGACGGCCGTACGGTCAGCTATGGGTGATGACGGTGGCCGACGGGAAGACGGTACGGGTTGGGGGCGAACGCGACTCGTCGGGCAATCCCGTGTGGTCCGCCGACGGCCAGTCGCTCGTGTATCGCGGCCGCGTGGACGACAAGACAGGACTGGTCGTCTCGCGTCCCGACGGATCGGGCGCCCGCTTTCTCGCCGAGATGACGGGAACCAACGCGCCACTTCCCGGCAGCGGCGCCACGATCGCGTGGTCGCCCGACGGCAAACGGATCGCGTTCGTGTCGTCGGTGCCGGGACCGGAAACGGCCAGCGCAACGGGCGATCCGATCGTCATCACGCGATACCTCTACAAACCCGACGCCGCCGAAGGGCTGACGCATTTCAACGACAACCGCCGTCTGCACCTCTTCGTCGTCGACGTGGCGTCGGGCCGCATCGATCAGCTGACCGACGGCAACCACTACGAGCACTCGATCGACTGGTCGCCGAACGGACAGGAGCTGCTGTTCCTGACGAACCGCGACGCGGACGACGACGAGTTCTTCAACTACGACGTGTACGCGATGAAGCTGTCGGACAAATCGATCCGCCGCCTGACGGCGACGGAGAGCAACGAGTATCGTCCGCGGTGGTCGCCCGACGGCACGATGGTCGCGTTCGAGGCGACCAGGCGCGGCCTCACCGATCGCGAAACGACCATGGAGGATACGCACGCGTGGGTGATGAACGCCAACGGCACGAACCGCAGGGAGATTGGGGTGATCGACAACCGCCAGGGCGCGCCGGAATGGACCGATGATTCGACCGCGCTGCTGTTCACGGTCCAGGAGCGGGGCGACGTGCGCCTCTATCGCGCCCCGATCGCCGGCGGCAAACCGGAACCGATCGTCAGCGAGCGCGGCGCGGTCGGATCGATCTCGATGCAGAAGAACACGCTGGCGTACGCGCTGGCGACGCCGTCCGATCAGGCGGAGCTGTTCGTCCGCGTCGGATCGGCAGCGCCGCGCCGGATGACCGACCTGAACGCCGCCGTGCTGCGTTCCAGACAGCTCGCCGAGGTGGAATCGTTTACGTTCATGTCGAACGACAATCGGTTCGAGGTCGAAGCGTTTCTCACCAAACCGATCGACATGACGCCGGCGGGGCGATATCCGCTCATCGTCAACATCCACGGCGGACCTCACGGGCAGCAGGGGCCGGCGTTCAACTTCAGGAACCAGGTATATGCCGCGCGCGGCTGGGCGACGCTGATGGTCAACTATCGCGGCTCGACCGGCTACGGTCAGGCGTTCGCCGATGCTGTCTTCGCGGATCAGAACGGCAACGAAGGGCAGGACGTCCTCTACGGCGTGAGCGCCGCGCTGCGTCGCTATCCGTGGATCGATCGCGACCGGCTCGGCGTCGAGGGGACGAGCTACGGCGGGCAGCTGTCGACGTGGCTGATCACGCAGACGAACATCTTCAAGGCTGCGATCCCCACGGCCGCGATCACCAACATCATCAGCTACAACTACATGACCTACTACAACCAGTACGAGGCGATGGAGTGGGGCGTGTATCCGCACCAGGGGAACCTGATGGACACGCTGCTGCAGCGGTCGGCGCTGCGCCACGTGGCGAACGCGCACACGCCGACGCTGCTGATGCACGGCGAGAACGACAACGACGTGCCGATTGCGGAGGCCGAGCAGTTCTACATCGCGCTGAAGGACGTCGGCACCGAAGCGGTGATGGTGCGCTATCCGCGCGAAGGCCACGGCATCCGCGAATCGAAGCACGTCGTCGACAGCATCGATCGCAGCATCGCGTGGTACGAGAAGCACTTCCCGCGCGCGAACGGTCAATGACACGTGAATTGGATAATTGGATAATTGGATAATCGGGTAATTGAGTAATCGAGTAATTGATTGTTGGATTGCCAATTACCCAATTACCCAATTACCCGATTACTCGATTACTCGATTACCCGATTCCCGGTTCAGAGTTGTTCGAGCGTATATCCCTTCGCGCGAAGCATCGAGAGGAGTCCGTCGGGTCCCACGAGGTGGGCGGCGCCGACGACGATGAAGGCGCGGCCGTTGCGGCCGAACAGCGCTTCGATTTTCGGCATCCAGTTCCTGTTGCGGCCGACGAGGACGCGCTGATACAGCGCTGACTCGGTTTTCAGGTCGGCGAGGACGATCTGCTCGACGGTCGGCGCGTCGCCGTTGCGCCACGCACCGATCAGCTTCGACATGTTCGCCTGCTCGGCGTCGATGTCCTTCAGCGTCGACGCGAGCAGCTGATCCTGCTCCTTCATCGGCATCTGATCGAACAGCGAGACCTGGAAGTCGGCGGTCTCGAAGCCCTCGACCGTCTTGCCGTCGGTCTTCGCGCGATCGTAGAAATGCTTGTCGAGGCCGAAGTTCGGATCGAAGCCGGCCTTTACCCACTCGAGCGATTCGATCGTCAGCGCCGCCATCCACGGCTTGAACCGCTTCAGCGGTTCGGCGAGCGCCCCGAGGTCGCCGAGCTTCTTGTTCAGCAGCGCGAGCGTCTGCGGCGTCAGCACCGTGTCGAGCGATTGCGACGAGGGGAGCATGCCGCGCGAGAGGAGCGAGAACTGCTGCTCCGGCGCGCTCATCTCGCCGAGATCGACTTCCTCCACGAGCAGCGCGCTGTCCTTGTACGCGGCCTCGAGCGCGGGGTTGAGCGGATAGAAATCCTGCGAGAGAAGGTGCACCGATCCGACGAGATACACCGTGCCGCCCTTGCCGCTGGCCTTCCACGCAAACGTCTTGGCCGCGGCGTGGAGCGGCGCGACGAGGAGAATGGCGGCGATGACGGCGATCGATCGCAGGGCTGTTTTCTGGACCATGACGCTATTATGATCGGAAACGATGAACCGCCGGGAATTCCTCAGGTCCGTCGCCGTCGCCTCGGTGGGCAGCGCCGTGTCGACGCGTGCACTGCTGGCGCAGCGACGCGCGTCGCAGACGCTCGCCGATCGCTTTCCCGATCTCGCGCGCCACTTCGTCTTCGAGTACTACCCGTGGTACCGCGCGAATCCGTACTTTCACTGGGACCAGTGGGACCGCAAGCCGCCAATCGATCTCGCCTCGAACTACATGCCGCGCCTCGGCGCGTACGATTCGCGATCCGTCGCGGTGATGGAGCAGCACGCGGCGTGGATCGCCGGGACCGGCGCGCGCGCGATCAACGTGAGCTGGTGGGGCCGCGACAGCGACGTCAACGAGATCGTTCCGACGCTGATGGACGTGATGCGGGCGCACGACATCGCGGTCACGTTCCACGTCGAGCCGTATAACGATCGGCACGCGTACAACTACGCGGCCGACGTCGAGTACTTGATCAGGGAATACGGCGACCGCCGGCGATGGGATACTTTTCTCCTGCTGCAGCACGCCGACGGCGCGTCCGGACCCGTCTTCAAATCGTTTCGAACGATTCTGCCGGCGCAGTCGACCGACTGCCACGGCGTCACGAGCGGCATCCCCGATTACGTGCCCGACAGCGTCTGGCGCCAGCAGACCGACAGGCTACGCCAGACCTTCGCGCGCGATTTCGATCGCCTCACGCTGCTCGCCGACTCGCTGAGCGTCGGCCGCACGAAGGCGTGCGGCTTCGACGGGATCGCAATCTACGACAACTACGTGGAGCCGCAGTCGTGGGCGGGGCATGCGGAGAGCTTCTCGAACGAGAATCTCCTGTTCTCGTTCAACGTCAACCCGGGGTACGACGGCATGCTGCTGCGGACGGTCGATCCCAATTCGTGTTATTCGCCGCCCGACTTCATGCCGGGGCGCGCCGCGTACGACTGGTCGCGGCCGGCCGATCGCGAGCTTGCCACCCTGGCCAGCGCCGCGCGCATCCGTGAGTCGTTTCGAACGACCATCGGCCTGCAGACCGACCCCGCGCTCGTCAACGTCAAGCACGGCTTCTTCCTCGTCTACCTCAACTCGTTCAACGAGTGGCACGAGGGCCATCAGTTCGAGCCGATGAAAGACAACGATCAGCTGGCGGCCGCGGAGCGCGCCGTCGGCTATCACAATCCGATCAATGGCCGGTACCGCCTCGATACGCTCACGCAGTTGCTGGAAACGGTGATCGATCAGTAGGGACGCTCGCCTGAAAGGCTCGCGCTACACGTCACCGCATCACTTGCGACGTTTGTAGCGCGAGCCTTTCAGGCGAGCGCTGACGTTACGATTCCGCCAGTTCTGCCTGGAAATCGGTGAACGGACGCTGGAAGCGGTGGAGGAACGCCGCGTCCAGACCGATGCCTTCGCCGAGATCGCGCAGCAGGTTGGCGACGGCGAAGCCGCCCGCCTCGTCGAGCAGGCGCCGGACCGCGCGGGCGCTCGCAGCGTACGCCAGCACCGCCTGATCTCCGTTGAACCGCGCGAAGCCGTTCTGCAGCGCGCGCAGCGGGACGGCGCGCGTCTTGTCCGCCAGCTTGTTCGCCCATTCCAGGTCGTTGCTCTCGAGCGCCGCGGCCAGCCCTTCGTTGAGCCACGTCGGCACGTTGCGCGCGGCCAGCGTGCGCACGACGGCGTGAATGAACTCGTGCGCGAGAACCCGATCGAGCTCCTCGGCTTTGTCGATCGCGCCGAGCATCGGGACGCGGATCGTACCGTCGTACGCGCCGGCGACCCACGTCGGCGACCGCGTGATGTCGCGGAACTGCTCGGTGGTGTAGAGCACGACGCGAATCGGATCGCTCGGGTAGGTGCCGAGCTCCTCGCCGATCCTCCAGTACGCGCGGTCGAGCGATTCGAGCGCCTGCTTCGCGAGCGCCGCTTCGGCGGGCCCTTCGAACGAGACGGTGAAATGCGATCCGATCGCGTTCTGCATGCGATCGTGGAGATCCTGCTCGCGGCGCCAGCGGTCGAGCGTCGCCTGCGCGTCGGCGTCCGACGGGACGTCGGCGACGAGCGTCTCGTACGTTCGAATCGCGCCCGCCGTGTCGCCCATTCGATACCGGACGACGCCGAGCCGAGCCCGCGCTTCGGTCAGCTTCGGATCCAGCGCGAGCGCCGTCTCGAACGCGTCGCCGGCGTCCCGATCGCGCCGTTCGAGCATCGCGGCGATGCCCGAGCCGAGATGGAGACGCGCGTTCTTCGGATCGGCCGCAATCGCTTCCCGGAAGGCGGACGCGGCCTGGCGCGCCTGTCCCTTGCCGAGCGCCTCCCACGCCGCGCGCTCCACGAGCGCCGTCCGCGGATCGATTTGCGCCGCCACGGCGGCGATCGCGCATATTGCGACCGCCGCCACGAAAACCATTTTCCTGTAGGGCATCGTTCTCACCTATCCTATCGCGTCATGTCCCTCGCGCGAACGCCGGCCGAGCGGCCGCGGTCACCGGTTTTTCGCGATGACTTACGATTTTTAAAGGGGCCGCGGCCGTTGGTCTCGCGCCGGATCTAGGCTATTCTCAGCACCGGCGCCTGATCATTGCGATGTCGCAGCCCGCGTCTGCCCAAATCGAAGAGGGTGTCATCGACGTACTCAAGAACGTCAGCCGGCGGCCGATCGAACCGACGCTTGCTAGCGACCTCGTGGCCGACCTCGGATTCGATTCGCTGCAGGTGCTCGAAGTGATTGCCGAGCTCGAGGATCGCTTCGACATTTCCATTCCATTGAATGATGTGCCGGCGACGCGCACGGTCGCCCAGGTCGTGGCGCAGGTGGCGCAGCTCGTCGAAGAGCGCTCGAACAGCTGATGGCCCGATTGCGGACGTTGCCTGAGGCGCTTGCCAAGGCCGCGCGCGCTGACGCCGGCTATCTGTTCCTCTCGGCGGACGGGGGAGGCGCCGCTCCCGACGCCGCGAGCGGCACGTACCGCTCGTACGCCGACATGCAGCGCCTGTCGTGGCAGGTCGCGCGCGCGCTTCGCGACGCCCGCGTCCGCCGCGGCGACCTGGTCGCGATCGTCCTCGCCGACGCCGAGCAGTTCCTCACGACGCTCTTCGGCGCGTCGATGGCGGGCGTCGTGCCCGCATCGCTGTATCCGCCCTCGACGATGGGCGAGCTGCCGCGGTATCTGGAGCAGACCGCGCGGATCCTGCGCGCCTGCAGCGCGCGTGTCGTCGTCACCTCCAGAACGCTCGCGCCATCGTTCGAGGCCGCGCGCGCGAGCTGTCCCGATCTGGCGCTCGTGCTCGCTCGCGAAGACTTCGACGGCGACGCGCCCGAACCGGCGGCGCCGCCGTCGCTCGACGACATCGTCCTCGTCCAGTTCACGTCGGGATCGACGTCGCGCCCGAAAGGCGTCGCGCTCTCCCACCGCAACCTGGCGGCGAACGTCGACGCGATCAATGGACCGGCGGGGCTTGCGACGACCGACGCCGACATCGGCGTCAGCTGGCTGCCGCTCAATCACGACATGGGCCTGATCGGCATGGCGCTCGGCCCGTTGTTCTCGGCGCGCCGGGGCGTGCTGCTGCCGCCGCACGTGTTCGTCAAGCGCCCCGGCGAATGGCTGCGAGCCATCTCGCGTCACCGCGCGACGATCAGCTTCGCCCCCAACTTCGCGTACGACCTGTGCGTACGGCGCGTCAAGGACAAGGATCTCGAGGGACTCGATCTGTCGTGCTGGAGCGTCGCCGGCTGCGGCGCCGAGCCGATTCACCCGCCGACGCTCGCCGCCTTCGCCGAGAAATTCGCGCCGGCCGGATTCCGTGCGACCAGCTTTCTTCCGTGTTACGGCCTCGCCGAGCACGTGCTCGCGGCGACGTTCCCGCCGCGCCATCGGGCGCCGCGCGTCGAGGACGCGTTCGTGAGCTGTGGATCGCCGCTGCCTGGCCACATGTTGCGAATCGTCGACGAGGAGGGGCGGCCGGCCGCCGACGGCCAGATTGGTGAAATCGCGCTCGCAGGGCCCTCGGTGATGCTGGGCTACTATAACGACGCCGAGCTCACGCGGCAGACGATCCGCGACGGCTGGCTGTACACGGGCGACCTCGGCTACCTGTCGAACGGCGAGCTGTTCGTCTGCGGCCGCGTCAAGGACGTCATCATCGTCAACGGCCGGAAATTCCACCCGCAGGATCTCGAGTGGGCCGTCGACGATCTGGCCGGTGTCCGCCGCGGACGCGTGGTCGCGTTCGGCACGATGCAGCGCGGCGGGCCCGATCGTATCGTCGTCGTGGCAGAGCCGAGCGGGACCGTTCCGTCCGATGTGCTGATCGACGCGATTCGGCGGCGCATCAGCGACGACTTCGGTTTGTACGTCGACGAGGTGGCGCTCGTGCCGAGCGGGACAGTCGGCCGCACGACGAGCGGCAAGGTGCAGCGCGCGGCGACCAAAGCGCGGTACGAGCGCGGCGAGCTGATGGAAACGGCGTCATAAATGGATCTGCTCCACAAACTCCGTGCAATCGAATCGCGCCTCGCGATGTTCGAGGACGCGGCGGCGACGCCCGGGCTGACCGTTATCGAGGGCGTGCTCGGTCCATGCGAGGTCGTCGTGCAGGGACGCCCGACCCTGATGTTCGGGTCGAACAACTATCTCGGACTGACCAAGCATTCCGACGTCGTCGACGCGGCGCGCCGCGCCCTCGACGACTACGGCACCGGAACGACCGGATCGCGCACGGCCAACGGCACCTTCGCGCTGCACGAAGCGCTCGAGCGCGACTTCGCCGAATGGTTCGGCAAGCGCCACGCCATCATCTTCAGTACCGGCTATCAGGCGAACCTGTCGCTGATCGGCGGCTTGTGCGGTGCGGGTGACGTCATCCTCATCGACAGCGACAGCCACGCCAGCATCTATGACGCGACGCGGCAGACGGCATCGCAGGTCATCGGGTTCCGCCACAATTCGGCCGACAGCCTGCGCAGGAAGCTGGAGCGGCTGCCGCGGGGCGAGCGCAACCGGCTCGTCGTCGTCGAAGGGTTGTATTCCATTCGCGGCGACGTGGCGCCGCTCCTCGACATCGCCAACATCTGCAGCGCGAACGGCGCCTACCTGCTCGTGGACGAAGCGCATTCGCTCGGCACGTATGGCGCGAGAGGCCTCGGGTGCGCCGAGGATCAGGGCGTCCTCGACCGCGTCGATTTCATCGTCGGTACCTTCTCGAAATCGCTCGCGGGCATCGGCGGCGTCTGCGTGTCGGACCATCCCGAATTGCGCGCCCTCCACTTCCTGGCGCGCGCGTACGTCTTCACCGCGTCAGGGTCGCCGTCCAACGTCGCGAGCGTGGCGGCCGCGGTCCGCGTCATCCGGCAGCATCCCGAGCTGCGCGAGCGGCTGTGGACGAACATCCGCGCGCTGCGCCGCGGCCTGCGCGACGTCGGCTACGCGATCGGCGAAAGCGAATCGCCAATCGTTCCGATTCTGATCGGAGACGAGGAGCGGACGATCGCGCTGTGGCAGGGTCTCCTCACGGCGGGTCTGTACGTGAACCTCATCGTGCCGCCGGGATGTCCGAAGGACGATTGCGTGCTGCGTGCGAGCTGCTCGGCGGCGCACACACCCGATCAAATCGACCGCGCGCTGGAAATCTTCGCGCGGGCACGCTCCCGCTCGGCTGAAAGCCTCGCGCTACAGCGCGGGCACACGGTAGCGCGAGCCTTTTAGGCGAGCGTCCCTCTACAACCAACCGTTCGACCGGTACCAGTTCGCTGTTTGCGCGAGGCCGTCGCGTAAGGCGATCTCGGCGACGATGCCGAGACGGTCGCGCAGCCGATCCACGCGGCAGACGAACCCTTCAGCATTCAGCTCGTCGTACCGCCGTCGATTGATCACGACCGGTTTGCCGCGCAGCGCCCCGATGGCGTCGCCCGCGCGCGCGGCGATCCACAGGAGGGGCCGCGGAACGCGGACGATCGTCGCCGCGCCGCCGGCCGCGTCGCGCACGCCCTCGACGAGCGCGCGCGCGCTCACCGGCTCGGGATGGCCGACGAACATCGTCTCGCCCGACGCGTCGCCGCGATCGACGGCGGCCTCGATCGCGCGGACGACGTCGGCCACGTGAATCATCGTGTACGCGGCGGTCTCGCGGCCGACCAGCGGCAGCATGCCGGCGCGCGCCATCCGGAACAGCGCCAGAACGGCGCGATCGCGCGGTCCATAGACGACGCCGGGCCGGAGGATCGTCCACTGCAAACCACGCACGCCCTCGATCGCCCGCTCGCCGGCGAGCTTGCTGCGGCCGTAGGCCGTCATCGGCGCGGGCGGGTCGTCCTCGACGCGCGGCGCAGCACGCGATGCGGGACCGGCGGCGGCGAGGCTCGAGATGTGGACGAGGCGCGCACCCGCCGCGCGCGTCGATTCGGCGACGACGCGCGTCGCCGTCACGTTCGCCGCGACGTACTCATCGTCGCGAGCGGCCGCCACCACGCCGGCGAGGTGAACCACGACCTCGCAGCCGCGAAGCGTCTCGATCAGGTCCGGCCGGTCGAACGGACGGCGGACGGCGCGAACGTCGTGTCCACGCGCCGACAGATGCGCTGTGAGGTTGCTGCCGATGAACCCCGATGCGCCGGTGACCGCGACGGTTGGCACGCGACGATCGTAGCGCGAGCCTTTCAGGCGAGCGTCTTCTGATAAATCCGATAGGTCTTGTACCGCGTCGCGCCGGCTTCTTCGGCAGGCCGGTTGATGTTCTGGTTGTCCTCGAGCACCCACGAGAACTCGACGCGGCGGTACGCCGGCGCCATCTGCCGGTGCAGATCGAACAGCATCAACGGATAGAGGCCGTGCGACCGGTACTCCGCCGCGACGCCGAGCAGGAGCAGGCGCGCCTGATCGATGTGACGGCTGCGGCGGAGGAGTCGCCAGAGCGTGCGCGCGTTCAGACGGCCGTTCGTGCTCCTGAGCGCCTGATTGATGTCGGGGATGGCGATGGCGCACGCCACCATGCGTCCGTCGATCTCCGCGCAGACCGCGCACCGCGAATCGAAGATCGGCTTCATCTCACGCGCGATGCGTCCGAATTCCTCTTCGGTCGGCGGCACGAAGCCCCAGTTGCGATCCCAGGCTTCGCGATACAGAATCCGGAGCCGCGCGACTTCGCTCGCAAATTCCTTCAAGTTGAGCGGACGCAACGCGAGGTCGAGACGATCGCGCATCCGTCGGGCCAGCTTCGCCGCGACGGCCGGAAATTCCCGATCGAGCGCGTAGAGCCAGGCGAACAGATCCTTGGCCTTCCGGTATCCCGCCGACTCGATGAAGTCGGCATAGGCGGGAGGATTGTGCGGCATCAACAGCATCGGATCGGTGTCGAAGCCCTCGATCAACAATCCCGCGCTCTCGTTGAGCGACGGGTTGAGCGGACCGCGCACGTGCGCGCGGCCGCGTGTCCGCGCCCACGCCTCGACGCGTTCGAGCAGCGTCCGCGCGGCTTCGCCGTCCTCCGCTTCGAAAAAGCCAAACATCACGACGTTGTCGCCGTGCGTCTGGTTGTGCAGCCGATCGTCAATCGCCGCGATGCGGCCAACGATCTGGCGGCCGCGCCAGGCGAGCAGCAGCTCGACGTCCGCGTGCGCGAAAAACGGATTCTTCTTCGGCATGAGCCGCTCGCGTTCCGACATCCGCAGCGGCGGAATCCAGTGAGGATCGCGTGCGTTGATCTCGTAGGCGTAATCGATGAACCTGTGAAACTCCGCGCGGCCGCGTACGGCGCGGACTTCGGTCGACGCCATCGCGTGAATTCTAGGATATCGTTCAGCGGTGCGGCCACCTGAGGCGATCGCGATCGCGTACTTTTTTTATCTCGCCGTTGCCGCCATCACGCAGCGGCTGCCGATGGCGCGGCGTGCGCGCGTCGCGGCGGCGTCGCTGTCGATGGTCGCGCTCGTGTGGAATGCCGCGGGGAATGTGACTTCGCCGCTCCGTGACTGGCTGCCCGCCGCGTACATCCTCGTCGGCTACTACATCACCGGATGGCTCTTCGTCGCGCCTTCGCCGCGGCTCGAATCGTGGCTCGTCGCGTGGGACCGGCGCGTGCTCGGCGATCCGGCGACGCGGTTCGCGCAGTGGCCGCGCGCCTTCGTCGCGTACCTCGAGATCGTGTACATGCTGTGCTTTTTGATCGTGCCGGCGGGTTTCGCGGCGCTCGTGCTCGCCGGCCACGCCTCGCGGGCCGATCGCTACTGGACGATGGTGCTGACGGCCGAGCTCGGTGCATTCGCGCCCCTGACCGTGTTTCAAACGCGGCCGCCCTGGGCGCTCGAGCCGAAGCCGATGCTCACCGATCCGGCCGTTCACCACGTGGCATCGCAAATGGTGCAGCACCTCACGACTCGTGCAAACACGTTCCCGAGTGGGCACGTCGCCGGATCGCTTGCGGTCGCGCTCGCCGTTGCCCCGGCCCTGCCCTTTGCCGGCGCGGTGTTCGGGCTTCTCGCCGTCAGCATTGGCGTCGCCTGTGTCGTCGGCCGATATCACTACGTCATGGATGTTGCAGGGGGAGCGCTCTTGGCTGTGGCCGCATGGGTCGCGGTCGGCCTCAGCGGCGTCTGATACAATGAAGGTTCCCCCGCCTGAAAGTGGCGCCGATTCGTTGACGAAGTCCTTTCTCGCTTTCCTGCTGTGTCTCGTTTCGCCGGTCTTCGCTGCCGCGCAGACGCCGAGTGTCGGCGTCGGTGTCGGCATTGTCCAGGGCCATGTGACGACACAGAATGGATCGGTCCGTTTGCCGGGCGCCGAGGTCGTGGTCAAGGACATCACGGATCGCGACGTCGCGCAGGCGATCACTGATGGCGACGGCCGGTACCGGTTCGACAATCTGCCTGCCGGAAAGTATCGCGTCGTCGCCACGCTGAGCGGATTCGATACGGCCGCGGTGAGCGTCGACGTCGTTTCCGAAAAACCGGCCGAGGCCTCCATCGATCTGTCCATCACAGGAATTTCACAAACGGTCGACGTCGTCGCGGCCTCGACCACGGTCGTCAACGAAGGCACACTCGCGCCGAGCGACAGCATCGGCGGCAAGGAACTGGACCAGTACGCGCCGGGCGGAGGTTTTCAG
>Ga0066709_100001556_pt1 | contig 15391 bp, 12 predicted proteins | sample GraSoiAngelo_158_FD_79665 | JGI IMG/M metagenome (GOLD analysis project Ga0066709, IMG submission 79665) | Grasslands soil microbial communities from the Angelo Coastal Reserve, California, USA - 14_1009_16_30cm | ecosystem: Environmental > Terrestrial > Soil > Grasslands | place: USA...
CCTGCCGGGGCCGCGTTCCAGATCGGACGACGCGGACCGTTGTACGTAGCGCCGAGCGGTGGAGCTGAACGACGTGTTGCCCTCGGCGAGTGGGCCGACGGCTGGACGCGATCAGGAACCTTACTCACGCTCGCGAAGGAAGCCGATGGGTTCGCGATGCGCCTTCGCGCTGCGGACGGCTCGCTCGTGCGGACGCTCGCCACAGGCCTGACGACGAAGGAGATCGACGCGAGGACGGATGTCGGCAACAACGTGCTCTACCTCGCGCACGGCACGATCTGGCGAACCGACGGTCACACCGTCGGAGCGATGGCGAGTTTGTCCTCGCTAGGCTTCACATCTCAACCCAGCCTCTACGGCATCGGGGGCGGCCTCGTGGAGGTGCTCGGGCCAGACTGGCACGACGTGATCCTCCGGCGGGACGGCAGCGTGTTCGCCGAGCCCACGCCACCGCCGACGACGGGATACGCAGCGTTCGGCGTCAACCTCGCGAACGGCTCGGGAACGACGGTCGCCTACGAGATCGTCAACGAGTCCTCCTGGCGAGCGACCGTCTACCTTCTGCGGGAAGGGGAGACGAAGGGGACCCCGGTGCTGCGCGTCCCTCACGGCAACCCTTGTGACTCCCCCTTCTCCTGGCATGGATCGTGGCTCCTGTACCGAAGCCTCAACGGCAGCTCTTACGCGATCCCGTCGGACGGGACACGACCGCTAAGGCTGCCACCGCGGATCAACGGTGAACGTGTCTCGTCTGCCCGCTGGGCTTGACGCGCGGAGCTAGGATCGCACCTCGTGTTCACCGTTGAGCAGCGGGATGTTCTCCGCAAGCGCGTGCTGAGCCTCGCTGAGGAGGATGAGCGCGTCGTCGCCGGAGCCGCCGTGGGCTCGCTCGCCGTCGACAGCGGCGACCGCTTCTCCGACGTGGACCTCACCTTCGGCATCGCCGACCATGTGAAGATCGCCGACGTGCTCGACGACTGGACGCGGACGCTCATCGACGAGCTCGACGCGGTGCGCCTCGCCGATCTCAAGCGCGGGCCGACCACCTACCGCGTGTTCCTGCTGCCGGACGCGCTGCAGCTCGACCTCTCGATGACGCCGGCGGCCCGGTTCCGTCCCGCAGGGCCACGGTTTCGGCTCCTGTTCGGCGAGACGGCTGCGGGCGAGCCCGATCCTCCTGCGCCGCCGGTCGCAGGGGCCCTCTTCATCTCCACGCCGGCGGTCGCAGGGGACATCTTCGGCTGGGGCGTCATCTACGCCCTCCATGCGCGCGCGTGCATCGAGCGCGGGCGAGTCTGGCAGGCCGAGCATTACGTCGGCGCCGTGCGCGATCACGCGCTCTCGCTCGCCTGTCTCCGCCAGGGACTGCCCATGCAGGCGCGCGGCTACGACGACCTTCCCGCCGAGACGCTTGCTCGCTCCGAGGATACGCACGTGGGCGCGCTCGAACCCGGGGCGCTCCGGGCAGCTCTCAACGCATCCGTTCTCGCGCTCATGCGCGAGGGCGAGGAGACGCGCCTACGGCATGCTCATCTCGTCGCGGAGCGTCTCGGTGACGTTCGCTGACATCGGAGTCGCTTGCCGTCTCCAAGGGGAACGGGCGAAGATGCGCCCGTGGAGGTGCTGCAGATCCGCATGCGAAGACGAGTGAAGGCGTCACGCCAGCACATGACATCCGAGGCGATCATCGCGGTGCCGCTCGAGTTCCCCCGCTCGTGACCGAGGAGACGATGGCCCCTTCTCGATCGCGCACCCGAGCCGGCGATTCGTGGATCGACAACGCGGCGGCACGGCTCGCCCGGTTAGGTTCGGATCCCGAGGACGACGACGAGCTCCGCCAGAAGAAGGCGCTCCTCGTGCTGCTCGCAGTGCTGATCTTGCCCGTCTCCGCTGTGTGGGGCGCTGCGTACCTCGCCTTCGGCTCGCCGGTAGGCATCGTTCCGTACATCTACCTCGCCGTCTCGATCGGTTCGTTGGTGCTCTTCGCTCGGACCCGGGACTTCCGGCTTCTCCTCGTCACTCAGCTTCTCGACATCCTCCTCACGACGACGGCCGGGCAGATGTTGGTGGGAGGGTTCCTTCCGTCCGGGGGGGTCGGGTTGTGGGGGATCCTGGCTCCGCTCGGAGCGCTCGTCTTCCTCGAGGTGCGCCGCGCCATCCGCTGGTTCGTTGCCTTCGTCCTCGTGTTTCTCCTCACGGGTGTCGCGGGCGAGGTCTTCTTCCCCGACGCGGACCTCCCGATCTGGTTCACCACCACGATGCTGGCGTTGAACGTCATCGGTGCCGGCGCCATCGCCTTCACGCTCCTCGCGTCTTTCGCGGATCAGCGCAATGCCGCGCTGGCGGCACTCCGGGTCGAGCAGGAGAAGTCCGAACTGCTCCTCATGAACATCCTGCCGGGCTCGATCGCCCAGCGACTCAAGGCCGCCAGCCAGACGATCGCGGACCACTTCGACTCGGCCTCCATCCTCTTCGCCGACGTCGTGGACTTCACGCCGCTCGCGCAGCGGCTCCCGCCGGCCGAGGTCGTCGGCATCCTCGATCAACTCTTCTCCCGCTTCGACACGCTCCTGGAGACGCACGGTCTCGAGAAGATCAAGACGATCGGCGATTGCTATATGGCCGCCGCGGGCGTGCCGGACCCGAGCCCCGATCACGCGCGCAGGGCCGCCCTCCTGGCGCTCGACATGCGGGAGGCGGTTGCCGCCTCGGCCGTCGGCGACGGGTTCGGGCTCGAGCTGAGGATCGGCATCAACTCCGGACCGGTCATCGCCGGGGTGATCGGCTCGAAGCGCTTCCTGTACGACCTCTGGGGCGACGCCGTCAATACGGCGAGCCGGATGGAGTCCCATGGCACGCCCGGAGAGATCCAGATCACGCGCGCGACGTACGAGCTGCTGAAGGATGAGTTCGTCTGCAGGCCACGGGGGACGATCGAGGTGAAGGGCAAGGGCCTGATGGAGACCTGGTACCTGGTGGGACCGCGATCGGACCACGGCCGAACGGACGGGGGCGTCAGCTCGGAAGAGCGGGAACCGTCGCTCGGCGGTCAGTCTGCTACTGGAGAGCGTCCTACGAAGAAGTAGATCCCAGGAGGGTCGGGCCCTGCTCGGAAGGACGCGGTCCTGTCAGCGACGCGAACAGTCGCGAGATCGCGGGTTCAGAACTTCTTGCTTGGCTCCAGTTTCGAGTTGCACGGCGGAGATAGACGGTGCGTCTGGAAGACACTCCGAGTAACTTCGCGTAGTGGGACTCCTACGTGTCCGCTTGCGTCGTTGGAACCTTGGCGGCGTCGCGAGGCTCAGCCTCGTGTTCGTGCTCGCGCCCTGCGGATCTAAGGGCCCCGCCGCGCCGAAAGGCGTCTTCCTTCCTCGCTTGACCGGTGGGCCACCGCACTATGGCGCGGCCGCGATCGAGGGAACGTTGGTCGAGAACCGCGGCTGCCTCGAACTGAAGAACCTGTACCTGTCGGCTGAGTTCGCGTCGCCGAGTCCCGGCGCGGTGGTGCTGCTCCTCTGGCCCGAAGGGTCGAAGGCGACGCGAACCGACGATGGAGAGCTCCGCGTGGACGCCCCGGATCTGCCCTTGGCGATGACGGGCAAGCGTCTCTTCATAGGCGGGGCGTTTACGCCCTCGCTCGCAGACGCCGAGCAGAAGGTCGGTGAACCGATACCTGCTAACTGCCGTGTTGGCTTGTACTGGGTCGCGACGCCCGTTCACTCCTGATAGGTCGCCCGTTGGGACACTGACTCCGATTTCGAAACGACCTATGGCCATCCCTTCAAACGCAAGACGGGATAGGAGATAGAGGCCGTTGACCGACTCAGTCGGTGTCCGAGAGACTGACTCCTCCCACTCTGAGCGAGCGACCCGATGGACGAACGAACCAGGTATTGGCGCCCCGCCGAGCCGAAGCCGTCCTACGACGTCGTGATCGTCGGCGGCGGGGGCCACGGCCTGTCCACCGCCTACTACCTGGCGAAGAACCACGGCATCACCGACGTGTGCGTGGTCGAGAAGGGGTGGCTCGCCGGCGGCAACATGGCGCGGAACACCACGATCATCCGTTCCAACTACCTCTGGGACGAGTCGGCCGCCATCTACGAGCACTCGCTGAAACTGTGGGAGGGACTGGAAGACGAGCTGGGCGCCGACCTGCAGTTCAGCCAGCGGGGCGTGATGAACCTGGCGCACGACCTGGGCGATGTGCGATCCAGCGTCCGGCGGGTCGAGGCCAACCGGCTGAACGGTGTGGACGCCGAATGGCTCACGTCCGAAGACGTCCAAGCCTTCTGCCCGATCGTGAACATCTCCCCCGACGTCCGCTACCCGGTGCTGGGAGCAACCCTGCAACGACGCGGAGGGGTCGCGCGCCACGACAAGGTGGCGTGGGCCTACGCGACCGCGGCCTCGAACCTCGGGGTCGACATCGTCGAGCACTCCGAAGTGACCGCGTTCGTCCGGGGTGCGGGCGGGCGCGTGGAAGGCGTCGAGACCACCCAGGGAACGATCCGCGCGAACACGACCGCCCTGGTGGCCGCGGGACACACGTCGGTGCTCGCGGCGATGGTCGGGCTTCGCCTGCCGCTGCAGTCGCACCCGTTGCAAGCGCTCGTGAGCGCGCTCTACGAGCCGATCCTCGACTGCGTCGTGATGTCCAACGCGGTGCATGTCTACGTATCGCAGGCCGACAAGGGCGAGCTGGTGATGGGAGCCGGGATCGACGCGTACAACGGCTACGCGCAACGCGGCTCGTTCCACGTGATCGAGCACCAGATGGCGGCGGCGCTCGAGCTGTTCCCCGTGTTCGAGCACGCCTCGCTGTTGCGCACGTGGGCCGGCATCGTGGACGTGTGCCCGGACGCGTCGCCGATCGTCGGACCGACACCGATCGACGGGCTGTATCTGAACTGCGGCTGGGGGACCGGCGGCTTCAAGGCCACGCCGGGGAGCGGGTGGGCGTTCGCCGAGCTGATCGCCACCGGCGCGAGCGAGCTCGCGCGCCCGTATGAGCTCGAGCGGTTCACGACCGGCGCCCTGATCGACGAGCACGGAGCCGCGGCGGTCGCGCATTGATGCGCGCGGATGGGATGGCGCACTGATGCGGAAGGACACCGTCCGCCAGTTCGCGCTCACGCTCCCGGAAGCCGAGGAACGGGAGACCTGGGACACGGCCACGTTCCGCGTGCGGAGCAAGATCTTCATGATGTTCTCCGAGGAAGAGCGGCACGCGTGGGTCAAGAGCACCCACGACGAACAGAGGGCGCTCGTGGCGCAGGATGCCGATACGTTCTTCGTTCCCCCGTACGTCGGGCCGAGCGGTTGGGTCGGGGTCGTGATTCATGACGTGGACCGCGAGGAGATGGAGGAGCTCGTGACCGAGGCATGGCGGCTGACGGCGCCCAAGCGGCTGCTGGCGGCGTTCGACGAGGCGGCCGGCTAGATGCTGCTGATCCGGTGCCCGTGGTGCGGGCCACGCGACGAGATCGAGTTCCGCTATGGGGGCCAGGCGGGACTGACGTATCCGCCGGACCCCGAGGCGGTCTCCGACGAGGAGTGGGCCGACTACCTCTTCATGCGCGATAACCCGAAGGGACCGTTCCGCGAACGTTGGTTCCACGCGGCGGGATGCCGGCGCTGGTTCAACGCCGTCCGCGACACGGCGACGCATCGCTTCATCTCGACGTACCGCTTGGACGAGGAGCCGCCGGCGTGACGGGTCGGCGGCTTCCGGAGGGCGGGACGTGGATCGACCGGTCGCGCCCGATCGGGTTCGCGTTCGACGGGCGCGAGCTCACGGGCTTCGAGGGGGACACGCTTTCGAGCGCGTTGCTGGCCAATGGCATCGACGTCGTGTGCCGTTCGCCGATCCTCGGCCGGCCGCGGGGCATCGTGTCGGCAGGGGTCGAGGAATCGAGCGGGTTCGTCGAGATCTCGCTGCCGTGGTTCGACCCGATCGTGGCCGCGACCATGGTCGACCTGGTCGATGGTCTTGTGGTGACCGGCCGGCCGGGGGTCGGCGTGCTGCCTGCCGACCGGCCGCCGACGAAGCCGAGCATGCATCGCCACGCTCATGTTGAGGTGTTGGTGATCGGCAGCGGCGACGGATGGCTCCCCGCCGTGGAGGAAGCCGCGGCGCACGGCGACCGCGTTCTCGTGGTCGAACGCGAGCCGCGGCTGGCCGCCTCCGGTGAGGGTGTGACCGTTCTGACGAACGCCACGGCGCTGGGGCTCTACGACGACGGGTACGCCGTCGTGCACGAGCGCGGACCCGAACGCGACACCCTGTGGCACGTGCGCGCCGGTCGCGTGATCCTCGCGACCGGCGCGCACGAGCGTCCGATCGCATTCGCCGACGACGACCGCCCCGGCGTGATGCTCGCCGGGGCGGTCCGCACGTACCTCGAACGGTTCGGCGTCCTGCCCGGCGGGCGCGTCGTGGTCTTCACGACCAACGCATCGACGGATGGGCTTCCGGATCTGCTTCGGCAGGCGGGAGGCGAGGTCGCCGCGGTCGCCGACGTCCGCGAAGGCTGGGCGGTCGCCGGGACCGAGAGCGATCCCCACGTCGAGGCGGTGCACCTCGTGGGTCCCGAGGGCGAGCGGCGCACCGTGGACTCCGACCTGGTCGCCGTCTCGGGCGGCTGGAACCCCGCGGCGCAGCTCTCTCGAGCGATCGGCGGTGGGCTTCGCTACGACGAGGCGCTCGCGACCTACGTGCCCGACGGCGCGGGACCCGACTGGCTGGAGATCGTCGGAACGGCCGCGGGCCTCGACCTCTCTCCGAGCGCCCCGTACTGGTACACACCCGCCGACGACCTCTCGACGCACTTCGTCGACCTGCAGCGCGACCAGACCGTGCAGGACGTCCTGGATGCCGTGGAAGGAGGCCTCCGGAGCGTCGAGCACGTGAAGCGTGCGACCTACATCGGCACGGCGATCGATCAGGGACGCACGAGCGGGGTGCTCGCGGCCGAGATCGTGAACGCCGCGCTCGGATGGGAGCTTGGCGCGCAGGGCCCGACCAACGCGCGCCCGCCGTACGTGCCGGTGCCGTTCTCGGTGCTCGCTGGGATGGACCGCGGCCCGGCGCTGCTGGATCCGAAACGGATCACCCCGATCCACGCGTCCCACGTGGAGAGCGGGGCGGTCTTCGAGAACGTCGGGCAATGGCTGCGCCCGCGGTACTTCCCGGAGGAGGCCGAAGATCTCGACGCCGCGGTCGAACGCGAATGCCTGGCGGTGCGGAACGCGGCGGGCGCCCTGGACGCTTCGACGCTCGGCAAGATCGAGGTCGTCGGGCCGGACGCCGCCGTCTTCCTGGACCGGATGTACACGAACCGGATGTCGAACCTCGCCGCCGGCTCGATCCGGTACGGGTTCATGCTGGGGCTCGACGGGATGGTGCTCGACGACGGCGTCGCGATGCGCCTCGCCGAGGATCGCTACCTCGTGACGACGACCACGGGCGGCGCCGCGGCCGTCCTCGATCGGTTCGAGGAGTGGCTCCAGACCGAATGGCCCGAACTACGGGTCTCCTGCACCAGCGTGACCGAGCAGTGGGCGGTCGTCGCGGTCGGCGGACCCGGCGCACGCTACGTCGTGGCGAAGATCGGCACCGACGTGGACCTCAGCGCCGAAACCTTCCCGTGGATGACCTGGCGAGAAGGGACGGTCTCCGGCGTGCCGTGCCGCGTGTGCCGCGTCAGCTTCCACGGCGAGCTTTCCTACGAACTCCACGTCTCCTCGTGGCACGGACGTCACGTCTGGGATGCGGTGGTCGCGACGGGCGCCGTCCCGTACGGGACCGAGGCGATGCACGTCCTCCGCGCGGAGAAGGGCTACGTGATCGTCGGACAGGAGACCGACGGCACGGTCACGCCCGATGACCTCGGGATGGGATGGATCGTGAACCCGTCGAAGGGGGACTTCGTCGGCAAACGCTCGCTCGTGAGAGCCGACACGCTGCGGGAGGACCGCAAGCAGCTCGTGGCGTTGCTCCCGCACGACCGGTCGGCCCTTCCGGTCGAAGGCTCGCAGCTCGTCGGTTCGGCCGAGCTCCCCGAGCCGCCCGTGCCGATGCTCGGACACGTCACTTCCAGCTACCGGAGTCCGATCTTGGACCGGACCTTCGCGCTGGCGATGCTGAAGGACGGGCGCGCGATGCGCGGCGACACCGTCTGGGCAGCCTCGCACGGCAACACGATCGCGTGCGAGGTCACCGACCCCGTCGTCTACGACCCGGAGGACAGTCGACGTGACGGCTGACGCGCGAGCTCGCTCGCCCTTGGCCGCGCGCGCCGCGGATCTGGCGACGATCGGAGCCGAGCTCGTGCCCTTCCTCGCGCAGGTGGACCTGCGGGTCGACCCGACGCACGCCGGGATCGCTCCGTACCCGCTGCCGCTCGAGCCCAACACCGCATGGCACGACGACCACTACGCGGCACTGTGGCTCGGGCCGGACGAGTGGTTGATCCTAGGCCCGGCCGACGCGGCGGGCGAGATCGTGGCCGCGCTGGAGACCGCGTTCGCCGACGTTGATCGATCCGTCGTCGACGTCTCCGCGAATCGCGTCGCGATCGCGCTCACGTCCGAGGACCGCCTGGACCTCCTGTCCCACGTGTGCCCACTCGACCTCGACCCTCGCGTGTGGAGCGCGGGTCGGTGCGCGCAGACGATGCTCGGGCGCGCGCAAGCGATCCTCCTGGAGCGTGCCGGAACGACACCCGTCCTCGTCCGACCCTCGTTCGCCGACTACGTCGTCGACCTGCTGCTGGCGGTCCGCGGCGCGACGAGCGGCGTGGGAGCATGAGCGCCGTGGACGTCGACCGCCTCGCCAAGCTGCCGCTGTTCGGTGAGCTCGACACGTACGACCTCAGCCAACTGGCCGGCTGGCTGGTGGACGTGGAGCTGCGGGAGGGCGACCCCCTGATGGAGCAGGGCGCGATGCCCGACATGCTCTTCGTGCTGGAGACCGGCACCGTCGACGTGCTGCGGGACGGGGAGCGAGTCGCGTCGCTCGGCCCGGGACAGGTCGTCGGCGAGATCAGCCTGATCGAACCCCAGCGGCGGACCGCGACCGTGCGCGCCACGTCGGACGTCCGCGCCGTCGCCCTGCCCCTCGAGCACCTGGACCAGCTCGAGGGCGGGATGCCCGAGATCGCGCGGAAGCTCCGCTCGATCGCCGGCAAGCGGCTGGAAGAGCTCGGCGGCTGAAGCCGAAGGCTTCAGCCGCCGAGCTCCTCGAGCATCCGGCGCTGCCAGGCCGCGGTCTGCTCTACCTGGTTGAACGTGAAGACGTGCAGGACCCTGACGTCGGCGACCGGGTCCGCGAGCATCGGGGCCAGCTGCTCCAAGAAGGCGTCGGGTCCGAACGACCCGCCGCGCACCAGGTGCCCGATCAATCGCTTGTTCTTCATCAGGTAGCGCGCCGAGTCCGAGACCCCGATCCGGGCGGCGACCTTCATCAGCTTGGGGAGGTCCGCGACGCCGGGAACGCCCAGGTGCATCGGCAGGGCGATCCCGGCGTCGCGGACCTCCCCCACCCACTGCGTCACCGCGGCCGGGTTGAAGCTCATCTGCGACGTCATCGCGTTCGCGTACCGCTGCTTCTCGCGGAGCACCTCGAGGAGCCGTTCGTCCGCGATGTCGGGGTGGCCCTCCGGATAGCACGGCACCCCGACCTCCTCGAAGGGGTGACCCAGCTCGTCCATCGCGCGCAGCAGCATCAGGCCGTCGTGGAGCTCACCCCGGTCCCTGGTGTCCCCGCCCACGACGAACACCTTGCGGAGGCCGTTCACCCGAGCCCGCTCCAGCAACTGGGCCAGATGCGCGCGGTCGCGGAGCATGTGCGCCGAGACGTGCGGCGTCACGTCGTGACCCAGCGCTGCCACGGCCTCCGCCAGGTCGAACGTGGCCTCGATCCCGTGGCTCGGGGAGGCCGTCACGGTCACCTGCGACCCGGGCGGCAGCGCCGCCGCGTGTTCGAGGGCGCTTTTGAGCGGGATCAGCTCGTACCGCGCGTCGGCGACGAGCGACTTCAGCGCCGCCCGTTGCTCCTCGGTCAGGCTTGTCGCCCGCCGCCGCTTCCAGAACCGCCAGCTCATGTGCTCCGCTCCTCATGGCATCGTGCCGTACGCCTCATCGACGGGTCACGAGCATGACTGAACCGCCGGTCACAACGTGAACAGGAGCGCGAGGCCGGAGTGACCGACGATCAGCCCTTCGGGATCTCCTTCGTCGGGTCCCAGTGCGGCATCGACACGACGGTCGCCCCGACCCTCCCGGAGGCCGGCGTCTCGACCTGGAGCTCGGTCCCCAGCTCCGTGTGCTCGATCGGCAGCATCGCGAACCCGATGTTCTTCTCCAGCCGCGGCGAGTAGCAGGCGGACGTCACGCGACCGACCTCCGAACCGCCCGCGGACACCGGGAAGAAGTCGAGCATCTCGTTGTCGATGTACGAGCCGAGCGGCGCACCCTCGATGTCCACGCCCACGAGCTTCTGGGAGACCCCCTCGGCCTTGATCCGCTTCAGGGCCGCCTTGCCCATGAAGTCGGCCTCCTGGTCCAGGTCCACCATCCACGTGTAGTGGTAACCGACCTCGAAGGGGTTGTTCTCGTACCACATGTCCGCACCGAAGGCGAGGATCCCTCCTTCGATCCGGCGGATGTGGCACGGCCCGATCACCTCGAGCCCCTGCGGCTTCCCGGCCTCGAGCACCGTGTCCCACAGCTTGGTGCCGTGCTTCGACGCGTCGCGGAGATAGATCTCGTAGCCGACCTCGCCGGTGTACCCGGTGCGCGACACCACGACCGACATGCCGTCGAGGTCCGCCTTCATCAGGCCGTAGTAGGGGACGTCGAGGATCCGGTCCCCGAAGAGCTCGGTCAGAACCTTCTTCGCGTTCGGCCCCTGGATCTGCACCGGCGCGACGTCGATCTCCTGGACGGTGACGTCCATCCCCTTCGCGGCGGCGATCCCCATCGCGTAGAGGTTCACGTCCGAGTCGGCGAGCGAGAGCCAGAACTCGTCCTCCTCGACGCGGAGCAGCACCGGGTCGTTCAGGATCCCCCCGTCCGGGGCGGTGATGAACACGTACTTGGCCTGGTCGACCGAACATTTGTACAGGTCCCTTGGCACGAGCATGTTCGTCAGGTCGAACGCGTCGCGACCCTTGATCTGGATCTGCTTCTCGACGCCCACGTCCCAGAGCGTCACGCCGTTCACCAGGTTCCAGTACTCGGCGACCGGGTCGCCGTAGTGCCGCGGGTGGTACGTGTGGTTGTAGACGCTGTAGCGCGCGACGCCGTGGCGGCGCGATGCGTAGAAGTACGGCGACTTGCGGATCCTGGTGTACAGCAGGATCCCGGGGTTGTCGTTCACGGTCACCGGTGCGACTCCTTTCCCTCAGACCCGAAGGCGCTCGCCCGCGGGGTCCCACAGCGGCTCGGCGGCGACGTTCGCCGCGAGCCGATCTCCGAAGTACTCGATCTCGACCGCCGTACCTTCGTCCGCGAGCTCGATCGGCAGGTAGCCGTAGGCGATCCCGCGGCCGATCGAATAGCCGTAGTTGGCGCTCGTGACGTAGCTGACGACGCGGCCGTCGGCCCAGATCGGCTCCTTGCCCATCACGACGGCATCCGGATCGGCGAGCGTGATGCAGGCGAGCTTCTCGGTCGGGCCCGCATCCTGCTTCGCCCGGAGCGCGTCGCGGCCCTGGAACGCCTTGTCCATCTTCACCGCGAAGCCGAGGCCCGCCGCGAAGGGGTCGTGCTCCGTCGACAGGTCTTGGCCCCACAGCCGGTACCCCTTCTCCAGGCGGAGCGAGTCGAACGCGCCCAGCCCGCCCGCGATCAAACCGTGCTCGACGCCGGCCTCCCACAGCAGGTCCCACACGCGCGCGCCCATCTCGATCGGACCGTAGAGCTCCCATCCCAGCTCGCCGACGTAGCTGATCCGCTGCGCGAACGCGGGGACCTCGCCGATCGCGAGCTCGCGCATCGTCATGTACGGGAACGCCTCGTTCCCGAGGTCGGCGTCGGTGACGGCCGCGAGGACGTCGCGCGCGCGCGGTCCCCAGAGCCCGAGGCAGAACCGGTGGTCGGTCATGTTCGCGATCGACACGCGCTCGTCGTCGCGGAGCTGCCGCCGGAGCCACGCGAGGTCGTGCATCCCCGAGCCGCCGCCGGTCACGACCATGAACGACTCCTCGCCGGCGCGGGTGACGGTCAGGTCGCAGCGGATCCCGCCCGAGGGGGTGAGCATCGAGGTGTAGATCACGGTCCCGGGGCGCCGGTCGGTCCGGTTCGCACAGACGCGTTCGAGGAACGCGAGGGCGTCCCGTCCCTCGAGGTCGAGCTTGACGTACGGCGTCAGGTCGAAGAGCGCGGCGCGCTCGCGCGTCGCGAGGTGCTCGGCGCCGACCGCGGGCGACGAGTTCTGCGCCGACCAGCCGGTCCTCGACTCCCACGCGGCGCCGCTCAGGACCTTGTTCGCGTCGAACCATTGCGGGCGCTCCCACCCCGCGCCCGTGAAGAACTCGGCGCCGAGCTCCACGTGCCGCTGATGGAACGGCGTCAGCCGGAGGCCGCGAGGACGCGCGGGCTGTTGGAGCGGGTGCAGGATGTCGTAGACCTCGCGGTACTGCTGCTTCCCGCGCTCGAGCACGTACGGCGAGGTCGTCTGGAACGGGTAGAACCGATTGGCGTCGGCCTCAGCAAGGTCGTAGCTGGGCTCGCCCGTCGCCATCCACTCGGCGACCTGCCGGCCCATCCCGCCGGCATGGGTGACCCACACGGCTTCGCAGATCCACACGCCGCGGACGCGCGCGCTCTCGCCCACGATCGAGCCGGCGTCCGGTGTGAACGAGAACATCCCGTTGAGCGACCGGGCCGGGTCGGACGGGCGCATCGTCCCGGTGAGCGCCGGGAGGAGCCGGGCTGCCTCGGCCTCCGCATCGTCGAAGTCACGCGCCGTGAATGGCATCAACGATGGCTGCAGCTCACCGCCGGGCGCTGGGAGCTCCGATTGCGGGGTCGCGATCGGCTCGTGATGGTAGCTCCCCACGCCGTAGTGGTCCTCGCGTTGGCGGAAGTACATCGCGAAGTCCTGATGGCGCAGGATCGGATGGACGATCTCTCGTGACTCGCCCGCCAGCTCCTCGAGCGGGTCGGTCCACACGAGCTGATGCTGGACCGCGAGCAACGGGATCGGGACGCCGGCCATGGCCCCGACCGTCGGCCCCCAGATGCCGGCGCAGATCAGCACGCGCTCGCACTCGATCCGCCCGTGGTCGGTGAGGACCGCGCGGACGCGGCCGGCGGCGACGTCGAATCCGGTCACCGCGACCTCGCCATTGAAGGCGACACCGCCAGCCATGGCGCGACGGGCGAGCGCGGTCGCGATCCGGACCCCCTTGGCGATCCCGTCGGAGCCGACGAAGTAGGAGCCGAGGATCGTCGAGGGGTCGAGCAGCGGGATCAGCTCGGCGGTCCCGTCGGGCGTCAGCAGCTCGGTGTCCTCGATCCCGAAGGACCGCGCCCATCCGCGCCGGCGGCGAAGCTCGGCCATCCGCGCCTCGGTCGTGGCGACCTCGATCCCGCCGACCCCGTACCAGCACGGCTGACCGTCGTCGTCCAGCTCCGCGTAGAGCCGGACAGAGTCCTGCGCGATCCGGCACATCGTGCGGGATCCGTTCGTCTGAAAGGCCAGCCCGGGTGCGTGCGACGTCGACCCGCCGGTCTCGAAGAGCGGTCCCCGGTCGATCACCAGGACGTCGGCCTGGCCCAGCTCGGCGAGGTGATACGCGGCGGACGCGCCGACGATGCCGGCACCCACGATCACCGTCTGCGCGCGATCCTGCATAGAGGCCTCGATGCTATCGACGCGTGTTGCGCCTGCAACGCGGTCGTTGCGCCATCAACAACTCAGCCCAGGTCGACGACGATCGTCTTGAGCTCGGTGAGGCGCTCCATCGAGAACCGGCCGCCGACCCGCCCGACGCCGCTCCGCGAGCCGGCGCCGCCGCCGAACGGCAGGTGCGATTCCCAGTAGTTCGTCCCCTCGTTGACGTTGACCCACCCGGTCCGCACGGCCTCGGCGAAGCGGAGCCCGCGTCCCAGGTCGCTCGTGAAGATCGCGGACAGCAGCCCGTACTCGGAGCCGTTCACCAGATCGATCGCTTCCTGCTCGCTCCGGATCGCGGTCACGGGCGCGACGGGACCGAACGTCTCCTCGCGCGCGATCGCCATGTCGTCGGTCACGCCGTCCAGCACCGTCGGCTCGAAGAAGAGGTCGCTGCCGTGATGCGGGGCCCGTTTGCCGCCGGTCACCAGGACCGCGCCGCGCTCGACGGCGTCGCTCACGTGACGCTCGGTCTTCACGGCGGTCGGCTCGTTGTTCACCGGGCCCATCGTCGTGGCGTCGTCGAACGGGTCCCCCAGGTGGATCTCCCGCTCGATCGCCGCCGTGAGCAGACCGAGGTAGGCGTCCCGCACGTCCTCGTGCACGAGGATCCGCTCGCCGGCCGTGCACGACTGTCCCGCGTTCAGGAAGCACGCGGCGAGCGTCGCCGCCACTGCTCTGTCGAGGTCGGCGTCCTCCATCACGACGAGTGGCCCGTTCCCGCCCATCTCCAGCAACAGCTCTTTGCCGGCCGCGCGGGCGGCGACCGTGTGGCCGGTGGCGATCGAGCCGATGAACCCGACCGCCTGGGTGCCGGGATCGGCGGCCAGCTCGTCGCCGACGACCGGTCCCGGACCGGTGACCATGTTCACGATCCCCGGCGACAGATCGGCATCCTCCAGGCACTCGGCGAATCGAGCCGCGCAGACGCTCGTGGTGGGGGCCGGCGCCCAGACGACGGCGTTCCCGTACGCGATCGCCGGCGCCAGGATCTCCCCGGGCATCGTATACGGCCAGTTCCACGGGCTGATGACCGAGACGACCCCGCGCGCCACCCGCTCCAGCAGGACGCGCTTGTTCGCATCCACCGAGGGCGGCAGCAGGCCCTCCGCGCGCGTCGCGTCCGCGGCCGCCATCTCGAAGTACGCGATCAGCTCGTCGACCTCGTCGAACGCCTCCGCCCGCTTGGGCTTGCCCTGATCGAGAGCCAAGGTTTCGGCGAGCGCGTCGCGGCGTCGATCGATCGACGCCGCGACGCGGCGCATGGCGGCCGCCCGGTCGAAGGCCGAGCTCCTCGCCCAGGCTGGCGCGGCCGCGGTCGCCGCGCGGATCGCGCGCCGAGCATCGGCCCGCGATCCCTCGGCAACCGCGGCGATCACCTCGCCGGTCGACGGGCTGGAGGCGGGGAAGGTCGCGCCATCCTCGGCGTCCACCCACTCGCCGCCGATCCAGAGCCGGACGTCCTCGGTCATCCGCGGGAACCCCTCG